>VFQT010000061.1_pt1 | contig 183100 bp, 189 predicted proteins | sample 3512381 | NCBI WGS metagenome assembly VFQT01 (sample SAMN10412376, study PRJNA504923) | tailings metagenome | isolation source: Relicate 2 Philex TSF3 active mining site | place: Philippines: Tuba, Benguet | collected 2017-08-29
CATCAGCTCCAGAACCAAGTAAGCTTCCAAAGAAATCCATTACTCCTTCATTTAACTGTTGCTGTTCATACGTGCGAATTTCATTTTTAATTAATTTTTTAAGTTGACTTTTAGTTAAAGACATATTGAAACCTTTTTGTGTTTATAATCATTAAATATTATAGTATTTCTACTTTATCTATTTCTTCACTCATCAACGTATATAAACGTTCTCGTCGTTCACCATTTATAAATTTATATGTTCCCAATTCCAAAAAGATAATATCTCTTACGTTTTTACGATTTGTTAATGTTCCAGTAATTTGTTTTTTCTGTATGTCATCTGGATCGTATCGTAATGACATATCAGCATTAATAATTCCTATAGTTCTTGGATCTTTGATATAAAGTCTCAAATGTGTTCCAAGTTCTATGTTTCTTATGTCAATGTGTTTTTCTTCTTTTTTCTTTTTTTTAAAAACTTTTTTAAACCAATCAATCATAATAAATCACTAACATAGTTTTTTGTTAGCATTGCTAATTTAACTGCAAATATATTATCAGATTTATAATGAACCCCTATATACATTCTACTGGCAGTTATATTTTTAGCCAATGTCATTAATTCATCTTTTATTTGTGGAAAACGTTCAGATAAGATCAATGACAATAATGTAGATTCATATGCGTGTCCACTTGGATATGCTGGAGAATCCGTCATACTTGTTTTTATTGGCAAATACAAATCTTTTTGCAGATAAGGTGCCAATTGATATGGTCTTGGACGATTATAAAAATATTTGACTCTATATACAAATGGATCGGTATTGTTAAAAAAATTTTCAATATCGGTTTTAGTAAAATCATTGATGTTATGTTGATTTAACAAATCAACATACAAACCATACATATCACTTTCAGCACGCTTACAAAATTCTTTTTCTTTTTTGCTTAACGAATTTATTTTTCTTACCAATTGTTTTAATTCTGTTTTGGTCTCTAAAGAAGAGTTTAATGGTGGAGGTTCTTTTAATATTTGTTCATATAATCCAGCACGATAAAGACGAATTGTTAATTCATCTTCTTTCATCATTTTTTTTCTTTGATATTCTGGAGGATTACCGTATTGAATTATGTCTATAAAATACATCTTACCTATTAAGTATAACGTTTGTTATTCTTTGTGCAGAAACAAACATAGAGATATGATGCATTTGACCAAGGAAAAAATTGGCCATACCAATAACATTGCCATCTATATCTAACAATGGACCACCAGAATATCCGCCAATTAATCCTACCGTTGCTTGTATATAACCAAGTTGATCACCAACAATAACATTCCGAGACACTATACCATCTCCGACAGTCCAAACCATTTGCATTGGATGACCAATTAAAAATACTCGTTCAGTGACATTTGGAGTGCGATTAGCTAACATTACATAATGTTCTGATTCTCTTGTTTCTGGTGTTATCTGTAGAACGGCGATATCTCTATCTCTATCAATTCTCAAAACAATTGCTTCATTGATTATATTATTTTGAAATTGACGACTGATGTGATCAATTTCGCCGTATCTAACAAATTGAACCATAGTACCGGTTGGATCAGGACGTGTAGGAAGAGTTATAATACCTTCTGGTATTTGAATTCTTACAATATTTTGAAAACAATGTAATGCACTTACTATTGTTGTTCTATCCACAAAAAATCCAGTGCATTCTACTGTTGCTGAGTTAACATCAGATTCATTTCTATTGGCGATGATAGCCACGGTAGATTGCAATGCATTACGTAATACAGATTGGTCTATATAAGTTCTCTGTATAGTTTCGCTACCGCCTGAACATCCAAATAATAATAAAATTGATAAAATTGCACCCAATAATCTCATAACACCCTCCACAACACACTACACAATTATAAATAGATGGAAGGTGTACAATTTTAGCGCATTATAATTTATTCTCGTTTAATTGATATAGTTCATCTTTGGTTATTTTTGGATATTTTCTACAAAATATTTTTACAATATTTCCGGCTAACGTATATGCTTCATTTTCATATATCGTATCTATATCGCCCATCTCATTGACTGGATCAATGTTAGCTAAATGTTTAGCTAATAAACCAGTTTCATCTTGGCGACGATGAGTTAATTCGTGGGCTATAGTCCTTAACACGTCTACAATAAGACGTTTTCCTAACAATACGTGCATTGTATTGTCATCACGTTTATACATACCAGTAGTCATTTCTGGTTTCTTCACCGTATGAAGATGCATCGTTGGCAATTCTTCAATCTTTAAAATCCCATTGCAAAATTTTATAAAATCAACAATTGTTTCCAATGATTTAGTTTTTAAAGGACGATCACACGTGATTGTTAATTTTTTCTTTTGGTGAAATGATTCATTTAATGATTTTGGTAAGTTGCCACGTGGTTCATTTATTATAGCTATGTATTTTATACGTGTTGCTGGAATATCTCCGGTGGGTTTATCTCCATAATTCCACATCGTGTCTGCTGTTGCATCATAACCTTGTTTGCTTTTGCGAAACTGAAATTTTTTCTTTTTAAATTTACGTTTTTTATTATCTGCTCTATCACGTCCTCGGTCTGGGCGCCCTTTAGAAGCATTTTCTCCCATATCTGCATCTTCTTGAGCAGCATCCATATCATTACTACTTTTATCAAAAAATCCCATACCTAATCCACCATTATATACGGTGTTTATTTCATTTAAATTTCTTTTAGGAGGTGGGCGAAAATTAGTCGCATCTAAAGCTATGCCGGTAGAAGTAGCTGCAACTCCTCCTGCACTTAATACATTTTGTTCTTCTAATTCTTCTTCTAAAAGATATTCTAAAAGCTTTGATAACATAACGTTAATTATCTGCCGTATTTGTATATTCCCAGAATTGCATTTATTGGACTAAAAGCACCAGTAAATTTATACATATGATTATTATATTTGAATACAATTCCTTCCATAGAGCTGGTAATGTTATCAATATCTTTTAATCTGTTGAATTCTTTTTGTAATACTTCTCTTTGTTTTTCTGTGCCAGAAGCTTCTATAGATTGTTTTGCTTGTTCAATTTTACCTTTTAGTCTTTGAACTTCTTTATTTGGATTTAAAGATAGATAACTTTGAACTGCACTCATTAATTTAACCGCAAAATTTCTTATTACTTCTCTTACAGGTTCAATGAAATTTGTATACATTGCTGGAGCTTGACTAAATAAAGGAATTATTTTTTTTACATCGTCTTTTGTTATCAATCCTCTTTTAACTAATTCATTTAAATAAACTTTACGATCTGTAATTTTCTCATCAAACTTAGCAAGCAATTCAGCAACAAAAAGTTTGGTATCATAATCAGTTTGCAAAAAACTCAATATTTCTTCAATAAGATAATTTACAAAAATATCTTCTAACGTATTATCATTGCTCATATTATGTTGATTCATAATTGAATCCAATTCTGCCAGAGCAGTTTCTAATGGTTCGCTATTGGCTAATTTTTGTAAATCAACCATAATTGGACCTAATATATTAATCGTCTTATCTTTAACTGCTTCTTGCATCTTTGTTATATTAGATATAAGTTTTGCAAAATTGGCGCTTGTGTCAGTTTCAAGAGGACGACCATTTTCATCATATACTGTTCCGCTTTTATGAAACACGATAGAATCACCATCATAATTTAAAACATTGCGTGATATAGAAAATAATATTTCTGCCGAATACCAGATAGGTTTGCCGTCGCTTTGAAATATTTCTACACGTTCTTCTGGAGAAAGTGCGGCAATTGCTGATACTAATATTTTAAATGCATCATTAAAAGCTTTTGCTACTTGTGGAACTTTTTCACTCCATCTCGCCAAAATGGCATCGCCATCCATACCACCATTTTTAATATCCGTTGTATTTCTGGCAAATCTTAATCCATCTTTTCCATATGTAAAGAAAACGTTTTGTCCGTCAAGCTTTTCAGACACTTCTTCTAATTTACCTTTACTGGCTTGATGAAACATTGCTTTAATATCACCAAAAGTAAGGTCTGTGTCCTCATAAGGATGAGCCATATGTCCAGCTAAACCGCCCATTATCCCTCACACCAGCTACATTCTGTTAGTTCTCTTTTATAGACCGCATTACTATTTTGATCCGCCTTAAGAACAGACGTAGATCTAAGATAATATAGGCTCTTTAACCCACTTACAGCAGCCTCTAAGTGAACTTGATTAATATATTTTGGATCGCTATTGGCTGGGAAGAATATATTGATACTTTGTCCTTGATCTATATATTTTTGTCTATCAGCCGCCAATTTAACAATTGAAAATTGATTTAATTCTCTTGCTGTAAGGAAGACTTCCTTTTGTTCAGCCGTTAAACATTCTAAATGCTGAACTGAACCATCATTCTTTAATATTGAACCCCAAACTTCATCTGTGTCCTGTCCAATACTTTTAAGAAACTTCTCAAGCTCTGGATTTCTTCTTACAAACGTTCCTTTTGCACTCTTTTGAGCAAATGCATTTGCAATCCAGGGCTCAATGCCTTGAGATACGTTAGAAGCAATTAAAGAATTAGATACAGTTGGTGCTACAGCAAGAAGCGTTGAATTTCTTCTATTATGTCCTTTGCACCATTCTGGCTCTCCATATTCAGCAGCAAGAACTGCCGTTGCTAATTCTGCTTGTTCTCTAATCTTTTTAAAGATAACTTTATTTTCAAGATAAGCTTGTAGGCTGTCAAATGCAATCATATTCTTTTGGAAATATGAATGTAAACCAAGAACGCCGAGACCCAAAGCTCTTGATTTTGTTGCAAATCTTAGAGCTCTTTCAAAGCCACGAAGTTTAGAAGCTTTGTCAATAAATTCTTCCATTATTCCGTCAAGGAACCATACGGAAAGTTGAACTGTATCTGTATCTTTCCATTCATCCCATCTTGCAAGATTAAGGGAGGATAGGCAACAAACAAATGTATGATCTTTATCTGTAGGAAGGAAGATTTCTGAGCAAAGATTTGATCCTTTTAATTTAATCCCGGTTTCTTTTAAAACGGCCGGGGCTTGATCATTAGCATTGTCCGTAAAGAAAATATAAGGCTCGCCGGTCTCTACACGGCTTTTAATCAATTCTTTCCAACGTCTACGTGCCTCTGGGTCTCCTGCTTTTACTTTGTCTATAAAGGCATTTGAGACGCATACACCGTGATGCAAATTAAGACATTGACGATTAACATCTCCAGTAGGTCTACGTGATTGTAAAAACTCATCAAAATCGCCGTGCTCAATATCAATATATGCAGCGCAAGCACCTCTGCGAGTTGAACCCTGAGATATTCCAAGAATAACACTATCTGCCATTTTAAGAAATGGAACTACACCATCTGAATGACCACCCTTACTAATTAAGGCACCCTTTGGACGAACATCATTAACGTGTATAGCCGTTCCTCCACCATACTTAGACAACATCGCTACTTCTTGTAAAGTCTCAAGAATTTCATACGTATCATCAGCCATATATGATGAAAAACAACTAATAGGCAATCCCCTATCAGTTCCAGCATTGCATAATACTGGAGTAGAAGGACATAACCAATTCTTCCAAATTATATCAAAAAACTTTGATTCAAGTTCTGGCTTCTTAAGATAAGTTGCAACACTCTTGGCTACACGATGATACATTTGCTTTGGAGTTTCATCATTCCAAAGATAACCACCATATAACATTTGTAATGCATCGCTCGTTAACCATTCCGGAGCTTCACCTTCTGCTTTTAATTGTTCTAATGTCTTCATATTATTTTCTTTCAGAACATATCATCAAAGTTAACAACACCTTTAGAATAGTCAGTTGGTTTAACGCTAAAGAAATCATCAAGCCTAACTCCAGCACCAATAGCATCAAACCATTCCATACGCTTCAATGCTTCTTTATCTACATTCTTCCAGTTTTGTTTTAAACCAAGTTTACCAAGTTGCATATTAGCACGTTGACGAATAAAATTCTTTAAATCATCCTTGGTAAGACCTTCTATATCGCCCTTCTCAAATACTTTGTCTATATAATCATCTTCAAGAGCTACTGTATCACGTGCCGCTTGATATATATCCTTTTTAAATTCATCTGTCCAAATTTCCGGATTTTCTTCAATAAACTTACGAAAAAGATAACAACCAAACTCTGAATGCAATGTCTCGTCTTTAATGCTCCAAGTAACTATCTGACTCATACCCTTCATCTTGTTATAACGGGAGAAATGTAAAAGAACGGCGAATGAAGAAAAAAGACTAACTCCTTCTGTAAATCCTGAGAATATAGCTAAAGATCTTGCCATAGCCATTTTCTTTTCCGGAGTTATTTGTGTTAAATCAATTTCTTCTATTTCTACAAGACGTTCAATTTTAGCTTTAATGGTTGGCTCTGTAAGAAATGCTTCATAGTTTTCAAAACCAAGGGTTTCATCAAGTAAAGAATAAGCTTGTGTATGTATGGTTTCAAATGCAGCCATTGTAGTAGCGGCCATAACAATTTCTGGATGCTGAAACCAACGAGCTACTTTATTTGACCAATAATCATTAACAAATATTTCGGTTTGAGTGAAGCCTTTTAAAATGCCGCCAATAACAGACTTTTCTGATGGTGTTAAATTCATATTCCAATCAAGAAGATCTTGATTGAGAGTGACCTCAGAAGATAGCCAATGTGCCTGCTGCTGTTTTAGCCAGTAATTATAACTTTCCGGATAATGAAATGGCTTATATGTTATGCGACGTTGTAAAAGGGACATAAACACCTCAATGATTTTTCTGATATTCTCTGATCTTTTCTCGGAAGAAATTCTTTAAATTACCATCTTCAAGTTCTTCCTGATCAGATTTAAGTTTATTAAACTCTTCTTCAGTTAAGATACGGAGTTTAGAACGAGCAGTATCTAAGTGTATTTGAAATTGAACACCATCTATTCCTGCTCTATTCTTTGCTATGAAAATATTTCCATAACCTGTACTCTTGCTCATACTCTTTCTGGCAAGACCAAGAACAAAATCTGCTACGTGTGCTTGACCATAAGCTTCTGCCATATTTGTAAGGTCAACATAATCTTTATTAGCACCTTCTTTATTTGACTGTGAAGCCGTCCATACTGGAATATCTATCTCATTAGCGAAACCACGAAGCTCCTCATAAATCTTCTTTAGCTCAAGACGTAGAAGTTCATATTTCTCTGTGGAACGCATAATTCCAGCATAATCAATGATTAATACATCTGGTCTAAATGCTTCATTAGCTAATTTATCAATATGAGCACGCAAAGTGTTAATTGTAGCCGTTCCTGTTGGATAATATTTGATTTTTAGACGACCAAGAGTTTCAACATTATCTTCGTAAAACTTTTTAATCTTATCTTTGTTGTCATAGCAATCAATACTATCAATATCAAGAAGATGACTGTCATAACGAATACCAACCGCTCTCTCATTAAGCTCAAACGTATAATGCAATACGTTCTTACCTTGTAAGAGAGCTTGTGCTCCAAAATGAGTAAGTAAATGGCTTTTGCCGGTATTGTGATGAACCATAAAGTCTCCCGTAAGATATAAATGATCATCTGTAAGAGCAAAACCGTAAAAATCATCTTCGCTTAACTCTTTAAGAGAAAATCCAGTTAATAAAACGTTTTTCTTTTGAATTCTAATATTGCATTGTTTTCTTTTTAGTCTGCAAGGTATTTGGTGCGTATCTCCAGATATATTAACTCGCCAATATTGTTCATTATTAATAGTTTTATCTGCAAGATTTGCCATAAGTCCAAGACTACGAGCAATAAACTGAACATCTTCAGCTAATTGTTTTGATTTAGAGACATATTCATAACAATTGTGAGCGCAATATCCATCTGTATCAATTAAGCCAGCGAGAAGTTCAAGACGATCTTTTTTTGGCGCACACTTATAAGCATATGGAATAAATTTATTCTCTGAATTTGAGTTCAATAAACCAAGTGAATATATAGCATTTTTTACGTGATTTTTGCCTGCAACACCAAACTCTTTTTCTCCTTTAACAACATAATAACCAACAGCTTTATTATCTTTTTTAGGATGCACTGATACTTCATTGCCCATTCTATGAACTTCATTTATAAATTCTGAGGCAATTTCTGCATCGGCAGTTGTTAATTCAATACGTTTTTCTGATAACCATCCATCACCAATCAATAACCCTAAAACATAAGGTGATATACCGGTTGGAGAATTTTTCTCAAAGTCTACTCCAGTTCGCCATAGTTTATGACAATGTTTAAATGTTTTACTTTCGGTAATGTAATCTTTTACAGTTATATTAACTGTAGAACCAGCCAAAGAAGTTCCATCATTTGTTCTTTTCAATGAAAGAATATGATTTTCATTGACTATAAAGCTTTCTCCTTTAATTGGAGAAATTTCATACATTTTTTCTTTACCACGTGCAAGTTGTAGAACAACTCTTGGTTTACTATCCGGACCCATTAATTTGTCATTAACGAGAACGTCTTCTACTTTTTTAGTAGAACCATCATACATCAATATGATTGTGCCTTTTGCGTGGCATCCAGTTGCCGCAACTACTACACCAAGTTCACCGGCACCAAGACCGCCATTAAGGATCTTCTTGTCATCAAGTTGTTTAACGCCAGTTGACACAGTTCTGCGGAAGGTTTCGCTATAACGAGCATCAACGTCATCACGAAGCTCTAAGCCTGGAGAATGCTCATTGCCAGCGTTAATAGCCGATTTAATCGTTTCTACAACCTTCTCATACTTCTCTGTCTCTATGAACTCAATGGAGGCTTCAAGAGCCTTCTGGAGCCCTGCACGCTTACACCAATCAAGAGATTTCTCTTTGACATAACCAAGATCACCAAGATCATTATTTTCTTCTACACGAAGAAGAAAATCGTGAATTTGAGAACGTAAAATAGAATCGGAAGGATTTTTTAGTTCGGATGCAATGATTTGAGCGAGTAATTGCATTGAAGGAAATTCCTTATATTTCTTGTTGTAAGACATATAAGTGTCTGCGATTTTTTTAAGATAAGCAAACTGAAAAAAGTTAATATCCAAGACTTCGGCAAATTGTCCTGCCCAATTTCTATCAATCAAGAAAGCTTGAACAATCTTTTCCTGGAAGCTCTTATCAAAAGAGAAATGTTTTCCAGAATCTGCCTTAGCGGGCTCTGGCTTGGTATGATCAACGTTCATTGTTTTCATAAATACTACGCTCATAGGTTTCCTTTCTTGCAACCTTACTCAATTCCAAAAATTAATTTAAACCCGCAATTATCTTATAAAATTACGCATTTGTGAACAAAAACGATCATAATCAAATGTAGTATTTATACCACATTCCATTATTGTTTTAATTAAACCTAATTTGTCCATACGAGGTTCGTGAGTGTCCACTATATAGTTTATCTTACTAATTTGACTGGCACTCAAATTGCTACTATTCAAATACATCAAATCCCAATTACGACGAATTAGGGCTTCACTTTTAGCAATATCCTCATATACGGCTATAGGCTTTTTCTTTCCCACATTTGCGTTTTTAGCCTCAGATATAATCTGAGCTATATCAATATCATCATCCGGAGAAGACATTTTAGGAAAACGTTTAGCTACCGTCTTAAACCCGGCGCCAGGCACTCCTTCTACGTTATCACTATCATCTCCAGCTATTGTTTTAGCTAAACAAAAGTTTCTTGCAGATATACCAAACTTATTAATTACTTCATTTCCATCTATAATCTTACGAGTCGCCGGATCATATATTTCTATTAATGGATTATGAAGCAATTGATAAAAATCTTTATCATTAGATACAATGATTCTTTTAGCGGTTGAATTAAAAAATTTATCCTGAGCAAGATAAGCAACAATGTCATCACATTCCGTATCTTGCACATAAAGTTGACATACAGGAGTGCTCTTCAATAGAGCTGTTAGCATCGTGATTTGTTGTATTCGTGTTTCATCATCTAATGCTAAAACATCCCGTATGCTCTCCTTACCTTGTTGGATCTTCTTCACTTCCTTCATCTTAGCTCTATTAGCTTTGTATTGCGGGGAAATGTGTCTACGTCTTGGAGACGGCCCTCCATTCTCCCAGACCACGTATATACGAGATGGGCAGAAGGTTCCTACAAGATAATCAACCGATTTCAAAAACCCAACCACACCACCAACCGGTTGACTACGGAGATTAATCTCTTGATTGACCATATAATTTCTAATAAAAATGTTAAAACCATCTATTATTATTATCGGTCTTTCTTGTGTGGTTGAGGACATATAAGGAAGATATACTAACAATTTTAATTGATATACTAGATAGAAATGAAATTAATCACAATATTTAAGTTTATTAAACTTGGAGCACATATGAAAATTACATTAAAACAACTTAAACATCTTATCAAAGAAGAAATTACAAATATCAATGAAGCATTTGGCAGGGCGGGGACGCCGGGCGGCGACGAGGTGTCCGAATTTGAACAACGTGCCCGGGAAGCTGAATACGAACGAGAACGAGAACGAAAAGCAGCAGAACAGGCTCGGCTCGAGCGGGAGCGACGAGGAGAGATAGAGCTGCCTCGGTATCGAATAGAAACAGCGGAAGAGCGTGAAGCAAGAGAAAGCCGAGAGGCAGCAAGCAACCGTCGATGGCAGGAGGGCGAGCGGGAGAGACGAGATGCAGAAAGGGCCAAGCAAGCGGGCTGGGCCTCGTCCGCCAGATCTCAATCCAAGGGTGCAATTGAAGACAAAATTAACAGAACTTTTGTGCCCGAAGTCAAAAGATTAATTGATAAACATCTTGAAGGTAAAGGAACTGGTAAAAAGGAACCTGAAAAGCTTCCACGTTGGATTAACCAACACGCAGAAACAGTTCTTTCTAATGTAAATTTAGGAGATGCTATGGGTGATAGCAGTCTCCCAAAAAACTTTAAAACTTTAAAAAGTTTTATAGAATTTGAGTACTCTGGTGATAGAAAAACGTGGCCAAAAACAAGTAAAGGCAAAGATTTATGGCTTGAAATAACCAAAATAATGAGACCAGGTTGGAGGCCCGGTGTTTTTGGTTTAGGTTTTATGGGTCTTGAAGAAATGATAAAAAGGGAAGTGATTCGTCAAGTTCGCAATAAACGCTGAAAATTAATCACACTATTTAAATTTATTAAACTTGGAGCATAGTTATATTAAACTTGGAGCATATATGAAAATTACATTAAAACAATTGAAACAACTCATTAGAGAAAGTATTGAAGAAACAAGAAGAGATAATCCTCTTCGTCAGGTTAGTTTAGATGTAGGGGCCGACGCAAGAATGGAAGCTGAACGTGAAGCTTTAGTTAAAGCTCGAGACATTTTAGATAAATTAGCTTCTGAATCAGATTCAGAAGAGGCCCTTATAGCAAAAAGGATGATTGATCGTATATTAGCATAATAATTCAAAATAGTAGAATTAAAAAGGCCGCAAGGAACTAAATCCAAGCGGCATTTTTATTTTATAGCTATAAAGGTTTTTACTTTCCCGATGAACCAAACCCACCTTCTGCTCTGGCTGTTTGTTCCAATTCTGTTTCATTAACTTCTATCATTTGAGCATGAACTGCAAGTGAAGGAATTATTTGAACTGCTCTAAATGGCAATTCAATATCCGCCGCTGTTGGATCTATCTTTATTAAAGGAACCTTAATAGTTCCAACATATGTTCTGTCTATAATCCCAACACTGTTTGCCAATATATATCCAGTCTTTGACAATGAACTTCTCGGAACTAACATAAAATACCATCCAAAGTCTGGCAATACTTTAATTCCAGTTTCGTAAAATACTACATTCCCAACTTTTTTCCATATTGAAATAAGATTTAAATCATATCCACTATCTGATGCACGTTCCTTATAAGGAGCCATAGCTTCTGGAACTGATTTAGACCATTTCGCATGTAGTCCCGATTCATACTTTCCATACCCCGATAATGATGGAACCCAATTACACCACTCAAGATATTTTGTATATTTTCTATGCAATCTTGTTTCAGATATAGAGTTTCTATATATTTTTTCCAGAAAATCAAGTGCATTATTTCCTGACCAATATATACGATTTGTTTTGTCACTATTTGAACAAGGTATTTTAACAAATTCTTCAATAGACTTTCTAATATGAGAAGAATTTGATGTTATATCACATTTTGGATATAATGAACCATGTGCCGTCGTTACACTACCATCACCATCAAAATATCCTCTAATAAAAGACCATTTTAATTCATCAGAACTTAAATTTGGAAATGAAACATCTTTATCTTTCTTGCCAAACTTTTTTAAATTTAAATGCTCTTTTACATCATTTGCAATTTCTTTAGAATTAATTGTTAATGAGAAAAGTCCTCTCTTTTCTTTGACAGGTAATTCTTCACAAATTATATCACGAATGCTTCTTAACTCGAAATGATCTTTTATTGTAATACTGACGCCAGATTTTCTTACGTGTCCATCTGACGCAATCCATCCTAATACATATGCTTTCTCATTACTGTCTATGTTTTTGAAAAAACTGTCATTTAACTTCTTATATTTGGCATTTGGATTATTTCTTCCTATACCTTTTGAAGCATGGGATGCTTTGATTACTCTTGAACAACTCAAGCAGCATATTCTGTTATCATGATTTTTACAAGAATTCAATATGTCCCTGTATGCCCCCTCATATGTTCCACGACATTTATCAGAAATTGAATATTCGCAACTAACTTCAACAATCTTATGCGAATTATCCGATACACTTAGACCTTTTAAATCTTCAATGTTTTTTAAAATCATATTTCTCCTATGTTTAAAAATGATAAAGGCGACAATCCTTGTTAACCTTGCAGTTAGTTTAGATTATCGCCTTTACTTTGGGTGTTATGTGTGTATGTTATGTTATTATCAGGCGCTTAACTCATCAGCCGTTTTTACATCTCCTTCAGCCATACCCTCATATGTGATATGTTCCTCCGGATTTTCATTACCGCTTATGATAAGTGCGGCGTCCATCAGGGCATTAACATACTCTAAGTATTCTGGTTTGTTCAAAACTTTCTGACTAAATTCATTTTTATAGAATTTAATTTCAGTTTCTATCTCACCGGTCTTAAAATCCATCACAGTAAACGTCTTCCAAGCACCATCACCAGCTATACTAATAGCTTTATCTTTAAAGACAACTCCGTTTTTTGAATTTTTACAATATTCTCTTAGAAGATCAAACGTTTCTTCATCTTCAAAAATTCCTTTTCCAAACAAAATCCTAAAACCAACTTTACGGAAAGGCTTTGCAACCTTATTCTTAATCGTCTTAGCCGTAACATTGATTCCTATAACGTTGTCATCTTTATCTTTAATGGCAGATCCGCCATCCAGTCTTATTCTTACAGAAGAAGAATAAGGAATCGCCATACCACCACTTGTAGTGACAGGGTCACCATAAGCAACACCAATCTTCAATCTCTGCTGTGATACAAGCACAAGTAATACTTTCTGCCCTCCAATAACGTTAGCGATCTTTCTCATACCCTTAGAAAGAACACGTGCTTGTAGACCAATTGTATTTTGATCATAATCTCCTTCTAACTCAGCTTTTGGAGAAGATTGAGAGACAGAATCCCAGATAACGGTCACTGGAACATCTTTGGTCATTGTTCTTGCTTTAAGAATAGTGCTTTCAATGACTGAGAGAATTTCTTCTGTGCAAGGAGATTGAACGAATACGAATTTTCTTGCTACATCAACACCCATATTAGCAAGAGTGTCTGGATTTGTAGCATTTTCGGTATCAATATAAACAGCAATACCGCCCATTCTTTGAGTAGAACGGGCGATTTGAGCCATTAGAGTTGATTTACCAATACCCGGTGGTCCTTGTATTTCTACGATACGTCCTTCTGGCATACCTCCATTACGACGATTAGCTATAATATAATCTAATTGACGTGAGCCGGTAGATATCCAGCGATGAACATAAGTGGGTGCATCATCTACACCAAGATTAAACGCAATCTTATCATTATGTTCTTTATTAATTGCTTTGATTAGATCTGCCGAAAAATCATCTATGACAGTATCTTGACTTGTTGTTTGCGTATCTCCAATTTTTTTTGTAGCTTTTGCCATTTCTTTCCTTCTTTCAGAACATCATACAATGTAAATGCTCAAAGATAAACCAATCATCACTTTAAATTGATCTTTCTGCAAACAAGAAAATATTTACATAAAACAAACATAATGAGGATTTAATATGCCAACAACTAAAATTGCCGATCTACCAAACGTTGCATCTCCGGATGATAGTGATGTATTACCAATTGATTATAACTTAAGTTCCACACCAGCTACAGGAAAAGTTTCCATAAGCACACTTAAATCAACCATTCTTGGAAATATATCACGTCCAGCAGTTGATGCCAATCATCTTTATGTATGGCATATGGGCGAAGGTTGCACAACAAATGGAACAGATATCGTATCTGATAAAGGTGGAGTGACCATAGCACGATCAAGTGGAACAGATACACTTACAACTGGTTATGGAATGTTTAAAACTCAACATTCATTATTCAATGCAGGCAATACGTTTAGTGCTACTCTTACTCAATTTACCGCTTCACTTCCTACATCAATATCAACAAGCGGATCTGTAAGTCTTGAAATTATTGCTTCTATTCCTTCAGTGCAAATAAGTTCATTAAACAATTATTCAGCATTTTGTTCTTTACAGTCTACGGTTCTTGTAGCTGATCAAAGTCGTGCGACTGATTATATTGTAATGATGTATAGAACTGCAACCGTGAATCAAGGAAATTCAACTTCAAGAAATAGTGGCAACTGGGTTGACATTAATCAGACATATGGTGGTGGATTTGAAAACATTTCTTTTGATGTTCCACATCATTATATGTTAACTTGGGATCCGACATTTAGTAATAATACCGGACGTGTTAGGATGTATTTTGATGGACGTTTAGTTAGCACAGTATCTAATGCAACAACAACTGGAGTTAGAACAAATGTGTTGAATAAAATTATTGTTAATCCAATGACTAATGGTTGTTCATTAGCGGATTTACGTATATCAAATATTGAACGTGATCAAAGCTATGCTATAGCAGCAACACGTGCTTTGAGAATGTTATAGCATAAATTTATTATATAATTGAAGACGCCGCTGAGAATCTAATCTCAGCGGCGTTTTTATTTATTTAAAAACTATATGGAGTGAGGACACGTTTTTATAAATTATAGTCCCTCAAACGCCTCATCAATTGAACGCTTTGCCTTTTTGACTTTGGCATCTGAGACCTTTTCTTTTACCTGCTCAACAGCCTCATCATCCTCAGAAACTTCAGAAGATGAACCATTGCCAGCAAGGAAATTTTCCAACATACCCCTAAGCTCTTCCTCACTCTTAACTTGAGCCTTGAAATAAGCCTCAAGATTTGGAATACCAGAAATAATTTTCTCTGATGCCTCAGAACTCTTAGCAAGCGGTGAGGGCTTACGTCGGGGTTGAAGCTTGATATCCTTTACTGGATTACCTGCAAAGGTTTTATCGGTTGGAGATACGGTGACTGTAAAATCATATCCGGTTTCTACATCCATAAGGTTTTCGTCTTTATAATCTGGATGAGCAAGGACGCTATAGATATCTTTTACGAGTTTGCTGTTTAGTTCCCAGAGTTGAACGCCTTTTTCTTCTTCACCTCGGACGATGATAGGAGCATAATAGCGTTCTTTTGGCTGAAGATTGCGCCATAGCATCCAAGCTTCTTTGGACTTATCCTTTTTTAGTTCGGTTAGAAGATTAAAAACAGGATCTACGGTATCTTCAAACTGACAACCTGCTACAAAGCGACGTTCTGAAAGAAGACGAGAATCGTAATAACTTACTTCGTGAAATGGTTGACCGTTGCGATCTTGATATGGAAGGAAACGAATATCGTGTTGTCCGAGAGAGGGTTTCCACCAGTTAATCTTTGCTTTCTCAGTTTTTTGAGTATTTGTTGAACCACGAACACCAGACAATTGATTGATCTTTGCCTTAATGGCATCTAAATTATACATATTTCACCTATATCGCCCAGAGGGACTTTAATAATACAGAGGAAAGATATAAGTCATAAAATCCAACCATTGGAAAAAAAACTTATAATAACCTCTGCATTTAATTATATTACAGAATCTATTTTTTGTCTTTTCTATCTTTGATCTTACAATATCATATTATCACAATAAACCAATAAAAATACTCAGTTTTTTCTTTTATCAGGTTTGAGATAAACTGGTTATTCCCTTGTATTTGATACAAGCACCACGAACTGCACTTTGCAACAAATATGACTCCCAAGGATCTCTCAAAGATGGAACAAAACTTATCTGCTCCCCAGGTCTAATCACCATTGATTGAATCGCTGCAATTTCATTCTCACTCAATAATATCTTATAACGATTCATCCACCATAAACTACGAATAGGAACCGATACATTATTCAACTCCTCATTAATCTCATATAACTGTCCCAACTTATCACGATGCCATTCACTACGTTGCGGTAAATAATAATCCTCACGCTCATTACCAAGTTTACCAATATCGTGAAATAAACTCAATAATATAATACTATCTGCACTAACTACCTTATCCAATTCTAAAGAATTTCGCAAGATCTTCATCACTCGCAACACATTTAAACTATGCCACACCAATCCACCAACAAAACATCCAACATATTCCATCTTAGTTGATGCCGGGGCTACCGCATATCTATCGTGCAAATCATCACATAACTGTATCGCTCCCTCTTTGAGCTCAGAATTCTCTATACGATTAACAAGACCCTTAAGAATCCCCCAATTCTCTTGAACCTTTTGCAATATAATTTCTTGATTATCCGTCTTCTTTGTCATATCAAAACTTTATATCTTCTCCTTTATCATTTAAACTGAATAGATACCAAAACAATTATAACTTATATAAGTTAAACGCCGCTCAAGTTTCCTTGGCGGCGTTTTCTTTTTATCTATAGCTATCTTTCTTCAACTCTCAACAGATTTCTCTGGCTCATCATATGATGACACTATTCGTCCCTTACCTTCGGTTCTAAGACGCTTAATCTCGTCTTTAAGAGCCTTTACCTGTTCCTTAACTTCTTTGTCCTTAGAAGATTCTAAACCCTTTAAACGAGTTTCTAATGCGTCTGCTTGAGCACATCTATGACAAAATTTACCTAAACCCGTATGTCCACAACCAAATCTCTTCTTAGCCATATATCATTCCCTTCATTTAGGTTCAAACGGTTTTAAATAAGGAATCGGATCAACCTTGCCAGATGCATTATGATCCACCTTATCCTTTTTAACCGCTAACCTCGCCTCCTTAGTAAGCGCAGACAATGCTAAATGTAAATGCGGACAACCACGACCATTTGGCGTCTTGGCATTACCTGTCGCCCCTACATATCCAATAATATCACCAACTTTAACCGCATCACCAGGTTTCAATACAGATGGTTCCATCATATGACTACCATACCATAACCAATGACCATCTTTTGAAATTAAATAAAAATAATTTCCTGCCTTCTTACCAGTTCCAACACCAGGATGATCCTTCATTACACCATCCATCTTTGTTCTATGAGTAATAGGTATTATCCCATCACAAGGGGCAACTATAGGTGTTCCCTCAGATGCCATAATATCTACAGCAGCGTGATCAAACTCTCCACGTTTCTCTCTAAAGCCCGCTCCCCACAAAGGCTTATAAGGAGATTGCTGACAAGGACAAGGCTTTCCATCAGCCTTTAAATGCGATACAGAGGCAGGTTTATATCCTTCTGGAACTTGAACAGGAAATGTTAATACTGGAATGGGAATGGCTGTCATTTATTTTCCCCTTTTACTTTTTTAGGACGACCACGTGATACAGCCTTCTTCTTCGGCGGCTTATCATTAATCGTAATACGCTCTTCAACTACAACCGGCTCTACAACTGGAGCAGGAGCTACAACAGGTTCAGAAGAACCTGGCTCTACTGGAACCGATACAACAACTTCTACTTCTTCGGATAGCTTTAAATTATTAATAACCTCTTCATAAACACGAACTGGAGGTATTGATTCAGCTATGATTTGTTGTTCAATTACATTTTGCGTTTCAATAGCAGATCTTAAAATAAATCTCAATGAAAATACAAAAAGTTTTGTAAGCTGCACTCCAATTAAACCAACTAACAGCCAAAATCCAACCATAGCCAATTGCATTATCAAATATTCCACGTATTCATATGAAACAGAATTGACAATTGCAAGCGAAATAAAAACAACAAAAACAAGACTAAATGGCAACAGAAACATATCGTTTTCTTTAAGCCACTTATCAATACGAACCATATGATCTTTCATTCAATTCTCCTTATTTTTTGGATGTTCAATCAAATCAAGATTTATTTTCATCTTTTCTATTGATTTGAGCAAGAACTGTGCGGATTTTAGCTCTTCGCTGCTCTTTCGCACTTTGAGGAGTTGTTGTTGTAGTCTCTGGTTTTGATCCTGTAATTTCTTCTCTATTAAATTTTCTATTATGATATCTGTCATCTTTGTCATAGCACTCTTTATTGCACCAAAAAAAATATTCTTCCGACACTTCTCCTGGTTCTAACCTCCTATTACACGTCCAACAATTATATAGACTTACATCACTCATATTTCCTCAGATCTTAACCAGAAATTTACATTTTCAAACTTTTTTATTCCTATTGAACCCAATTTCTCTATTTTAGGAATAATATGATATGCTTCCTCATTAACATCTAATAATATCGCATCGTGCAATACATAGATTGGTTTAATCATATCAAACAACTTATATTGTTTAAACCGATTTATTATCGTCATAAATCCTAACATCGCTACGTCTACAGCAGTAGATTGAACATAATAATTTAAAAGCGCATACGGCTTTGTATCCTCACAAAAGATAGGACGCCCATAGTAGTTCAATATATAACGTCCTCCGGTTTTTAATAAATCCTCTGACAACTTCCGCTTCAACTTCTCAATACCAAAATACTCATTCACAAGATTAAGAAAATCTTCAGCATTACCAATATAATTTGATAATACCTTAACAGTATTCTCTTCCCTCTGACCATATAACGCCGAAAGAATAGCCGTTTTAGCCACATTTCTCGGTATCTTCTCCGAAAGATTCAAGTCAGAAAGCATCTTAAAATATATGTCTTGTGGAACGCTACCAATTAAAGAAGAGTTAGATACACTCAACAATATCCTCGGCTCCAATGAAGCATAATCCAAATAATATATCTTACCACAATCTCCATATGAAGATACAATAATATCCCTATATTCACGTTTAAGATGAAGAATGTTTGGACCATCAATTACTTTTAATCTTCCAGTTCGGGTCTCCGTTCCAGAATAATAAGATGATCTCGCATAAGAATTATAAGGACTAAATGATTCCAATACTTCTAACTGAGACATATTCGCCTCAGATTTATATCGTTTCCACTTATCTATATCAATCTTTGCAGGCTGCATTTCATAAAACACATTATCAATATATTGTTGATAATAATCAAACCAATAACTTAAATCATATTGTTCTATTTGAGCTTGAAATGTGGAACCGATATTTTGAAGATAAGAGATATAATGATTAAATCCCATAACTTTCCACCATTGGATATCTTCGGGATTTAAATTGCAATTGAGTTGTTTAAGAATATTTTTATGTGCGACTGGTGGAAATGTAGGCGGGGTAATATTATAGCATCTACAAAACTCTTCCAATATTGATTGATTATGAAATATCAATTTATTTGGGTTGTTTCCCAATTGAAGATTGTTGCATACACGAATTCCTGCATTATGACTTTCTATTTGAAAATCAGATTTATTGCCGCCATATGCATTTGAATTCATTATAAAATTGTGCATATGAATATCATATAATAAATTTTATATATTTAAACTGGTTTTAACTTAACCATATATTGGAGTACCATCTGGATTCTGGCCTATAATTGGCCGAGATGATTCATTTGCAGTTGATGGTCCAGAAGGCGACGGACCATTTGGAGTAGTAGATCTTCTTGGTGTTTGTTGCGGTGTAGACTGTTGTCCAGTTGAAGAATCGGCAGTCCGATTTGCTGGTTGAGGTCCACCTCCAAGTGCATATTGAACTCGAGTTGGATTTTGCGGCATAGTAGGAATCGTTGTTGTACCTGGTCGTGGATTTCCATTATAACGAATTTGAACAGTTTGTGCGGTCCAGTTTCTAACTCTGTCATTTGTTAGATACACTTGGGCTCCAGATTGAAATACACGGTCTCTTGCTATACGATCCTGATATGCTCTACTTGTCATAGCATATGAAGCAGCAAAATCTACAACATTTCCCCATTGATTTTGTATACGACCTTGAGCAAAAGATATAACTAAACGTCGAACGTGATCTGGTATTGAAGTCCAATTTCGAGCTCTAAGAGAATCACGTTCTCGCAAATTAGCTTCTGAACATCGATCTTCAGTTCTCTTTGTTCCACTCTCCGGATTACAGAATGCTCCGGTTCTACTCCACTGAGGATTAACCGGTTGACTAAACGATTGAATAAGACCACTAAGAGTTCGTCCGTGTCCACCAGCCGTCAGTCGATTGACATATGTCCACATAGTTGCACCAATACTACCACCTTCACCCATAATAGAGCGAGCCATCCATAATAAATCATTTGGTGTTATCTGATATTCAAATCCATTTGGTCCATATATCTTTCCTAATTCATCTGGTGTAGGAAGAACTAATGTTGGATCACTGGTAACAGTTCTATCATACAAGATACTATCTTGTGGGCTTGTAGTATAACCTCCATTATCGCTACTACTACCCGTATTACGGCCGTTACCTGCTGCTCCTGCTGAAGAACCAGTATTCCGTCCTCGAGCACTTGCGCCACTGTTTTCGCTATTAGTATCTGATGAATCTGGAACAGGTCGTCCACTTGTAGCAATAGTATTGCAATTTTCTTGGCTAATTTCTTGCATACGAGTATTTGCTTGTTGTGCTCCGGAATCTGGTGTTCCTCCGGTTCTTGCTATTTCAATTTCATTTAATGCTTGTGCAGCATCACGAAGTTGATTAATATAATTTCTATATGTTCCAAAACCATCGACAGGAACCATTTTAATTGATGTTGAAAATTCACCTTTAGTGACTTTGTGAGAAACTCCATTGACCAAATATATATTATCTAATGTTGTTCCAGTTCCAAAATCAACGAAATATTTTGATGCAAAGCTGATTAATGGGCATCCATATGATGTTAAGCTTATTTCTACTGGAACTACTCGCAAAGGTAATCCTCCAGATTCTTCTCCGTTTGGATCTACAGCTTCACCATTTCTTCCCGGTGCATTTACTATGTTTAAAGTAGTAGCTGCTGGATCTTGCAAAGAACTTACTGTTGCAGTTTTTATTGTAGAACCTATTGAACCATATATAATAGAAGGCATAACATCATATAAGAAATTTTTAATTTCTTTTGATCCACCACGCCAACGAATTCTATCCGCTAAAGAAGTTGTATTATTGACATCAACACCTTCTATTAAATTTCTATCAAGAGCTCTTTGTATATTTTCTCTATAACGTTGATTATTATTTGTAATGGCAGGATATCCTTCAGTTGTTCCGCCACTGGGAATTGAAGGTAACATACCCATAGCACTTGAACGTTGCGACATTAACATTTGAGATAAACCACCTCTTGTATCTGTAGCTTGATCATATACGTGCATTCTTAATATTGTTTTATGATTGTTTACTTCTTCACTTACTTGGTCTGAATTAAATGATCTTGCTGGAACTGTTTCTAAATGATAACTTACTTGGGGCATTCTAAAATTACCATCTGGAGTTATGTTTCTCAATAGACAAGACAGTTTCGAATATGTTGTTGGAGTGTCATAATGTTCTGTTTCGCCGCCAGTTGATTCTCTATTTTCTGTATTGTCACGATTACGAGAATTGGGATCTCTCCATAACCCTCCTTGTTGATCAAACAAACCATAAGAACGAGCACCGTGATCATCAATAATATTTGAAATTAAAAATGACCAAAATTGTTGAATAGTCATAGTTCCAGAACGACTTAAATTATTTAAAACATATTCCGTATATTTTCTCTTAAAAAAAGCCAAATCAACACGAAAATTCGCAATATTAATTCTCGATGCATATCCAGCACAATTATTAAATGGATAAAATATTAATTGAATTTCATCAAATTGTCCGCTTGATGCTATAGACATTCCCATGAAGTTTGTTAATAAGTTTCCTAAGCTTACATTCCCATCGACAGGTGGTTCTGCATTTTGATTTACTCTGCCAGTTTGACTTGTTTGTGTGCTAAAGCTTTCTGGAATTAATAAAGGATCATTATCATCTTTTTTTAGAGTATTTATTTTAGCATTTATTTGTTGTTCAATTGAACTACGTAATTGAGCTGTTGCACCTTCACTACTGTTATTTGTTCCGCTATTACCATATAATTGAACTATTGTATCTCTTAATTCTGAAACATTTGGAATTCCTTCTAAATTACTTAATGTTGTCATAAACTCGTTCATCTGACGAAGTTGTTCAGAATTTAATGTTAAGTTATGTAACGCATCATTTACAGTATCTAAAAATTGAATTCCACGAATTTCTCTTTGTTGCGAACTGGATTGATCATTGTTATTACCGGCACCTCCAGAATTAGATTCAGTATTTCTTTCAAATATACTTCTTCTTAATTCACTTACTCTTTCAACTAATCGTGATATTAGTTGTGTGGTGTTTCCAACGTTAATCCCATCTTCAACTACTAAATCTGTTTGTAAATTTGTTTGTCCAACTATAACTAAGTCCAAATCAACTTTCACTTTGCCAGTATCAGATAAATTAAAATTCCAGTTTGTTACACGATATTTTTCTACAGTTCTCATTCCGTTAATGATATCAGCATATGCATTATTAGTGTTGTTAATTTCTCCGTCTGGATGAACCCATCCATATTCTATTAAAAATTGAGTATTTCCCAAAAGAAGATCTGGTCTAAACAGTTCTGCGACTTCAGCCATACGTCCACGATCATGTAAAGTTAAACTTAATTTGGCTGTTCTATCAGAACGAGCGGCATATGCTTGTTGAATATTGACTGTAAATTCGTTAATACTTAAAAGCGGATTGAATTGATCAAAAATTTCAGTTGATCTTTTTGTTAAGTCATTTTTATTTGTAGCAGCTAAGGTTTGGGGGGTTAAAAAAGCTTCCATTCCTAATGCAGTGTAATTTCCTTCAAACCCTTGCAGATTAGAACTACTATTTGAAGTTTGCAATTGGTATAGAACGGTATTTTGTGGAGCTTGTTCAGCACCTAATAAAAATTTATATACTGATGGTGCAAGCAATCTATCATTTCTTGTAGAAGGACGAGCCGTTATCATTTGAACGTTCAAATAAGGCATTGCTCTACTTAATTCCAAACCAGGAATTCCATTTAAAAACAATGATACAGCCCCAGTAAACTTATTATGAATAGAAAGTTCTGGCGTGTGAGACAATATTAAACCAATGTTTGGATTTTGTTTATTTGGATCATTTGGATTAATATTAAATCTTCCGGCAAAAGCTTCGAGTAAATAAATTGGAGATGATTGTGTTTGACTTGATTCTTGACCAGGCGTTGTTTCTGTCGTTGACTGTTGTTGTCCTCTATTAATATTTGCAGAAGCAGCATCAACATCACCATGCGATGTTAATAATGATTTAGTTATTTTGGCATAATTTGCAACTGTTGGAAGTTTGGGACTATTTCTTACATCAGAAAGAATAGCCATATAATTTGCAAATCTTGTTCTTAATGTTGTTGCTTGTTCTGAAGGCGTGCTAGATTCTATTTCAAGAATTCGATTTATGCGTTCAACCATATCTTTTATAAAATATGCACCCTCAGAAACATCAATAAACATATTAATTAATTCTGACAACAATTCATCTTGTTCTGTATATGTTCTTGGAAATGAAGCTCCAGATACAGATGTGTCATTAGCTACGCCATTTGGCTGTCTTGAAACTAAAAATCTGGATACATCTCTGGCAATAAACTGTCCATAATACTGAGACAGAGTATTAATTGCTCGAGCCAATCGTAAATCACGTCTTCTTGACATATTATCCTATATATTTACTAACATCATTTAAATTTGGTATTCTTAACAAAGTCCCTGGCGGAACTTGCAAGCCCCAACCTACAGAACTTCCCGCAGCAATAATCCACCATAATGACCCATCACCATAGTAAGTCCCAGCAATAATATCTAATCTTTCATTTTCTTTTGTAGAATAAAAACCATATGATATATTATTATTGTCCATATTTTGACGAATAATGGCACTAATCTCAGTAGTGCCATACTTTCTTCCATATATTATTATGGGTGTTCTACTATATCTACGAATCGTCATGTTTCTGCGGTCCTACGTTCAAGGTCTGTATTAACAATATCAGTAACATTTAATATATTTTGTTTGCGTTGTTCATATTTTGCACGATCAAGATCTTCAATCTGATTGATTTGATTAACAAGGTTGCCAACAGGATAAATTGGCGCAGACGCAAATCCATCAGCTCCAATACCAGGTATAATATCATGTATAACTGTTAAAGCCATTCTTATTTTAACATACCAAGGAGCTCTGGAATCTAATACTGCGGATCCATAATCTGTTCGCCACGTGCTATCACCCCAATCAACGTTTAAACTTTTGCATATAACTGCTATGCCACCACCAGCACCATTTTCTTCAAACGTTTTCATTATTGGATTTGATTCATTATTGAAAAAATTTTGCACGTTATTTCTTAATGAATCTTCATTTTGTGTTCTTGGCGTTAATACAGGTCGAGGAGGAATTGGTACTAAATCTACTGTTTGAGGTGTTCTTTGAGCAATTGAATCAGTCAAAGTCCGTATAATGACGGCACCACCAGAAGAAGAAGATACGTATGCTTCTGCACCTGCCCTAGTTAAATGTTCGTGCATACGATCCCAAAATCCGGTATTAGTTTCAAAACTTACAACCGGCTCTTGATAACCTTGTGTTGATTGTTCTCTTCTGTCTCTACTATCTCCTCTTCTACTATAAAAACTACCACCCGGACGAGTTGCTCTTATAATAATAGGAGTTTGTGTGCCTTGAGCGGGTTCAATTTCTGCCTTCAATTGATCAATACGTGAATTTGATTCTGGAGAACCATAACCTTCTCGGTCATTTGCTCCTAAGCTTATTAATACTACGTCTGCATCACGTGTGTAAGTCTTCCAATTGCTTAATTTGGCTGTAATTCCATTGTTAGTAAATCCTCTTTCAGAAAGCCAATCATTAGATTTTGAAGATGCTACCCCTTTAACGTCAAACGTAGCATCGGCAAAATATTGGGGAAGTCTTGTTTTAAATAAATTTTGCAATGGCTCAATTAATCTTCCTCTTGGGGCAAGATGACTATCCCCGATAAAAACTACTTTAACTGGACCAGTACGTCCACCTCTCCAGCCCGACGAAGACGCCCGCCGTTCAGCGACTGTAGCTTCATTAATTATCTCAGCTTCACGTGCATTAAGTTCCCATTCTGTTTGTTCATTTTGTTCTTGCTGTGTTAATTGTCGTGCATTTGAAAATATATCAAAATTTGAATCTGTTATGCCAAATAATCTCATAATATTGAAACGACTGTAATTACTTTTCCAAACATCTCCAAGTCTCATTCGAAATACAGGCGATGCGGCGGGTATTTGAGAAAATGGTTGTATAAATTTACTTTCATTGCTTGAACGAACTTCACGTCCTTTTGTATATTGTGGATACACTAATGTAATAAGCTTATTTATTTTATTCCACATAATATCGTGATCTTCTGGATTTGTGGCGACAATGAAAAAATCTATGCTTAGATCACGTGTAGTTCCTTTGTATTGATGAACCGGTTCAACTCTACCGTATGGCGTTGTGGAATCCCAATCAGCAGTAAAACCATCTGACATATTTTCTAAAAATGCATTAAAACTAACAATTTCATTTGTTCTAAGATCGTGAAAGTAAAAAGGCATATAACTTGCTTCAAGCTGTGATTCTAAAGCTTTTACTTCCTCAATTGGTATTTTATTTTGTTCAGAATATCGATAACCATTCAACACATTTGAAGTCCAACGTTGATACAAATTTTCTCTTTGTTCATCAGATAAATTAGAAGTATTAGCCCTACTAAGTCCATTAATCAATGATTGAGGAATTATTAACTTTGAAGGAATGGTTGCAGTAGCTATACTTTTAAATCCAATATATCCACTAACTATAGTATCCTTAGAAGAAGCCGTTCCACCACTTTGCCCTATTGTAGCAAACATATTAATAATATTAATAATATTGCCGCTTTGAAGCACTTGGGGAAGCAGACCGGTTAAATTTAATATATTATTAACGCTTGGTTCATTTGCAACTTGTGATATTGAATTTGCAACAGAATTTATATCTTCACTTATCATCTTAAGAATATTACGCATTGCAGTTGCATAAAATCCTATATCTTCTGGTCCCCATAAACCAACATTGGTTAATGGTCCAACTATAGCCAATAAATTAATTTTAGCCACAGCCTCAGTTAATTTTAAAAAGAATTCTTCATTGTTTGCTTGTGATAAGTTGCCAATTCTAAAAAAAGCCAAAAAACCTTTTAAAACAGTAAAAACGTATAATTGTCTTTCATCATCAGAACTACGAGTAATGGAATATATATTTGATACCGTATATACAATTAAACCCAACGCATAAAGCTGTATCCCTAACATTGGTAATGTAATTGCACGTGAATTGTTTACGTAGGGCACCAACCAACTATTATAATTTCCATGCGATAATTGTTCGCTATTATCTAATATACTAACACTTGTATCTTTTTCAAATTTACCATCAGATATGCGTTTAAGGACAGATGCAACTTGCATATCTTTGACATTTACCTTTGCTATTCCGGAACGAGCTAAACCTGGCACCAAAGCTCCTACTTGAGTTTTTAAAAGCTCTTCAGAATTTGATGTATCTTTAGGTATTACTAATTCTCCTGATGCTACTAAAGGTATTTGATAACCAAAGTTTTTTAATTGATTAGGAACTAAAGTATATCCAACAGAAGAATCATTGTTGTTATTATTGGCTAATTCTTCATATGAGGGTATTAATACTTTTCGTCCTTTAAATGGTTGAATTGTCAATTTGCCGACATTAGATTCATTTTCTTGAATATTGACATTTGGATCAACATATAATTCATCCGGATCATTACTGCTATATTTTCGTGTGGCAATTACAATATTCTTTGTCAATTCACTTTTGGATTGTTCTCCATTCGTGACGTTTAGTTCTGATAATAAAACATTATAATTTCTGGAACTGTTATCTGTTGGAGTTGTTTTTCCCTTTATAACATTTATTTCTAATAAATCACTATCAGATAAACTGACAAACATTGAACGTCCACCAGAACCAATCGCATTTTGTCCAATAAAACTGTTATCACCATATTGATCGGATATAGGAGCTGGATTGCCATTATTATCTGTAATGCTTGCTTGTTGATATTGGATATCTGGTTTATAGGTATTTTTTCCTTCTTCTATGACACCAATTGCTTGAGCGTGAGCTAATGTTTTTGTTTGCTCATTATAATCATCAGCACCAATATCAAAAACAGATTGACCACCACTTGCATCAGAAGATGGGCCAGTATTTGTTAAAACTATGGATATAGTTTTTTTGTTTTGGGATGCTAATACATCTCTAACTTTACGTGGATAATCATTTGACATACGTATAACTACTACTTAGGTATATTTTCTATATTGGCTTTTAGTGGATTTATTATTCTGTTTTCTAAATCAGTTAAAAACTGTTTCATTGAAGCTTCTATTTGATGTTTTCTATCATCTGGTAATTGTTCAAATAATTTCCTAACATTTTCATTTTCTATTAATTGTTCATATAGTGTTTTCATATTATCCTCTTGCAACGTTTGCACGGCGAGGTCCACGTTCAACTGATCTAAAGCCTGGAGGTGTAACGTTGTTTTCAAATTCGCCTCGTGTAATAACTAATGTTCCATCTGGATTAGATACAATTGCTCTTTCAATTGTTTCTGCATCAATACGTATTGTCATATTAACTTGTAATGTAAAGTTTCGATTTGTGATAGTTAATGATTCACTTGATCCTAATCCAATGCTGGAAGCCAATTGACTTAATGACGTTGAAATACTTACCGGACGAATATTGTTTAACAAATCAATATTATCGGCTAATCCATTTAATAATTCGGCAATTGCTTCATTTGTTCCAGACTCAATTGAATTGACTGCTCTACTCAGAGTTTCTGCAATGTCCACAACACTACTCATACTACCTTGTATTAAAGAAAGATTTTCTTGTGATGGGAACGTAGCTGGAATTCTTAATGTGCCAAATGATGATAATGCCGAATTAATATTTGTGAATGTTTGATTAATTGTAGAAGGAATCGCAGTATCTGCTATCTCTTTCAAGCTACGTGAAATTTCAACTAATTTTTCAATTGAATTTTTAACATTTGTCATTGCAGTTATACTAATATCCGCTGCACTTTTTACTGCATTTTTAAAATTTTCTGAACCTATAGTTTTGAATATTTTTTCAATTGGTTCTATACTGATATTTCCAGTTATTTCATTATTTTTAATTTCTTTAATGCTTGCTGTTATGCCAATTAAACTTTCCAAAGTGGTTGACATTTTTTGGAAGGTTGCTCGCCCTGGCAGATTATCGACATTAATATTTCTAAATCCTTCTATGATACTTTGAATTATATCAAATATATCAATGCCAGCACCTTCATTGGAATTGAATAATCTATAAATAGTCAGGATACCTTGTTCAACACTGCCCGTTTCACCAGCAACACTTTTTGCCAAATCTCTTATATTTCCTACAACATCAACTACAGTAGTAAATATTCCTAAAATTTGAGTAAATATTGGTATTTTACTTGCCAAGCCTTCAACATCAACTCCGACAAATGAATCATTTATTGATTTTAATAGATCTGGAAGTAGATTTTTAATTTGATTAAATAACTCTTGAGTTAACGTTAAAAAACTAATAACAATATCATTATTAATGATACCTCCTGCGCCTAAACCAGCTTTTATAAGTCCGGTGATCGCCTTTAACATATCATTCAATCCATTTAAAACAATTCCAAATAATGGAACCAGAGTACTGAGAATGCTCGCTTGTTCCGCAGTTAAAACAGTTGTTATAGTTTGCAATTCTCGAAATACCCCGGCAAATGCATCACCAAATCCATTAAAGAGACTACCAAGGGTTTCTTTTAAGAAATTAGTAAATGATTTTATTTGATCTTCATTTCCAGACATTTCTATTAAATCTGAATTTATTAAAATACTTAACACATTTGCTAATCCACCAAGTACATCGGAGCCTACTGTTTCATACAAACTGGCTATCGATGCAATTTGTCCTGCATCGACTCCAGCTAAATCTCGTGCTGAATTTACAAATGAAGTAAAAAATGTTGCAATTTCTCCAAATATTAATGATATAAGTTCAAAATCAATTCTTGGCGCATTTTCTGCTACTTGAAACGATGGCAATGTCGGTGCCAGCTTCACCAAGCTATCAGCTACAGCATTAAAAAGACTCGGCATTACTTTTAATGCATTAATCATATTTTCATTAACATTTGCAATTGATTCCACAACGGCAGCGATAAACGATGCTACACTACTTGTTAAACGGCTAATAACATCAATTGCATCAATAAAACCAACACTTGCCTTAGAAGAGCTGGCGAGATCCTGCAATACGGGAAAAGTTTCTTTAAGAAAAATAGATAAAGATTCTAATATTACCGAAACAGACTTCATTAATGGCGTTATATCTCCCATTGCTTGTATTGGTGCAACACCCTTAACAAAAGCCGCAATAGCGGAACCCATATCACCCATTATCTGGGCAAATCGATTTACTTGATCCGGAGCCTTTTGCAATTCTTGATTATTTTGTGCAATTTGTTCTGGACGAACGGCGGAGGCAAGAGCACCACCGACGAGGGGCACATTTTGTACAAAATCTGCTATTCCAGTTCGTATATTATTGACTCGAGTGCCGACACCCGACGCTGCACTTCCCAGGGCTGAAGTTGCTGTATCAATAGCGCCAGTTATAGTGCCTCCAACTAAAAATCCGGACATTGAAGACAGAAATGTTCCAACTTGTTCCATTACTTCAAATCCAGCTTTTAATTGACTCAAGTTTGGTATTTTATTAACAAGATCTTGTGCAAAACCTTTTACCGCAACAATTATTCCATTTGGACCTAATAAATCTTCTCTTACAATTCTTACAAAGCTTTGTATAACATCTGAACCAACCCAATTAAATACTAATGCACTCAATGCGGCAATCGCAGCGCCCAAAGCTTCTTGTGGTCCCAAATTTTGGGCCATATAAACCAAACCGGCAAGCAAAAGTCCAGCGGCGCCCATTGCAAGAACTGCTCCCATTACATCCCCGGCTGTTAAATTTGCATTTTTCATATCTATAGCTACAAGCTTGATAGATAAAACTAATGCTCCTAAACCAGCTAATAGTGCCCCAATTGCTTTAGAATTATTTAATAAACTTCCCAGTGGCCCAATACTGTCATTCACAGCTTGACCGGTTTCTGTTGCTTTTCTAAACATTTGTACAGGATTACCACCTCCAGGCATTTCACCACTAACACCGGCTAACATATCAGACATACCACCAGAAAAAAGATTGGATAATGCACCAGAAAACAAAGCGCCTAAACCAGAAACAATTGCACTTATTATTGATGGACCAGCAAATATTGCAGCCAATCCTAATAATATCGTTTCCCAGTTGTCTTCAAACCAAGCTTTTATTCTGGGCCATATAAAATTACCTAATTCTGTTAATGCTTCTACAAATGCATTCCACAATGGAGGTAATATAACTGTGAAAAGCTCACCTAATTGTTCAAACAAGCCTATAAAAGATGTTTTTAAACTGGTCCACAATCCGGATATATCAATTCCTAAACCTCCACCTTCTCCTTTTAATAATTGATTAAGATATCTAACACCTTCGGTCAATGATTTTAACAATTCTGGTATAATAACTCTTGCTGCTGCCACTATAACTCTGAGGATTGTACCAAAGAACTTTTTAAAACCTTCAATTAATTTGATACCACCAGGCGTAGACGCATCCATATGACCAAAAAATATTTCTTTTAATTTGGTCCATAAATTTCTTAAACCAGTCTCTGGATCTACGGTAATTGCTTTGAAAAATTCTCGAACCGCTTCTCTAATTTGCCCAAATGATTTTCCCCATCGTGTTGGATTGAAAATATCAGCATAACCACCGATTATGTCTCTTATTCCAGGAAATAAATCAACAAACATTCGACCTAATTGTACGCCCGTTCGATACACCAATACCATTACTTCACGAACTTGCCGCAATAAATTTCTCATTTCGGCACTTCGCATAATACCATCCATAAAGCCTTGTATTAATTGATCAAATATACCACCTTCAGTTAAGTTGGCCATATTTTGTGCTAAACGTTGAATATTATCTGCTAACAGTTTAGTTGCTTCTGCTTGTGATAATTGATTTTTCTCTGCTGACTCGGAACGTTTTTTTATTTCATCTAATGATAATCCACGATTTTTAGCATTAAAAAGCAATTCGGCATCAGCTTCACTCATACCAATTTGAGTTGCCAAATAAGATTTAGAACGCCGATCTAAATCAGTATAAGAAACACCAGCACGATTCAAAGCTTCACGCAACATATCAGCTCGTCTTGCCGGGTTTTCTTCTTCTAACATTCCTAACGTATCTATTTGAATACCAAATTGTTGATTTAATCTGGCAGCAGCTTGGGCAGCACTATCTAAATTATCAAACGTATCCATTATTCCAGTAAGACTTTTAACTTCAAGCCCAAGCTTACGAGCATATACAGATACTTCACTAAAAGCTTTTGCTCCCAAACCACCAAACCGTTTTAAATCAGCCTGCATTGTAGCCATATCTCGGCCAATAAGCTTAGAACTTATTCCAAAAGCTTTACCCATTCGAATTGCATAATTTGCTGTTTCTCTCAAAACCTCGTCAATACTTCTACCACTTGTTAATGCAACTCGACCAAATTCTTTCATTTCATCATTGGTAATTCCAAGACCCTTTTGAAAGGCTACTACGTTTCCTGTATTTTTTATTAATCCAGCATCTAAAACAGCGGTAAATGTAGCTCCTAATCCTTGCGCTAATTCATTCATTGCTCGCAATTGAGCGGCTCTATCTCCCAATATCCTTCGTGCCGTCAATCCTGTTTCACCAATTCCCTTTTGAATTTGTTGAAACATATCAATTACAGCAGCACCCTCATTTGTAGCTAAACTACCAAAAAATTCACGCACTGCTTCCCGAGCTTGGAAAAATTCAGTATTAACAGGTAAAGCTCGAGCTTGATCCATTAACATTTGAAATGGTCCTAAAAGTGCGCCCAATACCGTAGTTCCTAAATCTTTAACTCCCTGCCAAACAGTTGAAACAATATTACCAACAGAAGTAAAAGATTCCGCTACAAGATCAACACCTTTTCTCATTCCCTCTAATACTATACCTGCCCCACCAAGATTTTGAGCTGCTCCACCTGCATTTATAAATGCATCACCTAATGCATCAATTGATTCAGTCGTAGAACCAGCACCGGATGCTAAGGCGCCAAAAGATGCTTGACCAGACGACGCCATTGATTCTAAATTACTGATTGTTTGATCTAATTGTGCATTTAATGGAGCTAATCGTCTTTCGAGTTCATCTGGATCAATATTTTGCATTACAGCAGCCAATTCAGTTTGTATTGCCAATTGGCCACGCATTAAACGTGCTTGGGCAACTAATAACTGATTTTGTTGTCTATACATATCAGTTATTTGTTGTTGTATTTCTAAATTTGTAACACCATTCGCCATTTATAAAAACATCCGTTCAAACTTTTATAAAGCTTTCTATAATTACAAACATAACAAAATTTTAGAGCACCTAATATGACAAAAGAAAAAAATGAAGAGATTCTTAAAGAATATAAATTAAGTTGGGCTGGAAAACTATTTTTTGCTGGAGTTGCTGCAAAATTAGCTGGTCATACATTAAAAAAAATGGCAGCTAAAATGCGAGGCGAATTAAAAGAACAAGAAGAACCAGAAACCGATGAAGATTTTGCAAATATGTTTCCTTTCAAACTTCAAGGAACACCAGAAGAAATTCAAGCCGTAGTGGATGTAATTAAAGCTTCAAAAGAATATCAAGAAGAAATTTCTAAAGAAGGTGCTACTGTTGAATCTGTAATGCAAAAACTAAATATGCAAAATTTAGCCAAACAGGCTTTTGAACAAGCTACCGGAAAACCTTGGCCACTCTGAGAGGAATATATGTTATTAGAAAATTTAAAATATCTCATTCGTGAAATTATTAAAGAAGTTTTAGCAGAAAAATATAGCGGACCTAAAAAGTATAAAAAAGTAATTGGCTCTGGTAAAAATAAAAGAACAGTTCGTTATGGAGCTAAGGGTTATAAAATAGCTCCAGGCACATCTAAAGGCGATAGCTATTGTGCTCGTTCTTATGGTCAAATGAAGGATCATCCTTCTGCTGCAAAAGATGCTAATTCACCCCTCCGACTTTCCAGGAAAAAATGGAAATGCTCAAAAGATAAATCACGTAGAGACTAATAATGAAAAAATTAAAGGAAAAATATTTCACTTTTTCTCATAAACCAAGCGGATATAGAAAAAGAGTGATTCATCGTATCTATCAACTTCCTAATGGCAAACCTTGGAATTGTTGGATAGATGATGCACCAGATTCTGCAATTGTTTTTCCTTTAACTGAAGATGGACACGTAGTGCTCGTAAAACAGTTTAGACCGGGTTCTGAAGAAGAAGAGATGGAATTCCCTGGTGGTATGATAGACCCCGGTGAAAAGCCTCTCAAAGCCGCTGCAAGAGAATTATTTGAAGAAACAGGATTTGAAGGTAATCTTGAATTCTTATGTGCTAAAAATTATTCTCCTTATTCAGCAGGACGTAAACATATATTTGTAGCAACCGGCTGTAAACAAATAACTACTAAACTTCATTTAGATCCAAATGAGTTTTTAGAAGTGGCTATTGTTAAAATAGAAGATTTAGAAAACTTATTGTTTAATCATAAAATAAGAAACCCAGACGTTGCTTATTCAGCACTTCATCATCTGGGTTTGCTTAAGATTAGATTTTAAGTAAATCGCATTAATTTAGCAGGTGGATTAACTCTGTTTTTTCCTGACCAAGCACGAGCATCTGGTGTATTTTGATGCATTGCTTTACTTGGTATGTCACTTCCTTGCTTATGAGCACTTTGTATTTCTCTTTCAATTCTTTTTATTAGCCATCTTTTAAAAGCAACTGGAAAATTATAATACGTATTCCAATCCATACCAAAATAATAACCCAATAAAAAGAATGGCTCTAAAAGAACAATTTCTTTATCGCTTGAAGTTAGGCCAAAAGAAACTTGCGCCCATTGGCATCATAACCTCCTCAAAATGATCACAATTACTGCAATGGAAATCAATCTTCATATTAACACCAGGCTCATGTTCATCAATATATTCTCTTAACAATAAAGAATCACGTGCAGGCATATATTGAACAAATCTCGAAACAAGACCTTTATTATCATTGCCATCAACTGCTACAATTGCTCTCATTAAACGAGCAGTAACAAGATTGGAATTTAAAAGTCCTTTCTTTTTTCTTGTATCTGACTCTGCTATAATTTCTTCTTCTTCTTTTCCATTTAAAAATTTAAATGTAACTTCTTTTTTAGAAACAGGCAATTTAAATGCAAATGCATTTGAATGTGACGCAATTGGAGTAATTGTAAGTGGTTTAATTGGTAAATTGTTAAGATCTACTTGCAAATCATTTTTAAATTCGCAACTTGGACAAGCATATGTTGGCTCATATAAAGAACCATATCCACTTGCTCGGATTGCAATCATTAATGCATTTCTATCCCCAGATAATAATGTAGTTACATCAATATCTTTATTGATCAAACAAGATTTAATAAGTTCTGTAATAACAGTTCCACGTTTAATCAAAGCTTGAGACATTAATATATCTTCTTCTTTGGCTGTCATACTGCGATATTCTACTTCTGTTGCTCCACATAATGGATGACCAACTGGATACACTAATCCTTTAGATGGTAATGGAACTGCATCTACAGGAATCTCTACTCCTAATTCTTGACGTGCATATTGTTGTGCTGTAATCGGCTGACCTTCTTGGAAATTTGTTGCACCTGGATTTTGTGCAGCAGCTTGTGCAGCCAACATAGCATTACGTAATTCTCTATTATCATTTTCTGACATTATTTTTCTTCCTCCAATTGATAATATTCTTCAATTGTATAACGTCAGCTTAATTTGTCTAATGTCAAATATCTAATGAAATCACGATTTTAATATATTCTTTCAACAAACTCATTTCATCAATATCTTTAACACCAGATTTTTTAACTTCACGATAATATTTCTTTAATTCTTCTCTCTCTTCATCACGTGTTAACTTCGCATCTAAAAAGATATCAATAACAAAGTCAGGAATGGGTCTATAATCCTTTTTACGGCTTTCTAACTCTTCCAACCTCTTAAGATATCTCCAAGTTTTAGATGGCTCATAATCCTTTTTATGAGCTTTGATAATCAGTTTAACAATCTTATGTGCTGTAGAAAATATACCAGGATATCCTTGACGTATACGTTCATATTGTTTTAACGTTTTTTCCATCATATCCATATCATATAAATAGAAAAACCCCGGAGTTTAATCCAGGGTTCATCTTTAATATTTCATATCGGATAAATGTATATTGATTATTGTTTATTGCGTAATACGCAGTTATCAAAGAATATTTTAAAATTGTAAAACACAGTTATCAAATACTATAGAAAGATTTATTTCCATTAAATCATCACCATCGTAACCTAACTCATTAAATGTAGCCTGTTTACACCAAGCACCCTTAACGTCCCAAAGCTGAACTACAGTTCCAACTGGATCTAACATCTTAATTTGAATGTCACGCTTATAGAAATCGGCATAACCGGCACGACCAGAAACAGATTCAAAACAAAGACGGACCCATTCCATTACCTGTTGAGCACCTGATGGTGCAATTGGATCATAAAGTACACAAGTTAATTCGCCCCACTTACCTTTACCGGCAATATATCTTGTACTATTAATCCAAGGAATTTCTTTCGATTCAAATGTCATTTCTGGGCGTTTTGCAGATTTAACCAAAAATGAATCGATACCTTCTATAGCAAAGACGAACCGATGTTTACGTAATGGTTCAAACTTTGTAGGTAACATATCTGTGACTGATAGTGTTTCGGCCATTTTCTTTTATCCTTTTTCTTTTTATTAAATATATCGTAAATTAATTATTATCTACGTTTTCTATCTTTACCAACGTGTTTATCTTTTAAACCACGACGCAACATTGCAAGATCACTTGCTTCAATTTCACCATCATCATCTAAATCAAGTTTATCTTGATCGCCGTGTAATTCTTCTTCCATCCAAGCTTCCAATAAAGCTTCTGCACGACGATTAAATGACTCTTTGGTTACGTAAGCCCCAGAAGCAGAAGGAGCTCCACCAGGTCCATTAGGCATAGCAACAGCAACTTGTGTTCCAGTAACAGAACCTCCATCAGCAGGAGTTGATGTATCACCTTCTTCAAGCATATCATCTTCAGAACGAACCACAATAACTTTCATTGGTTCTCTGTCATCTGGAAAGCCACCCATACGAATGCTGTCCATATCTCCAGCATAACCACATTCATCTACGCCATATCCGCATTCTTGAAGTTCACGAACACGCTCTTCAGTTAAAATGCCATAATTTGTATATATTAGTTTCATATTTTATCATCCTTGACCAAAGTTGCTTGGATTGTTGATAACAAAGTCCACAGAAAGGAATTCGAGAGTTCTGGTTGGTTGCAAGTAAATCTTGCCACGAATTGTCTTGTTTTCAAAATCCGCTTGAGTTGTTGTGCTTGTATCAATTCTAACAAGGAATCTATCAACACCCTTTTGTTCTTGAACACGCTTAAGAATTGGATTGACCAATGCCGAGAAACGTGCAAGTGTCTCTGGAAGAGTTTGTTCAAAGAGAATGCGATTTGCAACCTGACGAACTTGTCTACGAATAGAGAGAAGTAGACGACGAACATTTACACGATCAAGAGCACTTTGCTGTGCATACATTGTCTTCTGTCCCCAGATTACTAATCCCTGTGATCCTGCGAAGGATACGATTGGATTAATGTCTACTTCATATAAATCATCCATATTTGTTCTGGAAAGCTCTATTGTTGAACGTTCAGATGTTGCCAAGGCACCTCTTGCAAAGCCCGCTGGAGCAAACCAAGGGAATGCAACAGCATCATTATATGAGAAAGCGCCGAGAGCTACTACAGAAGGTGGAACAGTTCTGGATGTATTAGCTACAGTGTCTCTCATAATAACGTCAGGGAAGTATGTAGCACCGAAAGAACTGTTCATATTACGATCACGGAATTCATTTACTGTAAATCTTACAGATGGCACTTGATCTTCATCAATAACAAGATCACCATTTGTATCGTATGTTTCAATATCCATTAGATATAAAGCATCAAATCTATTTTCAGCTATTTCTAATGCTCTATCGGTAATAACAGGATTACGTATACCTGGGATTGCAAAAAGCTGAACATCTACTTCTGTTGCGTCTGACATAAGAGTTAATGCAGTATTGTAAGCAACTACAGCAGAACCGGTTTGTTCGCCACGTGAAGTAAAATCTAATTCTTCATTAACGGCTTTATTGGTTATAAATGTTTCATCATAGTTGAATACATTAACACCATCAAAACCACCTTGTAGGTATATATTAAACTTAGCTAATTGTCTTGTCGCTGGGTCAGCTAAGTCAGCTATAGATAGTCTACGTAAAAGAGAACTTGTATCAGCAGTAATCTGTCCAGTTCTTACATAACTCCAGTTTATTGCTTGTGTTGTGTCTGGAATTGTATTATTTGGGAATGTTGCTGTGCTACCTGGTATTACTCTGTATTTGACTTGAATATTCTCTAATGAGAATGCATTGTTATTGAAACGATCTGCATCAAGTATACCATTTGCAGCGGTGTCTAATACTCCTTCATTATCCATAACAACTACATTCATAAAGTCAGTATGGAAATTTGGGAAGTAAGATGCAAAACTTTCAATCGTTGTTTCACGAAGAGTTGTTTTGTTTGGTTCAAGATTAGAAATCTTACGTTCAAATTGAACGCCCCAATATAATCCCTTGTCAGCAGTTTGATTTGGTGCTAAACCACGAACAACATTTTGACGGAATGGAACTGGAACTTGAACTGTATTTTGGAATGGATTTGCAACTGAATAACCATATTCGTCTTGTGCATCAAATGGAGCTAATGGTGCAGAACCAGAAGTTACCAAGTGAGCGGGTCCACGGAAACCAACTGGAAGAGCTGTAGGATCTGTATCCTGAGCTTCAACGCCTGATGCCATTTCAACACGAACAAACTTAGAGTTATTTTCATAGTTTCCAAGCGTTATAAGCTTTGAAGAACCTTCGGCTGCATCAAAGTTGTAGAATGTGTTATAATCACCGATTACACGTGCAATGTAATTTGGATTTGTTGGATCTAAAGATAATCCACGGAAAGCTTCAAGAACAATCTTATTCTTGTCGTTATCCATAAAATCTCTTACAAGAAGATCAAATGTGCCATATAGATAAACATCAGAAAGACTTGGAACGATATTTTCTATAGAGATTTTAACTTTGTTATTTGCATATTTGCCATCGTGCAATGAATGAACACGGAATAGATTAACTGGCTTACCGCCGAACTTCTGTGATGTAATCCAAGGACTCTTTGGTGTGCGATAACGGTCTTCAAAGTTTTCATAGTTTGGAGCAGTTGTTGAGCCGCTATTTCTTGTTTGTGATCCTGTAATAAGGAATGCCACGTTTTCAAATCCAGCAGTTCTTAATCCTAAAACTTCTGTAGAACCTGAGATTACAGCAGCACCGGTTACTACAGCAAGAGTTGGATGGATAACCCAATCTGTTTGTAAGTAATATCCAGCTTCTTCAAGCTTAAGTGGATCACGATTTAAGGTTAATCCGAAATAGTTTGAAGCTTCAACATCAAATGATGCAGTTAAAACGTTTGGATAGAAAGGATCTGTATTTGTTTGTCCAGAAACAAACATAACAAATTCTTGAAGACCACCCACTAATTTAACAGAACCGGTTGGGGATTGATTATTGGCAGAGGCGCCACCAAAAGAAGAAGAAAGATATAGTTGAGTTCCAGAAGCGGCAAATAATACACCACGAACAACTGGAACGCCTGCGGCTGCTAAACCTGCTTCGGTAAAGACTGAAGAACTAACAATTGTTTCTGAACCAGAAACTTCATATTGACTCATAAATGATCCAAGGAAATAAGTTCTTCCAAGTGGATTACCTGGAACTGCATACGATGAAGAACCTAATTCTCCAGCATAACTTCCCCAATATTCAGGTATCTGTCCGCCAACAACAAATCCAGCACCTTCAACCCGACCACGATTAATACCATCTAATGTTCTTTGTCTACCAGCACCAGCACCAAGTACTCTGATAAACGTTGCAGATTGTGCATTTCTTAACCATTCAGACACACCTAATGGTCCATTATATATATCATTTGTTGTTACACCGAAAGTTGCTTGAAAATCATTATATGTTGCAACTGTTACGGGAACATATGCTGGACCAGCTTGTGCTGTGCCGATAACACCAGCAGGTATGCCTGTTGGTTGTATTGCGGTTGGTCCTGTTAAGTTGATTGTTCTTGCGGAAACACCTGCTGATTTAAAGGATATTTGAGTCATTTTATATTGCCTTTTTATGCTTAGTTATTATTAACTATTTCTATCAACCGAATTGCACACCTTCTCTTGTAATAATGAAGTCAAGTGCGATGAATTCTACTGCCTTAACTGGCAATAAGTAAATCTTTGCATTCATTCTATTATTTTCACGATCAAGAGCAGTATTGTTTGTATTATCGCAAACAATCTTATATTGACGTAAACCACCACGATTTTGAACTAATGAAAGAATAGGAGTTACTCGTGCAACAAATTCTGTATATAAAGCTGGTGTAAGCTGTTGCCAGATTAATCTATTGCCAACATCAATAACTTGACGTTGAACATCCATTATCATTCTTTGAACGTTGATGCTATCAAGAGATGTTCCAGCGCCATCTAATGTCTTTTGAGCAAAGATTACATAACCTTCATTTGGGAATTTAACAACTGGATTAATTCTTACAGCATATAATTTTTCACGTTCAGTTTGATTAACACGTGTTCTTGTAAGAGTCACGAAATTAAGTGCTGCACGATTAAAACCTGCTGGTGCGAACCAAGGATAGGAAACCTTATCGTTGTATCCCACTGCTGCGAGGGCGGCAACAGAAGCAGGTACTACTAATCTCTTGTTTGTAGATGGATCTGGCATAACAATGTCTGGGAAATATGCCGCCACAAATGTATTGTCCAATGAACGAGCATCAAATGAATCGGCTGTCTGTTGAACATCAATGTAAGCTCCAGTTCCGCTTGTTTCACCATCAAATATTCTTACACCATTAGAGTTATAGTTTGGAATATCCATTAAGTAAAGAGCTAAACCAAAGCTTGATGCAGCATCAGAAACATAATCAGTTACTAATGGCTCACGTTGTCCTGGTAATGCCAATAGATTAATGTTGGAAGCAATCGGATTTGTTATAATGCCCGTTGCAACACGATAACTTACTATCTGATTGTTTTGTATACCAATACCATTTTGGTTAAAATCAAAACCAGGAGAAATAAATGCAGAATATGAACCGCCATCTGGCTCTGTAGATGTTGATTGATCATCAAATCTTGCAGCGTGTTTATCAAGTATATTTACACCATCAAAACCGCCATATAATACCGTGCTAAACTTAGCATAACCATTATATTTGTTAAAAGTGATTGGCTGAGTGCTTTCTTGAATTAATGTACCAAACGTTACGTGACCATTTACTTTATATGTGGTTGGGTCAACAACGCCATTTCTAACGTAGATGGCTTTTCTCATTTGAGAGTTGACAGTGCCAGTTAAGTTTCCGCTGTCAGATACACCACTGATTGCAACACGTGCAAGAGTAAACTTGTTATTATTGAATGTGTCCTTGGAAGAACCAGTAACAAGAACATCAAGTTTTGAAATGCCAGCAAATGTTGTTGCGTTGTATATATAACGATTTTGTTCATTGTTAACGTTAACGTTCTCAACATTGTTATTGTTGCGTTCAAACTTGACACCCCAGTAGAAACGACTATCAGAAATTTCAAGTGAACCGGAACCACGTGTAACTTTATAACGATATGGCATTGGAGGAACGATTGCGCCTTCACAACCAAATGTTAGAGCAGAACCAGAACCGGCTAAACGAATTTCACCAGCAGAACCGGAAATGTCTGTAAAAGTTGGATTAGTATTTAGGACATCAACACCGTGGAAGCCGAATGGCAAGCAAGTAGCTGGCACTTTCTTTTCTTCAACTTGTTCGGACATTACAACACGGATATAATTTGAACGATTTGGGTATTTACCAGAACGAACAATACGACGATCATCTGGGTCTTCTACGTCAAAGTTATAGTAAGCTTTTGCATCACCAATAACTTTTGCAATATATCCATCAGATTCTGGATCTAAGGTGAGATCAGTAAACTGTTCCAATACTTCTGGATTTGTATCATTATCATCAAATCTTCTTACGATAACTGCAAATGTTCCGTATGGGTATACTGGATTTGTTGAAGCTTGCAGATTTTGTATTGAAATCTTAACTTTATCATTAGCATAAACGCCATCGTCAAGAGATTCAATGTGAAAAAGATCATATTCAGTTACGCCAAATGGTTGTGAAATAAATCCTGGTGTTCTTGGTGTTGTATAGCGGGTATCATAACGTCCAAAAAGTTCAAGGAAAGGAACATTTGAACGAACCAATGCATCATTAGCAATACCAGAACTATTTGTACTACCAGAAGCAATTAAAACGCCGGAAACTGTATTCTGTATAACAGTTGCAACTTCATCATCAACTGCAAAATCAAGATATAGATAATGTTGTTCTTGTTCAAACTTTGAAGGATCTGTGTTTAGAAGCTTGGCAAAGTAAAGATCTGATGTTGGATTAAAAGAAGCAGAATATATTTTGACACCAGCAAATCCATCATCAATACCATATGTAGAACCAAGAGAAGTTGATATAACAATCTTAAAATATGGTTCTTCACTGTCAGATGGTGTTGAATATACTGCCGTATCATCCATTAATGGACTAAATGATTGATTGCTGGCAGACATAATCATTACACGTGAGCCAGAAGCCGCAAAGATTACGCCACGTACAAGATTCGCATAACCTGGATCTCCTGTAAAACTGTCATTATCAGTAAACATTGGATATCCAGTTGCTTCATCAGCCTGCAATTCGTGTCGTGCTACAAGAAACTGAACTGAACCTACTGCACGGGCGCCAGCAGCAGTTGTATTCCAACCGCCAGATCCGGATATTTTAAAACCAGCATTTTTTACAATGCCAGCAGTTCGGGTTGCATCAATATCAGCTTGAGTTGTATTGGCACCGGCACCTAATACTCTTAAGAAGGTAAGAGCTGTTCTATTTTCTAAGAATTTATCTACAGCATAAGAAGCTGGATAATTTGGATTAAACCCGCCAAACTTAGTTTGGAAATCCGAAAATGAACCAAGAGTATATGGAATAAATGCTGGTCCTTTAACAGCAGCGCCTACTACACCGGCAGGAACACCATTTGGTAGTATTACTCTTGCAGTAAGATCGATTTCACGATCATAATAGCCTGGAAAATTAAAAACTTGCTCTGGCATTTGTTATATCCTTTTCTTCTTTCTAATTAGGAGCCCAATAACAACAAATTCTATTTAGGTGATATTAAATATTGTTCTAATGTTTCAATATCTGACGCTGCAAATACTGTTTCACCTTTCTTTTGATTGCTTTCTAAAATAGATACATACTTTTTCCGTCTTTTTCCAGTAATCGGATCAATTAATATCTTATTGACAACAAATTTTTGTGTTACTGTAGGAGTTTGCTTTGTTTCTGGATCTCTATCAATGTCCGTTAATGTAAATCCTTCATTTGGTGTATCTTTAATGGGCGGGCGTTCTAAATGATCTTTTGGTTGAATATTTCCAACATCTGGAGCTATATCAAATTGTATATTTGGAGCACTTATCCATCTTCTAACAGGAACTGCATTTGTCGGATATTGCGCCGCTAATAAATAACCTTGTACATTAATATTAAAAGTATATTTAATCAATCTTTCTTCGCCCTCAAATTGATCAATATTCTCACCATTATTAAATGTATCTTCTGTGTTTGCTAAAAACCAATATCCCTTATCTGTCTCTAATTTATGACCTCTAAACTGCGGTAAAAATGAATTCATATACGTTTGAATCAAATACGTCATATGTTGCGTATAACTTGTCCAAAATACAACTTCATATTTTGCTGTAAAAAACTGTGGCTGCGGAACTGTTATAATTTCATATATGTTATTATTGGATATTCTATTTTCTAACAGTCCACCTTGTAATACCTCTAATGTATTTGCATCTTCTCCAGTGGGTCTTGTAGTGGTAGGCAATCCAGAAAGAATATTTTGTAAATTGTTTAAACCCTGTTTGTTAATCAAATTTTGGTAATCTCTGTCTTCCGGTGCAAGTTTACGTTTAATTGTTAAAACACCGGTTCGGGCATTCATACCACGTTTCAAAATATCATCTGGACTTTGTTCAATAGATGTTCTACGGATAGAAATAGCTGGCAATATCAATACTTTATTTCTATCTCTTGGTGGCTTAAGGCGTTTAGCTAATGCAAATCTTTCGCCGGTAGCAAATATCACATAAGGTTTTTTAACATCTTGTGGACCTTTATTTGCTTTAATCATAAACGTATTGAACCCAATCGTTTTGTCAAATAAACGATGAATTGCAATGTCTATATCTTCAATACCAACTGGAGGTATTGTAAAATCTAAAGACGGTTGATTTTCATATCCACTATCCAAATGATCTTTAGGATTTCTCGGATCTTGTGGTATATTTTGTCTTATAACGTTATCTTTTGCATCAACCATATATCTAAATATCAGTCTTCATTATAGATATCTACTGGTTCTGCATATGTTGGACTATTATTATCAAATGAAGAAGCTTCTTCGGGTTTATGTGTAGGATCTGAATCTGAATCTATGTTTATAATACGAGCGCCTTCATCTAAAGCTATTGGCGCCATATCTTCGGCCAATCTTTCTCTCATTTGACGACGATCTAACGTAGTTCCTTCTATATTCTCAGTAAGACCACGTTGTTGCTGCCAAACTTTTGTGACTGTGTTATCAATATATTTGACACCTTGATCTTTAAGAATTTCTTTAAAGATATTAACATCAAATTGACCTTTACGAGCGACTTTACCTTCTAATTTATAACCGGTTGTATATTCTACTTGTCCATATATGTTATTAATTGGAACAAATGTGATTAATTCATATAATTGATCGCCATAAAGAAAGAAATCGCCTTCATTAATATTATAACCTTTATCTAATAAATCACGAGCTTGAACGAACAATTCAAATTTATTGGTTTGTTCATTACCAAATTGATTCCATTTAGTTTCCCAATTGGGTTGAGCAGCTAATACATCTAATCGGATAGGATTTTCAAATATTTTTTCTATAGCTTCTTCGTAAACTGGATGAACTTGAGTTTTCATTGTAGAGATTGGATAATAAATGATTTGCTGTCCAATAATATCTTTTATGACCTCCTTCGTTATGTCATTTATGAACTGGATCTCTCTACTTGTTATGAATAATCTTGACATATATTAACTTACACCTGGAAATATTCCGGAAAATTGTTTATCTGATATATATTTTTTTGCTTTTTTATATCTTTCTAACAAGTTATTATATATTTGAAATAATCTTACCAATGCATTTTTAACTTCGGGTGTATCATAACGATGTTTAAATTCATCAACGTTTAATGGTGTTAACCCTACGGAAACACTATAATCTCTTAATATATTATCAGTAATATTCTTGGGATCTGGAATGGGACGGCCTTCTGTTATATTTTTTGCAATATGATCGTTGATTTTATTGCCAAGCTCTTCTTCATCCTCGGCAGATTGTTTATATTCAGCTTGACCAGGGAAAACCTTAAACGGAAAAACCCGTGTTTGATAATTGGCAAAATCAAAAGCTTGTTCAATGTCTGGATATTTTGCATAATATTTTTTACCAATTAATCCAGGTCCAATTCGGATAGGTCTAATTGCATCATATAAATCATTTGATAGACGTTTTAATATATCAGTATGAACTTTTGATTTTTTTTCTGATTTATTCATCCAAGTTGAAAACTTATTACTAAACCAAATTTCGTATTGTTCTTTTTTTAATTTAAAAGGTTTAGTAAATGTTTCTTCTGGCAAACGAAATCCAAATTCTTTTTGGAAAGCATCATTGAGCTTATCTTTTACTTTTTTATTAATAGTTATTTTGTCAAATTTTGATGGGATTGTGCCAAACTGCCCACTCTTCTCTATAGATTGTCTTCTTCTGCCAAATGCTTTAGCTAAGTTAGCCGTAAAAGCGTGAACAAGATCGTGAGTTTCATCGCCGCTGCTCATTCTCGGATCCTCTGCTTCTGGATTAAGATAAAGTTTGAAACTATTGCCGGTATATTGCAGACTTATTCCATACATTACCTCTTTTTTTGTTGTCATTGGAGCAGATTTAAGGTTTTGGCCAGCATCTATAATATCAATTGGAATAGCTCCAGGCAGTGCTTCGCCTTCATATATCAATTTATTCATAGCTTGAGCAAAAGAATATACACCAAGCATATTAGGAGATAATTTTTGAATATTAATATCTTCTTCTAACTCTTCTTTTAATATAAGACGGATATATTCTTTTAATAGTTTCATATGTGCTTCTTTAATTGGTAGCATTCCATTTATAAATTAATTCCATACATCAGAGGGCACCTTTTGATTAACTAACCCGTAAATAATGAATATTTTGGGGGCATCGGCAGATATTGCAATAATTTTAGATTATTTTCGGCACGGGTAGCTTCTAACTCAGAAAGCTTATCATAAGTAAGTGCATCAAGTTTTGTTATAATCCCAGTTTCTCCAGTTAATAAATCTTTTTTGTCTTCACGTGCCTGAGATATAAGATCATCACCATTAAGAGTTAATTCGGCATTTGGTATAGGTATACTTTTCATTTTACTTCTTACCAATCCAAGAAGTTCCTTACATAATGCCAAAGTATATAATATAATCCAGTTTCTACTCCAAGGATTCAACGAGGAATAGTTTATAAAGCCCATAGGAAGGTTTGCAGGACTGTTGGCACCGTAGATTACAGTAGAGGGTATAGCAGGATTCTGGAGGCTTCCAGACGCCTCTAATGAGCCACTAAAGTATGTTCCCATAATGCCAGGATAAGCCGAAGGAGGAAACCCAACTCTTATCCACAATTTGTCATTATAAAATGGAACAAGATTATTTGGTGTAGGAAATAAACGAATAGCAGTTCCAACAAGTTTATAAGAATAATGACTACGACGGACTCTTGAAGCTGCATCTAACATACTTGCTCTTAATACATCTTCAAATAAAGGAAGAACATAAAAACGTGTATCTGGAATATAACTCTCTACAGGTAAACCAGTAGCAATAAAGTTGGATGCAAGATTTGAATTAAATACATATTGTATTGGAGCAAAATGATAAACTTCAAATACTTTCATTCTGCCACGAACATCCAAAGAACCGGTTCCCATATATGCGGCTAATCTATTACCAGCTTCATCTTTTAATTCAGAATAAAGATCATAATCTTGGCGTCCAACTTCTAATGTAATAGATCCAGAATAAGATTGAAGCGATTGACCATAGCCTACTTCACTGGCATATGGTTCTGCTTGACGAACAAGATATTCAAGATTAGGTTGAACATAATTGTTAATCAAATTAAGTTGATATTTTCCTGTTGTTGCATCTATACTTCCTGTAGGACTTCCAAGAAGAGAAGCAAGATTTGATTTAGCCTGATATTCAATCATTAATGCATTAAAATATAATGTTGCTTCTTCAAAACAAGTCCATATCATTTTTTTGGTTAATTCAACACTTAATACGTCTTCTCCAAGCTTTCTAAGAACAAAGTTAACAACTTTATCTGCATCACTTTGGAAAGCAAGATCAGAATCAAAAAAACCAAAACTGGTGGGATTTAACGTTTTAATAAAACTTGACATATAGTTAATTATCAGTATGTCAAAGAAGCTTCTTAAAGAATATATCAGAGTCCTTATTAATGAGGAACTTAAGAATAGCAAATTATATATTTGGGATCTTGACGATACGCTTGTAAAAACAAATAGTCGGGTTCACGTAAAAAAAGAATCTGGAGAAATATTGCATCTTACACCAGCAGAATATGCTGTATATGAAAAAGAACCTGGTGATGAATTTGATTATTCAGATTTTAGCGGCTTAGTAAATCCAAAAGAAATTAAATGGACAACAAATATTCTTAAAAGAGTCATAGCCAAATACGGAACAGATGCAGCAGTTATTCTTACAGCAAGAGGAAGCGAAGAACCTGCTCGGGAATTCTTAAAACTTAACAATATCCCACAAATTCCAATTGTAGCTCTTGGAAATAGCGATCCAGAAATGAAAGCTCAATGGATTAAAATGGTAGCTTTAAAATTTGGCTACAAAGAAATTGAATTTTTTGATGATAGTCCCAAAAATATAGCCGCCGTTCATAAACTAAAAGTTCCTGGCGTTAATATTATAGCAAGATTGATCAAAGCTCATCATTAAGCTTTAATCTAACTCCTGGCGTTATACCATTACGAGCACACCAACCACGCTTTAATTCTAATACGTGTTGACAAGGACGATTCAACATCACAGTTCTTTCGTCATTTGCTATTAATCTACGTATTTCTATTACCCTTAAATCACTATCCAATCCAACTAAATCTAAGTCATATGGAACATTACGCATCCAAAATCCTAAACGTCTTGGTTCTGGATATAAAAAATATAAACCAAAACCATCATCAGGTTCCGGCTCAAACATAAAACCTTTTTCGTGTTCCGCTGGAGTTCTTAATATTCTCAAGTTTAAAGTCTTACCGTTAAACTCCGCATTACAAGAGTTTGTAAACTTTCTCCATTTAGAGAATATTTCTTGCATTGTTCTCATAAACTTAATTATGGAGCACAATGATCTCTAATGATATCACTTAAGCTTGCTGCCATCGCTACAGAATCGCTGGTCAACTCAAAAAAATGTCCGCATTGATCATAATATGAAGTTAAGGAATTTAAAGTCACATATGCAAAATATTCACCGTGAGTAAATGACATACAAGCCCCAGATTCTGTATTTTGTGGTCTTACATAACTTTGACCAAGTTCATCCGTAAAAAGAATTATAATACGCATTGTATTATCACGCCAATTCATTTCTAATCTGCCATTTCCTAAAAATGTTAGGGCATCATACGAAGGTTCTTGACTACCACCATAATAATATCTTTCTGAACTTAATACACTAACAAAATCTGTAAATCCAACTAATGAAGATATTAGTTCTACTCTTCCATCATCACGACCAGGAATTAAAACTAATCCAAAACGAAATCTTGGATCCGAAGCAAATGTAGATGAAAATAAATTTGTAGCAGCAATAACGGCATCTATTACTGATAACATACTTGCTGAAGTATCAATTACATAAACAACATCAAATCCATCAATCGTATTGGCTATACATTCTCCGGATGAATTAATTACTCCATCTACACAGCCATCGCAATCATTATCTTGACCATCACAAGCTAATAAACCGGCTTCAGATATAGGAGATACTGCACCAATGCATTCTTGCCATTGACCATTTGCACAAACTTGCACACCTCGTTCGCAAGGTGGATTAAGACGTATTTCAGAACCAATATCTTGATCATAGCACCATCGGGATAGTGGACCTCTTACATCACCATCAATTTCTCCATCACAATCATTATCAATACTATCACAAATTTCCGGAACACAATCAATTCTTGAACAATGACCTAAAATACAACCAAATCCGGATTCTGGATATCCACATTCGCCATCAAATTCACATACACGACCGGACGCATCCGATTCTCTACAAACGTTAAATCTACATTCTTCTGTCATTGGATTGCAGGCTGGACTATTGCCACAATAACATTCATATCCAATGCAACGATCAGAAATATTTCTTGGACAAGAATAACCACAACTTCCACAGTTATTAATGTCATTTTCTATGCCGCCATCATTAACGCATATACCACCGTCAACACGTATTTGACCACCCTCTAAAGGTATTAATCCAGAATCCGGCGTTCTATATTGTTCAGCGCAGGAAGTTAATGCTATGCTTAATAAGATGTAATTTATGTATCTCATAATGAAATATTATCCAATCAATAAAAAAATATATAGCCCAACAACTAAATATTGTCGGGCCATTTAAATTATTGATTAGAGTAGCTAAACGTTAGATTAGAAGATGATCATCAAAGTGCAAACAAGACCAAAAACAAAAGCAACCGTAGGAAAAACAAATTCCGTTGCAAATTCTGAAAATATACCAAAACCCTGATCCGGTTGAATATCTCGCTGAATCTGTCGCATCTTACGATATCGCTCTTCCATTTTATTTTCTCCCAAATGCCCAATAATGATGAGAACCGTTGATCTTATGGATAATATCCATCATTATCTTATCTTCGGCATAATAATAATAAACTCGGGGCTTACCAGACAACTTACATTCCATATACCAACGTCGCATATCCAGATCCGCTACCTCCGGATCATTCAACTCTCTCAAGACATTATAAGTATGCTGCAATTGCATCTTAATTAATCAGATAATATTCATCACATTGAATAGATTGTGCCGAACACTCTGGCATACACACGTCTTCATAATAAGAGAATTGAGGCTCAAAATATTGAATCTCATTTACAGAAGCTTCTGTCTCTTCTACAACAACGTATGACTCTACAACCGTTTCAGTCCCAGAAATATCAAGATATTCCGGACGTGGCTCATCAGTGCAAGCCATCAATACAACAAAAAAAACTATATAAGGTAAATATCTCATATTTTATCTTCCATTTCTTTCGTGAGAACGTGTAATGTGCCTCTTATAACTTCCAATCAACCATTCCGAATTCCAAAGCTGACGCTTGCGAGCAGTCCAATGAGGAAATTCACGATCAATTCCACCCTTTGCCATCATTGACAATACGGTATCAATATCTTCCTTAAGACGAACCAAACGGGGACCAAGCTCAAGCATCTGATTCATAATACGTGCAGTCTTAACGGCATTACGCTCTTCTGCAATACGATTTCTTTCTAGCCAAGCTTCACGACGGGCAATCAAAATTTGCTGTTGAGTCTCCAGAGGAAGCTGTTTAAATGCTGCCCGTCGCTCACGATTCAACTGAGATCTACGTTTACGATTAAACGCATCACGAGCTTCAAAAATAGGCTTATTAACATCCCTATGGGGACTATGAGCATCCCTATAACCAAACCAAGGAACTCCGTGGGCATTGTATACGTCCCAACAACTGTTTCCTGATTTCCAGGTCTGTCCACCGTCAATTGACATATCAATTTGATGCATCCAACCATTTACATAATAAGGATTGGGCACAGAAGTCCAACGAAAATGCGTATTACCGTATGCCGTTATCTCGCCTGGATTATCCGAGAAAACGTGAAATCCTACGGTGTTATCCAAACGATGAGTCGGCCGAAGAAGCTTATTTTGTTCAGTCATACCTTCATTATAACAAATAGCAGGCACAATTTAAAGCATTATCGGATTTAAAAATTCTTCCTTAATTAGTAGGACTTTTTCATCAATTAAGCAGGGTATATACTTTCCATTAGGCACATACTTGTTTTTTACCGTCTTACTAAATTCATCTAATTCAGCATCATCTATCGTATCTTCCAATTGCATTGCAACAGAATTAGATTCAATAAAAACTAAATCAGGCCGAGATTCTTTAGAATTTAAACCAGTAATTTCATCATAACATATACTCGCCCAATGTCCTGTCTCAGTTTTCTTAACCAAAAAACCATAAGGAGCAGGAACAGCATATGGATTCTTTTTATTAAGTTTCCGTACACTATATAATTTTTTCATATATCAATCAATTTGATGGTATCATATACACACATATATGTATATTTCAAATAAAAAAGAAGCCCAGGTTTTCACCCAGGCTTCCTCTTATGTTATGATTTTTCTTTTTATCCTATTATATCAGGACAATAGGATCTAGATTAGGTTAAGATCAAGAACAGTTACGGTTCCGTAGAAATCATTTCTGACCATTCTCTTACCGTAGCGTGTCATTACGCCCTTACGAGGAGTGAAATCCTCTTGAGCGTAGATGACTGGTGTAAGAATGAGTGGAACGTATGGAGCATAGATATAACCAGACTCAAGGAAAGTATTGCCCTTTAGACCGATAAGAATCTTATTGGCTGGGAAATATGGATCCTTGTAGACTGTGTAGCGATTATTAAGTGTGCCGACAGCTTCTGCACCGACAGTCATACTATCACGAACTTGACCATCAGAATCAAGACGATAAGCTGGCTTGTAGGTTACAAGATGCTCAAGGATGGTGCAAACGTCTGGTGAGGTAACAAGGAAGTTTGCGGAACCACGAAGAGTCTTCTTGTAGATGGTGTTTGCAACGTCGGAAATGGTCTCAATAAGAGTCTGATACCATTCTTGAACGTTTGTGAAGGCCATTGGACCAGGAGATAGAACGGAGCTTTGAAGAGCTTCTGCACCGGTAAGCTTGTTGACGATCTTGCCTGGGGCACGGGACCAGTAAAGGTTTGCTGCGCCTGCTTGTGTAAGAAGGTCATTAAGAATCTCACGGTCAATCTCAAGAGTAATCATCTCAGAGAGAATGTTTGTAAGCTCTACTTCAATGTCAATTGAGTAGAAGGCTGTGAGATCCTGAGCCATTTCTGGTGACCAACGAGCACGTAGCTTGCGGGTTGTAGCAGTTACAGAGGTTGATTCGATACGAATATCAACTTCTGGAATTACTGGAGAAGCTGGCCAGCTTGAAGAGAAGTTAGACTCAAAAGATGGGATTGTAAGAGAAGCACCGGTTGCTGAATCAACTGATTGCTGATCGGAGATTGCAGCAGAACCAGAGATTACGTCAATAACGGCTGGACCTAGTGTTGGTACAACGCCACCATTTGCAATACGTAGCACGAATAGAACGTGAGAACCGTTTAGTGGATCTGGTGTGAAGATAGAACCGTTCCAGTTGCCACGACGATTTAGTTTACGAAGATTGAGAACGCCTGTGCCACCCTGATATTGTTCGCCCCAAGCAGTTTCGGAACCGGCTGCGGAGCCGAAGCTTGTAAGAGCAATCTGATCAAGATTGGTAAGATCGGCGCCAAGGCAAACAGAAGAAATCTGTGATGCAGAGACAAAAAGGAAACAATAATCAAGAACGCCGTCTGTAAGATCATTTTCAACTTTGCCGTCATAATTGACATAACGAGCATTGAAACCAACGAATTCAGCAGCAGTTGCAACTGTATCGGCTGGTGTCCAAGTTGTGCCAGCTGCGCCCCAAGCACCAATTGCATCATTTGAAGATGATAGAGTGGTGAATGAGCGGTGTACCTTTGAATAACCAGTACCAACGAGGTCATACATACCACCGGTTGCAAGAGAACCGGAACGGACACCTGCACCACGTGGGTTATTGTATACTGACTGACCATCGGTGTAGGTTGAAGTTGCAGCGGCTGGATCAAGATTTACGCCAGCAGCACCACCAACGTTATTACCGTAGGTGTAATCGAGGTAGAATAGTAGACCGGCTGGGAGACTCATTGGCTGAACGGAAACGATTTCGTTAGCAATAAGACCAGCGAATACTCTACGAACGATTGGGAATGCAACGTTTGTGAAACCTACTACTTGACCGGAAGACTGTAGTGAAGCACCACCGGTTGATAGAGAGTTCTGCTCCTTAAGGATTTCGGCACACTGATTTTCTAAGAGGCGAGCCATATTGTCTCGCTGAACGCCCTTTAGACCCTCGAGTAGGCCGGTTGCCTGCCATTTCTTGAGAAGACGGGGAGCATCAGCGCCGAGGCTACGACGGTGAACGCCTTCTGCAAGTTGTGATAATGTAAAAGATTTCATTTTTATTTTTACTCCTATATTTGTTTATTCGGCTTGATTAAATTATCAATCTTCTCGCTTCTTGATGTTTGCCAAAATCTGCCACTTGTCAAATGTTCCGATTACCATATCTCCAGAACCATCTGTGGATCTTAATACGCTCTCATCGAGACGTGCGCTACCAGCAGTCGTTGGCTTTGAAGCCGAACCAACTACAGGAGCAGTATGAGCTGCTGCTGCTTCATCAAGTTTACGATTAATTTTCTGATAAATCGCTTTGGCTTCAGCAATTGTATTTGCACGATCAAGATGTTCTACAATCTGCTGTTTAACCTTACGACTTAGATCCTCTCTAACTAAGAACTTATTAAGGTATACTAACTTAGAAAGGAAAAGATTTGTTTCTGCCATATCTTTTTTAAGAGTGGCAGCTTCTGCACGCTTTGCTTCTGCAAGACGACGTGCCTTAACTTCACGATTACGAGCTTCAAGAAGAGCCCGACGAACACGACGAGATTCCATCATTGCCATTTCTTCCATCTCTTCTACCTCTTCTTCTTCGTCGGTAAGAAGCATTTCCTCTTCTTCAGAGCCCATTTCTTCTTCGCCTTCGTCGGACATATCAAGGTCAACTACTTCTTCTTCTTCGTCGCCCATTTCTTCTTCACCAGAAAGCATAAGATCTACTTCAAGATCTTCAGCGTCAAGTTGTTCTTCAACTTCGGATGGAAGAGAAACGTTAAGAACGAGATCTTCATCCATACCCGTAGCTAGTTTTTCTTCATAGTCCATTTCTTCTTCTTCTTCAGCGTCCATTTCTTCTTCTGTAGAGACCATCTCTTGAAGCTTCTTTTTTGCATTTTCTTTGCGAAGCTTGCGAACAGCTTCACGAAGAGCAGCTTCATTGATATCAAAATAACCAGAAGCTTTAACTTCGGCTGGAACTTCTTCTGGACGTTCTTCAAAACCATCAAGTCGAGCACCATCACGAAGAGCGGATTGAATTTCTTCCATAAGAGCTTCTTCCCAGGCGCCTTCTTCGCCTTCTAAACCTTCAAGCTCTTCTGCATCAACTGAGCCTGCTGCTGCGTGGCGGGCATCAAATGTCTCGCCATCTTCAAATAGATCTGCCTGCACACCATCAACACTTTGTGCGTGTTGTGTGGCTTTACGGTGAACTGGTAAACCAGTTTTACCGGAGCTCTTGCTATCTTGAGCTAAACGAGTTTCATCTTCTGAACTTTCAAAAAGTTTTGCTGCGAATTCCTTAAGGGTTGTCATAGTTTTGTTTCCATCCTTTTTCTTGTTATAACTATTGTCTATTTTAGCTTCTTTCAAATGTAAGAACAAAAATTCTAAACGATTTTCGTTCAATTCGGCTTGTCTTGGTGTAATTGCCTTATTCGCAGCAAGTTTATCAAGCTGCTCGAGTAATGAAAAAAGCTTCGTTCTATAGGCTTCTTTTGTAGAAGCCGAAACATTTTTTTGATATAAACGATCAATTTTAAGTGCCATCTCAGCTAATTGACGTTCAAGCTGTTTAACATTTTTTACTTCAGTAATCGGTGTCGGGGGTGTAGCTTGTTCTTCTTCTGCGGCTTCACCAGCAGCTTCTGGAGCAGGAGTTGGGCCTGCTTCCGCAGCGGGTGGTGTTGGTTCAGTCACAGTTGGCGCTGGGGCAGTTGCAACATCCATTGCGGCAGGTTCTTCAATGCCTTTTGGATTAATCATATCTGACACTTTACCTTCATCAGCAAATAAATCTTTAAAGTCAATTACAACTTTACCATCACCTAATGATTGCATAGGCACATTAACGACTTCTGTGCCAGCGGGAGCTGGAGAAACAGGAAGTTCTTCTGGAACGGTTGATGCTTCTGGAGCAGGTGTTGGAGCCATTTCTGGAGTGGGTTCAGCAGCAGCTTCTGGTGCAGGAACCGGCTCTTCTGTTGGCATCATTGGTTCTTCTTGTTCTAAAAAGAGTCCGGATGCTTCTTTCATTATCATTTTTTTAATATAAGGAGATATTTGTTCAATGATAGAATTGCGAGCATCTTGTTCTGCTACTTCTCTTAATTTTGCTGCTTCGGCTAAAGCTTCTTTGTATAAATCGCTCATTTTTTAATTCCTTATATCAGGTAAGTGGAGTTGAACTGCCTTTACGTAAACTTCCAATTCGTTGTTCTGAAATAACCAATGAAGTATCTTTTGGATTTGCTAAACCATCACCAGAGAATGCACCACCAGAACCACGTGCTTTTTCTGTCGCAACAACGCCAGAATCTGGAATATCTGCTGGGTTTTGTCCTTCGGGTGGAGAAGCAATGTTTGGCGCATATGGAGAACCTGGTTTACCAGCGCCGCCTACTTCTACATCGTTTAAATCTGGAGCTTGAGAATAATTTAAATCAACTGTGCCGAATGTATGACCACCGTCATTTACTTCGGCATTTGTTACAATGCTCATATATTGTTCTGTGGCATATTCATCAGTTAAATCACCAGCATAAACTGGTGAACCTGGAAATGCATTTTGAAGAACAGCGATATCTGATTTTCCTGCGCCACCGGTCATACGATCTGCTGGTGGTTGAACCATAATTTGTCTACGTGCGGGCATTGATTTTATCCTTTGCTAAAAAGTAAATATGTATCTAATCATTAAGTATTATAGCGTAATGATTAAATTACTATTTTCCAAAAGCTAATTTAGCCCAACGACTTGTATCTCCGCTTGGAGCAAGAGATTTTATTTCGCCCTCAGTGACTTTTTCTTGAGCACCTTGCATTGTTGCCGCTGCCAATGAACCAAATCCTCCAGTAGAACCTGGATCGTTTGCTAACTGTTGTGGCAATGTATTCATAGCTGTATCGGCAAATATAGCTGCATAAGCATTAGCAGCATTTTGATCGCCCTTACTGATTTGTGCCGCTGTTGTTTCTACTAAACGTTTAAGATTATCATTCATAGGTGCCGAGGACATATTAGATATGTTCTCAGATGCATTAGGCATAGCATCAAATTGATCATATCCAGCCATACGACGAGCCAAAGCTTGCATCTGTGCTTGTTTTACAGGATCTTTTTGAATTAAATCTTTTGCTGGAGTTCGCTTTTTATTTGCAGCCACCGTTGGTTCAGTTTGTTGCAAATTTGCAAATATATTTTCTTTCAAAACTTCATTAAATGCACCTTCGTTAACCAATTCACGAATGCATTCTTTTATCATTGATTTAAATTCGGATTTACTAAGTTTCATAGTTGACCCTTTTTAATTCCAAGTATGTCATTTGCAATTCTATCAATACGATCTGTTTTTGAGAATATTCTATTGAGAATTCTTGGATCTACTTCACGTGCTTCTTTCATCATATAAGCACCCGGTGTGGAGGGCTCAGAAACTAAATCCCAACAAATAAGATGTAAATCATCTTGAACTACATCAGCATCTCCACGACTTCTTACTGAACCCAAAGCTCTGGATGAAATACCAATCTTGACATTGCTTTCAATAAGATTACGAGCAATATTTCCCATTGGAGTTGGTAATATTTCTATTTTACCATAAACAACTTCATTTTCTGTCCATACGTCAGTAATCAAATGAGAAACATTTTTAAGATTTACAACCGGATCATCAGCGTGATCTAATTCACCAACAGCACGACGTTCTAAAACTACTTTCTTATAGTTTTCCATTTCACGGAAAAGAATATTGCGTGGATAAATACGTCCATTTTGATTCAATGTATCTGCACGTTGAATAACGCCTTTAACAAACAATTTACTTTGTTTGCCTTCTACTTCTTCTTTAATAATTTCATATTCAAATTCTTTGAATTCTTTTAAGAGTTTCATACTTTGGTCTCCAATTCTTCTTTAAGTTTTGCTATGGACATATAAAAAGTAATCATATCGTCATTGAATGCAGAAACATTTGAATATTCATTTTCTAATAAAGATAGAACGTTATTTAACTTTTTACGTAAAGGTGATTCAAATTCATTAACGACTATTGGTTTTTTAATCAAACAAACAACATCATTTTTTAATATTTCAAGCAATGAAACAAGACGTTGATTTTCATTTTTTTCTGAGAGCGTATAGTATTTTACAATAGATTTTTGTGTATCATTTAATGTATTTGAATATTTTTGATTAAATTTTTCTGTCATTATTTTGACAACCAAGCCATCTACTTGATCATTTGTTAATGTTGACGCATCAAAATAATTGGCATTTTTTTGTTTAAGAATGTGATTTAAGACAGATTCTTCAAGTTGAGCTATGTCAGATAATCCGCCTTTAAAACCAGTGCCTCGCCAAGCATTCATCAACAATTGAACTGATGCATAAGTTTTATAGTCTGAAACGTTTCTATCAAAAAATCTTTTATCATTTAACTTTTCGTTAATTTCTTTTATTAAAAGATCTTTTTCATAATCTAACGACGATTGTTTTTGATTTTGACAAATATTTTTTGCACTAGAAATTAAATTAAAAGCAACTTCTTTTGTCTGCAAGGTGCTTTCGTGTAATGCATTAAATGTTTGTAGTTCTTTATAGGTTTCAGACTTAGGATGAACGTGTTTATCCCAGATTTGTTTTGCTATAGATATATCATTCATACGCCCATCTAAAAAGGCTTCGCTAATATATCTGCTAAAGAACTCACTCAATAAACCAACGTTTCTTTTTTTGTTATGTTTAAATTCCATCTTAAATTACCTATTCTCTCACAGGTCAATTCTCATTATTTAAATAGATTCCTAAAATCATCAATCATCAATATTGCTTAAATCAATATCATCATTTTCAGATTCAGATGAATTTTTGTTAAAAATACTCTCAACCAAAATTTCATCATCAGTTATTTTCATTTCTATTAATGAATCATCAGATGAATTTACATCATCAAAATTAACATCATTTTCAGTTAACATTTTTTTCTTCCGGTGAACACCGATAGAACCAAAATATTCATCTAATTTCTTTGTAAGACGAACAATATCTTGAGTAAGCACCGGTCGGGCTTTAAACGTTTCTTGTTTTGTCTCATTAAGAATTGTTTCTAACTCTTCCATTAAAGCTTTAGATGCTTTAAGATTTAATGTTTCTTTATCTGTTATATCTGTCATATAACGATTATTGGCAGATAACATATTTCCAAAGTCCGGTGTTCCTAAATTGTCTCTGCCACCTTGACCCACTCTGCGGCGATCATTATGACGTGCTCGAGATATAAATGGAGTTGCTTTTATTGGCAATCCAGATTGAGCAGCATCCGGAGAAGCAGAAGGTTGCCCTGCCACAGAAACACCACTGACCGCTACATTCTGTAAATCTGCGGTAATGTTGACCGGTTGTTGATTTGTGTTTGCATTTCCACCAATTGGTTCACCTTGAGGCGGATTCTTTTTGACGTTTCCTCCAGGCATAACATAATTGCTGGGATCAAATGGATCAGTCGTTGGATCTTTCTGAGGGAGATTTTCTTTAACGGCTATAGCTTCAATTTCAACAGCTCTAATTCTATCTCTTCTTCTGCCAGCCTCAATACGGATGATATCGTCTTCTGTAAGATCCAATACTTTTCTTTGAATCCAATCCTCGTCAACTAATAATGTTTCTTTAGCTTTGCCTGCAATATCAAATTTAGTAGATAATGCTTCAAGCTTTTGTTGCATTGCTACCGTAGAAGGATTGCTCAACTTAAGCTCAAATGAAATTAAATCCTCTCCATCAAATCCTTTTGAATAGAGATGAATCATCGCCATTTTGTTTAATTCACTGATAACAACTCTTTGCAATACGGATATGGTTCTTGAAAAGCGAACATCCTGCTGGGCAAGAGAAGCTTTAGCAGACAAGTTTTCGTCAAAGTTCAAATAAGGTTTTGGAACCTGAATAGCAGCAAATAATTTCTGCTGTAGATACTTTACGTCGTCTACTGCTGTGGCATTTTGACCACCAGCCAACGTTTCAATCTTTGTTCCAGTTTGACCACCACGAACAGGAATGAAATAATCTTCATCAATGCTTAATGGATTATAACGTTGGTCCAATCTACCATTGGTTCTGTCAACAACATCCCGTGAACGTAAAGTTTGTTTAACAGCTTCCATATATGAAGGAACGTCATTCGGAGCTACGTTTCCAACGTCAATATAAAAAACACGACGTTCTGGGGAACGAACTACACGGTAGACTAACATACTGTCTTCCATCATTACTAATTGGCGCCATATTCTTCTTGCGGGCTCTAATAAACTTGTTCCATAGGGCAAGAATAAATCATTACCAAGAACTCTCATATGAGTTATTTGCCAGTTCTCAAGATATCTATTTCCTCTTGTAAGCCATTTGAAACGAACAGCATAAGGATCGTGTTGATCAAATCCTTCTTCCCTTTCAAGTTCATTTACAGGGATTGGTTGAACGTTTACAATTCCGATATCTGGAATAACTTCATTATAAAGAAAGAAATCTCCATATTTTACCAGATTACGAATCCAGGGACGGAGATTGAAATCTATATTAAGAATGTCGTAGAATAATTCTTCTAAAGCTTTTTTAACTTCTGGATTTTTGGAATAAAGATGGAAAGCTTTTCCTTTTTCATCACCCGCCGCAGTTTCATCTGCGAATATATTTAATGCGGCGGCAATTTCGGGTTGATATTCCATTTCAGCAAATTCTGCATAACGAGCCATACGATCAAGAATACCGTAGGCGCCAAGTACAGAAAAAGGAGAACTTTCACGACCAAATGGAAAAGGTCCACGATAACCTAAATTACCACGGACTAATTGATTGTCGTAATAACTTTTATAATCATATCCTTTAACACGTCGTTGAATTGCTGGTCCAGAACGGAAAAGTTTTGTTAATCTTGAAAAAAATGGATCATTTCGATTGGCCAATGTGATTTACCTCTTCGTGATTGTAATTATTGAGTGAAAATGAGTGGAGTGTCCAAAGTGAATAAAAAGTCAAATTTAGAAAAATTACTCGAGTATACTTTAAATGAAAATTTAGAGTTGAGCGAAGAGATAGAAGAAGCCACTATTCGTTCTGGACGCCGTTATTATGGCATCTCAGCATTTGGCAAGCCAGCTCAAGCAATGTTCGGCGGCGATTTGGTAAAAGCTTTCCAAAAAAACAAAGAATTGCAAAAATATTTACCTCCAGATTTACAAAAAAAGTCAGCAGAAAAAGTTGAATCTATAGACTTTTCAACTGAACTTTTCAAGTTTATTAACAACAATTTTAAAAACAGACTAGTTCTTTATAATGACCAAGCTGATCAAGCACCGGCAAACACAGTCTCCTTAAAACTACTAATCCTACCAAAAGAATGGAGCGGACAAAATCTTAAGGATGCAAACTCTGCACGTGGTTCTGTTCCTGATTTTATGACTGCCGCTGGTGGAGCAATTCAAGTTTCATCTCGTGAATTTGCATTAAACAAAAAAGGAGAAGGTGAAAACTTAGGCTGGGCTATAGCAAAGGGCGAAGAATTAAACGCTGAAATGACAACCCTTGATTCTTTTAAAGCCAATGCAAAGTTTGAAGAGCAAGCAAAGAATGTTGTCATCTGGAGTTCTACCGGTCAACTTTATAGAACCTATAGCAATGTAGCAGATATTCGTAAAAGCGAAAGCAAAACAGAACATGCCGACTTTTACTTATACGATACAAATGGCGAAATAATCCCTGGAAGCGGCATCTCTCACAAGGCAAAAGATAGACCAGAGTCAAATAGAAGCATGGCAGAAAGATACGCTGGAATTATAAATCTAATGAATGCATATGCCAAGAAATTAGGAGAAAGCCAGTTAACCGAAAATAAAATATTAGACGAACAGCTAAATGAGTCCGGAGGAATTGACTCAGCGACATATGAAGAAATTAAAAATTTTGTTCGTAAGTCCGAAGCTTATTTCAAATTAGTTTACTTAAACTCTGGGCTTGCAAACACGTCTGCTTCATCAACCATAGCTGGCTTTTATCAAACAGTGCAGAATCCCAACCTAATGGTTGATATGATATATGGTCCGGATAGTGAACCAGGCTGTGATATATTAGCTATAACAACCAAAACAGGAATGAATCTTAAGCCTGTATCAAAAGAAAAGGCAGGTCCACGTAAAGCAGAAGCCCCCCCAGAGTATTTATATTCAATTCCAGAAAAACTAAAAGGCAATTGGTTTGAACTTGATCCAGGTGCAGGCGGTTATTTGTTCATCAGACCAGAAGTACCAAGCCAGGAATATTTCCCTGATCTATATCCTATATTCATGTGCAGATTCGGTTCTGGTGGATCAAAAATATATTTCTCCGAAGAAGAAACAAATGCAATCCGTTTATTGTTTGGAAGAAAACTTCCTCCAGCAATTAATGAAGATGGAAATGGATATTACATTGGTGCCAGATATTACTTGGCTCCATTTGTAAGAAGACCTACGGATATCAACATCTCTGATATAACAGTGGAAGCCGTTGAAGCACAACTCAAGAAGTTAATTCGTAATTTTGAAACTTATAAAGCGCCAAAAACATGGCAACTAAATAAAGAAAATTATAACTTGCTTAATTTGCTCAAGCATTTACTATGATGTTAACATATCAAATATAGCTGGACCATAGAGCTTAACGGGCTCTGGTAATCCCGCTATAAAGCTTTCCATATCACCTTTAACTAAAGCTTTACGCATAACAGTCCCAGATATACCACCAGTTTCACCACGTTCAACTACATTAAGAACAACTTGTTCATTTCTGAAAAGCCTAGGCCAATATTTCAACTGAATAACGTCATTGTAGCTATTTGTCATATCTTCCGGATCTGAATATACGATATACGTATTTAAATTATTTTGATCAGAATTGGCATCAATTAAAACATCATATACAGAACCAACTGGATTTCTTGCATATAAAATATCAACATTTCCAAACTTTTTTATAGCCGGTTCCAAATATTCATTCCATACCGGTTCCATTTGAGCCCAAGTAAGAGGCAACTCCCCTTTACGCTTTCGATCTCCAATAGAAACAAAAAGCTTAACATCATCACATTCACTTGAAGCTTTTTGAACTAAATTATAATGGCCAGCAGTAAATGGTTTGAATCCACCAGCTATAAGACCAATTGTTTTACGAGCACTTAGCATATAACCTCTTCTAATTGGTAGCGTTCCACAAGTAATTATAGGATATTGAATGAATAATATTAATGATATTCCGGATAAGATATGGGAAGCGATTAATTATGTAATGCAATATGCCAACCAAACAAATAATTGGTTGGCAGTTAAAAAAGAAATAATGTGGCTGTTAAACAATGATTATCGCAATTATTTCTCAAGACGACATTACGTAACAAAGAAACATATTTTAAATGATTTTGAAAAATTGGTGATAGAGTATTGGAAGAGCGAGACCGGTATAGAACTAAAAATACCTGATAATCAAATACATAATACTGAATGGATACAACGTGATCGTGGCTGGGCTTTGCAAATATTAAATGAAGAAAGAAAAAGAAATGGATATGTCAGGAAACGGAAACAACAATCGTCGTAATCAGATTTTAAAAGAATATATTAAATTACAAATTGAAAATATCTTACTTGAAGATGATTACGATATTGCTGATGACGGACAGCAATTGTCAGGAGATGCGAAATTTATTACATCTCTTCTTGGTTTAAAAGGCATATATGATATTGGAAGAGTTGCTGCTGGAGCAGCAGAAAGTATTATTAAAAGAGTATTTGGTGAAGCTTGGGTGCTGGTTCAAAGATTATGGTATACGTTAAATCCATACTATTTTGCAATGTCTCGTGAACAAATTAATGAAATTATAAATCAAACTCGCACTAATCTCGATACCGAGCTTGCAACCGTAAGAAATGAATATTCTGACACAGTTCAACAGGCAGAAAGAGTTTTGGAAAGTATGGGCACTGATATCGAGGCGGTAAATTTTATGTCTAATCCATCTGGGGCAATTGGAATGATGATTGGTCGTGGAGCTTATGATTCAGCAGCCAATATTTTAAATGCTATCTTACCAAGAAGCTTTTCATTATCAAGTTTAACAAATTCAAATCCAACTTCAGTCGAAAATGAAAATCCACAACAGTTAGCAGAAAATCGATATCAAACAGCAGATCTTCGTGCAAGATATATGGCATATTTAAATTCACCAGGAGTACAAAGAGCTATAGAAAATAGTCCTTTTGTACAACAATCTCGCCGTGCTTATCAGCGAGTCAATAACAGTTTAATTCAGAATTTAATTTCTATAACAAGACAAAACATTCAGAATACGACTTTTGAAAATTTGCGCCGAGCCGATCCATCTAAATGGAATGAAACATTACAAAACAATCAAAATCTTTTTGATACACAAGAAAAAAAAGATGCATTTGTTCGATATGCCAGAGAACAAATCAAAAATAATGCAATACAACAAATACAACAGCTCATACAACAAAATCCAAATATGCGTGGACCGGGACAACAAGCAATACAGCAAATTCAGCAAATGAGAATTCAATAAAACATTTCTTTGTTATATTGATATCCTTCTTTGAAAAAAGGAGTGATATTAATGTCTTTAGATGAACCTGATCGTCAACCCGAAGAACTGGGCGAACTTACGGCTTTAGTTTCCGAATTCGTTGATCGTCTTCGTAATATTGAAAATGAAATTGAACTTTTAAAACAAGATCAAAAACAGCTTGTTGAAGATTATAGCGACCGACTTGATGTTAAAACCTTACAAGCCGCTATGCGAGCCGTTAAGATTAAAAAGAAAGTATCCTATAAAGATACATTTGACACATTTATAGAAATTTTAGAAGAGAAAGAGAACGTATGAGCGCCAATAAAGCTGCAAAAAAACAACCACAACTTCCAGTTATTCTTTATGAAGAACCATCTGGAAAAAATGAACGTGGTATTTCTATGCCATATATTGAAGTTTCCAAAGATGGACAAATGCCACCAATGCTTTTCATCTTTGAATATAAACATACCGGCGAGACAGAACCTGATGATCGTGGAAGAGAAGTAGCCATCGTTGATCAAATTCCACACAAATATATTGATATGGAATATCTTAAGGATAGAGTCTCTCCAGAGATTAATGATCAAATTCGTGTTGCTCTTGGAATGAAACCCCTACAAGTAGCAAAACAAGAAGGTCAAAAGATTTTAGATAAAGTTTATTTTAACGTTTCCGTCATTAAAGATGAAGCCGAAAAAGAAAAACAAGAAAAGAAAGAATTAATAACCCAAGAGTTAGAAAAGAAAACAAAGGAGAAAATGAAATGAGATTACATCCAGCAGTTATTGATAAGCTAATTTATCTTTATGAAAATTATGGTGGACACATCAACAATGGAAAGCTTCGTGCCCATCTACAAAATATCGATCTATCAGCTTATGAGCGTAAAACCGGCGAGCAAGACGTTGTTCTTGTGTTAACAGAAGATTTGAGAAAAGCCTTACGTAAGTGAAATATATGCCAATCGGAGAAAACACAAATTTAAGCATAGGTCAAATAATTTATGTGCTTTCAAATAAGGCACAAAAAATTATACCTGCCGTTGTTGTTGAAGAAATGATTGTTAAAAAAATTGATGGCAATCAAATTTCTTGGAAAGTCTCTGTTGGTCCAGTAGGCAAAGAAAAAACAATTGATTCAAAACGTTTAGATGGCGAACTTTATGCTTCATTAGATGAAGTTCAGGGTGTCTTAGAAGAACGATTAAATGCATTCATAAATCAAATTGTTGTTGATGCTGAAAAAAGAGCTATAGCTTGGTATGGACAAAAAACAAAACAAATAGAAGAGAAACTTTCTACTTCAGACAAAATAGATCCCAATAGCTTAATAGATGATTCATCAGAAGATGATTCGCAACAAGATGCTGTTGCTACTATTATGTCTAAACCAACAAAAGTAGAAAAATCAATATCAAAAGCACAAGCAGCAAAAGAAGCCCGTAAAAAACTAATGGCCGCCGTAAGTGATGAACCAAAAACAAATGGCAAAGGTGATATATTAGAATCTGAAGAAATCCAACTTCCAGATGGACAAACTGTTAGGGTTAATATTAGAACATGACAAATCAAAATTCTCCTACTCAAAAAGTTGTTTTCTTTCCTAAAGCACATGAAGAACTATATAAAGGAGCTACGGTATTAGCAAATGCTGTAGCTTCTACTATGGGTCCATCTGGACATTCTGTGATTATTGATATGGAAACTGGTCCGCCGCTTATAACAAAAGACGGCGTAACAGTAGCTAAATCAATAAATCTTAAAGACAAACTTCAATCAATGGGTGCTGAACTTTTAAAAGAAGTTGCATCTAAAACAAATGATATTGCTGGAGATGGTCCGCAACCACTATATTCAAAAGTTTTAACTCCAAAAGGTTGGAAACCAATGGGAGAAATTAAAATTGGTGATAAAATTTGTGGAACAAATAAATCTATTCAAACTGTTTTAGGAGTTTATCCAAAGGGACAAAAAACAATTTGCAAGGTTGTTTTAGCTGATGGAAATATGAACACCAGAATTGTTGAATGTAGCGAAGATCATTTGTGGTCTGTTAAAACATATTCTGGGGTTTCAAAATTAATGACCACAGAACAATTAATTGCTTCTGGACTTGAACGTAAAGGTGGTGGAGGCAAGTATTTTATCAAAAATACTTGTGTTGAATTTGATAATCAGACAGATGACTTGCCTCTTGATCCATATTTGTTAGGAATTTTGTTAGGTGATGGAAGTTTAAGTAAAGATCACGAAATAGAAATTTCCATAGGACTAAATGAAGGATATATCCTTGATAAAATCATATTGCCCAAAAACTGTAATATGCGTACTCGTATATATGCCGATAAACATTACATCAAGGCTGTGATCACGGGAAGTGTTAGAAAAAATACTGTTCGTGGCTCACGGGTATCTGTTATAAAAAATATTTTGAAAGATTTAGGATTACTTGGAACCAATAGTTGGAGTAAATTTATTCCAAAGCAATATCTTTATTCTTCTGTAGAAAATAGACAAAAACTACTTAATGGTCTTATAGATACAGATGGAACTATTGGCAATAGAGGACTTTTTACTTTTACTACAGTTAGTAAACAATTAAATGAAGATTTTATTGAACTATGTAGAAGCCTCGGAAAATCTATTTATTGTGGAACAATTAATAGAAAACAAGATTCTGGCAGCTATAGTAATAAACAAATATTCAGAGTATCAGAATTAAAAGGCAATAGATATGGACTTAAAGTTTGTTCAATTGAAAAAACGAACAAACAAACAGAAATGATGTGCATCAAAGTCAGTAATCCAGATCATCTATATATCACTGACAACTATGTTGCGACTCATAATACTACAACTGCTACCGTATTGGGACACGCAATATTTTCTGAAGGTCTTAAAATGATATCTACAGGTAGGTCTGCAATTGATATCAAAAGAGGAATGGATAAGGCTACAGATATTGTTATTGATTATTTGAAAAATATGGCAATTCCTGTTTCTTCCAGGGAAGACGTAGTTAATGTCGGAACTATATCTGCTAATGGTGATCGTTCTATTGGTGAATTATTAGCTACGGCTATTGAACGTGTAGGTAATGATGGTATCATAACAGTTGAACCAGCTAAAAGCGTTGAGACTGCACTTGATATTGTAGAAGGTATGCAATTAGACACTGGTTATGTTTCCCCATTTTTTATTACCAATTCTGAACGTGCTACATGTGAACTTGAAAATCCTTATATTTTAATAACGCCAAATAAAATATCTTCCATACAAGATATTATTGGATTGTTGGAGGGTGTTCTTAAAACTTCACGTCCACTTCTTCTTATTGCAGATGATGTTGAGGGTGAAGCACTACATACTCTTATCGTTAATAAAACAAAAGGAGTCGTAAAAGTTTGTGCCATCAAGGCTCCCAGTTATGGTGAACATAGAGCCGATATACTTTCTGATATTCAAACATTAACTGGTGGAACCGTATTCAATGCTACTACAGATTTGAATCTTAAAAAAGCTACTCTGAGCAATCTTGGTTCTGCTAAGAAAGTTATTATAGGACGTAATACAACTACAATCATAAGCGATTTAGATGCAGACCGAAAAGCTGCCTTGGAAGACCGTATAAAGACTCTCAGAACCTCTTTGTTAGAAGATAAGACCTTGGATGCCCTACACGTTGACAAATACCGTAAAAGGCTTGCAAGGCTTTCCGGTGGTGTTGCGGTAATTAAGGTTGGTGGTTCTACAGAAGTAGAGATTTTAGAAAAAAAGGATAGAGTGGAGGATGCAGTAAATGCGACATTGGCCGCTACACAAGAAGGTATTGTTCCTGGGGGTGGCACTGCTCTTTATTATGCCGCAACTCATCTACGAGAGTTTGTTAAGCTAATGATAGCAAATGCTTCCGAACCCTTATCCCCAGATATATTGGCTGGATATGAAATTATTGCAAACGTTTGTGAATATCCACTAAATACAATTGTTAGTAATACAGGTGCATCACCTGATGTTATAAAAGAAAGATTAAAACAATCTCAAAGTGGTCATAAAGTTTTCTATATAGATACACAAAATGTTGATGTAGAAGATTTAGTTTCCGCTGTTAAAGAATTTAAAAGCCGTTCCGATCAACCAGAAAATAAAAGATTTGGATATAATGCCGCTCTTGGAACATATGGTGATTTAGTTAACGAAGGAGTAATTGATCCTATTAAAGTGACACGAGCGGCTTTAAGCCACGCTGTAAGCGTTATAGGATTAATGTTAAGTTGTAATTCAGTTATAGTAAATGAAGAGGAGAATTAATATGAAAGGTGATCGTGTCGTTATTCAATCCGCTTTAATGCTTAATACAGCAGATGAAGTATTACCAGTATATGGACCAGCAAAATTGCCAACAGGTCAATTAAAAGAATCTTATGATGGTTCATATGAATTTCAAAGATTAGGTGGAGTTAAATCCGGAAGCACTGGAACTATTCAAGGCAATCCACTTAAAATCCACAGAACTCAATTAATGCATTTACAAAATGCACCAGCCACCGCTGCTCTCGGCGGCACAAATGATTATGTCAATATGTTTCCAGTGTTTTTAGATCATTATCAGCAAATGGGTTGGTTTCCAGTAGATCATATCCGTGTTGTATCAGGAGATATCCTACGCTGATCAAGAACCAGAAACTCTTTGCTTAAGAAGATATAAAACACCTTCATGTTGATCTAAGATTGTTCCAAGAAGTTGTTCTACACCTCGGGTTAATAAACCTTTGCTCTTTAGTTGATCCATCATTTTTTCACCGGCAGTAATAAACGATTTTTCCGCAAGGAGAGATCGTTTTGCCATTTTAAGAGCTGGAGCATCCATTATATCACCAGACTCTACAGCCGCCAAATAACGATTCATATTTTCCAATGAATGTTTATAATCAACTAACTCCGGTGAACCTAAACCCACCGCCTTCTCACCAACCATATCAATTTGACCATCAGCTAACTCATATAGTCTCTGGTAAAGAAGATGATCTCCATAAAACTGAGAACCTTTTGTCTGCCAATGATGAGTGTGATGCAACATTGATAAAGCACGAAGTAAATCAATAAAAACACCAAGCTCGGCATACTTGGCATCACCATAAGTCATAAATAAATCTTCTAATTTTAACATATTCATAGCTCTAAATATTATTGATCAATCAAATTCTTTAAAATTTGTTCTACTGAACGACATATATCATAAGCTTCTCGTATATGATTACGTATAGCCTTATTTTGCATATGACCTTTATTGTTTATTGTTGCTTCATACAAAGCTTTAGTCCAGTTTTCGTATAGGGTTATAACATCAACAACGGTCATTTTAACCTGTTGATTTCTTTTAAACTGTTGCATTAAACCTGGAATAACATAAACAACATTATCTTCTGGATCACTTGGATCTTTGGATTCAGATGCTAATATATCGTTAACGTCTTTTAATAGAGATGCGATGCCTTGTATTTTTTTTAACAAGGTCATCATTTCTTTTTTTGTTAACGTTGCAAATGTCATTACTGCCTTACATCTGATATATGTCATTATTAATATCGTAGTTTACATCATATGGATTTTTATTCTCAGGTTCTTTATTTGAATTTGTGTCGGGATAAATGATATCTAATTCTATTTGAGGTTGTTCTCGTTCTTTTTCTCTTTCACGAATTTTTTTTATTGCCCATTCCCAAAATAATGGTTCATCACTTATTTCATCTGACACAAAAAAGCCTCCATACTAATAAGTATGAAGGCTTTTTATCATATTGTAATTATTTGGTTTTACTTAGCGGCTATTCTTATAGAACCAATCATATAGAACAATACCACAGGCAACGCTGACGTTATGATCGTTATTTAGACCCAACATAGGAATGCTAACAACGTCATTAGCTCTATCAAGAATACTATCTGGAACTCCATATTGCTCATTTCCGAAAAATAAAATAGGATCAGTAGGATAACGATATGCTCTTAGATCTTTAGAATCCAATTCTGCTCGGCGTTCTAATGCTACGATACTACGACGTGCCGTAGCTTCCAAAAATCCACTAATGGTGGGCCAACGCTTGAGATTACGCTTTTCAAACTTTAGGGTGCTTAAAGCACCCTTCTCATAAAACCATTCAACTTCTACAAGATGAATTTCACGCACAAGAAAATTATGTGCGGTTCTAATCATTCCACCAATATTAAACTCATTCTTAGAACCATAGATTGCAATGCTTACAGGTTGACGCACTTCATCCAATACATCACAAATCTCTGCACGAGTATAACCAGACAAATCAGGACAATATGACACAGCTATTCCAATACGTTGTTTGTTGAAGCTTTTTTATAAACGTTTCGTAGTGTTCCGTATAAAGCTTATATCTTAAGACATTTCGTTTATAAAAATAAATAAAATCTTGTATATGAGCACCACAAAGCCGAAGAGCGGCTTCTAACGACAACCGCTCTTCATAGGATGGCATCCAATCAAATTCAATTCTTACAATGGCTGGCTTACTCATCCACCTCACGCTCACGGTATCGCTGCGGCTTTGGACGCTTCTTCTGAGAGGCAGCATCATCATCATCACGGACCATATATTCACGATTACTATTAATACGGAAAGTAATACGTCCCATACTCATATCGTATGGACTAACCTCAACTCGCACACGATCACCCACTTGCAGATTAATCTTATTTTGTCGCATCTTTCCGGAGAGCTTGGCAGTCACAATCTGCTCGCCGCCCTCAATCCTAACCTTGAAAATATCCTTGCAATGCTCAATAACCTCACCAGAAATTTCCATCCTATCACGCATATATATTTTTTACCCGTTCCTATCTTTCTTATTAATTATTAACCACGTTCCCGGCTGGGGTCGAACCAGCAACCTCAACGCTTAGAAGGCGTGTGTTCTATCCATTGAACTACGAGAACCTTTATTCTCTTAATATAGCAACTTGGACTTGAAGTTTAAACCGTTATTCACCATTGATAAAAAGTAGCTTCATTAGCTGATACTGGCTGACAATCACTACCAAAAGGATAATCATTCATCAAAACATACATCCAAGCGGGACTGTCCTCGCCACGAAGATACACAAGCTCACGCTGATAAAACTGCCCATTACTTTCCAGCCGATCCAAACGCTTCAACGTGCGATCATCAACCTCATATAGCTCACCAGAAATTGCTGCCGCTGACGATGGACGATCACAACGTAGCACGCCAGGGAAACTACTAAGAGAGCGCATCACCCACGTCTTATCCTCAGTAAACCGTTCCCCAATAAACTGAGATTCAGACAGAACTGCATTATTGTGATAACCACGCTTAAGACTACCGTATACAAAAACCCTATGCATAACCATACCTCAATGAACGTTTAGAATTTCCAGATAACCAGCCCTACATAGATCGTTAACAAAAACTCTTTCGTTATATGTTCTCAAAAGCTTTCCGTCAACTTTATAAGCCCTTTCAGCCACTTCATTCATATAGCACGTCGGCTTTAAAGCCTGCGTCCAGCTACTTGACCACAAGCGGCGAACGAATTCACGATGCGTAGTTGCGGGAATATCCCAGTGAAAGAATCGATAGATCACGCCGCAAGCTCCGCTGCACGCTCGTTGAAGTAGCTAACCACACTCGCAGGAAGACCACGAAGAGCCGAATCCTCACCCTGGAAGGCAACCGCCGTCGTCCGAACAACCGGCTGCGCCACGTTCGCAGGAACGCCACTGTTAACCTGACGCTTAATCTCAATAAAACGAGTGTAGCCGATGGAGACCGAATAATAACCATAATAACGGTTCTTACGAATACTGCCGAGAGACCACTTGCGGCGGATCTCACTCATACAAGCCGGAATGCTCGCCTCAGAATAACCGGAGATACGGGCAAGATGAGAAATCGTCGGGCGCTCAGAACTGTTGTCCCACTGATAATCAGCCATCGCTTTAAGAATCTTAAAGAGACCCTTTTCACGAGCGTTAGTGCGTCCCGCAGGGCGGCCCCGACGACGAGCAGGGGTCTCAACCGTTTCAACAACAGAGACCCGGCTGGTCTCAACAAAGTTAACCACGAAACGAACCCAATTCGTGATCTTATCAGCCTGGACGGTGCCGCTATGCTGGCGGAACTCCAACGTCCCTTGACGAATAAACGCTGCCAGATTGATCTTGTAGTAGCGATCAAAATAGCTGCTACGAAGCTGCGAAAGCGTATCACAACCGGTCAGACGATGACCCTCCCACGTAGACCAGCGGCTCATACTCTTACAGAAAGTATTGTTATCGCCACGCCGAGACTGCGGCATAAACGTATCGATCACCGATTCAAAAGCCGTATAACGGCGAACTACGGTCTTAATGTCTTCAAGGCTCAGATCGTCAGCCCCAACGTGAACGTGAAGCCCACACGAGCGGTTAGCAGTAGCACCGGCAACGTTAAGAGCATCGGCAACCTTCCGGAGCTCGGCCAAACCAGCTTCACCACGGAGAATCGGGCTCACAACCTCAATTCCCGGCATACCTCGCCCATCACTCACCGAACTATCGGTCGTGATCTTCCAATGCGAGCGAACGCTATGGTTATAGCTCTCAATCTCCGCAGAGATACCGGCATTCTGAAGCGCCGTCAAGGCAACCGCCTGAGACACGCCAATGCACTCGATCTCCACACCAAACGTCCTGTTCGTCATCGTCATATATATACACTATAACAGACGATCCAGGTTTTTTAAAGATAATTCCAGAATATTTTTTAAAAAAATCTAAACCCTTGAAATCATTAGGTTTTTTGGTCTTCTAAACCCTACCGTAATCATCTTCGTAGCGTCGGATATCCTTTTCTTCGCAAACGCCAAGCTGAACCTCAACGATTAGCATATCCTTGGTAGCTGTAATTCTATGCTTGTGCTTTTTAGGAACGAAGATATGCCCGCCTTGCCCCACCGCACGCTCGTTCTCGTCAATCTCTATCACTCCAAAACCTTCAACTATAACCCAATGCTCATCACGTTGATCGTGAGACTGTAAAGATATACGCTGTCCCTTTTTAATAAACAACCGTTTTACTTTATATTTGTCCCCTACTGCTACCGTTTCAAACCAACCCCAAGGGCGTTGCTCTACCGTATTTTTAACTTCTATGTTTTCGTTTTTTTCTTTTTTAGGCATATCCTTATATATTACAGATGGTCAACAAAAGTTAAATCATCTGCACCTTCACTAAAAATTAGTTTTATAGCTAATTCGTCGCAAGCTATTCTAATCCAATCTTTATAAGATTTCTTAGAAGAAAATCTAAGAACATCATTATTATATTTTATTCCCCACTCGCCTACTATATCTAATACGTCTGCCTTATTAATAAAGAGAACGTCCACACCATTCATCTTTACCGCACGCTCTACTACATTCCAATCAAGCCAATTAACCTGACGCTTTCTGCCAGTAGTAGCACCAAACTCCTGTCCTGTCTCTTGAATACGAGAGAAAACTTCATCGTGAGGCTGAAACTGCTTTGCCCCTACATATGTATCATAAGCCTTTACAACACAATAAACGTTTCTAACGTGTCGCATATTAAAACCATTATTTAATATACCGCCAATTCCACAATGACTACTGGTGACATAAGGATAGTCTCCCCAATCTATATCCAAATTAAAAGCCTGTGCTCCTTCTGCAAGGATATAAGCTTCATCAAAACGATGATAAAACTCTTCATATATATCCATCAGATATGGCTTAAGCAAAGGCTCGTCTTCGGCTCTTTTATTTGTTCGTGCGTATTTTGAAGCATATGCTGGACCATTTCCAGTTTTGGTCGTGCCAATACTTTTATCGCCAGAATCTTGGGTTATATGGTCATCATTAACAAGATGAGTGTTATAGGCAATGCCTAAATTTATTTCATATCCAAGATTATCTTGAAGATAATTGATTTCAGATATAAGTTTTGATGGATTAATAACACAACCCGGTCCAATAACATTCCGAATATTTTTAAAAACGCCACTTGGAATTTGATGAGTTATATATTTTTTGCCTTGATGATATATGGTATGACCCGCATTTCCTCCACCATTCCATCTAAGACAATGTGTATAATTTCTTTTTTCTATAAGAGCATGAGTGATTTTACCTTTTCCTTCATCACCCATCGCTCCACCAATTACTGCATCAATGTTTATGTTTGTCATAGAAAACATCGTATGATGGACGATTTTAAAATTAAACCGGTTTAACGAGAAGAGCCTTGTTTATTTAGGATATCAGCTATATTTCCTTGACTCTGAGCCATTGCACCAACATTGTCTGCTACATTTCTTAATGCTGTCGCTGTGTTGGTATATGCATCCCGCCGAACCGTATCGTCAGTTGCATCACGTAATCTTTCAGTAGATTGCGCTGCTTGTTGAATATTTGTTTGCACATTTTGATTTGCAGTCTGAAGTTCACGTGTTCTATTGGACATTGTGGTAGAATCTCTTTTCATAGAGTCTATTGATTTTTCATTTGATTGAATTTTTTCTTCATTATCCCTAATTCTGTCTTCTATATCGCCAGTTGCAAGATCAGTCTGCTCTTCTGTTCTAGAGCCACTTCCAGTTGTTTCTGTCGAACGAGTAGAAGTTGTAATACCGGCTCGACGAGTAGATGCAGAAGCTCTGGTTGAGCCTGTTGTTCCTGTTGTGGAAACTGATGACGTTGTTTCAATTTCTAATAAAACGCTTTCAACAAGCAATCTAATATATTCTTTTAATAATGCACGTTTCATATCTTTTAAATATTAGGACGTTTAGCAGAATATATTTTTTCTAAAATTTCATTGCTATATACATCACGCTCACCACCACCAATTCCCCAAACACAAGCAATTCCCAATTCATTACACAACTCACGTTCTGGTGTATTGCGCTGTCCTCTAATTCCACCATTACCAAATATATTAGGTCTTAATCTTTTTAAAGCTTCGCAAACAGTTCCATCACCATCATCTACAGGCTCTACAACGTCTACGCCTTTTATAGATAATAATATTTCTTTACGCTCGTGCCAAGGCATCATTAGAATACCTTTTCGTTTTAATATCCATTTATCGCTGTTTAAAATAATCATAACACGTCCAAAATTTTGAGCACCTTTGATCATCCGTATATGACCAGGATGAATAATGTCAAAACCACCAGACAACGCTATAACTTGATTTTCCATCAAAATTGTTCTGTTTCAGTGCTATCTTTTAGAGCTACAGTTGATGCACCATTTTGAACCGTATTTTGAACATAATCAAAATATCCCGTTCCAACAAAACTTTGATGTTTAATTGCTCGGAATCCTTGATCCTGCATTGCAAATTCTCTTTGTTGCAATTCCGAAAATCCTGCCATTCCATCTATCTTATATGCCTTGCTCAATTCAAACATTGAGGTATTAAGAGAATGAAATCCTGCAAGAGTTATAAACTGAAAACGATATCCCATCGCCGCCAATTCTTCTCGGAAAGTTAACATTTGTTCCCGATTAAGATACTTAGACCAATTAAAACTTGGTGAACAATTATAAGCAAGAAGTTTGCCAGGATATACCTGATGAATACCCTCTGCAAAGGCTCTGGCAACCTCTAAATCCGGTTTACTTGTTTCCATCCACAAAAGGTCTGCATATGGCGCATATGCCAATCCACGGGCTACACATTGCTCTAATCCATTACGAACCCGATAAAATCCTTCTGCCGTTCTCTCTCCAGTAAGAAATGGACGATCCCTTTCATCAATATCACTAGTTATAAGATTCGCAGCCTCACCATCAGTTCTCGCTATTACAAGCGTTGGAACATCTAATACGTCGGCCGCTAATCTTGCCGCAATAAGCTTTGCTATAGCCTCGCTCGTAGGAACAAGAACCTTACCACCTAAATGTCCACACTTCTTTGCGCTGGATAACTGATCCTCAAAATGTACACCAGCAGCACCAGCCTCAATCATCATCTTCATCAATTCATATGCATTTAAATTACCACCAAACCCTGCTTCAGCATCAGCTACAATTGGTTGCATCCAATCCTTACTATTATCCCCATTTACACTATCAATCTGTTCACAACGTAAAAGTGCATTATTAATCTTTTTAACAACTGCTGGAACACTATCAATTGGATAAAGAGATTGATCTGGATACATATGACCCGCAAGATTTGCATCGGCTGCTACTTGCCAACCACTTAAATAAATGGCTTCCAATCCCGCTGCAACTTCTTGTATAGCTTGATTACCGGTTAAGGCACCTAAACCGGCTACATATGGCTGAGAATTTAATCTTTGCCAAAGTTTATTCGCTCCAAGACGGGCAAGAGTATGTTCAATAAAAACCTTTCCACGAAGTTTTAAAACATCTTCGGCTGTATATGGACGCTTGATACCGGTCCATCTGGAATTTGTTTGCCAATCATTTGTTATTGTATCTTTGTTCATAGTGCCTCTATTATGCGTTAAATATCAATAAATGTAAATAAAAAAGCTTGGCAACTAAGCCAAGCTTTTTTCGGAGCAGCCCGATTCGAACAGGCGACTTTCGCTACCCAAAAACGACGGTCTACCAGACTGACCTATGCTCCGCCACGCCCATTGATGGGATCGAACCACCGACCCGAAAGTTAACAGCTTTCCGCTCTGCCTCTGAGCTAAATGGGCAAAAAATGATAGCACGAGCTCCTTCTAAGATGTTACAAATAAGTTAAATGGATTTCTCGTTTACCGGTCTATCTACGGCTTCTTTCCCGAAGAGGGGCTTTGTCTCCGTGTCAAATTAGCAAGAGGGTTAGCTAATTCTTTCGGTATATCAGGTCGCTTCTGATATCCTATAATCATCGCCATTATAGGCACAAAATAATATCCGACTTCTAAACATTCATAGTTTATATTCTTTAATTAAATCTTAACTGTAAAAGCACAAGCGTTTTCTTTTACAAATTTAATTAAATACTTACGGACCCCTTATATCTCACTCATTTTATTAACGTTGCGATAAAAACTTAGTTGTGAGATACTCTCTTATTTCAATATCAAAGAACAACTGGACTCATGCAGAATCGAACTGCAAATTTTTGGATGCAAACCAAAAGTTATCCCATTTAACTATGAGCCCTAATATTACCAAATTCCTGCGTGTTTTTCTCTATGGCATCTACAGCAAAGTAGAAGACACTTATCAAGTTCTTTTTTTGCTTTTTCCAGACCCCAATATCTCATATTCTTAAAGGTTGGATCTTTTTCTGATGGATCTTTATGGTGAAATTCCATAGCTTCTACACACAAATCATAATGACATTTTTCGCATTTTCCTCCTTTGTAATTTAAATATATTTGTTTATTTTTCTTTCCTCGTAATATTGTTTGTTTATTGTGGCAGTTTTTACAAAGCGTAAGACAAATTCTACCTTGTCCTTTATTCATCATTTTTTGTGGATCGGATTCGCCACATTGACATTGAATTATGTTCATATTTTTAATGATACTGGGAGAAGCTTTTTTATCTTCCAGTTGAGCTACTGTCTTTATAGACACAGAATAAGGTATTACGTTAATTTTGTAAACTTATTAGCTATTCATCTGTAGACTTCTTCAAATTTTTGACAGATTTTCCACCTGGAATTCTTGGATTATTATTTAGGGCCCTTACATTTACCATATGAGTATAACGCAACTTACCCATTAGGAGTTCAACTTCATTAAACAATACATTGGCATCTACAACATTTTGAACATTACCAATGTTGGCACGATAATTTTCAATTTTGCTCATAAGTGAGCCCGCAGTTATTGCAATATTCATTATTGCTTGAGTCTTTGCCGCTTTCTTTACCGCAAAAAACTCATCAACACTTTCTGAATCCAATTGCTTTTTGAGCTCAAGAATTACACGGCGCTTAAGACGTAGCCAAGCTTGAGAATATTGTTCTCGGAGAGCACGCAAAATAGATACATTTCTTTCGTTATGACCCCAAGAATTGGACACGCCAGACGCAATAAAAGCTTTTACCGGAACTGAGGCTTGAATATTTCCGCTGGGGCTATAGATTGGACATTGTCCTAATGAAACAGTGTTTTTGTCCGTAGGATATTCAATTGCATAATCCACCAAATCTTGACTATAGAACAATCTAATTGGCTTAGAGGTTTCATTTTGAAAGGTAAAATTACAAAAATTAATTTCCCGATTTGGTTGATCCTCAATGATATAATCTACGATGGTTCTACCATAACCACGAAACTTACGAGTCGGCCGCAGTTTATTTAGCTGATCGATCTTTTCAAGAATAGTTTTCTGGGAAATGTTAAGTTGACTAACAAATTGATTGAGATACAAGGAATGTTGAATTTCAAAACTCATAATTTAACCGATCTTTCTGCAAAAGATTTTTGGACTATCAATAGAGGATAGCGTTATCCAACCAATTCTGTCGCCACAAAGCACGTTTAGTTTATAATAAAACGCTGTGATTGGTGCGGTTGATGTATATGTGTTATGTTTATAACCGTATATGGGTTTTTTAAGTAGAAGAAAGGTATCGCCTTTATGTATTGGGCAGCCGGTTGATGTGCTGATGACCCATTTACGATTAAATGAACGTTCAGTTTTACGATTTTCTACAAATTCTGGTTTACGATCATATAGATAAACATCTTGTCGCAGAACATATAATTGACCTACTTTCCAGAAGCGTTTACCTCCTGGGATATATTCTTGATGCGACGTTGTATATTTCACTATATTACCAATTTAGGGGATTGCGATAATCGTGTTTTTTAGCTTTGATACGACGTTTACGACGATCACGCAAGGGACCGCCACCAAGATTGACGATCATAAACTCAGCGTGAGGGGAACGATGCTTTTTATTTTTGTTAGGCTTGGACATAAGATTATTATAAATATTTCTTATGCGTTTTTAAATCATTTAATTTCTTAATGATTTGAATAACTTACGATCCCAGTGGGATTTGAACCCACGGTCTTCTGAGTGAAAGTCAGATGATTTTACCGCTAATCTATGGGACCAAACGAAGTCTATTAAACTTCATAGAACATATTTTGCTACACAAAACATTTTTTGTTTTTGCTTCTTTGTCTCTATTGAATTCTTTTTTGCAAAGAGAGCATTGATAACTGTATTTTGGTTTATACCCATCATATAAGGTATGGAACCTCTCTGTCTTATACTTTACTTTAACATATTCAAAGTAAGCTTTTAAAGCATTTTTGTAAAGTATTTTTATATCGTATCCTTTTTCTTTTGCTAAGTCAGCTTTAGCTTTTACCTTAAGCGGATTTTCATAACCCTTTATCTCAATTATTTGATTTAAATCAATTAAAAAATCTGGATAGTATTTGATTTTATCATTAGCTAAAAATCCGGCGAATCTTTGGAATTTTATATTATGATCTAAATTGTAGATCACCCAACAAAGTTCATATGTTGAACCGCAATAAATTCCATTATAATAGCCTGATTTACTTCTTCCAGATTTTTCTCTATATCCGCCCGTATTGTATTTTTGATATATATTTGAACAAGCTTTAGAACAAAATTGTTGATCAAGCTTACTTGGCAAAAATGAACTGCCACATTTACATTCTTTTGTAATTTTATTTGAAATGCGACTTTGATTTGCAGTCAAAACTTTTTGACTATTTTTAGCTGCTTTGGATTTATTTTGCTTATCTTCTTCTGTCCAAGAGCGACTATTTGCACAACTTCTATTGCAGAAGCTTCTTATATTCTTTTTTCCAAGAACAGAAAATGGGGTTCCACACTTTTTACATATTAGGTTTATTTCAGTTGCCATATATAATGAAGTATGGAACCCTATTTTTTTCTTTGATTTCGTTTACCTGATAGAATGAATATAGCAAACGTTGATGTGAATGTAAACTATTTTTTAAGTTCTTGGTAGACTCCAAAAATCATTTAATGTATTGCCACATTCTAACAAATGCCAACCATTAGACAAATGTAGTTCACGTCTAAAACCTCTGGCACCCCAATGATCAATTCTACGTCCACAGGGATTTCTAACATTTCCTCTTAACATTCTACCAACGTGATTATATACATTGATAAAACCTTGTCTTCTTGCACTCCACGGTAGGTCTACAGTTTCTTGCCAACTATGTGGTTCTTTAAAATCTGATCGCAAATGAGCGATCCATCTTCTTGAATCGGTTCTATTAATGTTAAAGGTGCCTGGAGAGTATGCTCTCATAATTTCAATTGAAATTTCTCCGGTTCTGCTCCGATTTCTTAATGCGTGATAAATAAATGTGCAATCATCGGTAGTGGTTTGGAATCCGGATTCACTGATGCAAATACGAGTTAATGCTAATTGTAGTTCTGCATTAGGATCTACGGGTGGTGGTTCGTAATAGCTTATTGCATCCGGATCATAATAGCAGGCATTAACTTTTTCAACAAGTGATTTTGTTGTATTTATTGTTTCGTTTGTAAATCTATGAACAGGAGTGATCATAGCCAATATTACAAATACGATATTTAATATATTTCTCATATAACCTCCTTAAAAAAGGAAAAAATGGGCTGTTTATTCAACAAAAACCCATTCGGTCCTTTTTATAGTTAAGTTAAATATAGGTTAGATCTGACTATTTGCCTTGACTGTAGGGAAAAATACTACATCACGTAGATTACTCACATCAAACAAGAGAGCAGCCAAGCGATCAATTCCAATTCCTGCACCACTCTGAGGAGGCATCCCGTGTTCCATACAATCCAAAAAATCTTCCTCAATCATCATCGCTTCATCATCACCATTAATTCTCTCTTGCATCTGCCCCTCAAGTAGCTGACGTTGCAAAATCGGATCAGTAAGCTCCGTATAACACTTAACCACTTCCCAACCCTCAACAATAAATTGCCATTGTTGAACCGTCTTAGAATCATTTGGATGCCTTGCAGCCATTGGAGACATATGAGCAGGATAATCAGTAATAAACACCGGCTCAATCAAATTTGGACGAACCGCCGTCTTAAACAATTGATCCGCTTCTTTCGCACTCATATCATCAGGATTGCAACCAGTATAATGATTGAAAATCTTACGATACGTTATCGTAGGAGCACGATGCCACTTCTGCAACTTAGTTGCAATTTGTGGATGATCAGAAAACGTTGTGTATAGATGATATAGCAAATCACGAAACAACTTCATATTATCACAATAATCCCAATATGAAGCATACCATTCAAGAGAAGTAAATTCCTGCAAATGAGATGGATCAATACCTTCATTTCGGAATTGCTTGCCAAGTTCAAACACACGTTCAAAACCGGCAACAGTCATACGCTTAAGATAAGTCTCAGGCGCAATTCTTAGATAAAAATCTGCATCCAATGCATTATGATGAGTAATAAATGGACGAGCTTGGGCTCCGCTGGCTTGAGGAGTAAGTGTAGGAGTCTCTACTTCCATAAAAGACTTTTCTTCAAAAAAATTTCGGATAGAGCTTATAAGCTTACTACGATTACGATATAGCTTCCGGCTTTCTGGATTAATAGCGCATTCAAGCCACCTCTTACGCCTTACAAGCTCTTGATCGGTCATACCGTGCCACTTGTCAGGGAAGCCGACGTGAGCCGTCTGAAGCCGCTTAAAGCCCTTGTTAACCAATATAGTCTTTTCTCCAGTAGAGGTAGTCCATACCTCACCTTGAATGCCAATTAGATCGCCAATACGAGGAACAACAGACCATTCCTTGAAATTAGCTTCATCCATCATTTTCTTATTAAAGGCAAATTGAATCTTGGCATCGCTATCATCAGCGATATGACCAAAAGCTACACCGCCCATTCTACGATAGGATAGAACACGGCCAATAACGTTAACTTCCTTTCCATCATCGTAGTTAGGAATATAACGTGCCCAATATCTGTCTTGCGTATCCCAAAACATTTTCTACCTCAATAAAAAACCCTGCTATCAACATAGCAGGGTTCATAATCATTTTAAACTTATTTAATCAATCGCTGCTATCAACCTCAAACGTGGTATTACAGTTCAAACATTGATAACGATTATAGCAACGTCCGAGATTTGCAACAAGCTTGTAATTGCGATGACGACACCGCTGTAGAGCCTTTTGACGCTGAGTCTCAAGCCGTTCAAGCGTAGCAAAGATTTCTGATAATTCGGAGATCTTTGCTCGTTCAGTAAATCCATTGCCCGAATCTGGAACGTATAGTGTCAATTCAAATCCGGCGAAATGAGACTGCCCATCATAAACAACGAAAATAGGATCTGACGTAATACGCCAATCGGGTAGGTGTCCCTGTGCGGCGGGAGCAGCATATACGGGCTTATATGTCCGATCATTCCAAGGTTGAGGGTAGCGAGCCGGAAGCGTAATGCCGCCCATATTAGAAAGCTGAGTATATGTTTCCGTGAGAAGGGTAGTAAACTGCGCCAATTCATCAGTCGTCTTTGAATTATTCATAACATCATAATAACATAATGTTTCTGATATTTCAAGTAATTATTTTTTAATATTCCAGGGGTAAATTGAATACGTTGTGCCGTGTTTTTTAAAGACGAACGTTCCTAATACGGTTCCGTATATTAGGGACTTAGTTTTAATTAACGCCGCCAAACCACTCTGGTTCATCCAATAACGAGCTCCTGATTCCGTATTCTCCCACAATATCTTACCACCATAATACATATTGATAAATTTTAAGTTAACATCAAAAGGTCTGTTTTCTTTCCAATTGTATTTTGATTCCCAATTTGTTTTTCTCATTTCATAACGAGTAATTTGATGAGGAACACTTCCAACTGGAAGACCCGTTAGCTTATCAACTTCTTTAAGATATGGAATCTTATATGGAATTTTCTTTCGTGGCATCCATTATAAATATATTGATAATGGTTAGCGCAGCAATTTTATCTTTGGCATTTTAAGCCCCGTGATCTTATAAACTAATCTGCGCCATTTTCTTAACCAACGTCTTAACCACCATAATGGTCTTCTTATATAACCATCTTTTCTTTCGTGGCATCTAACACAAAGAGGCTGAATATTAATTCCTGTATTAGAACCTCCAGCACTAATAGGAATCACGTGATCAATTGTTAAATGTTGCCGACCTTTCTTACCACAATCGGCACATTTATATTTGTGAATTTCTAATATTTCCATCCATTCATTTAATCGTATACGCCCAGCATTATAACGACGAGTGCGTTTATGACGATTATTAGAACGAATTCTTAGACGTTCAGAATTATAACATTGATGACATATGTTTGTACTTATCTTTGAAATTCTAATGCATTTCAAATTACGAAAACATAATTTACAACCTTTATAAAATACAATGTTCATACATCAATTACAACGTCTGACGTGTCTCCATACGACTTAATTAGCATTTTCCCAAACTGATGCTCATTAATCGTATAATACGCCTTACGGATTCCGTAATTGTATAGAACATTTTCACAAATAGGACACGGACGAGCCATCCCAGGACTGCCATCCAACTTCTTACGACGAACTACAAAAATCTTTGTTCCACGCAAATCAACCTTATTACGTGCCTTCAATACCGCATCTTGCTCGGCGTGAGTAGAAAGACACCAATCCCTTCCTCTACCACGACAAATATCCGCATAATGCTCAACAAATGCATTTGTATTCATCTTGTTATAGCCTACAGATATAACACTGCCACCCTTAACAATAAGAGCACATAGATTATAATCCAATTCGTCATCAAATTGATACTCATTGGCATATTGCATCGCTAAACGTAGATATCTGTGCATAACCCCTATTATATCATAATCAGATAGGATTATAAACTAATATCAGGGGACAGGTTTTATTTGTCAAAAATCCAAGAAAATTGACGCCAATAGGGATTTCTAAAATCTTGACCAGTAGCACCAGCTTGATGTTGATCATAATTATTTTTCATATCTTGGAACTGAGCATATTCCTTAATACCATCACTTGTCATAATCGGAGGAACATATTTACTTTGTTCTCCAAATTGATTGCCAAGTGGAGACATTGTAGTTGTAGATTTACTCATTCCAGCTATCATTGCCATTGTGACCGCTTTATCATCCCAAGCATTAACACCAGCAGCTTCGTATAAAGAATTACCAATGGCTAAAGCTATAATCAAATCATCATTATAACTTTTCATTGCTTGTGCTTTGTTATTTTTCCATACAAAGGTTTTAAATTCTTCTACGGTTCGGGATGAATAAATTTTAACTCTTCGGGTTCGGATAACAGTTTCAAGTTTAGCTAATATTTCATCACGATTTTTTGGACCGGTTGTAAAACCCGGAAGATCATTTTGAACATCAGCAGTAGTATATGCCATATATCCATTGCTACGATGTATACGCTCATAATAAATGTTTGGATATTGTGCCTTTTTAATATCTGTAGCCACTATAAGACCAAATGAATTTAATTCTGGGCACAATAAAGCCGTATTGTATTTGAATCCTAAATCTATCATCAATTCAGAAAGTTTTTCTGGTGGACATTTACCTTGATATTCGCAAACAACCTCATCTGTATTTGTGTCAATTATTTGCATTGTAGAATAATCATCTGCATCACCACGAGATACATCGGCAGAAATGATATATTTGTGATTTGGTTCTGCATATTTCCAAATCCATACATCGCCTCTATCTCCATATGTGGCTATAGGTGTTTTTATTTGTCTCTCCATATCTTCTATAACATCAGATGATAGGAAGTTTTCACCGGAAGCTGCAAAGCTACAATTGTGAACAACTATGCTATCAGCAATAAAACTATGATCATCTTCTACTTCAATATCAACAACAAATTTAACTTTATTATGATTAGTTAATGACCAATTTGGTATACCGACTATTTCTCCAGTTGCATCAAGTAATTTTATTCGTGATGTTCTTTGTTCAACATTTTTACTTCTTGTCTCTGACAATACGTCATTGATGTTAGTTAAACCTTTATATTTTAAACCATCAATTTCCAAATAAGATGCCTCATTATTCAAATATCCTATTCTGCCATAATGCCCAAAAGCAGTTAAAAGAGTTCGTATTTGATATAATAATTTTTGAGATTTGCAAACGACTTTTAATTTATTACCATTATTGTTTTTTAATACAGAATATGCGTGATCGCCATCACCAGCAAAATGTCCGGACAAATAACCTTTTATAAAAGATTCGCCAGCGTCTAACACAGTATCCATTTTGAGATATTTGTTTCTTGCATCGCCATCAAATACGTATTTTTTATATAATTCAATTATGTATTTATTGCAAGTTGATATAGTAAAACAGTCGCTATAATTTCTTTCTCTTATGGTATATCTGATATTGTAAGTAGAAAAATAATTTTCTATCCATTTGCCTAATGTGTTTCGTTCTTCAGATAATCTAAATGCAAGCTGTAATGTCTCGGTTATAGTATCTTTTTTTGAATGGTTTTTTATGATACAACCTTCAGACACAGCTAATCCAACAAAATATCCAAGTTCATAATCTGCTGGCATATATCTTTTATTAGAGTATTTTTGCTGTGAATATTTGATATTACCATTTTCTATGATCCGACTTGGATACAGCATACTTAAATCCCAAACATATTCATTCTTATTGATGTTGAGTTTAGGATGCAATACACTAACAACTCGTTTATTTGTTTTACAACAAAATGACTTAATTTCATCAATTGAATTGAATTCGGCCTTTAAAAGATTCTGTTTTATTTGTTCTTTCAAGAAGTCAAATTGATTTTCACCTTTTGGTAAATGATAATGATAATTGTATACCGGATGATTGCCGGTTATATATATAGGAGTTTTCCTATTTCCTGGTAAATTTATTTCATATAAATTTTCTTCTGGTTTCAGATATCTCTCAGCTACATTTAATATTTTTTTGTATCTGCCTTTATGAGTTAAAACAAAATCGCCAACGTTAATATTTGCTGCTTTTTTATATCCATCAAGTGTTAATATGTTTGTGTCATTTCCAACGCATAAAAGCTCTTGAGCCACTCCACGTTCACCTTTAGCCGGTAAAATCTCTGCCCTTTGAGCCTCAAACCATTCTTGATCTCTTTCTGGATGAACTGTCCAAGGAAGTTCTATACGATAGAAATTGTTGTTTCCCTTACCAGGATGAGGATTGCCTTCTCCATCTTCACCTTCTCGAGCACCAACCCAAATTTTATGGAATAATGTTCCTACACCAGACGGAGAAGAAATAAGAATAGCAGAACCACCGGTAGATAATGTAGGCCACAAACCAAGCCATAATTCATCAATACCATCAACGTGTGCAGCTTCGTCAATAATCAATAAAGACAAAGCTTCAGAACGACCAGCATCGGTGCCAGTTGGAACAGCTTGGATTTTGCTACCATTTGAAAATTCAAGATAACGAACGGATTGTGCTTTTACCTGTGGCATAACAAGCCACTTAGGTAAGTTGCTATACATTCCATTAACTTTTTTGATGAAGTTTTTTGCAACTTCAAGACGGGTAGCAATAACAAGAATATTTTTTTCTCTTTGAAATACAGCCATCCAAAGAGAATAAGCGGCGGATAAGGTAGATAAACCTAACTGACGACTTTTGTTTGTTATGACAAATCTATGTTTTTGGAAAGCTCTTAGGCAATTATCTTGGTATGGGAATGTTTCAAAAGGAATGGGGCCTTTAATTGGATGAGAGATTTTAACATATTTTGAGATGAAATAGGATGCATCGGTCCCACAGCGCATAATTTCTTTTAATTGTGCGGCACGATTTGGAACATTTCCAATTGTTGTAGGACGAGCCCTTTTTGTCATTCAATCTCCACCAGACAACCAAAACGATAATATGCTTTACGATTACCGGTATAATTGTAATAAGAAATATATTCTATATCTTCATTGATTGTATCTTCTTGCAATGAAAAATCTGGAACAGTTTGTCCTGGGAATTCTTTAGCATATTGTTCTTTTACGTTTTTAAGAGCACTCTCAATCATTGAAAGAGCTTCTTGTCTGAAACGAGGCATTAACTCACGCATCATCGTATCTGAACCAAAGTTAACAATTGTTAGATAACGAATTTTAAGAAGACCATCATCTAATAAATCAAACTTAATTGATTGTGTTTGATATACCCGACCGTGATTGCCACTATCAGAACCAAAACTTGTATTTAATAATCTTGAAAGGTTTATAAACTTTTGATAATCTTTGATTAACATATATGAAGCCTCTTATTGTCTTTTCTAATTATACCGCTTTTACCGGAAACTTATTGGCGAACAAGCACTTATTCTTCTTATTTCCATATATTCTTTCCATTCTTCCCATTCCGGTTTCGGTAATTGCTCAGAATCCCAATTAATTCTCTTGTCTGTTGACCAACGATTATCACATTGAGAACATACCCCTACCTTGCGATAAGATATCCCATCCTCTATCGTTTTCATAGGATAGCAACAAACTTTACAAAATAATGGAACAATATTACTTTGATCCAACGGCTTAACAACTACAACCTTACCGTTATGCAAACTTTCTATCTTCTTTTCCATATTCATATTATGTTATGATTATAACTTTTTGTTTCCTCTCATCACAACCATTGGATTTTCTTTTATTAACCAATATTCTTTAGGTAAAGGCGGTTCTTCACCATCACGATACCACATCAATTTTCTTCCCGCCGTAGTCTTATATACGCCGATTATAATAAATTCCCCAGCGTGAATCAAATCGTGGCAAGAATGACACACAACAGCAAGATTGTGATTATCGTTAGTACATCTTGAATCACACTGAGGAATAATATGATGCAAATTTAAAGCAGCAGATTTATTAAATCCACATATCTCACATTTATCTTTGGTTAATTGTTCTTGTCCAGTTTTTCTTCTTTGTTTCATATCTTACCAAAGAAAAAGCCCAGAAGATTTTTGTCTTCTGGGCTTTCTCACTTTATATTAACAATTAACGCATTCTCTTTGTCTGCAAACTGGCACCAATCCTATCACACTCCAATATAACATTTTGAATGTCAGGATTTGTAAATGCCTCACTCATCAAACTTCCCAATCTTGAATATGTAGACAAATCAACCATTGTTCCAATCTCAAGAAGAATTGATGTTGCCTTATTCCAAGTTTCATCACTATAACCGAGGCAGAGCTGATTCTGATATGCTCCAATCAACTGGACTGCTCGCTCTGATGGACTTGTTTGACGACGATAATTGTTATTTGACTTCATATTACGCTTATTATTGTTCTTAGCCATTTTTTATTAACTTATTATTAGGGGTTATTAAAACTCAATACCATCAACATTGATGGTTTGATACACAATTTCCATTGCCGCTTCAGATATATCCGGCCTTTCATATGCCGCACTACCAAAATCAACACCTTGAATACGGGCACCACCAAATATCCATTCAGATTTAACCGCACCCTTTTCATCTAACCACTTAATTAAAAACTTAATCGTTTCCTTCTTGCAAGCTTCTAAAATCTTTTTATATGGATATCCATCCTTTGGAATAGTATAAAAATATACCATTACACTGCTTTTCTCTTTAATCGTTTGGTTGTTCCGATGATGAGAAAATATAATCTTAGGAAGCTCTATGCCCTTAATACGATAAGACTCAATATTATCACACGTCAATATAAAACGATCCGAGTATATCTTCTTAACCGGCGGCCCGTCGTCCTCAGATTCCTCCGAATCTTCACCTTGAGAATGAGTTTTACGAGTCAACTTTTGAAGATCAGTTGGACTTGGCTGTTGTTCCTCTTCCTCCTGCTCCTCGAGCTCTTGCTCGGAAACCTCTTCTTGTTTACGAATTGGCTTGCGACTCCGGCTTATTTTTCTCTTGGTGTTGATCACGATGTTTTTCATTTTACTACTTTCGATTCTAAACCATCATTATATATTTCTATGATTTTGTCTGCTACTTCTTTGATTGGATCAACGTGTGTAATCACCATAACACATTTGAAATGAGATTTAAACATAGATAACATTTCCATACATTTTATTAAACTATCTTGGTCTAACGTTCCAAAGCCTTCATCTATAATAAAAATATCTGGACGAGAAAGACTGGATAGATTAATAAGAGCAACTCTTAATGCAAGAGATGATATCATTTTTTCCATTCCAGAAGCCAACTCAATGATTCTTCTTGAATGACCGTCTTCTATATATACATCCATTACATTAGAAGATATATCAGTTTCCAAACTTACTTTAAAATCTACCACATTATCTAATATTTTAGATAATTCCATATTGATTGCCGGTAATTGTGTTTTTAATACCATTGCCGGAATTCCATTTTTTGAAAATGCCTGTTGAACGGTTTCATAAATTTTAAGTTTTTCAAGATCCGCTTTACATTCAATACGATCTTTTGTTAACTGCTTCAATCTTTCATTCTTGCCTCCAAGAGAAACAAATAAATCTCTCATTTCTCTATCCCGAGATTCTATATGATCAACAAGAACATCAAGTGTTAGCTTTTTATTCTCATATTCTTTTTGTTCTGAAGTTGCCAATAAATCTTTAATCTTTTTGAATTCATCTTCAGATTTTTCTAATTGAGATTTAACCAAAGCAATTTCTTTTTCACGAACATTTTTATCTGAAATATTCTTGTTTAACTTTGTTTCTAAATCAAATTGAATTCTGGAAGCTTGTTCATCAAACTTAAGAGTTTCTGCAATCTTTTCTTCAATAAGAAGTTCCGCTATGATATTAAGATCGTTAATATTTTCTTGTAGCTCATTGACCTTTTGTTCTTGTCCTCGCATTAACTTCTTATCGGTATGACTATCTTTGATAAAACGACAAGTAGGATAGCTATCACCACAAGGAACTGTTTCAAGTCTTTTTACTGATTTTTTTTGTTGTTCTAATGTTTCTGTTTCTTTGACAAAAGATTGTTTAAGAACAGAGAGATCTGCTTTTATACGATCAAGTTTTTCAAGTTTTTCGTGTAAACTTTTAACATCGTATTTCGCACGATTACTCTTAACAATATCCAATTCGCTGTGAATGTTTTTGATTGTGTTTTCATATTCATCATCCAAACGCAACATATATGTAAGAGTTTTTTCTTTTGCTTCAATATCATTTTTCAATTCATTAAATCTGGTTAATGATACTGTTTGCATTATATTTTGATGTTGCATTACCCAAAGACGCAATTGGTCTCTTTCATTGATATTAGATTGTTGCTGGACTTGTATATTTGAAATTTGTTTTTCAATCTCTTCTACTTCTTGATGCCCACGCTTAAGAGCAGAAGCCCAATCAAAGCCAATATATTTCTTAGTTTTTTCATTAAGCGCCGAATAATCATCCTTGGCATATACGTTAAGTTTATCAAACAATTCAAGATCAAGAAAACGAGATAGAATTGCTTTTCTCTGAGTAGCTCCTTCTTCAATAAACTTATTGATACCACCCTGATTTGATAAAGCTGTTAGAAGAAAATCTTGAGGTTGTCCAACAAGCTTACGAATCTCTCTGTCTGTTTCATCCCGAGATATAGAATTCTTTTCTATAAGAGAACCATCCTTCTCTATCTTGTAGAGATTGAGACTGGTAATTGTCTTATCGTCGTCTTTCTTAGGAGCTTTTTTGGGACTATTGCGGATTGTTTCTCTTTTAACAATATAATCTTCACCGCCAACAGAAAATATCAACTCAGCAGAACAACTCTTTTTGTTCTTATTGATAATATGAGCGCCCTTTAATGGACCTCGGTCTGTTGTATTAAACAAAGCATACATTATAGCTGCAATAATTGAACTCTTTCCAATTTTATTGGGACCAAATATACCAACAACACCTTCAAGACCATCAAAGTTAACTTCATTACCTTCACCATATCGGAAGATATTATCAAACTTTAATTTTCTTAGGCTCCAAGATGCATTACGAACTGCATTATCAATGTCTTCTGTGTTTAATTTTGTAAGATAGTTCTTAATGACATTAGAAGCCTCTGTAAGCTGTTCATCATTTAGAACGTAGCTTTCCTTATGTGCCTCCATAAAATCCTTATAGAGCTTAACCAGGGCTTCTGGATCATTACGTAGATTGGTCTTTAATACTTGATGACCATCTGTCTCAATTGTTTCCATACGATTGATAAGATCATATTTGAATACAACTTCAGAAGCACCCTTATGTTCCTTCAGTTCATTGAGAAGTTGCCGAGCTTCAACCTGCTGAATAGGTTGATTACTTACAATACGAAAACGTGTGCCTGGAATATATGCACGTTCCTTACGAGTCTTTTCTATATGACGTAGAGTGCTATTAACCGTTCCTGCCCAATCAACAGAAACAAACGGCGCTCTATTCTCGTGCTCATAAAATTCTACATCCCAATCCTTTTCATTGCGAATGTCCCATACAAGAAATCCTTTTGTTTCAGCTTCACCAAAGTTCTGCTGAATAAATGAACCAGGATATGCAATCCAAGGTTTTTCCTTGCCTTTCTTATCTAAACGATAAGCAAGAAATTGTTGCTTGTGAATGTCTCCAAGCAATACAAATTGCATTCCAGTAAAAAATGAAACATCACGTTCGGTATGTTCCAATCTCCATTCTAAATCAGTTTTACAACCAGTAATTGAACCGTGAAATAAACCAATATTAATTTTATCCGAAACTGGCTTTATATTCTTCCAACCTTCTTCATCAAAAGGAGAATAAATGTGTAAAGCAAAACGATTGCCACCCTTTACTTGCCTTGGAAGAGAATAAGTTCCAGACTGTTTAAACAAATAAGCATCTGGATGACTAATTGCTTCATGAATTGGAGTAATGATATCTTGACGATCACTATTTGTTAAATTGCCATCGTGATTACCAAGAATTGTAATGGTCGGAGCAATGTTTGCAATTTCTCTAAACATCCAAGAAAGCTTTTCAATTACCTCCGGAGTAATACCTTGGGTCTTTGTATGAAAGGTATCACCGGTATTAATGATTAAATCAGGCTTGATTCTACGCCGAGCAGTTTCAAAAAATCTTTCAAAACTTTCTGTATATTCATCGTGCCTTGCAATACCACGCCAATGAATATCGGAAATTTGCAAAATTTTAGTCATCAGTTATGTCCTCAATATCTTTGATATTTTTGCACGAAGCAAATAGTCTCTACTAAATGGTGTAGCAGTTTCTAATAGGGAGTTAAACTCACTTTGATTTAACTCACCTACATCCTTATATGGTTTAGGAATATCTAATATTGAAACAGGAACATCATATTCAGTTAATAAATCTGCTATCTTTAATGCTTTTTCTTTTGCATCCGGATCTAATGCCAATATTACCGGAGTCTTATGTTTAACTAACATCAAAAATAATTTATAATCGGTGTTAAACTCTGAACCCAATAAACAAGTAGCATTTAAATTACATTTAATCAAATCAAATGGACCCTCAACAATCGTTAAAGGTTCTGTCCAAACTATATTCAACTCATTAAAAATAATATCCTCTCTTTGAACTTGTGGATTAACATATTTTGGAACAGCATTTACATAAGATCTGCCAGTATAATAATTCAATTCACCTTCAATAGTAAATGAAGGCATAATAACCCGATTTATAAAAGCTTTGTCTTCTAAAGATATTCCAAACTTCCAATACCATAAAAGAGATGCATCTAACTTGTCAACAGTCGTATTAAATCTCTCAGCAATATAACTTAACGCCGCTCTATAAGTTAATTGCAATTTCTGCTCAACATTATCTAATGCCAATAAATGAAATCCATTTGGTAATTTAAACTTAACTTCATTTGAAACATTAGAACTTACTCTCAATTGTTGAACACCAACAAATCTATTCAAATATTCATTAAAATAACTGGAATGATATCTCCTAATTAAATCAACCAAATTTCTTGATTTATAACCGCAACTCCAACAATGCAATACAAAATTATCTGTTCGGATAGCTAACTTTCGCTTAGAATAAAATGAACCTTTATTTTGAAGACAAACCGGACATACAACAGAGATATTTGCACCTTGATTAGAAAGAGACCCTTCTCCAAATACTTTGGTGATAAAATCTATTGCTTGACCACGTGTATACATTACTTTTTCTTTCGTAGATGTTTTGGTGTATCTCCTAATATTCTAATCATTCCAGTGCCATATCCTCCATAGCCTTTTTGTCTTTCCCAAACAAACCAAGCATATTCAATACTATCATTACCCTTACCATCAAAGCTTGGACGATTAGGAATAACATATACGTCTGGAGCAAATCTTCTTAGATATGAAGAACGTTCGCTGCTACCCATAAAATTAAGACGCAATAACATACAAACATATTCTGGTCTTAGTTCTATAGATTTTTTAATAAACTCTAATGCCAATGAAAATGGCGGATTTGTTATAATAACATTATGCTCTCTTGGTTCAATATTAGACTCAAGATAGTTCTCTATACGAACATCCTCTGCAAGCCCCTCTAAATCGCTTTTAAAGCTTTGTTGAAGCTCAACAGCGGTCCAAGTAGGTGTTGGACTCATACGGGCGTTTACGGCTTTTATAATATTACCATCGCCTGCTCCTGGCTCTAACCATTTACCAGAAGGAGCCATTGGATAACCTTTAGGCATTGGAAGATAATCAAGCAAACGATCAACACACCAACTGGGAGTTGGATAATAATCATTTGCAATACGCTTACCAGAATTTTTCTTTGTTGAAGACATATTTCCTCAAGGATTTAATAACATTCCAGCTCTACACAGAACCCAAGAATCACACATATCCTCATTAACTTTATCATAAACCATTTGACCTTTAAACTTACCAGTCTTGGCTTCGTGCATTATCCAAGGAAAATCAGGATTTAAAGTTCTTACAGTCAAAAATACTTTGTCTTTCGTAGATGAACTTTTATCCTTATAATCAATCTTTATTCCTAATTTGGCCCGGGCTGAACGAACATTCACCATAATCGGTTTAACACCAAATAATTGATAACCTAAATAAGATAATATTCCATTAAATCTGCCAAGAGTCATTATCGTATCAGCAGAAGAAAAACCTGGAGTGAATTTTTTTGCAGCTTCTTCAATGTATATGCGACGAACTTTCCAATCTGATTCTATCCAATCAGAAAGAAAATTATCCGCCTTCTCATATTCATCTTTCCACTTAGTAAGTTTTTTATGAGTAAGCTTAACAAGTTCTCCGGTTTTACTATCTAATACACATATACCAGTGCAACTTGTGCTTATATCCCAACCAATATCTACTAATCTTTTTTCTGTTGCTTCTCCAATAGAAGATATCGTTGACGTATCGGATATATTATTGTCTCCGTCCAAAACTCGTATGTCGCTGGAGATCCTTTTCGTGTTAGACTTTCGCACCATCGTTTAGCTGCCTCGGCTTTCTTTACTACCGTATTATTATTTAACGCAGAGTTTCTTTTGACTTCAATTATTTTTTGAGAACCATCAACGTATTTAACAACAAAATCCGGTATATAAAATCTAACCTTACCAGAACGAGCATTAGATATATAAGCTATTTTATACGGCTCATATTCATACGATAATACACCCTCATCATCATCTAAATGTTTACAAACATACAACTCCCAACTTGAACGATAAGTAATCGGATGTAAAGACTTGGAAGATATATGAGTTCCAGTAATATAATGAGTTTGTCTTTTGCCCTTACGAGTTCTTTTTTTCTTAGTGGGTTTTTTAACAGTTTTAGATTTTGACATATTCAATTAAATCATAAGTGGAACGCTACCAATTAAAGAGAGAGAGGATACCTATGTTGCTTGCTTAGAAATCCATTTTAATTTTAAATCTATACTTCTGACCACTGCGTTTCAACACCGGTTGAGCAATAGAAGTTCTACCAATAACATTAAGATTGTCATCGTGCAACAATACATTTGATATAAACACATATGTTGGATCATCAACGTTTGCAAGATCATCTATAGAACCAGTTTGATATCCAACATAAGATGAAGTTATAAGTTGCATTGGATTTGCAAATGCATTAACTGTTAAAGTATGAATGTTCTGAATTCCTTCAAACTCTATTTCATACTGTTGATCGCCAAAGAAATAAAGTTGTGGCATTTTAAGAAGAACGATACCTTCATCATAATATATATTTCCTATAGAAGCCCAAGTAGCGTGGTCTCCTATAACATCTGCCCTATATAAGCTTCCATAACTGTTGTCTTTGATAGTTAAACCAATTTTACCATTAGAACCGCTTATATTTGTATCACGCAACACAAACGTTCCAGGATTAATTCGGTTTCCATAAAACATATTGCTGATATCAAAAAACACAACTTGATTACTGGTATTATCCTTTGTCCTATTATAGATAGCTAAACTATCGCCAGGAATTGTGCCAAAATTGTCTGGATTACTTCCACCTTCTAACTCATCACTTATAATACTACTTTGAACCAATACATCTCCTGGCATTGATGCAGTAATCATATTGCGTAAAGATACGTAGCCTAATATTTTATGCCCTAAATCATCAATAAATGTTGAACTACTCATATTTGTCAATAGATTATAATTGGGATAAAACTTGCCATTATCATTTGGTAATATGCTATATAATCTTTTAAGATTTGATCCGGTGCTATATAGATAATCATTTGCAGATATGTTTACGATTGAACCTGTAAAGCTTAAGTTTGGTAGAGAAGCTGTTAATGACCATAGTCTTGGATATCTGCCCGTAGCAAAATCTCTTACATAATTTTCTAAGTTTATATAATGTCCTCCGCAACCAAAAGCCATATCCGTAGCAAATGGCTGATATGTTGAACCATCTTTACCATAAAATGGTGTTACCGGTATACCACCTTCAAGATTTAAAACTTTTCTATATGGGCTTTCTTCCGTAAACAATGGTGGAAGATAAAAACGAAGATTTGTTTCTAAATTTGGTCCGTCTTTTTCCAAAGCTTTAACTTGATCAGAATTTAAATAACGGTCATATATTTTTAGATCGTGTATTTCAGAATTAAGCGGATAACTGAAAGTATAAGCTTCAGAAGCAGACACTGGAAAATCATATGTTGGACTTGAATTTAGTTGATATAAACCTTCTCTTTCGGAAACTGTTTGAGAAAAAAACCAGCTAAGTTCATCATCACCAGTATTTGTGCCTTGGTAATAGTTTCCAACACAAAGAACATATGGATCCGGATTAAATCCCGCACCGGTTACTCCAACAATTATACTATTTGTTATTGGAATATCACCACAATTAACATTATTAACAACAAATGAACCGGTTCCAGCATTATATGTTGGGCCACCCCATTTGATAGTCACATGACTCCAGCGATTTATTGGCAATACATTGTCATTAGAAAAAAACGTATAATCAGTTGTTGTTACGGCTTGGTCAGGGACTATGTTTGTGCTTGAAGAAAGCTGTAGCAATATTTTAAAAGCATCTGGATATCCATTAACATCACGTGAAGAACCGGTATGTATACTGATGGCATATGAGTTTGAAAGATGCAATAAACAACCAGGACGATATTGAGACCCACCATTTGGTAAATCTGTTGTGTATTTTGGTTTTATCCAAAAATCAAAAGAAAAAGCATTATTAAATCCATATTCGGTTAACTCAACTGAACCAGAAGTTAAACCTTGTCTAATAGGATTTGGATATAATAAAACACTTGAAGTAGGAACATTACTGGCTGTATAAAAATTCAAACAATGATAGTTTGCATATGAATAATTTGAATTTGGATATATTGCCCTGTAATAAGGCATTACAGTATTTATTGTAGTTAACTTTCTACCCGTATTAGTGTTAAATCTAAATGGCGGCGTAAATCTATAGATATCTAATTTTTGATTTAATCTCACAGAAGATTGCTGATCATTGACAGCTTGAATGTATACTGATAATGACGAAGTTATATCCGTTGTTAATGTTGCCGCACTAATAACATCTTTACGTAAATCATCAATATTCTGATCAACATATAAACTGGCGCTAAACTGAGATAAAGGAAAAATTTCTTTTTCTACAGAAGAACGCCGAGCATAAAGATTAATTGAACCGGTTATTCCAAAAGAAGAAGATATATACGTTCTTCTTGGATTTGTTTCAATAGTGAACGTTTCGAATGTATCTTCTGTAATTCTTTGAATAGCCATATTTCTTTCTCAGACTAAATATTAACTTTCTTAAGATTTAAGAATTGATCTTGAAATTCAGGATTATCAATTAAAAAAGCGTGAATTCGTGGCGCTAAAACTTCAATTGTTGATTCAATATTTTTTTCCGATACTCCCGTATTTTCTAAAAGAGAATGTAATATTTCGTGTATTAAATTTTCTTGCTTAAATGAACTTGATATATCATCTCTTATAACAATTTTTGCATATGCATAATCTATGTATCCATACGCATTTTCATTTTCATTAAATGTTTCATCTTCTATAGTATCACAAAAATTAATTGAATAACTTTTACCACCAACTTTTATATCATTCATTTTCAAATCTTTTTTCATAATCAATAATTTCTTTTTCCTTATAAACAAAAAAATCAATATTTCTTTCTTTACACCATTCTAAAGCATACTTCTTTTTTTCAGAAAAGTTATATACGTTTTCTGTATAATCAGATTTAATTTCTATTAATGATTTTTTGCCAGTCTTATAACATATGTAAAAATCCGGAACGTATTTTCTGCTTCTTCCATTTTTATCAACATATGTTATTGCAAAAGGTTCTAAGTCATAATGTAATACTTCAGAATCCTTTTCCAAGCATAAGATAAAACGTTTTTCAAAGCTGGAACGATACTTATACGTTTTTCCAGTTTTATTACTTACATATATTCCACGTATCTTTATCAATCCATTCAATATTCTTTTGCCAGCAGCTTCTGAATATCTTAAAAGTTGTTCCGGTGTTCTATCTTTGATAGTTTTTCCATAATTTGGATTATTACAACCAGCATTGTTTCTAATGCCATATGCAAATTGTTGTTTGTGAGTCTGAGAAACTTTTTTCGCAATTTCTGCTATTCGTTCATCAGAAGATTTTGTTAAACCTTTTGTCCACGGCATTTTACCACTCATAGTTCCAGGCTTACCATAACGTGGATTATTTGTGCCTTTTCTTGAACAAGATTTAGTGCAATATCTTTTTGGCTTGCGATATAAACATTTAAATTCTACATCACAAACCGAACATATTTTATTAATATATTTTTCTTCATGTCCTCTTTTAAATGCTTGAGAACAATGTATAGAACAAAAACTTTCACTTTTACCTTGTGCTGATTTTCGTCTTACAAACTGTTTTTTGCACCATCCACAAGAAAGCTCTAAAGTTTTATTCAAAGTTTTTTCTTTGCCACGTATAAGCATAGAACAATGTCGTGAACAATATTTTTGTGGCTTATATTTCGGAATATATTCCTTTTGACACAAAACACAATTCCGCTTTTCATCTTTTAAAGACATATTAATAAATATTGATAAAAAGCGGAATTAAATATTTGTATTGTTATTTTTTAAATCTTATATGTTTTACATTTTGTTTCTTAACGAAATCAAGTCTTACACGGAATGTGACATCTCTTTCATCGTCCTTATAAACTGGACGTGAAAGTTTGGCAACTGCAAGAAGATTATTGTTAGCATCATACATTCCGACCGATGTAAAGAATGTAAATGATTTTTGTTCAACTTCTAGTCCTGGATCAATAACCACAATACGATTGTTGTCATCTGTATATGTTGGATTTGCAGAATAATTGAACTCATCAGCGGCTGCTCTACAGAAGAATATTGTGCTATTAATATTTGTTACGTTTTGAAATGTAATTGAAGTATTATTTCCGCCTGTGACTCTTGTTGAACATAAATGATCAAGGAAATCATCTATAGATGCCGATGCAGCAAACATACATAATGAAGCTGATACACTTCCAAGACCAGTAGAAGAAGTTACAACATCAATTGAGCCTGTAATTTTTATAGCCTGATCAAAACTTCTTGACATATCAAGAACCATAATGCCACGATCTAAAAACATTAATCCTAATGCATTATTCGTATTTGCTGAATCAACAATTGTTGAATACTGACCACCATATTCATATTGAATATTTGTAGAAGCACCAATGTCTGTTAATGTTGAAAAATTAGAACCGGTTAATTTGATATTTTCACCATTAGTTGGTGCATCAGAAGCTGAACTATATATTTGTATAGCCGTTGTTTCTCTTTTAATTTTATCACGTGCGAATAGTCTCTTGAAGCAAATAAAAACTGCTTCTTTAATTTCAAAAGCAGTTGTTGTTGTTCCTACAGCTTGTGTAGTAAATATTGCATTTTCGTCGCCAAGAAGCTCTCTTGCGAATAAACGATATATGTCAAGCTTTTCTCTCATCATTAATGAGTTAGCCGGAAACAAATATTTTCCATTGATATCAATTGTAGGATTCCAAACTGTTACGACCGCCGATCCTGTTGAAAATCCATATGTAATATCAAAAATAGGATTTGCTGTTTGAAGAGTGAAATCCTGATCAAATACGGTTTGAAAAAGAGATGAAGTTACTCCTGGACCAAGACCACCAGTAACGAAAACTTGATATTGTCTTCTGGTAGATGAGCTAGATACATCAGCTCCTAATACATCAACTAATTGATTTAAAAAGGAAGTTGTTGTTGTGACATTGTTTGCTGAGAATTCTTTAAAGGTAGCCATTTTATATATTATCCTTTATCAAGTCTTAGAAATTTGAACTAAAAACTCTAAAACAGCACCGGATTGCATTCCAGTTATTTTAACATATGTGTTTAATAAACTTTTATTATTAGGTAGTCCATATATGGCATATTGAGTATCAGTAATAGCTTGTGTATTAATAGTAAAAGTTAATACAGAACCACCTAATGAATTGCTATTGGTTCGTGTAAGAATATACGTTGCTAATCTTTGAGAATTGATATTGTCCGGTGCGTTATTAGAAACGTATAAAAATAAATTATTCATTTCAACAATAAAAGATTGATCAACTAATTCTGTAGCTATTGCAACTTCATTTACAATATTCTGCTGAACTGTAATTGCCTGGTTTCTTCGTCCTGTGGTGCCGCCCGAAGCTAATTGAACCGTGCCAGTAGTAGTTGAAGCGCCTGATTGCAATTGTAAAGAAGGAAGTCGTACAAGATTAGGATTTGACAAAGCAATGCATTTATATTTTTGTGCTAAACTACCATTTGTAAGAGCCTCAAAGATTGGTGTATTTTTTTCAATCTTTTCTTTTCCTACTGTTCTACCATATTTTTGAATGATTGAATAATCTACTTCATCATCACCAAAGGCAAATTTAATAGTAGAAAAACTGCCATCATTACGTGCTAAAAATTGACGACCAGTATCAGTTAATACTGCATCAATAATAATATTATTTGTATCACCTTGTAAAAATCCCATTTTTGATCTCCTAATGCATTAAGTATCTGGATTTTCTAATTTTGAAACTTGAATTCTGCTATTTACCGATGGCTGAACGTTATTTCCTAATGGTATCGGATCTTCAACTTTATCAATTTTAATATCGATAATCTTATCTTTTTGCAAATCAATATTAATCATTTGTAGCTTATAACTTGATTTTTCATCTGTCTTAATTAATCCTAAATCATTTCCAGCACGATCAAGAAGCTTTAAAAATTCTGGATTAAAATAAACGTGTAGTTTTGCAGCGCCACTTGTTTTAATCGAATCTACAAAAAGATCTCTATTCAAATAAAAATTTGGATAAGCTTTTGGAGCTCCAGCAACCGATATCAATGTTTTAACTAATTTGTTTTTGATTTTATCAAATGATATTTCAATTTGAGTTGAGTAATTTGAAGTTAGACCATGTGCATCAATAGAACAAACTGCATATATTGCTGATCCTTCTATGTTAAAAGATTCATCATAATAATAATTTTTAGGCACAGCCGTTCCATCAACTCGACGTAAATTCTCAATTAAATAATTTTTTACATTCGATTCATTCATGTCTGATATGTCAATAGGAGTATTGCTATCGTTGAAATTGTACATTTTTTGAAGTAAAAAAGGATTTCCTATTGATGATCTTTTAAATATTTGAAAATATTTAGTATCTCGTTGACTATCAGTTGGCATATTCCAAGTTAGATATGGCTGATTTTTTTGATAGTCCCATATAATATTAAAATCGGTTGGTGGATTTGGTGGTCGAGTTTCTTTTGTTTCTATACGAATCTCAGAGCTTGGTTGCGATGAAACTAAAAATGAAACAATCCCAATTGTATCTGTATCATTATCAAGTGCTAATAATTTTAGCAAATAAACAGAACGAATAGTATAACCATATATCGTTCCGTATTTGACGCTTAAATCAGTAAAATTTGATATCGCCGGATTTTCAATTACAATTGTTTCTTTAAATGTTGTTGAACCATATTTTGGATATTCTACCTTATCAATAATATATCCTACTAATTGATATTCACTATCATTTAAATCAGATACCGGCTGCCACTCTACATAATTTTCGATATCAATAACATAATCAGAAATTCCAATTAAAAGAGGATCCGTACTTTCTGCTATAGCTCGTTCTTGTATTGTTTGTGTCATCGGCAACATTTCTAATGTTTCATCTGCAAATATATTATCAACTTCTTGCGCCGCCGATTTGAATATCGTATTTATAAATTTATTATTTATATTTGTTCTTAAGCCTATACCTTGTAAACGTTCAGTTGTAGTTTTAATAACATTATCATATTTTTCTTTGTCAATGAAATTAATACCGGCAGAACTGTAATCAATAAAAGATTCAGCTAAAAAGTTAGCTTCAATTTGATTACTCGTAAAATTATTCAATAATCTTACTAAATCTAAAGGAGAAGCAATTAAAGCATCAACATTTTCAATATTTTGAGATTTTAAGATTTCATCCATTGCTCTTCTAATGGAATATTGGATTTTCCCATCGGCACCATTGTCTTTAAATGTTACAGCCGTATATAAATTACTTGCAATTTTTTCTTCATCTAAAATTTTATCTAAATTATTTGCTATAGATACAGTTTGAATTAATCTGGGATTGTTTCCAATATCTGGAACTCTATTCCACATTAAATTAATGTATCTCGGAACATAACGTTCATTCTTTTTTTGTTTTAAAGCTTCACGTAATGTAACATTTTTTGTTTCACTTCTTACTAAATCTCGGACAATATTTGGAAGAGCATTTTGCGGCTGATCATTAACATCCTCATCAGGCATAAAAAAGTTATATACAAATTCGCCGCCGAAATTTTGTATCGCTCCTCTTGGAACATCAATAAATAATGATTTTTTTGATGGTAGTGAATATGCCATTTCAAACTCTTCTTAAACCTAATACTCTGCGAGCAATATCAAAGCTCGGCGGCGCAGAGACAGTGCTACCGCTATCTTCTGGACTTCTCGTAATTCGTTCCCAGTCTAAACCAACGCCTGTTCCTGTATCATTTGTTAACGCTGCAAAAAATACATCTTTAATTATAAAATCATCCGGCTCATTTGTTACGAGATATAATGGTCCAGGCCAAAAAGGAGAAACTATATATTTTTGCACGGCAGGTTTTTCCAATGCTAACCTACCAGCTTCAGTAGCATTTGTTGCATCTAAATCAATTTCCATTGCACCAAGATATATTGGCAAATGATATACTCTATCAAAAATCTTTGGAGTATTTACTCTCCTCGTGGCCTCATTAATATTAAATACTAAATTACCATATGTCATTAACCGATACGTGTCTTTGACCTTCTCAGAATAGTTTTGATTAGCTAATATTTCTTCAGTTGTTGTATATGTTGTTGGAGGTTCATTTAATTGTTTTGTAATATAAGCATTAATTGGATTTATTAGAATTGGATGTAAAAGCCTATCTGTATTTGTGCTTACAAAAACATCTTCATTATATTTGACTCCCGTTAAACAATTCACATATAAACCAAATAAATGACTTTGTATCAAAGTTTTAAACAATATATTTTTTTGTTCATTAGTTAAAAAACTATAACGTACATCAGAGTTAATATCAATAATACCAACTTTTTTAATATTATTGGGATTTTCTAAGTCAGATACTTTCATTCTTGTTATAAGCTGCTCTGTAAACTGTTCTCCAACGTTAGCATTTAAATCAAAAAAATCTTTTTTGGTTGTAAAAAGACTTAAATCAACAATATACGTAATTGGTTTTAAAACTATTTCTCCAAATCGTTTGTCATTTGGAAAAATATTAATTGCAATAATGTCTGCCTGCTTTCCTTCAGCACCTTGTCGGTTGAATTGAGTTACATTTACTCTGTCGGATAATTGCTTGCTAAATCCAGCAGGTATACCAATAGTAATAATTTTATTGTTTCTTTGAATTGAATCAATTGATAAATCTGTTGTAGGAATAGTTTGAAACGTTTGACTCTCTTCACTTAACATTGAAACTAATGCGTTATATTCAGATGGCAGAATGGCATCAGAAACAATTAAATTACTTCCTTCAAATAAAACATTACTTGCAGGACCGCCAGGTAATGTCACTAAGCTATCTGAATATGTGACACGTTCTTTAAGATCATTATATATTAAATTAGCTAAACGCAATTGAGATATATTTTTTATTATATCTAAGTTTGTGATTGGACTTTGAGTTAAAAAGGTTGCTAATGCATTTTGTCTAAAAAATGTGCTTACATTGTCCGATGTATCCGATAAACGTTTGCGAATAGTTTCTAATATTCCTAATACATCACGTATATAATTGAATTCTAAATTTAATTTGTTATATATATCATATAAATCTGCATATATCGGAGTATTTTGAGCTGGATCTGCTAAATTACCTGGTGTGGGTGGTTCACCAGATTTTAAAATATCAAATGCATTTTGCAAAACTAATTGAGTGTCAATAGGTATTGCTACTCCAACGTAATATCCGGCACGACCCCCGAGAGAGAGTCGGCCGGGTAATATGTTTTTTATTTTAATCCCAGAATATTTTTTGGCTAAATTTATAAATATTTCATGCAAAAACATGAATTGAGTGGAAAGACTTAGTCCATTTAACTTTGTTCTTCCATTATCAAATATATGAACAATTTGATTGCTTTGTTTTGTGCTGTTAAACAACGCATTCATCATATTAATTGATTGCTGAATTAATACATTTGCTTCGGAATTTCCTTTTACGATATCTTTTAATATAGATCCTATATTTGTTGTTTGAACTGCTGGAACTATAGCAGTAAACAAGTTTGTTATTGGATCTTCTCTATCGGTTAGCGATCGATTATTGATATTGGTGATAACTCCTTCAATATATCCTGCAACAACTAAATCAATATAAGAATCTATAACAGTTTCAAGCGAACCAATGTTATATGCTGGATCATTTTTATTTAATGATATCAATCCAAGCTCAGTAATTGAACGATATCGTCCACGTCTATCAGCTACCGGTGTGTAAAAAAAAGGATTTAAATCAGCAAATGTTTTGAATTCATTTGCTGTTAATTTCGTAATAAAATCAGATTCAACGCTATTATTTTTCCAGATTCCAGCCAATATTGATAAAATATATAAATATTTTTTTAAAACGGTATCATTGCCAGCATAATTGTATAAAGCTATTATAAATGCTTGTTTAACAGATATTTTTGCCGTGTCCAATCTTTCTTTTTTCAAAGCCAAAGCATTTTCCGCCTGTTCTAATTCTGCTTTTATATTTTCGAGAGCCCGCCGACGACCGCCGATGTAGTCGTCGCTTTCGCCTCGCACCTCGAGCGTTTGAATATACTTTCTTTCAAGTTCAGCAGTCTGTCGAAGGATATAAATTCTACTATTTAAATCTATAATATCATATTGAGCTTGAGCATAATTTGCTAATGCGGTTGTTTCTCGAGTATCTAATCGATCAAAACTTATCTGATAATTTTCAATTATACGTTGGAATAAGTCTGTAGGAGACAATAATGTGCTAACAGTTCGTGAATAGCTATCAAAAGCAGCATCTAAACCTACCGGCTCTGGAATACCTTTTCTTTTAATATATCTAAAATTGAACAATCTTTGAACTGCACTTTTGGCATCGGCATATATTGAATTAAATCGGTTTACATAATCAACGTATGGTTTGATATTCCAAGCAGTCGTATCAGTTCTTATAATTGCATCTGAAAAATATGAATTGCCAGGAATATAAGTTTTACCTTCATCATATGAAACAAATCGATTTTCAAATGGTAAAACAATATTATTTGCACCAAGACCTGGATTTATATAAAATAATGATGCTATAGAATTAGGTAATCCTGTTGGCAGTTCAAATATATTATCTCCAACATTACCTATAATATTGCTAAATATATTACTTAAAGGAATACTGGCAACAGAAGCAATTGTATCTTGTGCCCCATATTTGGCTATAATATCTGAATTATTCGAATTGCCAAGTCCTGTAGAAACTACATATTCCTTAGCCAACAAATACGTTAATAGTTTCAAAACAGAATCTGGTTCTTCTGGTAATGAGTTATTAAAAGAATCATATATTATGGTGGCATTAATAGGAATTGTTGCAGAACGATAATTCAATATATTAAAAGTAAAACCATCATTCAAAGAAAACGTTTTATCGATAGCAGATGGATTACGATCAATTATCCGATCATTATCAGTGAAATCCAATAAATTATAGCTATAATTTGATAAAACATTTTGCAAATCAAACAACAATTGAAGTAATATTTTTGTTTCAGAAAAATTTTCATATTGAGTATTGCTGTATTGCATTTTACTGAGAGCAAATTGTCTTAAACTTGGAATAGCAACATCAACAAAATTTTCCCTGACAATATAATTGTTAGAAGGAATATTTTTTATATCTAAAGAATCGTTAATCGTGTATATATTCTGAATCACAGAATTCAATAAAGAAAGTGATGATTCAATAGCTTTTAATTCATTTGCAAAATCATTTTCAACACGTGTAAAAGGATCACTGTTTGCAGCATTTTTAATATTTGTTATTAATGCTTGTAAAGTTTCTTGTCGTAATTGTTTAGTTTGATATTGGAAATTTAAAAGTTCTCCAATTGGAGATGCATTTTTCAATCTTCCATCTGCAAAAGAAAGAGCATTTGGTTGCCATATCGGCATAAAATCCATTGTGGCAATAATTTCTGGTCTAAAATTATTAATGCCATTTTCAGTTATTGGAACATATGCGCCATTTTCAATACGTGTTTGGGCAATGTTAACTGAATCACCAGAAAATCTATCAAGAAGTCTTCTTCTGAATCCAGAACGACCACCTGGATCAATAGCGAATAAACTGCCCATTCTTGACATTCTACTTCGTGCTTCAGAACCAGCTACATAAGAAGATGCATCAAGAGGAACAGTTGGTACACCCATCATTAAATTTCTTACTGGAGAAGAACCTGGAGACAAGGATTGATTTGTTACTTCAGTTCCTCTTCTACCTATCGTAGAACCAACTCCGCCTCCTATTACTGGTAATCTGGTTTCTCTTGCCATTATATCACCACTTGATTGCTGTTAACTTCTACACCTATAGTATAATCAAAATATACTGGAACTACAGAAAATGTTATTGCTCCTGCTTCTTCTTGCATCAACATATATTTGTATTTGTAATTTCCTGTGCTGGTGACACTATGTGCAACCCCGATAACATTTTTTATATTTAAAACATTATTTTTAATAATGAAATGATCAATTTTATTTGTGGTTCCAATTATATTCCATTCGATAAGTATAGAACCACCAATATTAGTAGAAACTACTTTTTCCACATAAGGTAATGTTTCTTGTTTGAAAGTAATATCAATTTCTTTAATATCTACTACTTTACCTTGCAATACTTCTATTTCGGGATGTTTATCTTGAGATATAAGAGTTCCTAATCTTAATCCTAATGGATTTAACCATTTGTAAGGTTTAAAAGTATATGGCTTAATTAAACCTGCGGCAGATGTTGAAGTTTCATTCTCTCCAGATAATACGTCATAATTAATAGTTCTTTCTAACGTTTTAAATAACGTATCTGGAGCTCTTGCGTATAAAGTAATAATATATCGATACGTATTATTTCTATTAATAGGTTTTACGTTTTTAGGTGGTCCATATAATGTATCTGAGAAATTTTTAGAAGGAATTGCATCAAATGATTCAATTTCGCCAGTGCTTAAATTAATTCTGGTTACTTGGTATACTAAAAAGCTTTCTATATTATCACGATTAATCGTTATTTCATCTTGATATTCTGCTAAAAAGTTTTGTTCTTTCATTAACTGACGTATCAATTCAATATTATTTTGTTGAATTGCATATTCTATATCAAATGTCACATTTGGTACTCCATCAGTCGTTGTTTGTATGTTTGTTATATTGCAAATTGCCGTCGATGCTACAATTGGATTATATTCAACTTGCAATGTATTTGGTATTGTTACTGTAATGCCATTTTTATATACCATATCAATACGATACTGATATATGTAATTCAAATTTACATTTTGATCATTATATATAAATGTTTGATTTGAAGAATTTATATTTTGTTGAGAGGCTATATACGTATACTTTTTTTCTTTTGTTGTAAGATTTTTTTTGTAAATTTTAATTTGAACAATATTATCCGGATATTTTGCTACACTAAGACGAATTCCGTTATTTGAAATATTATAGGTTGCAACTGCAAAATTTGGTAATCGATCGATCGGCTCTTCTGGTAGAATATTATTACGTTTCATTTTAATGGAAACACTAGCAAATAATGAAGATTTAACATCATCTCGAGTAAAAGAAATAAAACGATATACGTATGAGTTAATTGAAGATGCAGTTGTATCAACATATGTTGTAGTTCTAATACCACCACGAATTGGTATTTCTATTCGATTTAAAAAAGTATATTCTGCGTTTTCCAACACATTATTAGGATCAATTGTTCTTCTGTATACCAAAACTCCAACAGCATATGGATCAAGTAATCGTATATCAAAAACTACATTTCCAGGTTTTGCAACACCTATCGATGATACTATTGGTGGAACTATTGTCATAAAATTATTAATATTTGCACCGTGTTGAATTGTTGTTTCGGCAACTTGAAATATTTTTCCATTTGTATTTCTTACTTCAAATCTTAAGACAAAATTATTTTTTCCAATTGTTTCTCGTGGAATAGTTAAAAACTTACGTAAATTAATTTGAGTTACCGGTTCATATTCTACGATCTGAATATAAGATTCACCGGACAAATCAGTTTGCATACTTTTATTAGAGTTGGTGGTTAGCTGAGATGAAATAATGTTCAGTTTTCTTATATCTTCATTTACTTCACGTCTTGATGTATATGTTTGTGTTGGTTTTATACCACCTACTGTTTTTCTGGCGCTTGCATACGTATTTGTTGGTAGCCATAAACTTGCAGGATCAATCTTTCCCTCATAAAGCAATTCTGTCATTTGTTGCTTTATTTTATTAGGATCTGTTATAGTGACACCGTAGCCGTTAATACCATTTGCAATACTTGGATTGTTTAAGTTCAAGGATAATACCGGTAAATTCAAATTTGTTTTGTCTAATTTTGCAACTGATCTTGTACGTAATCTTCTTATAGATTTTTTTGGCAATATATTTCTTTTTAATAAACTAATATCTTCATTTGAAATAAATGAACTAATATCAATTTCTGGTGGTCTTGATCCACCACCAACTTCTTCTAATACTGCTGAACGATTTCGTGTTGTTGATTTGGATTCATCTTTTATTAATCCATCAAATTTACGCAAATTTGAAATTATTCCTTGAACATCTCTTCCTCGAAAATAAGAAAATTTTCGAGCATTGACAGTTTCTTCATCTAAAACATATATTCTGACAATCATTCCTCCAGTTTGAACGGCTGCTAATGGATCAGCATTTAAATTAATAACATAGTTGTAGCTATAGTCATCATATGACTGCAATGTTGCACATATGTCTGGTATAGATATGATATTTTTTGCTTGTTTGGCAGTGCTTACTTTAAAGATACTCATATTATTGCTCAAATACTAATACAAATAAATTTACAAATGTTGTTATATTGTATCCATCAGTAAATACTTTGCCCACGAAAAATACGTGGCGAGATCCTGCATTTTCAGTTGCTGGAAATTCCCCAAAATCAATCACATCAAGTTTTTTAATTTGGTCATTAGATGATTCAAAAATTTGACAAAATAAATTATTTTCTCGGCTTGTTTCAATAAATTCAATTGTTTGCTTGTATCCATCACTTTCAAGACGTTTTAATTGATATTCTAAATCAGAATATTTCAATATTCCAGCTTGATTAATGTTCGTATAATTTCCAATTGTTTCGTTTCCTGTTTGTGTTGTAGAATATTCAGATCTATTTTCTGGTGGCAAATATTGGAAATTAGCTATATGAGATAAACGTTTGTCAAAAAATAAACTTTCAACTTGATCAATATTTATTTCTTGTAAATCAGTTTTGGGAATCGGCAATGATGGAGTTATTTTATAATTTATCTTTTCTCTATCTAAGATTAATTCATCATACGCTGCAAAGATTGGATCTGGACTTTGCAATATTGAAAGCTTTTTAAAATTATCTAATGTTGACTTTAAAAGATCCTCGTATAACGATGCAAATTGAGAACCGCTGGCAATTTCATAATTTGAACCAGAATATATTTGTCCTTCTGCTACACTATATTGTGTTCCGCTTGTTATGAAATTAGCTAATAATTTCCCACTATCATCTACTTCAAATGTAATGGCATCTTGAGGTAAATTGCCAGCTTCAAATGTTAAACGTGATGTAAAATCTAAACCACCAGATACAAGAGTATCTAATGCATAGATGGCACTTGCATCACTGAAAGATATATATTCAACTCGCATTCTTCCAGACGAAGCTTGTTTACGTCCTTCATTTGTTATAACAGTATCTAATACACGTTGTTTAGGATCTAATATTCCGGACATTACTAATCCTCATTATCTCTATCAAAAAATGGTTGGCCACTACGATAGTATTGATCATAAATACCACTATCATAAGGATTATAAGATGGATTTGTAGCAGTTACGTAATCTCTGGATTGTTCATATATTAAAGTTCCCGATTTAAAACTTATATATGTTGGTATATATGCCGGAAATACGATTCCACCAGTGCGAGGAGAATAAGCTATGGTCGGTCTTCCTTCTAACATATCCCGAAATTGCCCATATCTTCCCAAACGATATACACATTTAGTTTGTTCAGGCGTTGCAGAACGAATTCCATATTTATATCCACGTGGTAAAATAGCAGTATATAATGCAATATAACCCCAAAATGGAACTGAAACAATAGACCATAAATTTTGATATCCTGGACCACTTGGGTATAAGGATTCTAATCCTGGTATTGATTTATATACATCGTTTGATTTCCCAGTACCAAAAAAACTATTATATAAATCATTTGTAGCTATTGTTCCCAATCCGGGAGGCGATTGTGGAGATGAAACACTGCCAACAACATATGGTTGACTTGGATGATTCATATATCCATATAATGTTTCATAAAAATTAAGTGACGATGCATTTTTTTTATAACGATAGATTGAAGAAATCTCAATTGATTTACTTACCGGCGATATTGAAATACCATCAACATCTGTTGAAACATCATATGATGTTGGTAAAAATTTGCTAAATTCAAATATTTTCTTAATTAATTTATATCTACTTTGGAAAGGAAAAGTATAAACCCATAAAGTATCACTGTTTATGGGAGGAGCTATTGTATTTTTTTCAGTTATTAATAGTGAAATTTGCATTTGACCAGAAGCTATTGACGTATCAATTAATGCATTAACGCCAAATTGTGACCCAGAAAATTCATTAGTTGCTGTAGAGGCAATTCCTACATTTATAGCTTCTCCATATAATTCTCCACCATTCAACAAATATATATCAACAAGATTTGGCATATAAGAATCTAACCAAGATTCATCAGAAAAAAACGGTTGAAATCTTTGAGCACGGCTCATCCAAGAGCCCGACGCATAGCCTTCAATAATATAACTTGGCATCCACATATTATTAATATTTGGATATGTTGACTCTTTTCCAGCAACACGAGATGCAATTAATCTTCTACTGGTTTTTGGATTTGGTTGACCTAATGGAGTATATCCACTAATCAATGTTGCGGCATTTACAAACATATCACCAAACATTACTTGATCAGTAAAGCTTCCGCTATATGCACTTGATGTTTCAACTTCATATTGATCAAAAACTGGCATAGTTATTCTCCTATTACCTCGTGTATTCCATCTGATGATAGAAGTTGATTTAGACTGTCATTATATTCACGTCCTTCTCTTATATAAGAACCATAAAGAGTTATTTTCGCTGGTCCCGGTAAAAATTTAATTTCGCTAAATATACCATTGTTTATGTTATATGATGTCCCAGGTAGGGTAACAATAAGATTCAATATTGGCTGTTGCCAACCAATTATTAATTGATCGGTTGGTAGTAATATATAAGGATTATAGCGATATCTATCTTCATTGAAGACTAATATGTTTTCTTTAAAACCAGTATATATATTTTGAAAACTTCCATTTTTTTGAATTTGAGCTACCGGAGTAATATAGTTTCTACCATTTGGAACAGTAATTCCTAACGCATTTCTACCGCCACCAGAAAATTTTAAATCCATTACTCCGGCGCCTGAATTATCGCCCGCATAATATGTTGAAAATGCATTATCCGGTGGATTAACAGGATTTATTTCTGGATTTCTATCAATACGTATGGGACTTTTGGCTGGTAACTCCATATAAACTCTACCTTCCCATGAAAGAGGAGTTAAATCATCATGTGCTTCGACGTTTGAAGAAAAAACACACTCTCTTGTCATTAATTCTTTTGTATTTTCTGTTTGAGCTGGAACTGGAGCATTTGCATAAACTGGAGTCCCGGCTCTATAGGAATCGGTTGATATATTTGCAGCAAAAGATGATATGCCTCCCCAAGTTACAATGTCTCTTACTGTATCAACATATGTTAAATTATTACTTGGAGTAAGTTGATATTGTATAGGAAGACTGGCAGTTATCATGGCATCATCATATGGCCACGTACTGTTTTCCATTCTTTCGGAGTAAGAATATTTTATTGGTCGTCTTTGATTTAATATAAAAATATTATTAACTGCCGCTGGTATTGTTGATTGAGTAATACTTGTTATTGTAGTTGGAGGAATAGTTGGAGGAATTCCAGGGATATAATAACTCGCTGTGTTATACGTATTAGAAAAAATTGTATATGCAGCACTTAGTTCAATAACAATTTTTTCTAACAAATAAGCTTCAGTTATATAGTCTGATAAGTTAAGTAACTGAGATCCCGTTGCATGATATTTTGGATGATATGGATATCCAAGATTCGTAAACGGTTGACCAGCCGAAGCTTGCCATTCAAAAACTCCTGTTACTTGTGTTTTAAAATCATTTCCAAGCGCCCGCAAGTTAACTATACCAGGAGAAAAACCAAACATTGCATCATTTTCAAATGGCACACCCGTTCCAAGAGCCGAACCATCATGTGCAAACCCATATGGTATTCCTTTTCCTATTCCTTGCCATATTTTTTGATCAAAATTATAGTATAACATTTCAAAACTTTTACCATATGTGGTAGATGGCGGGGTAGCCAATGTACTCCACCATGCACCACTCACATATAAGCTAGCACTGCATGGTGTTGCAACGCTAATGTCAATTTCTATTTTATTTTTACTCCACAATGGGGAACTAAATCCTTCGCCAACTAACAAAGGAGAACTTCCAGTAGCAAAGAAAGAATCATTTGTTGACTTACCATCTACAGCAGGTTGATCATTATCACGAAATGGAGTTGATTCTTGCCCTGGCGTAAAATGAAAAAATGGTAATCCTTCAATAACTTGAGATCTTACGCTACCAGTTGTTATGATACTCCCAGTAAGATCATTTGATGCGCTATTTAATAACCAAATGCTATCTTCAGTAAAACCAATACCTGGAATGTAATTGTCAGAACCAGTAAATACTACCGCATATGTATCATCGTAGCTGATAGGATAATTGCCCGTTCTACCATCAATAGAAAATCTAACGTTGGTTGGATAAGAACCAGTAAGAGCATCACGCTGCTGAAGTTGCACCCGAGGGGGCAACATTCTCATCCGTGAACCTTTTTCTTGTCTGCTCATATTAACTACCTCTTAACCATCCAACGTATGCAACACTATCAGTTCCATATCTTGCTTGTTCTGGACCATATACTGTATAACCAGCAGCCGCTGATTTTTGAGTATAATCTCCCCGAATATCTTCGTCTAATTCAATGCTTAATAATTTAAGTTGCGCTATAAAATCTTGACCTTCTGCTGTAGACGTATCAATATCTAACTGTTTTACAATTTCTTCATCTTCAGTGTCATCAAAAGGTTCAATGACTCTTCTTGTATAGTCAACATAGCCTTCAATAATGATATCATCAGTTATAGGACCATCGCCTAAGTATTGTTGCCCAGCATCCAAAAATGGATTTGGTGTTATTGGCGGATTATAAGGAATAAATTGAAACATTCTGCTGTATGCATAGGGCAATGCTTGATCAGAATTTCCTTCTTCAATATTTCCTTTAGGTCTATGAATTGGCCAAGCACCTTCTATGACAGATTGATCTAAACGATATGGAGATGTAAGAGGTTCTATTACAGCCTCTTCGCCTTGTTGCGGACCATTGTTAAAATATATTGGATAAGGATATGTGTCTTGATTTGTTATATACAAAACCGGATTAAAATCAATGATGTTATCATTCCAGGTTATACTATTTTGATATTCAGTCCAAGACCGAAACTGACCAAAAGTTGTTATTCGTGTAGCGTGTTCAAAATTTCCTGCCCATATTTTAGGTTGATTACTACTAAAAAGATGACGATTTGTTCTTATTTCAACACCTTGACGTAAACCATCACTCGCAGATACATTCATACCGCCTGGAGTTATTAATGATGTACTTAATAACAATTGAATATCGGATTTAAACGGCTCAGAATCATTAAATGGAAAAAACTCTAATTGAACTTTATCCATACGGTATTCAGATCTGGATACCGGTTCTAATTCAATATTTTTACGAACTCTTACTAAAGTAGTTGTCATACATTTATTATATATAGAAACAAATGAAAAAACTAATAACGAACAAAATCACCAGTAAACAACGATAGCAATATTGTATCTTTCAAACTATTTCTATTTGTATCTCCCAAGTATATGTCTTCAAAAAGATATTGAAACTTTGGACGTTCTAACATATGACTTTCAATTACAAAGTTTGTTCCATAAAATTTTGTCTTTTTTGGAATCAATTGATGAACGAAATTACCAATATTTGTATCAACCCATTTAAAGAAATCAACAAACTGTTTATAGCTAACTTTATCCGTCAACCTATTGAAATATATATTTCTTAAATTTTCCAAACCAGGATAGTCCGGAGAAAATACCAATTCTGGGTTTCCTATGACGTTATCTAATTCGTCTAAAGTAGAAAATATTGAAACGATATCCTGATTCAATGCATCTACCATACTAAAATCAATAGAAAATTTTAGATTATCAGTCGGAATTTCTGAACGAGGAATTTCATATGCTGGTGCTACTTGTGCCCAAGGTGTATTTTGAACATCTTCAAAATTTTCAAATGAACGTATACGAACTTTATTTGTCGTGCTTGCCTCATCAATATACGGAGAAATATAACTAAAATAAAATTTTTCTGGGTATATTACTTGTTCGTCTGAATTAAAATTAACGCCCGATAAATGAAAGTTGTTCTGAGAATAGTCAAATATATCAATATTACCAGAACCATCTGATTGAGTTACTGATTGTTCAGTAGATGCATCAATACGCAATCTTTGAAAAGAACCTGATTTATTTGTTATGAAATTGAAATTGGTTAAGGGTGTTTGTACACCTAATGATTTAAAATTCCTTACGTGTTCTTTCCACTCTAAATCTTCAAGATATTTGGACCAAAATCTGATTTGAGTAGTGTAGCCGTAAAAATCTGTTATTCTACTTTCATTTGGGGTTGATGTATCATTGAGAAAGCTGGTTGGTGTAGTGTCTACAGAACTTGAACCGATAACAAAATAAGAACCACTAGCGTTAACATTGGCATCAATCTCATTCCATATATTAACGCCACCACCATTATAGTCATTAAAATATGACTGAGTCACATATTGTTGAAATATCTCACCGCCAACATTTTTTGCTACTCTCAAGAAATAAGAACTTGATATCACACTGTTTAAATTGTCATCATTTCTTTGTTTGCCAAAAGAAATATACCATTTATCAGTATCAAATATATTAACTCCGGATAGATGTAATGTTAGATATGGAGCAGTTATAGCACTGTTTGGACGAACATATAATGTTAAAGAACCGGTAATTTTATATAAATCAGTTGTATATTCTGGTTGTGCTATGAGATTTGTTATTAATGCACCATTATCGGATGTAAAGCTTGAACCGGTTGTATATATTCTAACCAGGCTTTCTTTATTTTGATATTCGTATTCTGTATATGGCCATTGATATATAGCTTCGTATGTCCAAGAACCTGATGTTAATAAACCATCTGATGTGGTTCCATCAATTTCTGGATATCCTGGTTCTATTCTGCTGGCAGACAAATAAGGACTATATAAAAATCCATTGTTTAAAAAGCTTAGTTTTGATGAAAATTTGGTTCGTGTATCTCTAATGAAACTTAAGTTTTGTTTTGTAGGTCCACCAAATTCTCTTATTCTGAAATTGTTGTCTGGTTCAATTCCTAAAGAACGAATATATGTTTTTATAGAGTGTATTGTTCCTTTTGAAGTCACAATTTCTCGTAAATTAACAAGAATTCTTCTCCACATTTGATTTTGTATGTATTGCAAAGAATATGCATTTAAATTTGGATATATTGCAGTATTTTCACCATTTATAAATTGATCTGCTATAGCATCTGAAAAGAAAGGTGGTAATTCAAATCCTTGATTTCTGGCAAATGTTAATAAAAATTGATCTGGAATAGTATCGATATTATCATAATCAACTGCAATTAAATCGCTAAATGCTTGTATATAAAGTTTTAGTTCATCAAAGAATTTAGCCCAAGTATATAAAAGAAGCAATAATACTTGTGTAGCGCCTAAACGTGTTGAACGAGGATCCGCACCAGCACTTAAAGTATCGATAATTGGACCTTGTTCTGTTTCCAAAGCATCTTCAACTTGACCTTCCCACAAATAATGACGAGGAATTAATTTTGTTATAAGATTTGGATTAATATTATCGTATATGCTGGCGCTGCTGTAAAATGATGTTCTATAATCTACAACATCTGGATGATTTGCAAATAATATTGGAGAAAGATATGAATTTTCATATGCAACTGGATCGGCACCAGACCATAATGATGCTGTATTAATATTTCTTACTTGCAAGATATTATATGCATTATAACTTAAATTTCCGTGCAATCCATTTGAAGAACAATCGATGACAATTGGTGATGTGCTGCCAGATGGCTCATTAAATTTATAATAAAGTTTAAGTTCCTCTTGGGCATTAAGACTTTTCTGATAATAGTTTTTTATTTCTTGTTGCGAACGAATAGAATGCCATATTCTAAAATCATCTAATGCACCCGATAAAGTATTGTCCGGTATAAATGTTGCAATCTGACTTCCAGAGCCGATATATAAATTATTAGCTACATCAAAATCTCCAAATTCTATTGGATTAGACCCAGTACCATAATATGTACCATTTACATATACAGTAATACCATTACTACCTGGTGCTCTATTCCATAACCAAGCAATATGATTCCAAGAATCTTTTTCAAAGATAACGTTCATTGATTCATAAACTGAACCACTTGATATATACAAACTACTTGTTGCATATGTTGTTGATGTTGAACTGGTTAATGCACATAGAAATCCAATATTATTGGTTGTATCTTGTTTTGCAAACACAACTTGATTATCATTAACACTTGGTGGAACATTAATCCAATATTCAAATGTCATTGAATTATATCTTGGATTTATTATACTTTCGCCATCAGCTTTTTTTGAAACTGTGCTATAAGCTGCACCGGCTTTATCAACAACAGTCACATATGTTCCAGCACCGGCTTCAAATCCACCATTAGTTCCAGAAAAGAAAAGATATCCTTTATACTTCGGATAAGATTCATACAAATATTGTTCAAAGCCAGTTAGCCTATCAAAATATATTTCAGATTCTTTTTGTGTTCCATCAAATGGAAATCCATTTTGAATTTTATCAAATGCAACATTTACTTTTACTTGAGCAGAATTAAAAAATGTATGATTTTCAAATTTACTCCAATCAACGTTTAATTGCTGAGTTGAACGAAGTCCTTGACCATACATCGTATATCTAAATGATCCAGTATTATCTAACGATGTATTTGCATAAGTAATTGGACTTGCTAAATTCAAAGTTATGCTATTATCTGATGGTTCTTGTAAAGAACGTAATACAGATGGTTTAAATAACGTTGGAACACGTCTTTGTAAGTTTCTTATGTTATCATTAGCCATTAGGGCATTACCTTAAATCTAAAACCTTGATTACTAATCAAATAATCCTTGTCACCATAAGTAATCATCAATTCAATTTCATAAACTTCACCTTGTGCAAAATCGCTCATCCATAAATCAAAATACATTCCTTCTGCGTCATATGAACACAATGTGGCTACATCATCAAATGGAATCACAACCTTACGTGAATAAGCATTAATCATTCTCCATTTAAGATTATTCAATATTACACTCTTTGGCTGAAGTGGTAATCTACTTGCACTTTGTTCTGTATTATAGTCTAACGCAAAGATACGTAATCTTGCCTGCTCTGTGCTCTTATACTCTTGTTTAAGGTTGGTTATATTGACTACCCAGTTCTTCTCCTCTAGATTGCTTGGAGAGCCTTGTGGGAGCTTATAGAGCGTTTTACCAGAGGCATAGGTAAGAGTTCCATCAAGACTAGTCCAAGCATATGTAAACTCCTGTGAGGTAGAACCTGTAAGGAAATCTTTCAAAACAAAATTCTCAACAGTATTAAAGTTAACAGAGGCGCTATATATTCCAGTTTGTGGAACGCTACCAATTAAGAATTGACTACCAGTAAAACTCTGAGTAATGCTATATAGACTACGAGTTAAATGAGTAATACTTGCACTATGAGATAGAGAGAAGCTGGAAGTATAATAAGTTAGATACTTGGCTCCATATAGATTAAACAACAAAGAATTTGAACCGGTTATCTCTACGCTTCCTGAGAAATAATTTTGATATTGACCATTAACACGATTAAACGTAAATAAACTTTGAGATACGTTGAACAAAGTATCTCCCATATTATCAGACAATTGATCATTATATTTGATTATTAATTGGGGATGAAGATCTGGATTTTTAGCTTGACGTGATCCAAATCTTTTAACAAATCGTGTAACATCATCTTGTTCTTGGTCATCAATAAAAGACAATCTCCAACCATAGTTGGGTATTTGTCCTGCTATAGCTGCACTGACAAGAGTTGTTACATCCATTAATAGATTTTCATCACCACGGGGAAATTGAGTGGTGACGGTTAAATCTTGTAAACCAGCGCCAAGATTACCTGACACAATAATATCAATATTGGGGTCGCCAAGAGAACCACTTGCAGCAGCACCAGATATTGCCCAAACATCTGCACCTCCATTTATTACCGAAGCTGTAAGAAAATTTGCTGTATCTAAATCACGAAATGCTATAACATCAAAGCCTCTTCCCTCATCCCAGCTCTTAGAAACCGGTATAAGCCTTATAGAAAAATTGGAAGGGGTAGTTTGACCGCCATATACATCTTTGAGAGAAAGAAAAGCTTTAAAGCTTGAGTCATTAATATTAAGAAATGAAGCGGTTATTTGTTGTAAAGGTTCATAATCAAATTGCAGAAGTAAACGTGATAATTCTATAACGCCGGATAAAACAGTTGTTCCACTTAATACAATTGTTTCATCATAAAGTTTAAAAAGATCTAATGTAGCTGCTTGTCCAACATTTGAAGTCGTGCAGCGATCACCAGCAATATATTTGTCAGTGATATATGTGTCTTTACTTGCTGACAGTATTCTATACATAAATCACCTATACTACAGTTCCTACAATGTCATAATCTTTATAACGAACTTCAAATATTGATCCTGGTGGACCAAATATTATTCCACGATATGTATTAGCAGTAATATCAAAAACTTGATTCGAATATGGTTTTGAATCAACTGCTCCATTAAGATTTGTTATGTTCAATGAAACAAGAGATATTACGTTTTTACTGTTATATATTATATTCTGAATGTCCGATATAATCAATGGTTGATCAATATCAAAATTTTTGATATCAAAATATTGTTTAACATTTTGTAAACAGTTTCTTAATACAAGTTCTCTATTTTCTTGCGGATCAACAACAATACTAAAATTGATCTTAAGATTGATAATACGAGCATCTAATATATCAATAGCATCCGATATCATACGATATTGATTAAGATATGAAACCAAATTCTTTTTTAAAGTATCTGGACTTACAACTAATTGATTTGCAGGATTTCTTGAAATAATATATAATTGAGATGCTAATGGATTGTTAGGATTAGTTCTTATACCAGCTCGATATACTCTTCCAAAGTTTGATGGCAATGAATAAACACGTGCCAACAAATCTTCTTTGGTCACAATACGATTTTGCATTGAACGAAATGTTGGAATTTTTGATTTTAACGTATTGATATCAGGAGCAGATTCACCACCGGAAGCTCTTTTATTATTAATAATTGATATACTATTACGAACATAGCTCGCTACATTTGAAGGAGGAAATTTTGGAAAAAATATGTTTAAATTAACAATTGTATTGATTGTGCCAGCTTCAACGTTATGACTTAATCCACCGCCATATCGATATTTTATTTCTAACTCAGTATTTTCAGCCATTACTCCAAATGTTGTTGTTTGCAAAAGATTATTAGGATTTATTTCAAATCTTGAAAAAGTTTTTTTGCCATAAAGCGGCAATGCAAATTCACTTGGATCAGGGATAATATCTTGATCAATTGTTTGAGCCGGGGCTCCGCCGAATATTAAATTTGTAGAACGAGTTTGCAAATCTGTCTGTGCAACAAAACGATACGGCGCCGGAATAGGAACCATATTTTCCGGAACTAAATTATAATCATATGACACGTTAGTAACTCTTTTATAAACCGTATCTTGTGTTAAATTATCAACTTCATAATACGTATTTCCCAATGAATCTGCAACATTTGTTATTTCTGTTACGTCATTGTTGTTTAATGCGATTTTTCTATAAGGAATAAACAAACCAACGGTAGCATATTGAGTTGCTAACTTGCCAGATATACATAATCCATCTAACGTTAAAATATAATTTTGCGGAATATTATTTGCATTAACATTGCCGACTCGAATATTTGCTCGCAATCTTCCATCTGGTAATGTTTCACCAAAATCAAGATTTTGAGTTAAAATAAATTCGGTTCCGTTATTTGCTCTAACTATAGTATTTTCTTTTATAATAGGCAATGCATTTATATTAATACTTCCACGTGAATCTACAACAGGAACTTTTATATAAAATGTAACTGTCACAGAAGCAGGCGCCGCACCAGCAATTTTTACACCTGCGTTTTGCAAATGACGTTGAATATTGTTAAATTCTGAAGCTGTCTCCGGAAACGTTTCTAAAAATTGATGATCTAAATAATAACTTTGAACATCACCTACGTATGCGGCCATATCTAAAAGCAAACCACCTAAACTGGCTTCAGAAAAGTCATTAATTCTATTTGGAAAGTAAGTTCTTGCATAATCTAATAAATCATTGCGAAAACCTTCAAAATCTTTATTTAGATAACGACGTTCTCTAATTTGTTTTAATATTTGTTTTTTACTATCTGTAGCCATATTATATTACGAATAATGTTACTTCCATTGCTGTTTCTTCTATGTTCGCATTTGGAACTTCATAAACAATCAACATCTTAATTACGCCGGTATATTGATTTTCATATAAATCTGCTTTGGATTCATAAGCAATTAAGTTAACAAATCTCATATATTTGTTAACTGCATTTTTAATACGACCCATTGCAACCGTATCAAAATCATCTTTATTGGAAAATTCTGTTAATAAAGGTCTTAAGTTGGCACCAAAATCTGGAAAACCCAATCTTTCTCCGTGATTTGTTAATATTAAATTTCTTAAGTTGTCCGTTATTTGATCTTTTAAATCAAAGTGCATTTTAAAAATAGCTGCCGCATCACCATAGTCTATTTCTAATGGCGTCTTAATTCCAATCGGAATCTTATTTTGTTCTTCAGAATTCTTGTATATGCTTTGAGAATTCTGAACACCAACGTCTTTAAAACTTAATCGTGCCATATTATTCTTTAAATATCACTAACTTAAAAATCAAGGAAAAGGTCCGGATGGTTGTCCTGGTTCATATGCCGTTATTGAACCAGGATTTACTACCGCCGCAGCAGCAGCAAATGCGTCAGGACGAACTAAAGCAAGTTTAATTTTATTCATTTCATTTAAAACATAACCAGAAACTGCTTCTCCCATTGTTTCAGCTATTTTTTTATAAGCAAGATCCGCATCACCATTTGCTGGTTCTAAAGTTCTATCCGAAAAAGATCTTTCTATTTCTTGTATTAATATAGTTTTATCTACTAATGCCATAATTGGTTGAGTTTCCTTCCATTCCGCAAATTGTTGATTTTCTTCTTCGTCAGTTTCTGCCTCTGGAATATCAGCAAATGCCGCAACGATAGCACCGGGAGCTAATGGACCAGCATTTACCGGTGGAACATTTCCAGGAGCCGTATATGCACCAGGTATTATTAAAGCCAGTTTAATCTTATAAAGTTGATATAAACAATAATTTGAAACAGCCGTTCCAATTTCACGTGATATCGCACTATAAGAATCAATAGAAATGCCAGAAGTCGCCGTAGATTGATCTTTAAATGCTTGATATATTGCAGTTTTTAAATCTCTTTTTGTAAAAGGAATAGGGATAGCCATATTCTATTCCCCAAAAATCTTTGTAGATTTAATGTGCTCATTATACGTATTGCGAATTCTTTCACCAAAGTTATTTACTTTAGTATCAAGTTTTGTGCTCTGAAAGCTTGGAGATATTGAATCTACATTGGCTATACTTTGCAATGCATTTATTGGAGCATATGGAACCGCCACCGCAGAGTTAAAAGCTGTAATTAAAGTTTGTTCCAAACTTAATATATATTCTTTTAGGGCTTCTACTTGAGATTGAAGAGCTTCAATAGTTATTTTATAAACTGAATATCTTAAATAAGGTTCCGGATTAATCAATTCATCTTCATTTTCGCCCGGCGCCAAAGTTCTTCCTAAATATATTTTTTTAGCTTCAAATTGAATATTGCCACCTTGATCAAAAAACATATAAGCTAAATCACCATCAGGTTCTGTAGGTTCGGTAGTTTCGTCAGCTTCCGTTTTTGCGTAGTCTTCGGGTTGATATGTGATATCATCAGTAGTTAATTCATTTGTATTTTTATTACCTTCTCGAATTATTAACAAAGAACCAGATATATTTTGAGTCTCACCCATATTTGGTTCACGTCGGGCGATGATACGAATATTATCCGCTTTTGCTACAACATAACTTTTACCATATGGTCCTTGACCTTCTGGCTGCATATTGGCTAAAGAACCACTCGGATATTCTAATCCACCAATAACATCAGGAATTAATTTATAATTTTCATCAACACGACTTTGTTGAACGACATATAAACGTGCCGCATCATATATCGGATCTGGATTTCCTTCATTTGGATTAGCTATGGCTTCTAAACGACAACGAAAAGGATTTTTATTTGTTTCTATAAATCCTCTTTCATTATTAATAACCAAAGGCGCAGTTGAATTAGCACCAGGAGGATTGTTATCATTTTCTTGGCGTGGATTTATATCAGGTTCCGGAACATATCTTCCTCTGCCTACAACAATATCAACTGCGCCAGCATAGCCAGGAGATACATTTTCTTCTCTTGTAATATCATTACCGTTGACCATATGTGATCCATCAATTGAACCATTACGGTCTTCTCCTAACATTATCAATGAATTATTGGCACCTTGCAATATTAATTCTTGTGGTCGTTTTTTCCATCTTGGAACCGGTTCTGGAGTTATATAACGGCCAGATTGCGAATAACGATATATATAGTCATATACGTTTTGATTGTTGACGTTATTAATAGTTCTTGTCGTTGGTGTATTTCCTCCATTTTGAAACGTTTCTGGAGTAGGATTTTCCGGACGCCGGTCAACATCAATTGTAGTATAATTGTTTATATTTGTTGAAGGATCAAATCTTCGATCCAAATGCGTATAATTTACATCTTCAATAGTATAATAACCAGGAATTCTTGAAACCCAATATCCTCTACCTGGACCATTAATTCCTATATCTTCAAATATAACAAATATCTGTTCTCCTGGTGCAATCGGTAATTGAAAATGAGTTGGATATAGAGGAAATAAACAAGTTAATATTTCGGCTCCAGTACCAGAACCATTGCTAATAATCTGCGCTATTACGCAATTAGGTATTAAAACTTCAATTAATTCTGGATTATTAACAGTTTGATATAAATTTTGTTTATATTCTGGTTCTAATACGTCTGGGTCTGTTATAATGTCTACTACAACAGCTCTTTGTAAAACAGGAGGTGAACCAGTAGTATATGCAGAATTAAATATTTCAGTACCTAAGCCAAGACCACCGGTTAGTGATCTGGCCATATTTGTATTCATCCTGGGCATATTATTATACTACAATTATATTTCTTTATTGTTTGAAATCTGTGGTTTTTTGAATCTTATCATATATATCATCTTCATTCATCATCTCATCTAAATCTTGCTCACTCGCTTTACTAACTAACTCAGCAAGCTTTAAAATCTGATCATTTGCCTTACTCATTCGTTCCATATATCTTGATAAGTTTTGACCGTGTATAGCGTGTTCATTTGGATTTGCGTGAACATATCCATAAAGATCTATCCACATAATATATGCATTTTTACGATCTTGAACCGCATTTTCATATATCTGTTTCCATAATGCTTTCTGCTTATCTTCTACAGATGATATTTGATTAAGAAGTGCCGAAAAATCGTGAAGTTGTTTGTTAATTTTGTCATCTAAATCATCAATGTTAGGACGACGAAATCCAACTTGCATTCCGGTTATGTCTGGTTCATCTGGAGGTGTTTGCATAAATGAAGGTGCGGCCGGTTGATATACAGGTGTTTTTTTCTTTGCCATACACCTAAGTATATTACAAATTAATTACTAAAGTTGAAATTCTTCTGTATTTTTAACTTCTTTGTAATATCTCTTCAAAGAAGAAAGAGTTAATGATAACTGCTTGCTTGAAAGATTTGTTAATTCACGAACATATAATAATATTGCTCTTTTACTTAAAAGATCTACATCATCAATATTGGTAATCAAAACTTTAATAGCTCCAACAACCATTCGTTCATTTTCTGTCTTTAACTTATTTTCTATTGCTGCAACAAGATTAGTTAAATAATCGTGCATATTGACTGCCAATAATAGTTCTTCAAAATTCGGAACAAGATTATGCGCTTCAATACGTTCTAAATCTTCTTTCAAAATATTATCGTGATCATCTATAGAAACATAACTTTGTAGACGCTTAATATTTTGTTTGCTTTTGATAGTCAACCAATTCTTAGCTACAACATTGAAATAACTAAATGCTTTACTACCTTTTTCGGCATTGAACTTATCCACTGCTGTATATAAAAACTGCAAACATTCATTTTTAAGATCTTGTTTGCTTTCATATATGACAGAAAAGCCATAAACGTTTATAAGATTTTCTACAAGGCTATCAAATGCTGGGAGAATCTCTTTAACATATATCTTTTTCTTTTTATTGCTATCGGCTTCTTTCTGATATTCAATAATATGTTCTTGAGTTTTTTCAGTAAAATAATTGATAAGCGTTGGTTCAGAACCTTTACGTTTTATTTTTCTTCTTGCTTTTTTCTTTTCTGGATAGATTATTGAAGGTGTCTCGGGTATTGAATCAACCGTTAACAAATTGCCAAATTCTTCAATATCATTTTTAATATTAACGGAGGATTTCTTTCGGACCTTCATCTAACATATCTCCTCGAAGAAGTCTTTCACGCATAATTCTTTCTTGAATTTCTTTAATGTCCGGTTCTTCTTCAACTACAACGGTATATTTTTGTTTACTACGTTCTACAAATCTCATTGCAATACGATTGATAGCTACTTTATTTGCTCTAATCTCTGACATTACTTCTTGAACGACCATTTGAACTTCACGACTGTCAAAAAATAATCGCATCTCTAAAATCTTTTCAAATGATTTTTCCGTTTCTTCAAATGCTTCTATAGCGTCAGAAAAATCATCTTCTAAAATCATAATAATACGGGCAAAACGAATTAGATAAAATAAAGAAGCTCCTAATAAAATTAGGAGCACAAAACACAATATTCCCAAAAAAATCATCCCAATACATCCTTTAATACTTCACTGTATTGAGCAGCTATAGTTTCATAAGAATATTCTTTTTGCAATACTTCTTTAAGTTCTTCAGCCCACTGACGAGGAACCGATGAACTTTCAACAAACTTCTTTACACGATGTTTAAAATCATCTTCTTTAACATTTGCCCATTTTGCTTCTGGCATCCAAATCTGATTATCAACTCTACTTTGATGAATTTGCTCTAAACGATAGTCAAACTTTACATATTTTCCTTTGCTAAGGAACTCTGTATGAGCACTCCATCCAGTAGCCATAACCGGTAATCCAGAAGCCGCTGCTTCAAGTATGGGCAATCCAAATCCTTCTCCTCTGGTTGGAGCTACAAGAGCTTTAATCTTTGGATGACGATATAAAGCAGCTACTTCATCATCATTCATATCTCCGTGTAGAAGATAGAACTTTGGAAACTCTGACTCTTTTTTAACTTCAGCAGTTAACTGAGCTAACATATTTGTTGTTCTAATACGATCTACAACAGTATTCCGTCCTGTATTTGTTTTAATAACAACACCAACATCCGGATTATCTTTAAACTGCTCGGCTAACCATTTAACTGTATAAAAAAGATTTTTTCTGTCGTTCTCAGGATTGGTTCCAGTTAACTGTCCAAATACAAGAAAATTAAAATCCGTAGAAAGTTCTAATTCAAGCTCAGGAAGTTCCGGCTTTAGAACACTATCCATAAAAGCTTCTGGAACCACTACAATCTTTGTTTTAACTTCTCCGGTATTAGTAAAAACGTTTTTAACAAATTCAGATGGAACAATAACAAGATCCATGCGATTTATAGCTGGAATCCAAGCTGGATTACATTTATCACTTTCTACACCGGCTGTAATGCCAACATTAAAATCAGCAAGAAAAGGATTCCATTCGTTTGGCAACTGAAGCTGAAGAGACACGTCATATTTATCTCTCTTCCCAGCAGCCTGCACAAGACGCCCTACAAGACCATCGTGAGCGTATACATCAACTAACCAAGGAGTCATACCCCAAGAAAGAGGCTCTGTGACAACGTCAATATTTCCTGTCCTATCTGCTAAATCAAATAACCAACGAGCTACTTGCCGAGCGTGAACACCATAACCACTTTGTGTTAATATTGGAGCACGTAAAATTACCGTTTTCTTTGACATTATACCCTCTTCACTTTATGTTAACTAATTTATTTCTTGGAGCTGGAACGATGCTTTCCAAACGCCAACGCTTTAATGCATTAGATTCTTTCTTAGCTTTAAAGTCTTCAACACACTTTAACATACTTTCATGCCATTGTTGAACCATATTTTCATATTTGAACTCATGCTCGAGATATTCGGCTGCTTTTTCTCTAAACTCAGCCTTCTTTTCATCTGACCATTCATAAATTTCCATAAAAGCATCAGATATTTGGCGTTCAGTGCAGAAGTCTTCAAATATATAAGGAACCATTTGTGAACCAACTAATGAACGCTTGGCTGGTTCAATTCCTACACCATATTGATAACCATTACGATAATCTTCTACTTGACGAGTTTCTCCGCCGGTCTTAAGAGCTATCATTGGGCGGCCGACTTGCATTGAAATAAGAGTGGAAAGACCGAATCCTTCATTTTTAGAAACGTTAATACAAACATCAGAAAGATTATGAAGAATGTTCATTTGCTCAAATTGCAATCTTTCATTTGAGAACCAGACGTGATCATGTAAGCCAAGCATATCAGAAGCGGCAAGAAGATTTGGACCTTCAACATCTGTTGGATCTGTATGCATCATAAGCACAGCATTACGATGACCGTGTTTCTTTTCTAAATCATCAAGGAATGTTTTCCAAGCAAAGAGAACATCATTTGGCATTTTACGAGTGGCATTACGATTAACCCATATAGCCTTAAACCAATCGGCACGAGGACCAAAGTTTTGTTTCTTTAACTCTGCAATTTTATCTGCCGGTAAAGGATAATAAACTTCCTTTGGAAAAGTGTGAGGAATATAATTTGTCTTCTCTGGGAAATTTGGTTTAATCAATTCATAAGTTTTATATGAAAGACAGTTAATAAGATCGGTGCTTTCATACCAAGGACGATTGAATGCTGGATATGGATCATTATCCCAAACGTGCCAATATACTATTGGACATACTTGACGAATTTCATCTTCCATTTCCCAAACCCAAATAAATTGTCTTGGATCTGTAAAAAGAAATATTGCATCAGGTTGCTCTGTGATTAGCAACTGACGTATCATATCTTTGGTTCCAAAACCGTCTACAGGCTTTACAACGAAATCAGGATTCACAGCTATGGTATCATACTTTGCGTGCTTCATAGCGCCACCTAAGCAGCGGAATGACCATTGTCCGGTCTTGATTAGACCATCAATAAGAAAGCGTGCTTGAACACCAACTCCAGAAGGAGCTACATAACTTATATTATTTCTAATATAACCAGACTATATCATCATATGTTAACATATGCTGGGCACTGTCGGATCATTACCATGAGCTTTAAAGCTTTTAGGCTAACCGTAGTCGTTGAACCTTTCTCACCGTTTCCGGACAGAGACTTGGCTGCTGATTGTCCAATCATTATATTTTTCTAACGTTCACGTTTGTCGTTTCCAACTGCGTTGTAGTATATAATGCTTAAGGAGTTTCCAGCAATTCACCCAGTTTTACATCCACTAACTCAATTCAATGGATGATCACTTAACGTAATTACTTTATATTTTTTCTTGAAATTAAATGCTGTGAGAAATGTGTTCTCTTCTGACATTACTATCTCCTTGGTGATGTTGTTATTCTTACTAAAGAAAAGTAAGATGTTTAGACGTTTTTTACTAAAGAATTAATCCAGTTGTATGTAATGGTCATACCAACACGAAGTGGTTGTGATACTTTCCAACCAATTTTTTCTTCGTATAGTTTATTGTCAGAATTTCTTCCACGAACACCGATCGGTCCAGCTATATGCTTTACATTTATTTGTTTGCCAGCAATATTAGCAATCATATCAACAAATTGATTAATACTAACCATCTCTTCGGAACCAATATTAACCGGACCAAGAAAATCTGAATTCATCAATCTTAATGTTGCTTCAACACATTCATCAACATACAAGAAGCTTCTGGTTTGTTCTCCGTCTCCCCAAACTTCAATAGTGCCACCATCCGAAACAGATGCAATTTTTCTACATAATGCCGCTGGTGCCTTTTCTTTTCCATTATTCCATGAACCATATGGACCAAATATATTATGATATCTTGCTATTCTAACATCTAATCCGTAATTGCGGTTATAAGCAAGATATAATCTTTCACTGAAAAGTTTTTCCCATCCGTATTCGCTATCTGGTGCTGCTGGATAAGCACTATCTTCCGTGCATTTAGGATTTTCTGGATCTTCTTGATTATATGCGGGATACATACAGGCAGATGATGAATAAAAAATCTTTGGACGCTTTTTAAATTTTACTGCGGTGTCAGCAACGTTAAGATTGATGGTTGCAGAGTTATGCATTACGTTTGCATCATTTTCTCCTGTAAAGATATAACCAGCTCCACCCATATCGGCTGCTAATTGATAAATTTCATCAAAACCTTCATCCCATACTTTATTTATATGCATTACAGTTTTGACAACGCTTGGATCACGAAGATCTCCAATGATAAATTCATCTGCTATAGAACGTATATCTGAATATTCATGTTCTTTTATATCAACACCACGAACCCAATATCCAAGTTCTTTAAGACGTTTAACTAAATGACCACCAATAAAACCGCCAGCTCCACATACTAAAGCTTTTTTCATACCAACTCCTCAAAAGCATTTTTATATGCTTTTATAAAATTCTTTGTTTGTTCTGGCAACAATTCGTCCATCTTCTCTGGATGCAATATAAAATCCAATGTTTTACGATATCCAATAACTTCATTTTCTAAATTTCTTACAAGGTCTTGAACATTTCGTTGTTGATATACTGTTGCCGGTGCGTACACAACATTATTAATAAACTTTTGTTGAACAAGATATGAACCCCATATATCATCCATTCTACCAACATAAGGCAACATCATATAGTGAGGCAATACTTCACGTGCAATAAAAGTATTTTGACTATTGAATGGAGAAACACAAGTAAATCCATATGGTTTTGTAATATCAAATTTTACTATTGGTTTTTTTGACAATCTACATATAGCATCAATATCCGGATCTCCATCCCAAAGGTCGGATTGTATTAATACACGACGCTCTGTTCTACCAATGTATTCGACATTGTTTTTTTCTTGCAAGTATTCCAAAGGATATCCACGATGCCAAAGATCCTTACAATTGGTAACGCTCAATGGATCAGCCACAGACATTTTAGGCTGATATAAATCAATGTTGATAGTGTTACCAACATATATATTTTGCCCCCAGTTTTCATATGGTATATTGTCATCATCAACTGTGGCGATAATGTCGGCTCCTAAAGAATAAGCTTCTAAAAACCCAATATTTCTTCTTTGTATAGTTTTCCATCCAAGAGCATCACTTACCTGTTTATATTTTTGTTCTTGTTGGTTTGGATGCAAGTATATACAATTAATTTTTTTATATTCTTCGTGTGGAGTTTTTGTATCACCAACGACAATCAATGTCCAATCTTTCATTTTTGAGTATTTGACAGTTGCTTCAGTTGGTGCTTGAATGGTTGTTGTAATAATATATTTTTTCATCCCAATCCTCTTTTAAAATGCATTTTTATAAAAATGATCAATTGTATAATTTAATTTTCGCTGTATATGAAATACGTATTTTCATTTAATTGCTTTTCAGGATATGCAGAATATCCCCATTCATAATCATTAATATACGTGCCTTGATCATAAACACCATCACGATCTGCTGGGCGTTCATGTTCTATGTGATAATATGGTCCGTCTAAAAACTTAAGTTTAATTCCTTTGTGATACAAGTTCCAAAGTATTTCTCCATCCATTGCAGATTGATGAAAATTTCCTCTATGACCTTTGTTTCCTTCATTATATCCTGTTGCAACTTCAAACATGACATGCCTGGAAAACATAGAAGCATCACCAGAGAAATATCCAGCAATACATGAGTCTTTTAAGTTTAAAATATTTAGATCTTCAATTCCATCCTTTGTTATGTACCATTTTTCGATACCATCATGCAAATTAACCGACCTTCGATACCTTGTTCTATAAAACACTTTATTCCGGTCGGGATTTTTAAATTCAGATTTTATTTGTTCGATTAGTTCTCGAGACATTATAATGTCAGAGTTAGTGACAAATATTAATTCACCGCTTGATCTTTTAATTCCGGAATTTTTAGCAAAATACTCATAATAACGATTAATCGACAAATTTTCGTTTTTCAATACGCTTTGATCTACTATATAGTTTTTTACATTTTTATGACACAATAAGTCTTTAAGACTGGGATTTACATGTAAATATTGGTTTTGAATTGGGTTATAATCAACAACAAGCATTTCATAATCGATATCAGACTTATCTAGAATTTCTAAATTACTTTTAATCGCTTGAGTTACTCTAGGAATAAAATCTTTACCATAATTGTCATCTCGACCTCCCAATATTATACTTAATTTTTCCATTTTCAATCCTTATTTTTTTATATACAATGCATCGCCCCAACCACGACCTGTATCTATCAATTTAATTCTTTCAAAATTATAAATGCCGAGATATGAGTCAATATCTGTAATAAGCCCACAATCTTTGTACATTTCTCTGAAGTTAACTTCCAAATATACTGCATCACATTTCTGTAAATAATTCTTGGCTCCAAGCAAAGCATACATTTCTGCTCCTTGGATATCCATGTTCAACACATTAAAGTGTGATGCATCTAATTTGTTTTCTTTAAACAAATCATCAATCGTGTTTGTTTCTATATTAATCTTTTGCACCACATTAATATTTGGATATTCAAACATATGGTCTTTTAGTTTAAGAATAGAAGAACTGGCAGAATCATTATTTGTTACGTAAAATGGAACGTTAGAATTTTTCTTATCTGATATACCAACATTAAACGTATGAATGTTCATGTTCGAATGTTTTTTACAACGTTCTGACAAACGTTCATATATTTTAGGATTTGCCTCGACAAAAACAATGTTATCAATATTATTCGATACGTAAGTGTCTAACTCGCCTCCATCATGGGCACCAACATGAAGAACACCATTGATACGTATATTGTTTTTCTTTATGTCTTCTATGAAATTGTAAAGCATTACCGATATCCTCTTTTGTTAAAGTCAATTCTATATTCTTTGGAAACAGCTTTTAGCTCATCCGGATACTCAGAAACATTCCATTTGCCTTTTACTATGGCAGTAGCCACGTATGGGAAAACCAAAGAATTATAATGATTTTCTCCTCTTTTGGCTTCGCCTTGATAGGAATATAAGCCATTCATGTTAAGTTTGTTCATGGCTTGGGTATACGTCCAGGATTCTCCAAATCTTTCAGCATCAGCTAATGTATACAATTTGATGAAATCTTCTTTACGCCATATTGTTGGCTGCATTGAGAAACTATTAATACTGTTATTTTGTTTGCCCGGCTCACATATGTAGTATAACGTCTTATTGTCCTTATATTGAACATTTGTTACGTCGCCGCATTTAATAAGTCGAACATATGATAAACTTGAATCATTCTTAAGGACATTAACATAATCATTCAATAGATGCTCTTGTACGGCATCATACAAAATAAAATCTTCTTGCATGTAAATGCAATATTCATGAGGAATGCTATTAAGAGCTTTTATGTATTCTTTTCCGTATGGAGCTGCATCGTCGTATACAATAAATTTGTGATTTGGATATTGATTGCAATCAACATTGCAAAGAACATAACTGTCAAAAGAAGATTTGCTATGTTTATCCAAACGTGAAAAATATGCATTCCAAACATCGATACAATTTGAATGTGTATACGTAACAAATGATATCATATTTTATCTCTCATTTTATTAGGATCATAATACATGTATTATCATCAATCCAACGTTTAAATTTTCATGCTTTTTGTTGAGGCATTCAGAATTTCCTCCATTAACAGGAGTTCCTTCGATAGAAATTTGTTTACTAAAAAGTGTTTCAAATTTATCAAGTTGCAAACCAGGCAAATCAAATGTAGCAATAAAGTATCCACCTGGTTTCACTTGAGAAATCAGATTATAAAATACTTTAACGTGATCATGATTCACCTCTTCCATTGTAGAAATATTGATTACAACATCATATGCATTAATCATATCAATCGTTGGATAGCTTGTTATGTCATATATAAAAGTTTTTTCTAACTTGGAATATCTAACATCAGAATGTGTGCAATTGCTTGTAAGCAAATCGAGTTTTTCTTTAAATTTAACATGAATTCCTTCAAATCCCCAAGAGGAATTATGTATTTTACATTCTGAATACGTTGGTACTAATTTTTTAATGGCATTTAAAACAACAGGATATTCATATATTCTGCTCCAAGCGTGACCGTCATTATAATAATGATCACAAATATCTGTTACAGCCAGTTTTCTAAAATCTATAAGTTTAATTTTCATACATCAGCCCCATCTACAATTTCTCTGACTTAAGTCTTTGCCCATATAATAATCTCGTTTATGACCTTCGGCTTGCAACCATGGATTTAAGGTTGAGCCAATATCCAAATACGTATTATTTTTATTCACTTCCCAAAGCTGATGTGACAACATATTGCCGAGTGGACCTGCACAAAATAGATACAAATGATCCTTTACTTCAACCACATCTTTTTTAATTTCTTCTATCAGTCCATAATTTGTTTTAAATGCGGTTTGATCGATATAATATATTTTTTCCGGTTTAAATGGAAGATTTTCAACTTTACTATTTCGATTGCAAACTAGTATTACTTTTTGTGTGGCATAATATGGAACAAAATTATCAACATAGAATGGATAGTTTGCGTTAACAAATATATTTGCATATGTAATGTGATCCTCTGGTTGTTTTGAAACTCTGATCATCATTTTATGAGTTTCCATTCCCTGACAGCATGGACAACTTACTCCAATATAATATCCATCATCACGATATCGATATGATTCCAAAAGTTTATCTGAATAAAAATAATCAGTTGCAGGATTGAACTCAAATTCACCTTGTGCCACAATCGGTTTATTGTTCATTATTGCCCATTCGCCATCTGCATATTTTGAAAAAGCAAATTTTTCACCAGAGATTAACCGGGCGTATAATTTTTTAATTTCTTCTTGAAATATTTTTGTCATAAGCTTTTTAATATCCTCACTATATCTGCCGAAGAATGACCAGAACCATATATGTCATTCGGTTCAATCTTATAGTTATTTCTTATTTCATTTTCTAATGCATATAAATCATTTGGACTATTGCAAAGAGCACTAGTAAGACCAACTGTTTCTGGACGTTCTGTTATTTTTCTACAAACTATAACTCGTTTTCCTAAAAACGATGCCTCTTCTTGAATTCCGCCGCTATCTGATATTATATACCGGCATTTTAATAAACGTTGAATAAAAATATCGTATGGTATCGGATCAATAACGTTTACGCCTTTAAGACGATCAATATGCTTTTTAACATTTGGATTTGGATGAATAGGAAGAGTATATGTAATATCATTATTTCTTAAAGCAATGTTCGATATCACATCAAACCATTCACTAATCTGATCATGATTTTCTCTTCGATGCAATGTTATTAATACTTCATTACCATATTCAATTTGTTCTCGAAATTGAAGCAAATTATCTAGAACTGTATTCCCAACTTTAAAATATCTGCCAGATACGTATTCATCATTTAAATTGGACATGTTTGTAGATGTAGGTGCCAAATGAATATCTGCAATTCTAGATATCATCTGACGATATACTTCTTCTGGATATGGATTTTCTTTATCTCTTGTTCTTAACCCTGCTTCTAAATGGATTACAGGTATTTTTCGATGAAAGGCAGCCATAGCACACATTAATGCCGTAGCCGTATCTCCTTGTACTAATACGTGTGTTTTTTCTAAAAATGCTTCAGATGGTATGCTTGTTATATTAGCTATAATATTATCTAAGCGATTTGAATTTGAAGTTTCTGATTTTATATCTAGTACGTAATTGACTTCACTCGTATCTTCTAAAAGATTAGTATGTTGTCTAACATTCAAAACATCATATCTAATTCCTTCTTGCTTAAATCGATTAAGTAAAGGTTTAATCTTGATCCACTCTGGTCTAGTTCCATAGCAAACTAATATATTCATGTTCTCTCTCTTACAAAACGATAGCCGTTCTTTCGAGCTAACATAACATATTCGTTCATTGATAATCCACCATTTGTTTGTGGATTTGATACGGCAACTAACTCTGTACCATATCTCATAGCTTTATCAGGCTGCGAACCCCATAAACTCAAATCATCTTTAGGATGCGGAGGAACATATGTTTCTAATCCCATATACTTTTGAAGAGCATATGAAAAATGAATATCTTCTCCACAACGAACAAATTTTGGATCTGGCAGTTCCCTCCAGAATGCCGTTAAAAGCTCTCTTTCAAAGAACCATGAGTGTCCAACTATATCTGCCCTTTGAAGCTCTGTATTGGCGCTTGGCCAGCCTACACGTGCATAAGGACCGTCATATCCCATGACACTATTGAATACAATTCCAACTGTTCCGTATAGACCACGATTTCCTCTGTTGTGTTTATAACAGTTTTCTAGCCAGCGATTACCTGGAATGGTGTCGTCGTCAAAAATACAAACGTACTTGGTTTTAGCCATTAAAGCATATGCAAACCGTGCCCATACTCCCAGATTTGCATTTCCTTGGAAAGCAATTGTGCTGTTAACAATATCTTTATCAAACTCACTAGCTACGTCAGAATGATTATGCCAGAACATAATTTCTTTTGGCTTCATTGTTTGTGCCATGACAGCTTCATATTGCTCACGAAGAACATGAGGTCTTTTATAGCCATTTAAAATTACTGTAATGTCTTCACTCATTTATTTGCCTCAATCCATTGCTTGATTATAGCTGGATGACCCATTTCAACACGATAAGAATTGTTTTTGCTACCATCCCAAGGACGATGGTATACATGACCTCCAGTTTCACTCTCAAGACGTAATGCTAAATCTTTTATCATATCATCTGTAATCTCAGCCCAGGTCAATCCTGGAAAAAATGGATTAGAACGTTCATCACGATCTTCATAATATAAACTCTTCCATGATGCATTCCAAAATAATCTAAAATTACGAATTTTACGTTCAATGTTGAACCAAGAATAATGATGTACGCCAGGCAATTGCTTAATAACATCATTTAAAAACTTTTCAACTTGAGGAACTAATTTCTCATCCCTAAGTGATGCTATTCTTGTTTGATCAAAGCCAGAAGGTAAATAACCAGCACATGGAACTATCTTACCGGTAACAGTTGACAAATAATCACATCCGTCTGTTCCATGACGAGCATACATATAACCATTTACCCATTTACGAAGCTCTGTTGGTATACCATGCACTATCTCTTCTTTATTTTTGGATAAACGCCATTTCCAAACAGTCACATCTAAACGTGCTTTACCTTCTCTACCCCAATAATCAATAACTGGCAATGCCATCAAATCAAATGCATTTTGTTTTTGAAATTGTTCAGCTAATGGTCTAATCAATGGCACGTGATCTTCATGGACAATTTCATCAATATCAAATTGCCATAAAATATCGCCAGTGCATTGCTTTCTTGATAAAGTTTTTACATATCCATCATATATTCCATGATTAGGAGCCGACCAATCTATTTCATCGCTATGAACCACTTTTAGTTTTGGTTCTTCCAATGCCAAAGCTTGAAGTTTTTCTAATGTTGCATCTTTACCATCTCCGGTATCAAATACAACAACCTCATCGGCAAAAGATAAATGACTTTTTATGGATTCCAAATATGGATATTCCATTTCTTCTGCATTGCGTGTAGTACAATATGCGCTTATTTTCATTGTTTCACCTTATGTATAATACGTCGCCCCAACCTTTTTCATCAAGGCTCTTAATCTTTTCTTTAAAACCAAAACTTGCAAGATACTTCTCTACGTCCTTAGCCCCTCTAACCTTTGTATGAACGTTTTTAATAAATGATGGAATTCTTAAAAGATTCTTTTCAAAACCATGTAATGTTTTTAACTCTGTTCCGTCATCTACGTCAATAATCAATGTATCGTAATTTTCTATTGGTATACGAGCTATATTTTCCCTTTGAAATGCATCAAAAGTTCTTGAAACATTCTTTACGTCTTTATCTAAGAAAACTTCAGTAATATATTGTTGAAGTAATGGGTATTGTTTTGTTTTATTATATAATTCAGACAAATTGCCACGATTACGATCTAACCACAATACGTGATTTACGTGATTGTCTGAGTATAGTCTACCTTGTTCTCCAAGATTTGTTCCAATATGAATTATTCCATATATTGGACGACCAATTTCTTTTACTAACGTTTTAAACGCAATATTCATTCTTACCTCAATTTAATTGTTTTAACAAATATACCAACTACTATAAATGCCAGAATAATCTGAAATATTAACATAAAAAATCCTGTGGCTTGTTCAGCTCACAGGATATTCTATCTCACGCCGGTATATTTGGTTTATCTTAAACGCAATGTTCTGTGCCATTAAACTCACAATATCTACAAGAATTACGATTTTTAATCGCCATTCCATTAGATACTTGGTTAATCATATTATTAAGTATATCTAACGCCTTTGCTTCTGTCTTTACGCCAACACTAACTGGAACCAATTCACAACGACTATTATCAGTCTTACGTGGAGTTCTTTTCAACAAAACAAATCCACATTTAACTTGATCAAGACGAAGATTAAATACACGACAAAAATAATGCTTATAAAACACAAGCTGTAATTGCTTCTGAAAATCCCTTTTCTTCATTGCATCCCAACCCCAACTCGTAGTCTTCCAATCAATTATCCAAAACTCATATCCATCACCAAATTCTGGATTATCAGATTTATTAATCTGACCTACAAGCTCAGATAGCCGCATTGGAACCGGTTTGCCGGTGTTCTGGTCTGGCATAGAAGTGCCACGCTTTTTACGTGCATTCTTAGGAATACGAATAACTGTATCAATAAAGCCCTTGAAATATTTATTGGTTTGTCCAGTTACATTTTCATAAAGTTGATGTTCGGCAGCAAATCCTTTCCAATCAGGAAAGGTATTATTCAAAAAATCAGGAACAGATTTAACAATAGCTGGAATGGATGCAGCAAAATCATTAAAATCTTTATCAGAAATTTCTACATTATATTTCTCTTTGATGTTATCACAATGTTCACGAAACTGTTTTTTAGCAGCAGCCACAGTTTCATCATTCAACTCATGTTTTCCAAGAATGAAGTTTTCAAGAATATCGTGAATAACTTGACCATATTCAGTATGAATACTTGGCTTACCAAGCTCAATCTTTTCTATGTGCTTTAGACGATGCCGATATGAACAATCCATCCAATCAGATATCTCAGAATAAGATACATGATGTTTACCTGTTGGAAGAAGAGTTTTATCTTCAAAAAGTGGTAGTTGATATTTGGTCATTATAAATTACTGCTTCATTGCTGTATGACGCACTCCAAACTTTACATTAGCACGAAACTCTTGCAATGTAGTCGCATTTGAATAACTAAATGAACTTTGCAAGCCGCCCTTAATATGTTTAATCACATCAATAGCACTTTGCTCACTTGCATCAATAAGTGTTGAAATACCTTCCGCCGTAGGAAGCGAAGAAGATGAACGAATCGTCAACATAGCATCACGACTTGCCATACCACGATAAACCTTCTTACCATTAATTCGTTCACCAGGAGCTTCTCTGCAACTCGCAAACATTCTACCACACATAACAAGATCTGCTCCTGCACCAAGAGCCTTGGCAATATCACCAATCTCCGAAATGCCACCATCTGCTACAATGAGTGGACGCTTTCCATTTACTCGGTTAGCTTCATATGCACAATCCAATATTGCACTAAACTGAGGAACGGTAACGCCAGTAACATTCTTTGTTGAGCAAGCTGAATTATGGACGACAATACCATTTACATTATAAGAATGATCATCTTCAACTTCTAAGTCATAGGCAATTCCGGTTGGATTGTTTGTATTTTGAATTGTTTGAATTTCAACTAGTTTGAATTTTGATAGCATCTAAAGCCTCTTTGATAACTTTTTCTTTACTATTTTTTATATCAGATTCCCAAAAAAATATATACTTAAAACCGTTTTTTTCTGCCCATTGTTTTTTAACTGCATCTCTAGACATCTTTTTAATTTGAGTTTTATTTAATGATTGAGGGTTGTAATAAGCTGGATTTCCATGCCAATAATCTCCATGAACCTCAAATAAAGTTTTACTTTCTTTGTGTCCAAAATCAAATTGCATAAAGTTTAATATAACTGAGTAACTTACCTCTATACCATTTGACAACAATAACTTATGAAATTCTTTTTCAAGAGAGTTCATCATATATCTTGCTGGTGAAGAAGCAGTTATTTTCCCAGCTTTTGATCTAAATTCTTTATAGAGATCCGGATTTTTCAGATATACTCTCTTTTGAGCAGTAGAAAGCTTTAAAGAAATATTTTGTTTTTGTGTTTCGCTTAATTCCTGATTGTATTTTTTTACGGACAAAGCTATTTTTGTTTTAGATTGTTCAGAATGTTGTTTGCCCAAGAACGAATTATCATTGTTTAAGCTCCATTGTTTTAATTTTTCAGAAATATTTCTTTTCGTTTCTTCCGAATGTTGTTTTCCGTAAAAGGGATTTTTATCACCTTCATACCGGCCTTTCATGTTTTCTGATGAAAGTTGTTTTGTTTCTTCCGAATGTTGTTTTCCGTAAAAGGGATTTTTATCACCTTTTTTATTGCACGATTGACACACATATATTTCTTTCTTTAAAGAGCTGCGCCACCCTATTTTTTTTTGTTTTGCACATATACAGCATTCAATACTTATCTCGCCTAGTTTGGTCACTTGAATTAACTCATTGTTTTCTAACACAGCAAAATTATTTCTACCTTGCATTTTAAACTCGAGAATTCTTTGATTATCTTTCCACACCTTATTAATCATACTAACTCCAATGCCATTATACAGTTAAATATGGCATTGGACTTAAAGATTATTTAATTCGAGTAGTAAATAATCTTTTGTTAGATTTTCCGCTTCAATCCATTCTGCTAAAAGATGTATATTTTCATCGTTTGCTATGTTTACCTTTGATTTGTGTAAAACATAATACTCGTGATTAGGCGTTGATTTAATGCCGTTAATTTCAGTAAAACTGTGTTTGTCAGTATGAGTAAAAGTGTTTGTAACTTTCTTCAAATGACCTTTATGAGTCCATACTTCTTCGCCAACGTTAATTTGTTCAATCGGCTTCAATCCTTCGGATGTTTTAACAAGAGTTCCTTCTGAAAAACATCCGGGTCCAATACCAATCTTAATTGCATCAGCACCCCAAGCAGACAATGAATGAACTGCATCAGGAGTAGCTACATTGCCAGCCATAATAAAAACATCTGGATACGTCTTTCTCAGCCATTCCATCATATCCTTCATCATCTTAGAATGACCGTGAGCAATATCAATAACAAAATATCTTGCACCAGCTTCATATAGCCGATGAGCACGATCCTTGCTTTCTTCGTTCACACCAATAGAAACAAAACAAGGATAAGACTTTTGATTATCAATATTACCGGTTCCCACTTGAAACTCATGCACATTGCGATCAATATCCATAAAACGATGAATCGCACCAATAGCTCCACCTTCAGCCATCGCATATGCCATATGTCCATCTGTAACTGTATCCATATTTGAAGAAATAACTGGAACATCAATTCTCAAATGTCCAAGCTGGATACTGGTATCTACTTGAGAACGTGAAGTTACTTCTGTGTATTGTGGTAGGATAAACACGTCAGCAAATCCAAGTTCACCTGTGTTTGCATAGACCTTGTTAAAAAGGTCTTTTTCATTCCTCATCGCAATCCTCATCGCAATCCTCATCATTTGTTTCAGTTGTAAACACGGTTGAAGTTTCAAACTCTTCAATTTCGGGTTGATCATCATCAACCAAACCAAGTTCTTTTAACTGATTATAGAAAAATAAACTTACCATTGTCATATTACAGTCTCCATAGATTAACATAGCATATGTTGATAAACTTATAAATCATTTATTATCATTTAATATACGCCAAAAACGTGCAGGACCGTCTATGAGATATTCTTCAATCTCAGGAATACTTTTATTAAACCAATCTTCAGATACGTGCAATACAAAATGATTAACAATTGGTTCTCCTCCAAGAAGTTTACATTCGGTAGTGATACGAGAGCCTACATCAATATCTCTTGGAAAGAAAACTAATCCTTTACTCTTTGCTAATTCTTCTAAAAATTTTTCATTTGTTAATCCTTTAAGGATAACGTAAGGCATATCTTTTTCTTTGCAATATTTGATAGCATCTTCAGTTCCTTTAATCCAGCTATCGCTACCAAGAATAGCCCAACGATTTTCTGGAACTAATTCTCCAGCTTCTTTACGTTCTCTAATTTTACGAATGTTTAATATAGTTTCTGGATAATATGTGCTACCTTGTGTGATATCTTTTGTTTTTCCTTTAAATTCTGGATATAAGTTATAAAACTTATCTCTTTGTTTATCGGAACACCAATAAAGTAATTTAGCGCCGGTCATAAACGTTGCGTGAAATTTACCATAAGTTTGTTGATGACAATCACAAGGTTTACCAGATTGCATTTCGTGTTTTAACGTTGAACGCATTATGCAAGGTTTGAAATCATATTCAAAGAAATAATATTGAATTCTCATTTGCATTATTAAGTTCAGAATATATGGCTGAATCATTGTATAATTGCCAAAAATCCATATTTTATTACGATGTTGTTTAAGCATTTGTTCTGTAAGAGAATGACTATGAAGCTTAAACAACTTATATGGTGAAGCTTTAATGATTGCTTCACTTGTTAGTTCAGCTCCACCTATTAAATCTTCTGCAAAAAAATCTGCTACAAAAATTACTTCACTATCTGGTGTTATAAAAAATTCTTTGGGTATATTCATAATAAAAAAATCCAGTCCTTTTGAGACTGGATTAATTTCTTTTATCTGTCTAACTCTTAATCAATCTTCCTTTTGAGCCTCCAAAAGCGCCTTTAAAGCCTCGGGATCGGTTGCTGCACCCATAACGCCTTCAATGTTCTCGGGAACGTCTGAGGGGTTTGCAGAAGGCTCTGTGATGCCTTGCATTGGGTCTGCTGCACTCTCTACCTCTACATCATCTGCATTGACAAGAACCTTAACCTTAAGTTCAGTATCAACGCCATAAGGCTCATCCTTACCATCTGCATTAGGACGATAAAGAATTTCAAAATAACCCATAGCACGGGCTACAGAAGCTTCTTCAAAAGAAATCTCAAGATCATCTTCGGTAAAGATATCTTGACCATAAACGATATCATCTGCAAGGTTTGAAACCTTGAACTGAGTGGAAATATATCCTTCCTCAAATTCAAGAGCAATACCAACGGTATCACCTACGAGAATACTGTCAAAATCTGTAGCGGTTCCTTCTTCATCAAGGATAAGGGTACGTTCAGCGAATTGTTCTCTTTCTTGAGGTTCAAGAAGGGATAGTAGTTTTGTGATAGCAGATCCAAGTTCTTGATTGGAGCGACCATTATAACGTGGTGCTGATGGATGCTTTCGCATCTTAATGGTAAACTCACGATCCATCTTCATCGTCATATAGCTATACCTTTTTCCTTTAACACCAATATATCATAATATGAGGCTAAATTAAACTAATATTTTTAAGGCAATTATAGTCCAAAACGAGTTTTATCAACATTATAATTTTGTAATACCTGTGAACCTGATAGAGCCACGTTATAAACGTGGAATGCTCCAAATTTCATATTGCAATATGAATTAACGCCCATATTTGTTGCGGTTGAAGAACCTATGGAGAAATGAAAATTTTCCCCAACATTATATGGTGCTATTCTGTTAAGAGCAACTGAACCAACAGAAACTCCATTAACATATCCAACTAATGTTGCACCGTCATATGTCCATCCAACATAATACCAATTATTAAATGTTTGCGATGACACAACTCTGGATACAAGACTTCCGTGCCAAACAGATAAACGAAATTCGGCGGTGCCTCCAACATTGACAACATCAATATTACTATCAAACCAAACATCATCAGATAATCCAGCATTTCTGCGCTCTACAATGATATTGCCTTGTGATATTGGATATACCCACGTGAATATAGATTGAGCTTCAGATTTATTTGGCGAAATACCAGGAAACTTTGAATTTAATGATGTATTTGTGTATATACCTTCATCTACACCATTAAATGTTAATATGCCACCATTGTCGGTGCTATATGTTGGAGCATTAACAAGAGTGCCATTACTGCTACCTTCAAGATCAAATAGATTAGCTCCAGAGCCGCCATATGATGCAGATATAGAAATATCATAATGTAATATTAAACCGGCATCAACTATACCAGGATTTACAGGTAAAAACCAAAATCCAGTAGAGTTTCTACTAAACATGGAAACAAAGTTTCTGTATTTGTCAATGTGAAACATACTCTTTTAAATATGGTTCAGACTATAACACAAATACAGAAACTCTCTATATTTCCCGATATCTTTTAAGAAATAGATATTATAATACTGTTCCTGCGTAAGAGTACCAGTTGCCACCACCGGTAGCATAGATATTACCAGCCAATCCACCAACAATTCCAGTAATGTCAGCGGTTGCACTATTGTCATCATTGTTTAATGTAACTTTACTAGGCATAGAATTGAGCTTGAGTGTAGCTGGAATTACTCCAGTTCCTTTTATTCTAACATCTACTCTGTTTTCAACATCAAGAGTGCTAATATAGCAAGGACCACCAATTTGTAATGTTGCAGCAGCGGTTGCAGGCGTACTGCCTACCGTTGGAGCTCCATCTTTGAAAATTATAATATCTGAATTAATTCCGTAAGAGAAGTTTGAATCTCTTACTGTGCCTTGAGTAGCTGGTCCACCTCCGGCATCTGAATTAGATGCGCCACCTTGTATTGACACGTAACTGCAATTTGCCGGACCTCTACTAACAAAAACTTGTCCTGATTGTCCACCATCATAACCGTTTGCATTTCCGCCATTGATTTCTAAATCTGATTTTACAGTTAAGCTGCCACCAACAGTTAATATTCCACCATTTCCACCTGCAAATGATTTATATGTGGTTGTAACTTGAGAACCAACCATATAAATGTTATCGGCTATCAAATCACCTGCAACTGTTATATTTCCGCTTGCGGCGCCGGTGGTCCCAGAACCTGCAATTGTTGTTATACCGCCTCTATCTCCGCCATTTATTAATATGCTTGAATCTGGAGAGATTAAAGTATTACACGTTATGCTTCCACCAGTTCCGGACGTGTGATTTTCATTTGTTGATGTGCATGTGCCGCCATATAGATTAATACTGCCACCAGATACAGTTAAAGTTCCTTCAACGCTAATGCTACCACCATTTCCAGATGAGCAGTTTGTCCCGTCGCCGCCATAACTGCTAACACTAGCTACAGACATATCTGAATACACATTTATTGAGCCGCCGCCTCCTGCGCCTAATCCATTGTCGCAACTACCACCATAAACATATATATCATCTTCTACTGTCAGAGAACCATCAACGATTATAGAACCACCATTTCCTCCGTAAGAAGAGGCGCCGATGCCGCTGCCACCTTGAGCGTCTATATCATTAGTAATAACAAGATTACCATTGACATTGATACTGCCTCCGGTGCCGCCGCTACCACCAACTGAAACAAAGTTACTGCTGCCACCATATAAGTCTAAATCTTCAATAGAAACATGACCATCACAAGAGAAATTGCCGCCATTTCCACCATTAAAATCATCAGCAGATCCACCATGCATACGTAGGTCATAATCACCTAAAGCAATATTTCCGTAGCATTCGAAATTACCACCATTGCCGCCATTACTAAAGGTTGAACCATTGCCGCCATACATACGTATATTGCCGTGACCGGTATAATTTCCATATATTGTTATATTGCCACCGGAGCCAGCAGGATTTGTAGCATTTGCTTGACCACCAAATAAATCTACATCGCTAAATCCGGACATATCTCCATAAACAATGATATTAGCTCCTCCATTACCGTCCAAACCATATGCATTGATAACGCTACCAGCGGCGCCGTAAGTTCCTACTAAATCACCACCAACTCTTATCATTGCTTGAACTAGTCCGCTTTGTTGGAAATCAAGGGCGCCGTTAACAAACATATCACCATCTACTGTAATATCTTGTTGTGCAGCATTTGGATCAGAATGAGTAAAATACATGTTTTGAACAACAAGATTTTCACGAACTGTCAATGAATAACCGGAATCATTAGTTAAGTTACCTAGAACCAACAATCTACCTTCTACTGTAACGTTTCCTGCTAATGAGGCGTTGCCTTTGCAAAGAACATTTCCTTCATATGTTCCAGTTATTGTTCCGCCATCAGCAATAACAGTTTCACCACCACCTCCACCGCCTCCTCCGGAGCCGGAGCCGGCAGCGAGATAATCTATGGCTTGCAAAACATCAGTAGGAACTGAAGACCAATCGCCAGGGTTTTGTGCTGTATAAGCAAAAGCGCCACTAACTTCTAATGTGCTACCACTTGCAAAAGTTACTGTTGAAGTATCTCCAGCTTCTTGAACTATTCCTTTGATTGGATCAAAAGTAATTTTTAAATTTGATGGGTAATAAGTCGTCATACTAAATCCTCTTAATATAAATATATTATTAGATTTGAATGCGGCTTATTAACTCAAGTCATTATAGCACAGTTCCAAAAATTTCCTTTTGCTGTTCGATATCTTTCAAATCCAAGAGATTTTAATTTAGCCGCAAATAAATGTTGAGGATATCTACTAAACTTATCCATATACAAACTCATCACTCTATCACGTTCCATAATAAGAACCTTTAAACTCATACCCTCATTACTCATCTTAAGTTTATCAAAAAACTGTTTATCCAACTCTATAATCAATTTCTGATTATCTTCACTTATCGGTTTTTTAGCACGTGTCATTGCATCAAAATAAGCTTCATTAACTTTTTCATATGACGTGTTATAAGTTGGATATTTAATAACTTGACCAACTAATGTTTGCAATTCTCTATCTGAAATATCGTTTCCATTAACACATTGAGAACGATATGTTTGAGCCGCATTTTTAAGTTGTGTTAAGTTATATCCTTTTGCTCTATCCGATGATAGTAATCTATGAATTACTATGTTGCGAGCACCCATAGGAATATATTTATTCTCAGTTAACCATTTACGAATTAATGTTATAGAACTTTTTGACCAATCCGCTAAGTGATTGTTTTCTATGCATTTTTCCCACGGTTCAAAATTATAATTTTGTTCTTTGCCCAATTTTTTGGGGGTCCGAATTTTTTTCTCCTTAGAAAATAGGAGATTTAAAATATATTTTGGCGCTTCCATTATAGAAAGCCCAAAATTTGCCGTATATAGACCACCACTAATATGTTTACTTGGAGGAATAACTACATACCCACCATATCCCCTAACATCCACTTGCGGCGCTATCTTGCTAGCACTATTAGATATATTATATGGAGTCTCAAACCAAAAATGCCAACCTCCACTACCAGTTCTATAATGAAATGTATCAAATGGCATTAATTCTAAAAATGGATGTTCTTCAGCATCTATATCAATAACAAATAAACGTTTATCTTTACTGTTCTTTCGTCCAGTAGCTATACCATAATTGATATTCTCCATACCTAACCATTTTTCAATCTTTTGACAATCATTAGTGGCTACGTGTTTCCAAGAATATCTTAACAAAGGATGTTTACCTGGAGAATTACAATCCGGATTATTACAAGTGCATTTATGATCTTTTATGGATTGTAATGGAATAAGATATAATTCATTGGTTAATATAAAGTTTTTGATGGTTGCTCTGTCCATAGGTGTTATGTATAGAGCATCCGATTTAACTTATATACTCTTCTTTAATTGGTAGCGTTCCACTTATCAAAATATTCTATTCAAGTATAACCAATTATAACAATATCTGTAGCTCCCACGGGTGCAGAACCCACATTATATATGTATTCGCCACCAACTCTACCACGATATATAGGTTGTTCTGCTTGCGTAGATGTTTGAATTAAATTTAAATCTCCGAGTAATATATCTCCTCGTCCATATCCACCAAGCATTATTGCCGTTTCATTTGCAACAGATGTATTTGTGGTTGGTATATTCATCCAAGCAGCAAAACCGTTTGCCGTTTCATTTAATAAAGAAACCGGTGCCGTTTTAACTGATGCCATTTATCAACCATAATCCTTTGTCCAGGTGAACGTATAACCTTCTCTTGGCGCACCAATATATCCTGGTGCATATGAACCGGTCCAAGGAACAGTAATCTTTCTATTGTTAGCAGTTAAATTTGAACCAAGACAAGCTCGAGAAAAATCTTGACTAACGTGGTATGATTGTGCTCCAACTACAGCTTTCATAAAGCCAGTATCTAAGCTTCCCAAATACCCAAAATGTGGGCTTTCACTAATTCCAACATATATCGGAAATTCATCAAATTTTTCCAATAACTGATTTGGCTGATAACTTGTTCCTGGGAAATTGTTCATTACTTGTAATATGCCACCTCTTGAACCAGTAGTCATTACTCCTAAAGGAACACCAACACCACCTTGACACGTGTCGGAACTGAGTCCAACACTTGTGCCAGCGGTATCACCAAATACAACGTTTGTATTAATTGTATTAATGTTGTCAGTTCCAAAATACATTATAAAACCTTTAGTTCCATTACATATACCGGAACCACTTAAACTTGCATTTAAATCAAATGTACCTAAATAACCAAAATTTATAGTTCTACTAAAATCTCTATCATTATTCATAAATAATGAATCGCCATCATATATGTAATTGCATTGATTTTGATTATTAGTGGTCATTCTTTGATATATAATACCTACACCATTATTTCTTGATGTTGTATGTGATCCTCCAAGATCATTGCTTCTTGGAAGAACATACATTGTTCTATCTAAAGCACCTGAGACCCAACGTGGATTCGCCGCTGTAGAATTGCCATCAGATATGGTTCCATTCCAAGGATTAAATGAGGTAGAACCAGAAAAACAAACTGCTGTTTGAAACAATATACCACGTTGTCCGATATCATTCATAAAATTGGCTATACCAGTTGACAGAATTGGTTGATTAAAAGTTTGAGCAGCGACGGTGGCGGTATCAGAAACAAGTTGTATATAAAGATACCAATCCCAAGGTCGGTCAGCATTTGCTTTCATTTTCCATAAACTGTGAGAACCCAAACCAAAAGGTCTCGTTCCATCCCAATAAGTTCTTGTATTAAAGCTGCCAGATACAGCACCAGAACCGCTATTCCAAGAAACCAAATCCGCTACTCCAGAACCAGTTAAAAAACTCATAAAATCGCAAATATTTTTATATTGTTCATTTGCAATATGTTCTTTATTTGTTGGATTTGATAGGCAGTTTAATTTTGCGTAATAAGTTTTTGTAGTCATATATTAACCGTAATTTATTGTCCAAGTGTAATTGGATCCTGTTCTGCTGGTTCCAACACCAATAGCTATAGAACCAGACCAAGGTATTGATAATTTAAATTGTCCAAGAGCAGTTGATCCGCCAACTATTGCACGTGTATTATCATCTTTCATATCATGTGTGCCAACATCATTTATATATCTTACCAAACCAGTATTTAAATTGCCTATATATCCAATGCTACCAGCTTCAGAAGAACCAACGTAGACAGGGAATTCATCATACGTATTTGTCAAAGTATTTGGCTGATATGTTGATCCCAAAAAAGATTCTATAGTTTGAGCAACTGCGGCTTTAGAACCAGATTTAATACTATTAACAAATGCCGCAATTCCTCCATTACTAAATTCAGTTCCTGCTGCGCTACCAAAAGCAGAATTAGTAGTTATTGAATTAGCATTTTCTTGACCACTATACATAAGAAATCCAACATTAGAATTTGCAATTCCGGAACCGGAATATATATTCCGTAGTTCAAAACCTCCAACATATGTAGCACAGTATGTAGTATTATTGCCCGGATCATTTGCAACAAACATTGCATCACCATCATAAATAAAATGATATCTCATTTGTGTTGTGGGTGGTACGACAGTTGAATAAAAAGCACCTATTCCTACTGCATTATCTTTTCTTGTACTTGTAGCTCCTTCAAAATCATTACTTCTTGGTAAAACATATAAAGTTCTATCATTAGAACCAGAAATCCATCTAATTAAACCATTTCCTGCACCTTCTGAAGCGTTTCCGGAACCATCAGATATTGATCCATTCCAAGGATTAAAAGAAGTTGAGCCAGAAAAACATACAGCAGCTTGCATTATAATAGTGCGATTGGAATTAGGAGTTATTGTATCGGTAGCATTTCCGTATCCACTAATTGGAGTATTGAAACTCTGTCTAATCGCATCGGCACCAGAAACAACTTGGGCATATAAATACCATTCCCAATTTCTGGTAGAAGATGTATGAAATTTCCAAAGAGAATGTGCGCCATTTCCAAATTTGGATGCACCATCCCAATAAGTTCTGGCATCAAAAGAAGCAGACACAGCACCGCTACCACTGTTCCAACTTATAAGAGTTGCAACATTTGAGCTTGTAAGATAGCTCATAAAATCACAAAAACCTTTATAATATTCTCCTGTAAGATTTTCTACAGCCACAACATTTGATAAACAATCCAATTTTGCATAATAAGTCTTAGTTGGCATACATCAACCATAATCCTTTATCCAAGTATAATTAGAGCCAGATCTGGAAAATGTAGTTCCCGGCGCATATGAACCGGTCCAAGGAGCAGATATCATTAAATTTCCAAATAGACCCCCGCCGCTCGCAAATATAGCACGACTTAAATTAGAATACGTATCGTGCGACACAGCGCCTCTTACTGTTCTATATAATCCATAATTTAACTGACCAAGTAAACCAAAGTCAGGAGTTTCATTAACACCAATTGCCACCGGAAATTCATCAATTGACAACAATCCAGTATTTGGTTGATAACCAGTGGCACTAAACGTTTGTAATATATTTGCTATCCCACCTTTTGAACCACTAACTAATGTTCCTATAGGTAATGCTACTCCACCTTGTGGATCAAACGTTGAACCAGCAGTATCCCCAAAAGTTGATCCCAATATTGGAACATTTGCATTATAACCATAATGCATTGCAAAACCATATGGAGAACTGCAAATGCCAGAACCGGTTAAACTATTTCTTAATTCAAATGGACCTACACAAGATGGTATATAATTGTTTGGAAAATTTCCTGTACCACTATCACTTAATAGAAAAACAAATGAATCTCCATCAAAAAACATATTAAATCTTTGATATGTCGTCCCCAAAGCACGATAAACGATTATCGTAGAATTATTTCTTGATGTTGTATGTGAACCTCCAAGATCATTGCTTCTTGGAAGGACATATAATGTTCTATCATTAGAACCAGAAACCCAACGTGGATTAGCAGCAGTTGAATTACCTTGACTTACTGTTCCATTCCAAGGATTAAAAGAAGTTGAGCCAGAAAAACATACAGCAGCCTGGATTATAACGCCACGGCCATTTCCATTGTTAATTATATTTGCAAAACTGTAATTTACAATTGGTTGATTAAACGTTTCATTTGCAACCGCCGCACTACCGCTTACAACTTGAACATATAAATACCATTCCCAATTTCGTGTTGACGAAGTATTAATTCTCCATACAGCGTGAGCACCCCTACCAAATGGAAGATTACCATCCGGAAACGTTCTATTCTCAAAGGATCCGGTAGGCGCTGATGAACCACTATTCCAAGTTATTAAAGTGACATTCCCAGAACCGGAAAGATATGTCATAAAATCGCAAACGTTTTTGTATTGTTCACCTACAATATGTTCTGTGTTTGTAGGAGCCGAATAACAATCTAATTTTGCGTAATAAGTTTTGGTTGTCATAATTTATATCTTTAAATATAGATCAATTCAACGCCGCCAACAATAACTTCATCAACACTTGAACCAGAAACTCTAACTTCATATATAGAAGTCAAAGAATTATCAAAGTTAGTAATACCAGATAACAAATTAGAAGATGTAATAAGAGTGGGTGTTGAACTGGTTATATTAAAATATGTGCTTGTAGAAGGTGTATCAATAATATTTAGATAACTACCAGAAGTTAAATTATATATTTGAAGACTTCCGGTGAAATTTGCAGTTCCATCTGTAGACATTATTGCTCTGACGGTTATAGATGTTAGACCAGTATAATCAGCAGGAACCCAAGAAAATTGACCAATAACATTTGGAGTTGTTGAAGATATGTTGCTTTTTGGCGCTATATATTGTTTTTGTCGGATACCAATTGCACCATTTGTTATTATCAAAGAACCCGTAATTTCTACTGTTCCAGTTCCAGGTGTGGCACCAGGGTTTACTCTAACAATATCACTACGTTCTGAGTCTAAACTTCCAGTTCCATCGCCAATAACAAACAAAGAAAAGTTATTGTTTTGTTTATTGAATACACCTACAACAGTTTGAGTTGAGCCGGAAGCTATAGTTCCATATCCTTCAGCATGGGAATAATTCCCCAATGCTACAGTTTCTCCACCTTCTGCGTGAGAAGCTCTTCCATATGCAAATGTAAATTCACCTTCAGCATGAGAACCGCTTCCATGCGATTCAGTTTGTCTACCTTCAGCATGAGAAGCTTCACCATACGTTCTTGTTTCATATCCTTCAGCATGAGAATAATTTGCATTAGTTTCAGTTTGATATCCTTCAGCGTGAGAATAATCACTATAAGCTCCTGCATAATATCCTTCTGCATGAGAACCAGAATTATAAGCACGTGAACCAAAACCTTCAGTATGAGCAGCATATCCGGAAGCTGTCGTTAGATAACCTTCAGCATGAGAATATAAATTATAATTTAAAAAACCATCAATAGTGGTTGTATATCCACCTTCTGCGTGAGAATAATCGCCAAAAACTATAGTATTATGACCTTCAGCATGAGAAGCGTAACCATACACATAAGAACCAGAACCTTCGGCATGAGCCCCTTGGGCACTGGGATTAGTATATGTTTGATATCCTTCTGCATGAGAACCAGCTCCATAAGCAATAGAACCAGAACCTTCTGCATGAGACATAACCCCTTCAGCCAAAGTATGTCCACCTTCGGCGTGAGAATAATTTCCTCGTGCTATTGAATAATATCCTTCTGCATGAGAAGAGCTCCCACTTGCTATTGTTCTTGTTCCTTCAGTATGAGAATTTGAGCCAGAAGCTATTGTATAATAACCTTCAGAATGGGAACCAATGTCCAATGCTTCTGTTCCTTGTCCTTCAGCATGAGAATAACTGCCAGATGCAATCGTGCCATAACCTTCAGAATGTGAACCTATTTCTAAAGCTAATGTATAAGAACCTTCGGAATGTGAACCAGCACCAGATGCAACCGTATATACGCCTTCAGCATGAGAAGCTATGCCATGACTTACAGAACCAGAGCCTTCTGCATGAGAATATTCTCCCGAACCTGTAGTTAGGAAGCCTTCAGCGTGAGAATAAGAACCATTTGTCCGAGTACCATATCCCTCTGCATGAGAACCCGAAGCATATGCAAACGTATACAAACCTTCAGCATGAGAAGCACCACCTAATGCTTCAGAAAAAGCACCTTCGGCATGAGCTGCGCTACCTAATGCTTTATTAAAAGCACCCTCTGCATGAGAATAACTTGCAAGAGCAAATGTAAAAGCGCCCTCACTATGTAGATAAACGCCAGAATTTTCATCTGAAAATTGTGGTTCTACAACCGTATCAATTAAAAATCTATCAACGTTTGAATCTGGAAAACCAAGTAGATACGTATCTGAACCAGTTATTTGAGTATTTGTGCCATCAAAGCTCGCAGCCGTATAGCTATATTTAAATGTATTTCCCCACGTATTGTTATGAGCAAATATTATTTGTCCGGTAGCATATCCATCAATAATGGTTGATATATCGCCATAGGTTGAATCTAATGCAAAAACTCCATTAACTGTGTCTACTGAAGTAATACGATATCCACGTAAACCGGCCACGGCTTGATAACCTTCTGTATGAGAACCGGTTGTATTAGCTTTTGTTTCTTCCCCTTCGGCGTGTGTATAAGAGGCTGAAGCTACTGTATCTCTTCCTTCTGCGTGAGAAGCATATCCACGTGCTGTTGTATATAAACCTTCTGAGTGAGAATAATCACCATATGCAACAACATTTCTTCCTTCTGTATGAGAAGCAACTCCAGAAGCTACAGTTTGATAACCTTCAGCGTGAGAATAAATTTCAAATGCTATGTTAATATAACCTTCTGCATGAGAATAAGGGCCCAGAGCCGTTGCACCTAAACCTTCAGCGTGCGTATAATTTCCTTGAGCTTTTGTTGAATCTCCTTCTGCATGAGAACCAGCTCCAGAAGCTACAGTTAATATACCTTCTGCATGAGAAGCGGCACCATAAGCTTTTGTTTCATCTCCTTCGGCGTGAGAAAAATCTCCTTCGGCTACAGTATATGCACCTTCTGCATGAGAAGCGGCACCATAAGCTTTTGTTGAATCTCCTTCAGCATGAGAATAATTGCCAAACGTATTTGTATAGGTGCCCTCAGTGTGAGAACCAAATCCAAAAGCAAACGTCTGATAACCTTCTGCATGAGAATAAGGGCCCAGAGCCGTTGAATCGTAGCCTTCAACGTGTGCAGCATATCCACCAAAAGGCGCATCTTCACCTCCAACTATAATATCTGCTCTTATTTTTCCGCCAAGATAGCTTCCAACACCATAAGAATCTGATGCAGTAATGTGTGTATTAAGACCATCATAATTTGAAGCAGCATATCCATAACGTAATACTGAATAAGGTCCACCATCATCACTATATAAAATAGTTGCCGCAGCAAATCCAGCAGTCAAATCTCCATAAGAAGAATTAAGTGTATAAACGTCAGCAGTTATTGAATCTACATTAAAACCAATATAACCAACATCTCCAAATTCGCCTTCAGTGTGAGAATAGATTCCATATGCTTTTGTATAGGCGCCTTCGGCATGGGAATAAGTTCCCATTGTAAGATTTCCAGGTTCACCTTGCGCTAAACTTCCTGTTATTTCAACAGATCCGGTTGTATAAATTAAATCTAAACTTTTTTCAAACCAATAATTTGTGCCACCTGGAGCCGCACCATCAACAGTTAAATTACCAGAAACGTGTAAATCCCCACCAAATACAGATATTGATTGAGCTCCACCAGTGCCTCTTTCTCCAATACCACCAGATACAAATAAGAAAATATCTGTGCCAATGCTTCCAGTATTAAAAACCGTTTGATCAATAAAACCTTGATTTGGACTTGCACCATCATCAGCAGAATGTGGGTATATAACAAGTTGCGCCCCAGTTTCTGTTCCGGTAGAACCAGATGCAATTAATTTATTTGTCTGTATTTGAGAAGCTCGGAAGTCAATTGTCATACAAAACCTGCCCTATGTTCTATCTCTTTTCACATTAAATAGTCTATTCAACCGCCATAAAATATATTGAACTACTCATATGAGCAGATAATTCATCAATAATACTTGAATTTGTTAAAGAACCAGTTTGCGGCTCAACATACGTATTACCATCAAAATTTCCATTATCATCATATGGACTTTGATATAATTCAGAAGGAGAACCAGCTAATGGTGCCCAAGATGCCGTAAAATAACTTACATTATTCGGCATATCACTTCCAAAACTGGCCCTAAATACTGTAGCTGGAAGAATAGTTGGACCTATAGAAGCCGCAGATCCTGTAAAATAATATGGAAAACTTGGCGCATATCCAGCACGATATCTTATCGTTCCAGAGAAAGGCGCACTTAATCCTACTACACCACCAGTTGTATTTTTTGAAACACCATATATGTTAAGATTTTCTGTATTAGGTTGAGCACCATCAGGTGAATTCATTGAATAAACAACATATGGCGTATTGCTAAAACTAAAATTAAAAGAATAAGATTTTAAATCTTCATTGTTGAAATGAATTAAATCTTCATCATATTCACCAAGGATAACTGCTGGTATTGCAGCACCGGATATTTGAATTTGAATTTTATAATAATCTCGGTGGCGTATTGTATTTTGTAAATCTAAAGAATAAGAAGTTTGTGTAATCTCATCATATAAATTGGCTATGACAGGAGGTCTTCTTGGAATTCCAATTGGATAAGATTTTCTCCAAAGATTTCTATTTCTTATGTATTTGTCGTCTGCCACATTGGGTAATTATTGCAAATTATAAAACTTCCGCAGCTAATGAAGCCAATTCCGATCGCTCACCCTTGACGAGTCTAATATGACCAGCAATACTATATTTTTTAAATCTTTCAATAGCAATAGTTAAACCGTTGCTTTTGGCATCAATATACATATTATCAATCTGATCTATATCGCCAGTAAGAACAATCTTAGTATTCTCGCCAACACGTGTAATAATCGTTTTAAGTTCGTGTGCAGTTAAGTTCTGAGCTTCATCAATTATAATATAAGCATCAGCAATAGAACGTCCACGAAGATATGTAATGGCTTCAATCTCTATTAATCCATCGTCAAAAAACTGATTAAATGTCATTTCATTTTGCTTTGATTTTCTTCCGGCTGTTCCTGAGAACAACAGATAACGAAGATTATCTTTAATTGGCGCAATCCAGGGTTCTAATTTCTCTTCCTTATTCCCCGGCAAAAATCCGAGGTCATTGCCAACAGGAACTACCGGACGACATATAAACAATCTCTTATATCTTTTCTTTTCAATTACTTGATTTAATCCAGAAGCTAATGAAATTAAAGTCTTACCAGTTCCAGCAAAGCCAAGCAATGTGACCAACTTAATATCTGGATCTAACAAAAGATTAGCGGCCAAATGTTGTTCTTTATTTCTTGGCAATAAACCATATATTGGAGATTTAACATCGTGAGCAATTTTAAATGGCTCACCTTTTCCAACATAACGAACTGCTAATTCAGCTTCACTATTGGGATCTTCTAAAACGATAAATTGATTTGGAACCAAGGAGCTTTCTAATTCTTCTCCAGTTTCCATATGAAAATGTTTACGTCCATCTTCGGCACATTCCCAATAACGTTGAACTTCCTCTTCTGTAGCAGGAATATATGTTGAGCCGGTATATAACTTTTCTAAGTTATCTGTGACGTGGGCATTTTTATAATCTTCACAGGGGATACCTAAGAAATCGCATTTAACACGTAGAAGAATATCACGACTAACGAGGATTGGAGGTGATTTATCTTCTTCCCGGTGTTGTTTAGCTAAACCACGACATACATCAAGAATATGATTATCTTTATTTGATGCATCCCAATCGTGTCCTAATTTTTCATCATCATCAAATATAAAATCACTAACGGCAACAAGACGTAGAGTGCCGCCAGATGGTAGCTTAACACCTTTTTTTAAAGCCCCAGATTCGTTATCAGAAATCATTTCTGAGAGTCTTCTGGCTACCTCACGAGCATTGGCACCAACTTCGTTTGTGCGGTTTTTAATTTTATCCAGTTCTTCCAATATCGTAAATGGAATGATTATTTCATTATCTTCAAAGGCATATAGGGAATCTGGATCTGTAAGGAGAACGTTTGTATCAAGAATTAATGTTTTCATTCTCTATTTTCTTTTCTTTTTAGAAGATGACTTCTTTTTTGGAGAAGTTTTTGGTTTTTCATCTAAAACTTTTTCTTCCGCACTTTCTTCTTTTACTTCTTCTACTAATTCAGTTTCTGTTGCAACTTCTGTTAAATCAACTCCTGTAAAAGCTTTTAAATCCTGTATAACATCATCCGAAGCTTTTACAACGAAATCAATTTCGGCAATTGTTTCGGGTTCTGCAACAACATCTGTGGTTTGTTCTGCAACAGTTTCAACAATTGGATCTGGCTCTAACCAAGCAGGTTCTTTTTCTTGTTCAACGATAATTGGTTTTGAAAATGAAGCTGCTCTTTTAGCTGCTGCACGTTCTTCCATTTCACGATAATAATCTGCTTTGGTATATGGTTTATCTGTTGCAGTTTTGAAGCCCATAATCAACCTTCTTCTTTAGAAGTTTTTTCAAGGGCAACCATATCTTTTTGTAGTTCGGTTGCAGCCCTTTTTAGATTACGTAGACCAGCACGGGCTCTTCTGCCAGCGGCTACATTGCCTTTGGTAAGATTTTTGGTAATATCTTTATCTAATTCTTCAAGTGCTACTCTTAAATCTGCCCAAGCGGCCAAAATCTCTTCTGCACTTTTTACTGCATTTTTTAACATTTTAACTCCTTATAAACGTCTACATTATATATATGTAGCTACTCATAATTCATAAATTTATTGTTAAAAAACGGCTTTGTATAAATATCAGATATTAGCTGCTATGGCATCCCAAACAAATTTACCAATACCACCAAGAATAGCAGTGATCAATATCCAAAATACACGATCAATATTTTTACGAGTTTTAACAACTGATTCAAGATCTTTAAGATCTTCCCCAGCAATTGATTTCAATGTTTGATCTGTTTTTTGTATTGGGGCTACCATACATTCAACATTGTCAATTTTTTCTATAGCCTTATCAATTTTTTTATCACGAAGTTCTTCCATATCGCTTGTTCTGCGAATACGTGTATAGATACCTTCATCTGGATGATATATAGCTTCGTCAATACGAGCTAAATCTTTTTTGAATTCGCCGCTTTGTTCTTTAACGTGAGATAGATCTGCATTTAATTTAAAAACTTCTGCACGAATCTCAGATGTATTTTCTCTTAACAAAGAGATGTCTGATTGCATACGATCAAAGCCACCATTCAATACTTCAGCTTTTTGAAGCTTTTCATTGATGCCTTTAAGCAAAGTTTCTAACATTTCCAGTTTAACTTTTTCTACAGTATCAGACATACACCTATCCTCCCGTTATTCTCATAACAGAAACCCTAATATAAATATTATGCTACATAAGACTACCTGGGCAAATAAAAAGATAATCAATAAAAGTTTTCTAACAACCGCAGAAAACCTGGATTTTTTGTATAAAAAAGTAGAAAGATCTTTATCTCAACAACTCTACTCTCTCAATAAAGATACCTACCATTTTATAATCAATCTTTTGCAACCTAAAGACCGATTAGAACGTGCCTACTGTTCTCATATATTCAATATAGCTTATCAAACTGAAGTAATAAGCCAAGGAGCAGGGCCTAACTCTTTTATTTTTGCAAATGCTTTTAGTAAATCCCTATTATCCGGAAAAGAGATAGATGATAATTCTATAAAGGTAGTGGAACGCTACCAATTAGAAAGCAACAAGATCTTTCAGTTGGCTCAAGCCATATCTCAACCAGCTTCTCCAGAACATATAAAAAAATCTATATTATCTGCTGTCAGTTATGATGAAATACTTGCTGATGTTATATGGGAAGCAGTTAATCTTGCTGGATTAGAAGGTAAAGTTTATATAGAAAATGGCAAACAAGAAAATTATTTGATAGAACAAAAACTTGGATATTATTTCAAAGTTAATCCTTATCGTTTTTTCTTGAAGCAAAATGACAAATGGGAAGCGAAAGATTGCAAGGTTATTCTTATTGATGGTGTTATAGAAGATACGTCTGAGATAGAACACATTTTAATAAAATCTTGTGAAACAAAAATTCCATTGATGATATTGGCTCAAGGATTTTCTGAAGAGGTTGTAGCAACCTTAAAAGCAAATGAGGAAAGAGGAAACTTTGATTGTATTGCGATACGTGTAATGCCAGATCTTGAAAGTATTAATATAATATCTGATATAGCTAAGTGTTGTAATACAATGCCTATAACGAGTCTTAAGGGTGATCGTTTATGTTTTGTCAATTATGATGATATTCCGGTTGTAGATAAAATTCGTTGTAATCGTGTTGAACTTGTTATAGAGAATAAGAATTCTGGATCAGCCGTTGCATCACAATTAAGATATCTTGTAGATAAAAGACAAAATGAATCGGTTGAAGACATTGTTAACTTATTGGATAAAAGAATTCGTAGTCTTGTAGCTAATACGGTTGTTGTTCATTTACCTAATATGGCAGCCAATCAAATAGATGATGTAAGAGTTAAATTAGATAATGGATTGCGGGCTGTAAAATCCGTTTTAAACTATGGTATAGTTGACCTTGATATTCTTCTATCCCGTTTAGAAAAATCGGATACAGAGGTTTTTAAAGCCATCTATGAGGCTATAGATAGATTACGAGAAGAAAAAAAAGAGTTGCCAACTTTAAGTTTGTTAGCAACTCTTCATACTGTAGGAAAAACAATGTTATTGTTGTTATCCAGTAATGGTATGATTCATTATTGTTAGACCCATCTTGCGTATAGAGTTATATCACCAGTTGGTCTATATGGACTCTGAATTTTGCTTCCGCCCACTCGCTGCGTGCTCCAGCCATTGAATGTTTTATTTGGTTTTGTCATTGTTCCAATACCGGGAAGAGTAATACCAGGAGCTCCTGGGATATATGTGTCTTGATCTCTTTCTGGATCGCCCGCTGCTGCATTATCATCGTAAGTGATTATAAAAGCTCCCGCAGGTCGAGGTTTATCTGTAGAGCCAACTTGCAAATCTCTTTCAACAACTTTCATAAATTCATTTCTAAGAGTTTCTGGTTCTAATCCAGGATATGGTTCAGTTCTTGTGAAGTCAAGCCGTCCAAAAAATCTGGATATAGTGCCAGGCATTTGTCCACCACGTTCTAAAGCTCGATCAAACAATTTTTCTATGGCATCTTTATCGGATGATGATAATGTTCTGGTCGAGGCGAATCTTGTTTTAAACAGTTCTTTATTTTGATCCCAGGTGCGTTTTAAAACAGCGAATGTTTGAACGACCATAACAGCTTGTTTGAGAAGTTTATCAAGTGGACTATCTTTTATTCCAAGAGTGAATATTGTAGTGGCGATATCGCCAATTTGAGAACTTGTTGTTTGATTTCTTATTAATTCAATTAAGTCATCAGACATTTTTCTCATATTATCTTTGATACGTTGATCCATATTATATTGTTCAGCCAAACGCATCATTTCACTTAGTTGTCTTTGAAGATTTTGAAATTCTGGACGTTGTTCAATATCTTGCATTATTTGTTCTTGTAGTGTAGTAGTTTCTGGTTCTACATCTGAAACAACAACGGCAGGAACTTTTTCTACCTCGGACAATGCACGTAAATCATTAACAGAAAGACACATTAATTGTTTAGCTGCATCATTCCAATTCATAGATGGCATAGGAATGTTTTTATAAACACGATCAAAGATATCTTTTTCTTTACGATCTGGTCTTAATGCTGCAACAAAACAACGTTTAACCATTCTATGATTATGTTCTGGATGTTCTATTGTATTTAGTGCATTATCTGGAGAAGAACAAGCTGCTCTGAATACTGGAGTTTTTAGCAAAGTTGTTAAATCACGTCCAAAGAAATCTGAGAATATATTATATAGAAGACTCATACGTTCAAGCATATGACCGGCGGATTTTTTGCTTGCGTTGCCGGTTATAACGACGTATAAGCCTTTTTCTGCATCGGCCAATACTTTTGCTATGGCTGGGAGTTTGGAACGATATGGACCGAATTTTTCTTCAAAGCGTGCGATACTTGAATTAAGACGGTGAAGAGTTCCACGGTCAATTCTTTCATTAATGAAGATAACATTTTCAGATAACCAATTTTCAGTTTCTGCAAGCTTTTCTTCGTTTATTAGTTTAAAATTTTTATATTCTTTGCGAATTTCAGACATAGTATACCTTACTGGCAATGTAATCTTAAATATTGTAAGAAAAATCAAATTTATATGTCAAATGAAAATATAAAAAAAGCTATAAGAACAATATCAATTGATGAACTGATAGAACAAGAAGGTTCACGTGATATTGTTTTATCAACTGATTCAAATAAAAAAAATCCTACAAAAGAAGAGATGCGGGAGTTAAAGAAAGAAAACCGATATTATCTTCCTGTATTACATCTTAATCATATGGATATGTATCCATCTAAACCAAATTCAGAAAGACAACATTGGACCGATGAAAAGGCGATGGAAACTTGTTTAGGAAATTGTTGTGGTATACCTGGAACTAAGGCGATGTGTTGTAAGTTGAATCCGGAACATTTGGAGCACGTTATTGGTCCAGTTGATGAGGAATGGATTAAGAAGACGATACAATATTTTAGGAAAAAAGGAATTACGATGACGAGACAAGATCTTGTTATTGATTATGAGGAAGGTGTTTTGATAGGTCAGAATTTTTTTAACGGTCATCGTATTTTTGAATCAAAAGAAGCATTTCCTATAATGCGAATGAAATTGGAGGGTCCGCATTTTGCTTGTATATTCCTTAATAGTAAGAATAATATGTGCAATATTTATGAAGTGAGGCCCGAACTTTGTAGGGTATATTTGTGTGGTTATGTGAAATCAAATTTCTTTGTCAAAGGAAAACGTAAGCAGAACGTTTGGGAGAAGCTTGATACTCGTCCGAAAGATGAAGAGGAGAAGTGATATGTCTGTTGATATGTTAACTGTTAATGAGTTAGAGGATGAGATAGACACGGAGAACAAATATAGTTCTTTATGGAAATCGCCGGGAGCGGCTAAACGTTTTGAGATGAAGGAGATATTGGGACATATTAATCGTGTGCGATATAATTCTGAATATGAGATAGCGGTAGGGACGGACAGTCAATATCGTGGTAAATATTTGTTTTATATAACGGTGATAGCGTTATGGGAGCGAGGTAAAGGGGGAACATATTATTATCGTTCTGAGTATCATAAACGTCAAGGATTTAATTCATCTCAGAAGATGAGGATGTTTGAGGAAGTTGGTAAGACGATAGAGGTAGCGAATATAATAGAGCAAGAAACTGGTATTAAGCCGATATGCCACGTAGATGCATCGTTATCTGTTAAAAAAGAATATACTTCTTCATTTTCCGAACAATTGAAGGGATATGTTATAAGCTCTGGATATGATTGTGTTTTGAAACCCGAATCATATGCTGCTAATTGTATAGCGGACAAACATACAAAGAGGAAGTTGCGGGTAAAAGAAACCATATGAGGAGATAATATGACAGATCGTAAGAGATTAGAGACTGCAATTGAAAGAAATATTCACGGTTTATTAAATGAGATTAAAGAATCTGCTGTAGATTTTACGGTATTAACGGTTCGTAAAAAGCATCCTGAGATTGATCGTGAGCAATTGACAGTGGTTCTTGATATAGTCCGGACTGCCATTGATAATGGATTTATGACTTCAATTGATCGTTATATGGGTAGACTTGATAAGGAGCTTACGGAGTTAACAGATGAAGAAAACCCTTTGGATGTTGGGCTGTCTTCAAGCACCGAGAGGATGGCAACAAGGTCCAAGAGGGGCAGAACGGTAAGCTGACAGAGTTAGAAGATTATCAAATAAAAAAGCAAAAGATGACGAAATTGAAGCGGGTAGCTAAGTATACAGGAGCTACAATTATGTCATCTATTGCATTTTATTTATTACATTTCTTTTTATGACAAAAGATTATATAAAGCATCTCCTTGAATGTAAATGTATATTGCCGCAATTTAAAAATTCAACGCCACCTATATTTCATAAATTTCTTGTATTTTCTGAACTTGATATGGTGGATGGTAATGTCGTATCTTCATATGTTCAATGTAATAATTGTGGGGTAATACATAAGATATTAGAAATTGGACGTAGTGATGTTTTAAAACGTGAAACTATGCCATCATTAATTACGATTGAAGATATTAAAGCTTCATTGCCATCTAGATTAGTCAGTATTTTAGAACAAAGTGAGTGTCCATTACCATTATGGCAGGAAGCTCAATTTATATTGCAAAATGGATTATGGGGACGGGGATTTACACTAACTCAAGAACGTGAAGGTAATAACGTTATAGGAAAATATATTGTTATACTGGGTGAAACAATATATGATATTAAATCATTTGAAAGATCTGAAGGAATGATATGACGGAAAATGAGGGACAATGGGATAGTCTTCTTACTGAAGAAATGCAAGACGGTGAGGAGTATATTCAACCGAATATAGAATTAGATTTACCGGTTAACAAAAGAAAAGATTGCAGGGATATTGTTATGGAGATACGTAAATTTGGCGTATCTCAACGACAATTACTTTATATTATTTATTTGTTATCTCTTGAATTAGAAGATAATGCTACGATGCGGAGTATTGTTAAGATCATTGGTGAAAATAGAAAGAACGTTCCAGCGAATTCGCTGGAACGTTCTTCATCTGCTCAACTTATTATTCCCGGTAAAGAATAATATTATCAGCCTTTTGTAATCTTAGCTACACCTTCGGGTTTAACAACTTGTGCTACACCCTCGGGCTTGGTTATCTCAGCTACACCCTCTGGCTTCTCTACTTTGGCTACAGCAGGCTTTGTTGGCTTAGAAGGCACTCCACCGCCCCCGCCACTGGGCGCTGTGTAAGTGAGGGGATCCGGCTGCGCAGCTTCCGGATCTCCAATCTCGTATATCTCGTCAGCAACATCAGCAATCCACCAGTCCGTCCCGCCCGATGTGAGCTGATACACGCCCGGCGTCTCTGTCTCAGCGCCCAGCACCGCCGGAACTGCACCACCGCTTACGTAGCTGCTGATGAAAGAGCCCCCTTCCGGAAGCCCTGTGACCGGATCTCCATTGCTGTCCACGACCCGGAGGAAGTAGAGTCCATCCGGACTAGCATTTCCACCCACCGAGTCGGCGGTGGCATCGGTGCTATCGTACATGCCACCGAAGTAGTACGCTGACACTGATATTGGTACAATACTGATTCTATCACCTACGCTCGGAGCTGGCGACCATTCACCAGTTAAAGTTATTAATTCGGCAGATGGAATACCTACAGATTCTATTGGAAGGGCGACACCTTCATAAAAAACTTCAAAACTTGGATTAATTCCAAGTCCAGCCGGATCAGAAGCTAATGTGCCTTGAAGATCCATAGTAATGGTTGTTTTACCACCAGATACACTGATTGATGCAATAGTTTGGTAATAAGTTATATCAATATCTGTTCCTATTACCAAGCCTAGAACATCAACGGAAAATGCTGAATCTAATATATATCCTATGTCGTCGCCGCCGACATTAATTGTATTTTGAATTGTTTTTGTTTCTCCATTGTAGACCAGTTGATCACCATAGCCTAATGGATCTAATGCTCCACTAAAAACATATATCTCCTCGTCGGGCACATAATTCGTATAATTATAAATATTATAAATTTCATTAATTGTTGATGGCATTTTATTTTCTCCTTTTTTATCTTATTAATCATTAATAGACAAAATAGCTAAACCACCATTAAGATAAAAAGAAGCTTGGTAAAAACTATTTCGTCCAATATAAGTATTAACAAGATATTCAGTTATAACTATGAAAAAAATTAAAACTATAGGCTGGACAACAGATACCCACTTTGAACTTGCTTCAAATAAACAATTTGATAAATTTATAGAATCCGCCCAAAATGTTGATGCCATAATCATAACAGGTGATATAGCTCAAGCTACCTCCTGGCAACATTACCTATTCAAAGTAGCTAAAAAACTATACCCAACACCCATCTACTTTATCCTCGGTAATCACGATATCTATAACTCAGATTTACATACCGAATGCGAAAAATTATCCACTATCTTAGTAGAAAATCTCTATCCACTCACAATTATGAACCCAATCATATTATCCGATAATATAGCACTAATCGGACACCAAAACTGGTGGGATGGCGGTTATTCAGAAAATAAAACAAACTTCATTGATAGAACCTTTATGTTCCAAGATTATAATCTCATAGGAAACTTCAAAGATTTACCAACTCAAGAACAAAAATTCATCAGAGTCAAAGGTATGAGCGATGCCGCCACTACCATCATTATCAATAAACTCAATGATGCCTTTGAAAAAGTAGATAACGTCATATTAGCCATTCACGTTCCACCATATCAAGAAAATTGCACACTACTCGGATTCCCTATGGCAGAAAACTTCTTGTCCCATTTCTCTTCCAAAATCCTTGGCGATGCACTTTACTTCTATATGAGAAATAAACCAGATAAAAAATTATTAGTCTTATCCGGTCATACTCACGAAGAAACTTCCTATTCACCTTTATATAATCTAACAAGTAGAACTCTAAAGTCTAAATTGTTAAAACCAAGAATTCACGATATTTTAAAACTTAAAGACTTGTTTTAATATCACATTACACCAGGAATTATCGGATTACCACGTGCATCCGTGCCAATAGCTATCAAATGCTTCTTAGTCCCATCCGGAAATACATACTCACATTCACCATATAACGATCTTCTACCCCCACTCTCAACCCATATCTTACCATTCTCCATATGATCTAACTTACTCTTACGAACACTACCATCCTCATTTAAAAAATGTATGTAATGCATATATACCTCCTGATATATGTCATTACCAACATATCCCTGCAATCTTAAAGGACGAAATACTCGCTCAATTCCACTTATCATCTTTGTCATATCTTACATTATAGAAAAACATCAACAAAATTGATAATACTTCAACACTTATTTCAAAGCTATATAAAATTGATTCACACCATAATCTTGAGGATCATAATTCTGATCAAGCAAGTTAACTTGATTATTATCCCATATCAATAGCCTATATATATAGGCATCTACTACACTTGAATTAGCATATAAAACATCGCCAAAATCCGGCAAAACAATTGGATTGGGAACAATATTTTTAATAAATGTTCCAATATATTTACCACCCTTATCAAGATATTGCGTATCAGTTATACCAGTATATGTTATACCACTAATAGTCCAAGTTATTGTTGTTCCTATAGCTAAATCTTTAAAATTATTATCAGCCATTATATAATACTTAATTCCCTGATTATCATTGAAAATTCCAGATGAATTAACATTATATGATTCAGTAATACTTTGAGTCCCATTCGGCTCCTGTAAATATAAAAACCTATATCCCTTTTTAATTGGATATGAACTTAAAGTTATAAGCGCATTTTTTTTATCATTAATATCAAATATTGACGCAGTTAATGCATACTGCACATCATCCGTAATGTTAGGATAATAATAAATCCTATCCTGTTCCGGATTAACATATGTTGCGGCAACATTTTTAAATTCTATTGCTGTATAATTTTTTATCGGATATGCCATTGATTATAAATAATACCAAGTAAACAAACTTATAATCAAACATACACAATATATGAAATATTCCTGATTCATCATCAACTAAAGATTATATAATCACCACCCTGAGTAATCAACTGCTCAGATAACTGCGTAAGAATATAATTTCCAATATCTAAAGATGTATCATTAACCGTTATAGAAGAATTAACTAATATAGAACCAACATAACTGCCACTTCTAATCTCCATCACAACCGTTTCAGTTCCCTCAGTTGTTTCATCAGATAATAACGATCTACTAACAGAACCAGTCCCATTCGTTATAGCAAATGTTCCACTCATCATCGTATCCGTAAAGTCCGATGCTATCGTCGTGCCACTATTCGTCCAATAATACGTCCCATCAGGTCCATTCGTAGTAAATGTAAATGATACCGCACTTCCTTCATCCACAGAACCAGTTGATGCTATCAATGTATATTCAGTAGGAATAGATGTAATCGTTAAACTTACAGGACGAGTAATAGCTGTAGCACCACTCGTTGATGCGGCTCTCAATGTAAATGAATATGAACTGTTTGATATCAAATATTGACGAGTATAACTTATAACCCCAGTTGCACTATTAATAGTAAATCCAGTAGGAACAACACCAACAAAACTATAACTTAACGTTCCACCATTTGGATCTGTAGCCGTTCTCGTAGCTACATTTACATTCGTATTGTCTGATATAATAAGATCTAATGAAGCTTCACTAACATTCCAAGACATAGGAAATATTGTTATGTTTTTTATAACTTTTGCTACGTTTGGCTTTGTTATTTGTGCAACTCCAGGTTTAACAACTTTGGCAACCGCTGGTTTAGTAATCTCCGAAACATTTGGCTTTATAATTTTGTCAACCATTTTATGACCCCAATTAATTTTCTATTAATTAGTTATCTGCTCTTAAATGGAGAACTACTATCAGCAGAGAAATATCTTATGTCCTCATCAGATTCTGAAGCTCCAGCCAGAAAAATACCAGGTGAACCACCCCAATCATATCTTTCCTCATAAACTTGAGTCGTAAATCCATAATCAATCAATACAACACGTCCATCGGCCGTCTTACCAAAATGATGCGGAACTATATCACCAACCTCTAACCTCTCCACAGGAGAATTCATAGACGTTAAATCCACAAGAGCTAATAATCCCTTTGGTGGATCTTTTAAAAACTCTAAAAATTCTTCATCATCACTTGCTATGTCTTCCGGTGTTGCATTATTGTTATACACCTCATTCAACCAATATATCGCATCTTGTATATCATATTCTGAAGGAAGACCAATATCCTTTTCAAATTGTTTTTTATCACCTTCTGGATATACTTTGGCAACTTCCATAACTAACCAATGATAATCCGGATCTACATCAAACAATTTAGCACCAATATATTTCGTAGATGGATTCGTAGATACAATCATTTCAGCTTCATTTTGTGCAACACCCGCCGCATTTATCGCTATCTTTAACACCTTACCAGTAGACAATGCATATACAGCTCGGGAACTACCAGAACCCATATAAGGAAGCTTATATCGCTGAAGAACCAAATCAATTAACTTATTACCAACCCATTCGGCATCGTGCATCCAATTGCCTTGACGCTCTTTCAAATTTTGCATATATTTCTTCAATATATCCAAAGAAAATCCACGTAAGGCAGCTTCATCTATATTCTCAAAAAGATAATCTATAAGTTTGTTAAGTTTCATGTATTCTTCTCCACAATCATCTCCGTTAACTCTATGCGGGATGGATCAATGTCTTCCATTACAGCAGCAGTCCCAGTTAACTCTATAGCCGCTCTGGATATGTCATTGTCAGGTTCTCTTAACCATTCAAACTCTAACTCACCATTAACACTCTCATCAGTTTCTGGATCCATCAAATCCCAGATTATCTCCGGTGTCTCTTCTTCATCCCACCATATACCACTCTCAGATACCTCACCACCAAAATCTACTAACCCTGGAATATCCGCTACAAGATCCAATCCGCTAACATCTACACGCAATACAACACCATTCAGATATCTTCCAGGTTCACGAGATAAAAAAATCGGCGTTATACCACCATACGCTTCCGGCATCCAATCCAATGAACCACGACTCTTACCTTTACCACTTGGATTTATACGCAATCCTTCTCTCTTTATCCTTTCAGCATTCACCTCCGACGTGGTATGATACCAATAATCCCCACTTTTTGCAGTTTCTTCTAACAAATAGTTTAATAGTCTTCCCAGTTTCATAACGTTATTGCCATTAATTTCTCTTAACTCTAATTGGTATACCAACCTGATGGGCCGCCCATGCTCTGTTGTGACCGTCAGTCACATAGGCATATTCCATTCCAAGATCATCATCCCGAAGCGCACGAGACCAGTCTAACTCGTGTTCATACCCACCTTCTTCTGCTTCTTTAAATTGCTCAAGATCTTGTTGATCAATAATATGAATGCCACCACGAATAGGCGGCATCCGACCCCAACCATTTTTCTTCATATAAACAGAAAATTTTGGTATTTTTTTCTCAAAGTCCGTAGACGCATTAACACCCGATCCACGAAAAAGATCCGATTGTACCTCGTCCCATGTTTTCTTTCCTTCTATTAAAAAACTTGCCAAACGTCCACCACGATATACACCTTCTCGTATCGATTTTGCTTTTTTATATCTTAACTCCCATGCATGTAATGGAATGCCTTTGTATTTGGCATAGGTTACACGACCCCTACCATCACCGATAGTTGAAAAAGTATCGCCAGTTATAACAATAACCGGGGGAGGATTGTCATTCCACACCCTCGACATTCGAGCCCATTCACTACCCCGAAAATTTTCAAGCTCATCTTCATCTTCAATATCTTCTACCCAAGCATCAATATCATCATAATAACTAAGTTCATCAACCGTCAGCGCACCAAGATATACTTTATCAAAATCTTCAATCCCAGCGCTTTCATCTATCTCTTCCGGATATAGTTGCTTTGCATGCTCTATGGCATCCAACATATCTTCCGGAGAAGGCTCTCTTGTCCCTTCTAACAAATATTCCAACAACAGTTCTAATTTGTTCCTCATCACGGATCCCATCCCCATTCATATATACTGTTACCATCCGTATATAACTCACGTGCCCGTACCGTCTTGCTCAATACCACATACTTACCACCCAATGCTCCCCTACCATGGTCTACCACATAAGGCCGATATATACTTACCCAATCACCAGGATTTATATCCTTTATCTTGCCAGGCCGGGAAACATCGCCCCGCTCTAAATCTGCCTTCAACTTCTCCTTACGGGCATATATCTCGTCATATGACATACTTACCCCCTTCGGTGCTCTACCCCTTCTTAACATCTGTTTCAGATATCCCTCTAACTCCGCTATCTCTTCCTCTACCGTCTTCATGTCTGGAACAGAACGATATATCTTTATCTTTCTATTAGGCTTGTTGTGATAACTCTGGATAATACTCATTACCGCAATATCTCCAGGTTCACTCGCTCCATAGTATCTTGCCGCTGTAGCTACTGGCAATGTATAGATATCATCCGGATATACTTCCCTGCTAACATCCCATAACGGCGCCCCATTTGTCTTTCCAGGTGCTCGGTGAAGTCCACGATAATCTTCTTCTTCAAATAAAAAGCTTATTAAGTTCTTTAAGATCATACCAACTTAAATAGCAAATTTATCCCAAAAAAATTCCAAAAAAAATTTATCCCAAAAAAATTTACAACAAATTTGAATCCAAAACCCACAAAAGTCAATTCCCAAAATTTCCAAAAAAATTTTTGTGTGAGGGTATGGTCTCGTCCAGCACATTGTCAACCCCACACATCATGTAGGGAGGCTACCCCCGGTCATTCCAATACCGCCCCCTATGGACCCCCTATACCCCCCCGTCCTCTAGCCCCATTATATGATCAATTGAGCCGGATAGAGGTGATCCTACATATATGCTTTTGTTTGTGAGTGGGGATCTTGCACCTTTATATACTTTTTATATACTTTTTATATCTTTTTTAGGATCTATTATTTATATAACTGATTTAAACAATGCAAAAAGAGGGGGTAAATGCGATATGGTTATAAAGTGATGAATTTGTGGGGAAAAGGTGCTTGTGTAAAAAATATGTGGGAAATATGATATAAAATCCGTGTGTCTGTTGTAAAAACGTGGGAAAAATGAATGATTGTGATATGATAGTTGTTTTAGTGATGCATTTTTCCGAAGAAGTCTTCGGCGGCTTGCGATAAGTTTTCTTTTACTGCGTCTTTGATATTAAAACCTTTATAGAGTTTTTGTTTAGGTAATAGTGAAGGGATACGTTGTAGGAACCGTAAGTGATTATTTTTGAGAGCGGTAAGACCTTTAGGGGATTTGATTTGATATTTGTATGCTGTTGATATTTTAGAGAAATGAAGTTGAGCTTTTTGTTTAGCCTTATCATATTTGGATTGAAGTTGGTTTATAAGTTTTTGGTTTTCGCCTTCATCTATGGCTAGTTGTAGATCGTCGTATATAGTTTCTACATTGGAGATAATTTTACCTGTTGAGCGATATTTGTTCCATACTTCGCCAGGAAGTGTGCAAGTATCATTTAGTTCTGGGTCATGTATAGATAGGAGGACTTTATTAACGTCGGGTCTATTATGGAAGTAGTAATCCCAGACTTTTTGAGCTTTAGATGAGACTGAGAATCTATCTGCTGTGAGATAGTTTGGATAGATCTTAGAAAGAGTTAGATCATATAGAAGGGGACCGTATCCTGATATGGCTACGCTATTTTTAATTTTGTAAGTATTAGTGCCGCAAGAATCATTTGGTTCTATATTGACGTATCCTACTATAGTGTCTTCAAAGGAGATGATATCTTCTATGGCATAGTTTTGTTTTATATTTTCTTTAATGTTGTTAGCGGCCATTTCTGGATTATAGAGTATGATAACATCATTTGAGGTATACGCCGCAAGTTTTTCGGAGATAGCTTGTTTAACGGATACAGCGGCTTCGTCTATATCTTCATCAAGGTATTCTAATAGAATGGATAGGCTAGTCATATCCTTTAAATATGATTGTTTATTAGATAGCGCCAGAGTTTTTCGTATAAGAATTGGCCTATGGTGAGGATGACGGTAAGGATAATGGTAAGGGACAGAGATATGTCTGCTCTACCTGTAAAGAGGTAAGTGGTGAACATAGAGATAGGGATAGAGATACAACGCCATATGAATACTTTGAGTAGGTCTTTATGATTTTGTTTCATAGGTTAGGGCGTATTGTAGAGCTTTTAAGAGGACATATATACGATTTAGTTTATCATTGATATGGTCCATATCTAAAGTATAGTTTGGGTCTTGTTTGATGGTTTCTATGGCGGTGAGTAGATTATCTATTTCTGAGAGGGATTGATCTAAGATTTGTTCTTTTGAGGGCGCAAGGTTATGTTGCCGACGATATATTTCGGCATCAAGAATAGCGACGAGCTTTTTCTTGGATAACACCACGATTATAAATATGCTTAGGATTAGGTTAAATATAACCAGCCGTATAGGTGATATAATAAAAGCGTCATATAAGTTATGGCTAAGAACCACAAGCCGAATTTAGCTAAAGGATGATGAATATATTTTAAAAGAACGGCGGAACCTAAAAGTGGTAATGATAGTTTGATCATCCAAAAGGTTAACCAACCTTGAGTTATTATCCAGTTCATAACTGGATTTAGTTCTTCTATGAGATTGTTTTGCAGATAATATTGTGTGAAAGCACCATCTATGATATTATAGATGAATACGATAATGGCTAAAGCCCAATATCTGTACACATTACCCACATATATAAATAGCTTAAATGAATAAAAAAAGACCCAGCCGAAGCCAGGTCTTTTAAGTTAAGGTAGGATTATTTATTTAACGATCACGTTTCAAACTGCACGCCAGCCGACGTGATCTCATACGTATATGCAATTTGAGATTGACCGAACCTGTTCTTATCCATACTGGCAACACGCTGCCCGTAGGTATCGCTCTTACGATCCGTGTCAACGGACAGGTGAAGATGAGCATCAACGATATGGCGGATAGCCTGCTTACCAGCGAACGTACCATCCTTAGTGACCATACCGATAATCATAAGAACGCCGAACGTTTCCTTAGCCCATTGCGTAAGGATCTCGGTGGCACTGACTTCCTTATTGGCTCCACTCTGAGCACGCCCCTTCTTACCCTTCTCACGATCCACCTCAACGCATTGAAGAGAATCAACGAAGAGGAAGACTTGCTTGCCGGGATTGGCACGCTGAACCGCCTTAGCCTTCTTAACGATATCCTGAGCAGAAGACTCATAGGAGGGGATAAAGCCATTCTCAAGTCCGAGGCGACGAACGACCTTGCGAACCTGATAGAGAGACTCTTCGCCGGTATTGTAGAGGGCGATATGTCCAGCACCCGTAACAGCGTCAGCGAGTTGAAGCATCAGAGTGGTCTTGCCCGCACCGGGAATGCCGGTGACGATAGCGGCGGTAGAAGGAGTGACGCCGTCGCCAGCGAAAAGGGCATTAATATGAGCAAAGCCGGTATCAACGTTTTCTTCGAGAGCGGCGGGAACATCGATATCGAGAATGTTGGTATCGTTAGAAACACGGGGCTGACCGAGATTGAGCTTCATAGCTATTGTTTTCTTTCGCTGTTGGGGAGCCGTTGATTTATATATAATATAGCATCCCCCGAAAGATATTTCAAGGGATTAAATTCTGCAATAATTTCGGCTAATTATGGGGTATTTTGATTAGCTTTAACGAGAACGATGCAGTTTGCCTTATGATGCTTTCGGGTCATTTTGCCTTTAGAGCGTGGGATATGATCTTCGTCGTTTGGGAGAATCTCTACCATCTTTGCGGAAGTTTTTACTACCAAGCCTTTAAGAATTTGGCATCCGTTTTTTACGGCGATATAATCTCCTACCGCTGGTTCGTGTGCTGTAAGCATTTTCATAGCTGCTTGCTTAGTTGCGAAGACGGTATCACGATGAACGATGTAGAATTCTTCTGGATAACCTTGAACGCCTTTTCGGATATCTCTAACGATTGCGTGAGTAATGCCGATTTCTTCAAGACGTAGGGTATTCACAAAATTTCTATGCGAGAACCAAACGTATACGGTATCGCCAGTTTCCATATATCTGTCATTATATATTCTGTGAAAGATTATATCAAGGGATTAAATTTTTGCAATGTTAACGTCGGTTTAGCTATTTAACGGTATGAAGATCTCAGTAGTAATGCAAAGTTATTTAGGTGAATATCCGCATTCCAGAAAGCATCCGGAGTTTAAATTTGTTAGAGCCGTGAATAGTTTTCTTTCGCAAAAGCATCCTGATAAGGAGTTGATTATTGTTTCTGATGGTTGTGATAAAACTAAGCATTTATATGAACAATTATATTCGCATCATCCACAGATAAAGTTATGTTATGTAGCAAAGAAAGATTCTCGTCGGATGTATGACGTGGAAAAATCTGGAAATACAAACATAAAATATTATCGTGGTACGCCCCGCCGATTAGGTTGTGCTATGTCGGAAGGTGATATCGTTGCTTATATGGACAGTGATGACATTATGTTGCCTACCCGCTTAAGCGAACTAAATGATGTTTGGATGAAAGCTTCTTTGGAGATTAAGTGGGCATCTAATGTTGTTCGTTATTTTCATAAAAATGCGTTAATGGTTCCAAATCTTGAACAATCAATAACTGATACGACTAAAGTGTTATCTTTAAAAGATTATGGATATGACATAGAAGATGATTTTTATTTGAATATAGCGGTTCCGGAAGGTCAAGTGTTTGGGGCACCATATGGTTTATCACATCGTAAAGATGTAAAAGCTATATGGAAGGATTCGGTAATGATAATGAATGAGGACAATAGTAAGATTTTATCTGGCTGCACAGAAGATTCATTATATCTGTCGGAATTGATTAAATTAGATGGTGCTTGTTTTAGACAGGAGCATCCATCTTATGTTGTATGTCATTTTCGTTTAGGACTATGGGACGTGTGATATATGTTTAATATTAACATTGGTATAACGGTTAACATAACAGATCCTAATGATCATTTTTTTGCTAATGGTATTAAGCAAAATACGATTATATTGAGAGATAGTTTATTACGAACGGGAATTGTAGACAACGTTTATTATGTTAATATGGGTGTGCAGATAGATTATTATAATTCAACTTGGAAAGAATATGCACCATACATAATAGACTTTGATACGGCTTTGCAAAAAGTTAATTTATTGATATCGGTTGGTGCATTTATTGCAGGCAATTATTTAGATGCCGCTCATAAAAAAAATATTAAGTTAATAACTCACGTAATGGGCAATGAATATTATCTTTTAAATGAACGTTCATTGTTTAGAGATGATAATCATAGTTTTGTGAGAAAAACGCCGCATTATGATGCGATATGGATATCTCCTCATTTATATGAAACAAATAAAGACTTATGGGAAGTAATGTGCGAAGCGCCAACATATGTTGCGCCGTATATATGGTCTCCTAAGTTTTTAATGGACAGTATTCGTAAACAAGGTTTTGCTGAAACATATAAGCCAACAAACAAGCCTAAAAGAATAAGCGTGTTGGAATCTAATGTAACAATGGTTAAAACGTGTATCTATCCAATTATAATTGCTGAGAAGCTATATAAGAAATATCCGGATGTTATTGACGTTGTTCGGGTATTTAATGCAACGGACGTTATTAAAAAAAGAGACTTTCTTAAATTTGTTTCGGATTTAAGAATTCATAGAGCTAATAAGTTATTTTTTGAGAATCGTTATTCTATATCTTGGTTATTGAGTAATCATACGGATATTGTTTTATCACATCAAAGGGATTGCGAATTAAATTATTTATATTTTGATGCTGCTTGGTTAGGATATCCAGTTGTGCATAATTCAAGTTATGTTAAAGATCTTGGATGGTATTATGGAGCTTTTGAAGCCGATCAAGCTGTTGAACATATCAATGAAATTGCTACAAGATTTGATCAATCTGAAGAATATCGTCAGGAATATTTAATTAAATCCCGAAAACTGATATCGCAGTATTTACCAGAAAATGAAAGAAATGTTGACGGATATAGACAATTGTTAGAACAATTGTTTGTTTCTAAATATTAGACCAGTGTTTGAAGCATCGGGGCTCATATGTTTCTGTGCCACCAATCAAAACTTGATCTTTTGCTGCATCAGGTTTACGATATGTTCTGGTAGCTATCCCATCACATACAGAACAGGTTGCCGTCAATTTATAAACTTTATTAGCTTTAGCCAATAAGGTTGGCATAGAACCAAATGGAACACCATTACTATCCATATCCAAACCAACAGCAACAATATCTATTCCCAATGCCAGAATATTATCTATATGATCTCCAAGTTTAGAAAAGAACTGTGCTTCATCAACAAGCAAAGTATCAATGTTCTTAAGTTGTGCAGAAGTAGGAACATCATCTACGGCTAAACGTAATATATCAACGTCTGCCATTTCTTTAATAGATACGCCATCGTGAGATACGATATCATCATCGGCATAACGTTTATCTATTATTGGCTTTATGATTAGGGCTTTTTTGTAGTTATCTAAGGCTATGGTGAGTTCACCGATAAGTGCAGTTGTTTTGCCCGAATACATACAGCCACTATATAACACTAATTTGGCACGTTTCATATAATAGATGATATGCCATAAAATTAGTAATGTAAATGTTTTAGCTCAGTTTCAAGAAATATTCTTCCCATTTTCTTCTGGGAGACATAGGAATATATAAAATCTTGTCTTCTAACAAAACTTTGTAAAAGGTATATTCATCGGCAGCAAAATAACGTTTTTCAAAATCCAACAATAATACAGTTGTTCCTTCTTGAAAGAAGGGAATATCAAAGCCGCTTACGCTTTTTATGGGTCTGGCTTGAATCTTTTCTAAACGAACCAATGAAGAAATATAATGATTTTTATATTGATCTTCGGTCATACCAAAAAGGACAAAAGTATTGATATATACAAAAAGCTTTCCAACTAATGAATTCATTAATTATTAACGGGATGGGTTCGGGAGCGATCGGTTTTGTTGTTGCTGTTGCGGCTGTTGTTGCTGTTGTTGCTGTTGCTGCTGTTGACGTTGTTGACGTTGTTGAGAGCTTTGTTCTCTTGTTTGAAGACCAGGAGCTAAATTTCTGGCGCTATTTGCAGCATTTCCGGAATCTTCTTCAAAATTATCGATTACCCATTGAGCAAGATTACGTATTGCAGTGCTTTGAGCTTGTTGCAATTCTGTTCTTAATTGTTGTAATTGTTGCTGATTGCCAGAACCTAAATTTTGCAACCAACCGGTTATATTGTCCCAAAAACCTTCTTCGATTAAGAATCGTTCTGGTTGTTCTCGTAATGATTGTTTTATATTTTCGATTATGAAAGCTTTAAATAACTTTTTTTGCTGCTTGTTCATAGTAGTAAATAGCTATTATATAGCTGTTATTTCCGGAAAAAAATAGAAAATATATTAATGATGGCTTTGAGCAAAAGAAATGTACTTTTAATCATTACAAAAATGGCAAACAAAAAAATAGCGATTAGCAGAACAAAAAGAAACATTGCCAAAACTACTTTACACATATATAACACCAATTAAAAAAGGTTGCTATTATAGCATAGCAACCTTTTGTTTATAATTCAATTATTATTTGATTATTTGTTATAGAATGTTTTATAGGCTTGTAATGCGGTGATTACTTGTGGCAACGACGTGAGTACAAGCTGATATTTTTGAGTTAATTCTTGTTGGTTTGGGGGTTCATTTGGATTGTATGTATGCGCCCATTCTGTATTATCACGTATATTAGTTAAAGCTGAATTTTGTGGCATAAGTGGTGCAATATCTGTTTCAATTTCTCTTGGAATGTTGGTCCAAGAATTGGTATCTGTTCTTAAACTTTGTAATATTTGATCAACCACGCCATATAAACGACTTGTGGCATTTGGTTCAAAACGTCGAGTTGTATTTAAAATTTGATTATATTGATTAATATAATTTAATGCTGCATCTGCGAACTTAACACGTGCTTGATTTAAGCGTGTATTGTCTTTTCCAACCGCACCTCCACTGGTTGATGGAGGAATTTCTGGAAGGCGAGGAGTTGCAGAAGCTTGCTCATAAAGATATTCCTTTATGATTTCTCGTATATATGTTTTTAGCAATGACATTTATGTTTAACGATTTTTAAGAGTTTGACGAACAATATTTCGAACCATTTCTTTTAAAGTATCTTTTTCTGAAGATACAGTATTCATTTCACGTAAAGCTTGACGTATCATTTCACGTATATGGTTTTCTCTAATTCCCATTGGAACTGCTTGAACACCCTGATTAGCTATTTGATTAATCCAACCTGTCATATCAGGAGCAATTTCTGGTTCGCCAGTTGGTGTTGGACCACGACCATCTAGTCCAAACATTCGTCTATTAAATTGACGAACGGCATCACGACGGGCCATATAGTCAATATCATAACCTTGTCCAGAAGGTTGTGGTTCTTGTGGACGGAAATTAGGATTACGTTGCAATTCTTGCATATATTGACTTAAAATTTCTTGAGTGCGGCCTCGGATGGCTGCTACTCCTTGCGGAGTCAATTGATCAGGTGAGCCCATTGATTGACCAGATGCATCTCTTCTATCTGACCCAGGTCCACCTGTATATAAACCTTGATCAACTGCGGCCTGTCGTCGGCGTTGATCTTCACCTGCCGCTGAACCACCAGATAACCAGGTTTCTTGTCCTCGTGTTTTTGGAACCGGAGGAACAGAGGTTCGCCCACGTCTTCGAGTTGGCATTACTGGCATTGCCGAAGTTGGTTTTCTACCAGTTTGTACTGGTGGAATCGCAGCCGCTGGGCCTCTTGTTGCTCTTCCTACGGGGCTCGGCCGATTCTGCGAACGTGGTGTCGGCCCAAGATCAGCCTCGAGCGCCTCTTGGTCGATACCAAAGAGAGGATCTTGACTCGGGTCCATAACTTCTTTAAGGATATCAATAATTATTTTTTTTATTTCTTTAACTGATACTTTCATAGCTATACCTTATATGTTTTACTATAACTATATGATAGTTTAGCAATTGTTGCTTAAATCGATGCATTATGATTAAAATTAAAAAAGCTTGCCGAATGGCAAGCTTTTAAAAACAAATATATTAAATTCTAACGTTTTTTTAACATTTGACGAACGGCTTTACGTACCATTTCGTTAACTGGACGTTGGCTCTCCGGGGGCAATGGGAGATTCACTGTTGTCCCAGGATTGGACGCTGGAGGTAGAGCTTCCGGACTAACTCTAGGACGAGCCGCCGGACCTGTTGGTAAATCTGGAACTCGTGGAACTCGTGGAACTGATGGTGGATCTTCTTCTAAATGTTCTTCTTCTAAGGTCTCTAAAACAAGTTTACGAATCATATTACGCAATGCTTGTTCATTAAGTGATTGCTGAGTAGCACGCTGATGTTCAGCTAATGCTTCACGAACTAATTGTTTAACTTCTTTAACTGAAACTTTCATTGTAAAACCTCTTTGTTTTACTATAACTATGGATTCAAATATTTATTTACCAAAATTATCATTCAATGTTTTAGCTGCGGCGCTAATTTTTACATAGTCCATTCGTTGAACATTATTTTCTGTCTGACCGATCTTGTTATCTGGAACAGCAGTAAGAATAATGGGCGGATTAAGTGCATATGCCCATTGAAGTTGATACACCATTCCATTACCCATTGATCTATAAATGCCTTGCATCAATATAATTCCTTTACAACATCAATCTGAGAAAAAGAACAATATTGTTTAATTATATTACCTTTTTGTTTGCCTTCAAATAATCCAGCTTCAAGATGATCAAAACGATAATCATCTAAAAGAGTTAGTTCTGTTCCGGAATCAAAAGGTGAATTATCTTTTGCGATGTATTTAATCTTTGGCTTTGTTGTCATAACCATCTTTATACCATCCACTACCTTGAAGAATGAAATTGCCATTAGATATTAGTCTTTGAACTTCTCCTTTACATTCGGGACATTCTGTGAGAGGTGCATCACTAATACGTTGTTCGGCTTCAAAATGATGTTGACATACCTTACATTGATATTCATAGGTTAGCATATTATTCCTCCGTCATATAACGATATTCAATGGCAAGAACTTGATCATTAATTAGAAATGCGCCATAACGTGTGCTATTGGTTTTTCCAACATACACGCCGGGTGATTTATTTTCCACAGATAGAGTATCGCTTGATACAATCAGCGTCCAAACATTATCTTTTGAAGAATAGTTTAGAACCGGCCATCCACTCTCACCAGTAAAGCCATCTGCTTCTAAACGATCCTTGCTATAGAAATACATTTTACCTAAATCAAACGACATATGATGATGATATCATATGTTTATGGTATTTTAAAGAGAAAACAGAGAGTGTGAGATTCGAGCTCACGATACGCTTTTAACGGAAAACAGAGTACTCGAAACTCATAGGGTTTAACCCCTACCAACCGATTTCCAATCGGTGCCCCTTCCTAAGAGGTTTATTTTCCCCATTCATTGATCCATTATCTTAGCCGCACTATAACATAAATATATTAAATGTTGCGGAATAAATCTGCCTAAATCTTCAGCAATCTGATCTCTTGTCATTCCTCTATAAATTCTTATACGTATTGCTTTTATCAGTTCGTCTATATGAATATGTGAATCAATCATCTTCTATTTCCTTACCCCAATCGTCATATCTTTTATGTTTATCTGGAATGGTTGGAACATCATCTGAATGTGTTTTATCCATTTGCTTTAAACGATTAAAAGAAAACCAAAATATGATCAAGGTCAAGCATATGATGCATAAGGTAAATTCTAACATTAGTTAATCTCTTCTGGCCATTGCCATTTTGGTTTTTTTGGTTTACCTAAACGAATCCAAGTAGATCTATATTCATCTAATATCATACCATTTTTACCAAGACAGTTTGGATCATTTGCTTCTTCTATTAGATCGTGTTCCCAATAACATTCATCACATATGATTAATAATGGAGAGTTAGTTTCTATTGAATGTAAACAGCAAGGGCATATATAGGTGAACATAATTAATATTCTGGATAGAAGATATCATCTTGTTCTACGAATTCGTCTGATGCGTGGAAAAATGTTTCTGGGATGCAGAATTGTATATTTGTGATATCGCCGTTAGAGGATTGTGTGGTGCCTTCAATTAAGACGCCGCCAATTAATTCACAACGCATATCTAAATCATCACGAACCAATTGATGTTCATTTGATGAATCAAACAAAAAATAGAAAATGCTGCCGTAGATTAGTCCTACAGCAAGAAACAAAATCAATGTGGTGATTAGATAAAAATATTTTGTTTCGGGTTGATAAAGTTCTTTATTCATACATCACCAAAATCGTGATGGTGGGTTGCCCATATATACATGGGACTCATTTCAGTTTCTTCATCTTCCATTTTGTTATAATCTTGGTTTGGAGGAGCTGGATCTGTTGGACGAGAAGAATTAACAACAGGGGGAGGATAAAGATCCCGGCTATAAAACTTACAATTTGTATTGCTGCACTCACATTTCCCCATAAAAGATATATATGCTGGTGTTGTTCCACATTCAATGCATTTATTCATAATTGATTCCTGTATTGATGAACTCTAACAGTTTTGTTTTCTCAAGTAAACCAGAATTTCTTAAAACTATTCTATTGTTAGAATAGAAAATTAAAGCAGGATATCCTGGCGGATTTTGTTTTATATCATATTCCGGGTTAGAATCCGCAGCAATTCCTATTATTTTGATGTTTAAATTACTTTCAATGCATTCAATTACTTCTTTTTGTCTTATGCAAGGATTGCAATTTTTTTGATGCAACAAAACTAATAAAAACTTATTGTTATCCAAGTATATTGGTAAATCATTTGCATTTATGTCAATCATTCGCTATACTGCTTTATTTTTTCAAACAATAGTTTTTTTCCTATAACGCCCATTGTTGTATGAACCAAATTGCCATTGCGATACCAAAGCATTGTAGGAACGCCTTTTACTTTATTTTCTTTAGCAAAATCAGGTTCTTCATCAATGTCTAAGCCAACTATGGTTATATCTGGAAAAGCTTCTATGGCAGTTTTAAGAACTGGTTTAAGAGCTTGACAAGGACCGCACCAAGTTGCGAAACAATCAACGATTGTTAGTTTTTCATTTTTTATTTGTTTCTTTATTTCCTCTGCTGTTAGCACTTTCATTGTTTATTTTCCTTAATCTTAGATAACCTTTAAGAGCCATAAAGAATCCCCACAGGTTAGTAAGATTAAACAGGATAACAGCGGTTTGTTCAGGGTCTCTGATGGCTAAATGGGTTTCTATAATAATATAAATAATGTAAGCAATCATCGCTAATGGATAGGAATATTCAAATTTTCCATTTCCATAAAACCAATGATTGATGAATTGGATACAAATGACGGTTATGGACAGAGCCCATAGTGTTTCTGGGGACATAAGCCAAGGACAGGAGTCGAACCTGCGAAAGCTTGCGCTTGCCGGTTTACAAAACCGGTCCTTTTGACCACTCAGGCACCTTGGCAGGTTATTTATAAATGGGT
>VFQT010000062.1_pt1 | contig 178660 bp, 131 predicted proteins | sample 3512381 | NCBI WGS metagenome assembly VFQT01 (sample SAMN10412376, study PRJNA504923) | tailings metagenome | isolation source: Relicate 2 Philex TSF3 active mining site | place: Philippines: Tuba, Benguet | collected 2017-08-29
GTGGGCGCTGTACCGAGGCTGGCAAGAAACTCACCGAACATCAGGACGGCAAGCCAGTCAAAAGCACGATCAGCCGCATTGTCACTTGTCCAGAGAATGTCCGTACTGATTCGAATCGTCATCGACTTAGTGAATGCGCATCGCTCAGCCAGCTCGCCAGCACGCTCTGGATTTGTCAAACCAAGTTCGTCCAAACTGATAGTCATATTCATCACCTGACCCATATAGTCGGCTATGGACGGACGTTTATTTATATAGTTGAATATTTTTACATTAGTTAAGTTTTCAGCAATGTTTAAATGCGCTGTGCCCCATTTGCACATTGACAGTGACAGGTTTACGGTTCAAGTCACGTCATTTGCCTATGGCTGGTGATCTGACTTAGGATGCATCTATGAAAGTCCTCTCTTATCTGAAGTCCATCGATGGAAAACGGACCGTGTCCGGTATCCACAATCGTGAGCCGAACAGCCAGCCGGATAAGCAAACGGCAGAAATAACAAAGCGTACGGGAATCGCTCCAGGTCTTTGGAGTGGCGACTTTCTTTTTTCCGCGAATGATGTCAGCCATCGCTCGACGATGATTCGAGAAGCCAGACGTCAATGGGAGCTCGGTAGCATCGTCAATATCATGTGTCATGTTGCCCCTCCTACTCAGCCGGATGTCTGTGCATGGGAAGGTGGGATTATCAGCAAGCTCACCGATGCGCAGTGGGCAGACCTGATAACCCCTGGCGGGCGGTTAAACAAAGCGTGGCTGGCACGTCTTGATGATCAGGCAACGCTCCTCGGCTATCTCAAGCGGCATGGCGTTGAGGTGCTTTACCGCCCCTTTCATGAAATGAATCAGGGACAATTCTGGTGGGGCGGACGCCCAGGAGTTAATGGAACGCCTGCACTCTACCGCCTGACGCATGACTATCTCACCAAGGTTCACAAGCTGACCAACCTTATCTGGGTCTGGGATATGCAGGACATGTCAAGGGACTTTGCGGACTACAATCCAGGCGACAAATATTGGGATGTGTTTGCATTCGATGTGTACGATCGTGGATTTGATAAGAGTTGGTACGACTACATTTTGCCGATTGTTGGAAACAAACCGATGGCAATCGGTGAATGTGACAGGCTACCGACAGCTAAAATGCTCGATGCTCAGCCGCGTTGGTGTTTCTATATGAGCTGGGCAGAGCTGACATTTGAGAAGAACTCGGATACAGATATCCGCGCATTGTTCAGCAGCCCAAGAATGGTTCATCAACGTGACCTCCCGGACTTCCGCAAGCGTTGAGCATTGAGGTCTCATTTGAGACTGTCCCGCCCTTGGATGGCACCCCCTTACTCCGGTATGCGGATCCTCCTGCGACGAAGTGGCTGATGTGGCTACCGCCGCTTAGCTGGATATTGAACCACTGGGGCTGGCAGCGCTGGGCTGGTCCCGAGCGGATGAAATACGAAACAACGCTCCGGGCCCGACCTGAGATTCCCGTCGATATTTGGGGAAACACAGACCGGCAAGCAGTTGCAGTCGCACTCTTAAACATCATCGATGACAACTTTGGCTGGCCAAATGCACGCTTTGTACCTTGGGATCCAGTCGTTGTGGCAATGTGGGCTTACGAGGATGGCCTCGATGACACGGCTGCGATAACCGAAATTGAGCAAGTGTTTTCGGTTATCTTCACCGCTGATGAATGGCTGGCGTTCTATCGAAAGACGCTGTTGGACCTAGTGGAAGGTATTCTGGAGCGAAGATCACACGCGGCATGAAATTCCGCTTCTCATTGATTTTTGTCTTGTTTGGAATTCTAACCTACGGATGCGGGTTGTCGATCTTCCGCCTGATAACCACGGGGCAAATGCCGGTGGGTCGCGGTGCATCCCGAATGTTAACATCGCAGAGTGATCTGCCTGTGATGCTTCCCATCATGATAGTCCTCTTCATCATTTTTGCCTTTGCCACTTTCTGGTCGGCAATTAACGATATTGAATGACTTTTCAATGAGAGCATACAATCAACCATTGTCGTGACTGATTTCACCGGATTGTCCAACATCAGGAGTATACGAATGCGCTTTCGGTTCTCAACGCTTACGATCATCTTTGTGCTCCTCGGAATTGGCTGTGGAATGAATACTTATTCGCTCATCACAACCGGTCAGATGTCCTTCGGTCGCAGTTCCCGCCCGATGTATGAGCGCTTGAACCCTGGGCAGGCCTTTACTCCCCGTCCTGGCGAATTTGTCATCACTCGCCAGCAGACGCCATCAATCCTTCCCATCATGATCGTGCTTACCGTGCTGTTTCTAGGAGCAGCGTATTGGAGTGGTACGAACGATATCTAGGTACGCGGATTGCAGTGGGTGGCCAACGTCGTTGCCAACGACGTTGTGGTGACCATGTACCAATTTTCTGTGATGGTCATTACGAACGACCAGATTTCGACCTTTGGATGTATCACGCAGCAGCTGATTGTGCGACCACTTCTGATGAACCCGTCCTTGGCTTCATCGGAGTACCGTTTAGCAACAAGGCTACCAACGGCATCCGTGCCACAACTTTGTGGTGAAGCTGAAGACAGAGAATGGTCGTGATTCCAACGATTGCCGGATACTCCACATACCAAGCCAGACGAAGCGGTGCCAAGACCGAATGTAAAACCACGATGACCGGCATATGGACGAGATAAAGCGTATAGCTGGCATCGACAAAGTACTTCAGTACTGGCCCGGGTTTTGCCAGCTGGTTGAACATTGCGATCGCGGCAAGTGCAACTGCCAGCGCAAAGTTTTGCTGAAATGTCTCACCGAGAGCATAGTGAATATCGTAAAAGTTCAGGCTTGATGCCACCAACCGCATGGCCAATGCGGACGCAAAGATCACCAGGCTGCCGCGAACCGAAAGAGCCTCTGTAAATGTATCTATTGCTCGGTGCAGGAGCAGTCCTAAGGTGAAGACTGGAAAGTACATCAACAGATTTTTGAAGTGGAGGATGACGAACATTTCAGGCAAGTATTTGCCGCAGAGAGAAACGGCGACTACCATTGCTCCAGCAGTCGCTAGTAGCAACGGTGCCAACATCCACAGGCGTAGTCGGCTTAGAAATGTGATCTTTTCGATAACGGTAAGCAATATCGGCGAAACTGCATAGTAGGCAATGAGATTTCCGACAAACCACAATGGGCCAAGCCACTGTCCATTGATGACATACGATGCCAGGTCCGAATCGAATTGCCATGCGTTTGACAGCTGATTCATGAGCGAGTTTGCGGTGAATCCAATCACTAACATCGGAATCGCTAAACGGGAGATGCGTCCCCACGCCGATGTCTTTGATGAATCCTTTGCTGCGACCAATGCCACAAAGAAGCCGGAGAGTAGATAGAAAGCTTGCATCCGGAACAGGTGAATACCATCCGTGACTGTGTTGAACACCTGATGTGTGCTCTCTGCTTCGATGCGCCAGCCGCCCCCTGCTTTAAACAGGAGTGCACCATGATAAACAACGCCAACTAACATCAGGACGGCACGAGCCAAATCTAAACCATGCATTCGCTTCAAAGGGGACGCTCCGCGAACAGATTTAGTGCGCTTTCAACACACTAATAACACCAACAGCAAGATTGATTCCAAACTAACAAACTTACGAAGTTAAATCACTGTGGTGAATTCACGTAACAACGTAAGACTCGAATTGACAGGCTTGATTCCTCCTCGCTGGCTCAGAGGAGTAAACGTCCCGTTGCTGATAGGATGCCGTATCAGTGAGTGTGATATTGGAGTAAGTGCGATGCGTATCTTCAGTGCGTTGTTGGCGTTGAGTGTTTCTACAGCCGTGTTTTCGAGTGGCTCCCCGACCAGAAGACTGCCAGCTTCCACGCAGGCAACCCAAAAACTCGATATTCAACTCAAATATGACGCAAAGGCTGGTGCGACGTATCGGCTCGGCTACCGCCCGATGGCTAATCCACTTACCGATGACAAGCCATCAACGCTGCGGAAAGAACCTGTCTACGTGGGTAAGCCTCAGTATGGAACAATCCGTATCGGTAACGGTCCTCGGGCATTACACACTATCGCTCTCGACTTCGTTTCTGAGAGTGAGTGGAAGCTTTACTTTGATGCCAATGCCAACGGCGACCTGACGGATGATGGTGGAGATGTCTTTACTGAGCGTAAGCAGGTGGATGACCTGCGTAACCAAACAAAAAAAGGCTATGCCTCTGGAGCCGTTCCCAAGGTAAGAGTCTCCTACGGCACAAACAAGTCTGAGACGCACTCCACGACCGTGGCTCTCTCATTTTATAAATACGAGGGCAATGCGGGAGTACAGTTCTACGACCCGGGCGCGTACGTTGCCGATATCGATATCAATGGCACGACCGAAAAGTTGGTGATTCAGGACGCTACCGGTGAGCATATCTTTACTCGGACACCTACGGGACCGGATACGCCGATATGGGGCTACCTTAAGGCCGATGGGCGTAGCCGCGTAGATTTGATGAAGCCTGTTCCACTGGGGGGTGGTGTGTATGCAGCCACGTTCTCCACGGATGGCAGGCGTTTGAAGTTAGCCCCCACGACAGAGCCTGCGCAGACCGTTGGCTTGCCTAAGGCAGCTCCCCGTCCTCCCCTGCTCGCTGTTGGCACACCGGCGCCAGACTTTACGTACGTCCGCCTGGATGGCACCACCGGCAAGCTCTCTGACTTCAAGGGCAAAGTCGTTGTCCTTGACTTTTGGGCGACATGGTGCGGTCCGTGCATGATGGCAATGCCTCACCTGGAAGAGTTTTGGAAGGCGAATAAGAGTAGCGACAAAGTAACTGTGCTTGCGGTGTGTGTCTGGGATGCCGAAGAAGCCTACAAGAAGTGGGTTCCGGCGAACAAGGACAAGTACACACTGCCATTTGTGTTCGACCCTGCTGCGCAAAACAATGCAAACTCGATCGCCAAAAAGCTGTACCAAGTGTCGGGAATCCCAACGACTTACATCATTGATGCCAATGGTAACGTCGCTGCCAACTGGGTTGGTTATCAAAAAGACGATACGCGCATCGAAGATACGGTTGCAAAACTTTTGAAGTAGGTGCCTACATGGTGACAGCTGCCCTAATTGCCTTGCTACCAAGTGCGCTAATGCTTAGTCAGGCCGGCGCCGATGCAGCCAAAGAGCGCATTTGGTATGTGTCTCCGCATGCAGGCGATCCAGGCAATGGGACAAAGGCAAAACCGTTTCGAAACATCCAACAAGGCATTGATGCGGCTCGAATCACTCCGGGCCACGATACGGTTATCCTGCTTGCCGGGACGCATTCCCTCAACACACCGATTCGCCTAAACAGTTCGGACAGTAATCTAACGCTCCGTGGAGAGGCAGGAAAACGCCCCATCATTTCGGGTGGAACTCTCATCAGGAATTGGCGGACGGTTGAAAACGGATGGTGGGCTGCAAAGGTTTCATCCCCTGTTCCGCAGCTCTACATTCATGCAGCGGGCCAACCCGATGCTAGTGCGAGGCGTTATCGTCCTCGTTTGCCAAAGTCGGGTACTTACACAGTTGCAGGTAACTTGCCGCCCAACGGTTCCGGCCATGATGCCTTGCAATCCCAGCCAGGAACATTTAATCCAGAGTGGCAAGATCAGGCGGATATTCAGGTCAATATCTTCCAAATCTGGACGATGGCAAAGCTTCCACTTGCGCCGGGTGGAATCGATTCGACGACAGGCCGTATTCAGCTGGCCGGCTCAACGCATGGAACGGTGAACTATGCAAACATCGCCGCCGGGCGACGCTATATCATCGAAAATGTTTGGGAAGCGCTCTCGGATCCGGGCGAGTTTTACTATGACCGACGTGGTCAGGAAGTCATTTACATCGCACAGAAAGGTGAAAAGCAGAATAAGGTCACTGCCATCGCTCCAGTCATCGACCAGCTACTGATTGCAAAAGATGTCCGAAACCTCACGCTTGAAAATCTAACATTTGCGCACACTGCGTATTCCTTGCCAGCAAAGGGCGATAACTTCCCTCAGGCCGAGATTCACCTCCCGGCAGCCCTCACATTCTCCGCTTCGAACACGGTTACGATTAATGATGTCGAGGTTCGCAACACAGGAGCCTGGGCTCTCGATGTTACGGATGGCTCATCGGACATCACCATCACCAAATGTCGACTCGTTGACCTCGGTGCTGGGGGCATCAAAGTTGGCGAGACGGCGTACCGCGCAGATGCGCTGAAACAGACACATGGGATCACGATTCAGGACACATTGATTGCACACGGCGGTCGTATCCACCCGGCGGCCGTTGGCATTTGGCTTGGACACGCACACAATAATCTAATCGACCACAACGACATCACCGACTTTTACTACACCGCCATTTCCCCCGGCTGGAGCTGGGGCTACGAGCCCAGCGGTGCGCACCATAACGAGATTTCGTGGAATCGCATCACCAATATCGGGCAATCCGTGTTGAGTGATATGGGAGGCATTTACACGCTCGGTGTGAGTCCGGGGACAGTGGTGCATCACAACTGGATCTCGGATATTCAAAGTGTTGACTATGGTGGCTGGGGCATTTACTTCGATGAAGGCTCAACCGGAATTGTCGCCGAGAATAACATCGCCGTGCGGACCACAAGTGCACCTTTTCACCAGCACTATGGCAAAGACAATGTCGTTCAGAACAATATTCTGGGATTTGGTACCGAGGCTCAGCTGATGCGCACCCGACCTGAACCACATTTGAGCTTTACGATTGAGCGCAATGTGGTGATCTGGTCGGATGGCCCACTGCTGGGATCAAATTGGTCGGGTGAGCCTGGTAAGAACTTCATCGTGGGCAAGAACATCTACTGGAACACCAAGGGCATCGCGCCAAAGCTTGCCCCGGGCGACACCGGCAGTATTGTTGCTGATCCTAGGTTTAAGAATGTCCTAAAGGATGACTTTCGGATTCCTTCAACGTCACCGGTAAGCAACGTCGGGTTCGTACCGTTTACATTGGATTCTGCTGGCCGTCGAAATGAAAGGCGCTATACAGCTGTCATCCGACGGGCTTGGCCAAGCAGTCGTGGCAAGTAGTCAGTGATGATTCACGCGAAAGTCATGACACTGCGGTAATCAAACTGTTCTGAAAAGAGTCTAATACTTTCATCCATCTTTAATCCTTTGTTGCTAGCGTGTTAGGTATGAAGAAGGTACTGGTCCTAACCCTGCTGGCACTGTCCGTGCCGATTACGCTGCTGGCATCCCGTGCGGGGAAGCCGGATGCCAAAGCGGAGACGGTTGCCGAGATTTTCAAGCCTTTTGCACCTGGTGTAAAGACACGGTCATCCGAGACCCACTTTTTTGTCGAATCGGATGGCATGCCCGACCACAGGCTGATGGTTGGTATCACGGCCTGGCAGCAGCAGGTGCCAATCCCCCAGCGCTACACGGGTGCGAATGCCTGGCAGTTTCCGCTGACGCCGGTTGTAGCGGAGAATCCTTTGTCAGCGAAAGACCACTTCTTCCGCGGAGCGATTGCGATTGCTGCGAATGGCGTGCCGATTTTCAATCCCATCAAAAATGATGGACGAACGGATACATTCCTTGCGGGTGAGCTGGATGAATATGGCGGGCATTCGGGCCAGGCGGATGACTACCATTACCACATCGCCCCCCTGCACTTACAGGACAAGATTGGCAAGGGTAAGGCCGTTGGTTATGCGCTCGATGGCTATCCGCTTTACGGTTTGACAGACGCGGATGGCTCAACGCCAAAGGATTTGGATAAGTTTAATGGCCATAGTCACGGCACCCTTGGCTATCACTACCATGCAACCAAAGGCTATCCCTACATTAATGGCGGATTCCACGGACAAGTCACTGAGCTCGGTGGTCAGGTCGACCCGCAACCAAGGGCCATCGGAGTCCGCCCGGCGACTCCTCCGCTACGCGGCGCAAAAATCACTGGGTTTACGAAGCCAAAACCCGGCGCCTACTCGCTCACCTACAGCGTTAGCGGAGAATCCCGGCGTGTCGACTACTCTGTTGAAACGGATGGAAGCTGGCTTTTCAACTACATCGATGGTCAGGGAAATGGAGTAAAGGAGTACTTCCAGCCGCAGCGGGATCCTGGGCAAGGCGGTGGAGGTCGCCGCGGCCAAGGAGGTGGAGGACAAGGTGGTGGTGGCGGTCGCCGTGGTGGACTGGGTGGTCCGGGTGGCGGAGGCCAAGGTGGCGGTGGTCGCCGTGGCGGTCAGGGTGGTCCTGGCGGCGGCGCTGGACCAGAGGGACGTGCTGGAGAGCGGGACCAGCGCGGTCAGGGGGAGCCGGGTCAAAATGGCCGGCCTCCCCAGACTGACGGTGCGACGCGCAGTGTTCCTGAGCCATCCGTGCCAGCCAGCAAGCTCGTGCTGACCAGCCCGGTTGTAGGCAAGGATGGGCTCCTGCCGGCAAAATTCACGTGTGATGGCATGGGAATCTCGCCACCAGTCAAATGGACGAATGCACCGGATGGGACAAAGGGGTTTGCTGTCGTGATGCATCACAACCCACCGGATGGAAGTACCCATGTGTACTGGGTGGTTGCCGGTCTGGATGCCATGACAACCGAGCTGGCTGAGAACGCAATGGGAGTTGGAATGATGGGAGCCAATACCGTCAATCGAAACCTCGGGTACGCACCACCCTGCTCAAAGGGCCCCGGACGGAAGACCTACTACATCACAGTGTATGCACTGAAGGAAGTCTACAAACCCAAGGAAGGCCAGCGCCTTACGAGGGATGGCCTGCTCGCCGGAATCAAGGATATCGTTATCGGCAAATCTGTACTTGAAGTCGGGTACGCCCGTCCGGATAGTGCAGGAGGGAACAAACCATGAAGCCTGTGTCCGTTGGAACTGTCGTCGTTCTGTCGATCATTGGTGGGTTGATGGCATCAAAGAGCTCTGGCATATTGGCACCTCAGCAACGGGGAGCACAGCCTGGCGTCATCAAGCCGGAAATGTCGGACACAATTACGGCTACCATCTATGCGGATAACTGGTTCGCCATGTATATCAATGGCAAGCTGGTCGCCGTCGATCCGATTGACTTCCTTCCGCACAACGTTGTCAAGGTTGACATCCTACCCGACTATCCGATGACGATTGCCATTGTGGCAAAGGACAACGCTGATCCAAAGACCGGATATGAGTACGGCAATCGTGTTGGGGATGCGGGGATCGTTGTGAAGTTCTCGGATGGCACCGTAAGCAATGCCAGCTGGAAAGTGCAGCGCATTTCGAGTGGCCCTCCGGTTAAGACTATCGCATTTCCAACTGGCTGGGAGTTGCCCACATTTGATGACAGCAAGTGGGAGTCGGCTACAGTGTATTCAACACAGCGCGTGAACCCGAAAAAGCCTTACTACGACTACGACTTTATGGGTGCTAGTTTTGTCTGGACGACAGACTTGGATACTGACAACACGATTCTCCTTCGGACAAAAGTGGAAAAACCAGGCTGGAACAAGCGCTGGAACACAAAGCCTGACCTGGACATCTCAGGGGCTCAAGTAAAGTCCTAAGCCAACACCCCCTCTTTCAGGTATGCTCATCAACAACCAGCATGTGGCATGACATCCGTTACCTCGGCGCATACCTGATTCCCATTTGTACGTTTGTTGCTTTGGTCCTGCGCGGACCATGGTCATACGCTGGCGTAGCTTTCGCTTTTATCGTTATTCCGGTGGTTGAGTTAGTTCTTGGGGCAACGAAAACATCGAAAACTCCCACGTCACCTGACCGAACGCTCCCAGACCGCTGGTTTGACATCCTGCTGTATTTGAACATCCCGATTGTCTACACGGCCGTTTGGATGCTGGGGACTGTGGCATCCAACGAGTCGTTGACACCCTTTGAAACAGTCGGGCTTGTGCTTTCGACGGGAGTGCTTCTTGGAGCTAATGGCATTAATGTCGGCCATGAGCTCGGGCATCGGGGAAATCCTGCGCAGCGGATGCTTGGAAAGGCGCTCCTAATTCCAAGCCTCTATATGCACTTTCACATCGAGCACAACCGCGGGCATCACCTTCATGTCGCCACACGGAATGATCCGAGCACGGCACGCTTCGGGGAAGCTTTATACGCATTCTGGCCGAGAACGCTACTGATGACCTATTTCAATGCGTGGAAGATAGAAGCATCGCGTATTCACGCAAGGCGGGAGACAGGCATTCGGGCCATCAATGGGATGTTAACCTACACGTTCATCCAAGGTGTTTACGTTGTTGGGCTCGTTGCATCGTTTGGCTTAAATGCGGCTTTAACAGTCCTATATGCCGGGATTGTCGGGGCGTTGCTCCTTGAAACCATCAACTACATCGAGCACTACGGCCTGACACGAAAGCAGCTGGAATCCGGAAAATTTGAACGGGTCACGGACAGGCATTCATGGAACTCAAACCACCATATTGGGCGGATTGTTCTCTATGAGCTGACCCGGCATTCTGACCATCATGCCATTGCGGGCAAGCCTTACCAGCGGCTTGACCATCGTGATGCCGCACCGCAGCTTCCATTTGGTTATCCGACCAGCATGCTGCTCGCGATGTGTCCACCGCTCTGGTTTCACGTAATGAATAAGCGAGTTCCGGCTGATATGCGGGTTGATGCCTAAATGCGTTCGAGCTTGACGAGCGGTTGATCGCCAGAGTCGTACTGCGAAACGTAGAGGTCGCCGGCATCCGTAAGCAATGCATCGTGTGGATGTCGAAACGGCGTATCGTCTCTGGTTACCAGTGTGTCCTTACCAGCAACATTTGTGATAGTTGCCCCCACGGCCGCAATGGGTTTCAAGCTCTTGTCATGAACTGTCACGGATCCAGGAGCTTTGAAGTCCTGTGGCCATTTCCCTCCGATATGCGCGACAACCCAGCCGGCATCGATCGGACGCAACATGCGGGGATCCGAGCCATCAAGCGGTGCGCTCCTTAGAATTCGGCCATCCCAGGACCAGGTCACAATGCTGCGCTGGTCGCTCATCGCAACATGGAATTGCTGCCCACGCGCATTGTAAACATCGTGATGTCCTGCATGTGGTCCCCAATGCGGGACACCGCCAGCATTACCGCCATACATTTTTGTAAATGCGCCCAGAGCTGAATATTCGAGGAAGAAGTCACGCCCATAGCCATCAAGGACAACAAAGCGGCCATCCGGGTGATGCACCGTCCAGCTCGGATGATACTCACTCACATTTCCGTAGCCATCGGCCTTTAGGGCTGCCTTTGGAAATGGATATTCAGCAAGGACATCCCCAAACACGGTCACCTTTATCACCCGGTGGCTGTCGAGACTTGTGGCAAACAACACATCCCGATCAGCCTCACGGACAAGGGTAAGACCATGTGCTTTTGCTAGACCAAGCTGCTTCGCAAGCTGGACCTTTCCAGACTGAGGGTCGATGACTATCAGCTGGGCATCCGGGCCATCGTTAAGGAAGGCAAGGTAGCCCGAAGATGTCATCACGATGCCATGGCCATTTCCGATCCGAAGGCCCGCTGGTTTGAACCAGTTTTGGACAACTTTGAAGCGGTACTTTCCAGCTCCATGAATAGTGGTCTGCATTAGCGTTTATTACCGTCCGGCGATAACTGCGAGACTACGGGCACCGTTTTTACCTACGCAGCGGATCCCGAAAACGTAGTCATCCTTGGAGAATGGGACTTTCGCTTCCGTCGATGATTGTTTGGTTATTGCGATCGACTTTTCCCACTCTGGTTTTGTGGAGCGCCTGACCAGAATTTCATAGCCGATAGCATCCGGGTTTACTCGCCATTTGATGGTCGTTACGGGAGATAGGTCTGTGACTAAAGTCACGCCCATCGGAGGCAGCGGTGCGTGGCTTATATCCGTGACCCACGCAGCGGCGAGGCGGGCAACATTAGTTAGGTAACCAAAGTCGACATACTCAGGCTTGTCTCCGTAATCGACACCAGCCTCGACGCGAAGATCCTGGTGTTGATGCGCCCAATCTTCATTCGGTTCGGTAAAGCGGACCGCGGCGAAACCGGCTGCATGAAAAGGTGAATGGTCGCCTCCCCGTCCAAAGCGGTCCTGGCGGTAAACAACTTCAGTACGGAAGCCATGTATGTAGCGTTTGGCGACATCCGCTACGGACCGCGCAAGCGTTCTGCTTGGCGAGTCGGCATCTAGGCCGGTTGTCCTCCGGCGGTTTGCAGCAACGGATGATTCTCCTGGGGTATCTCCGCCAGAGAATATCCGGATGTAGTCTGTACGCTTCTTGCCATCGGCACCTGTGGAGTTCCCAACGATGTCATAGGTCGCCATCGCGACAACCGTTTCCCCCTTGGCCACCAGGGAATCTGCAAGATGTCTGGCACCTAGCAGCCCCTGCTCTTCACCGGTGAGCGCAGCGAAAATGATGCCTATGTCCGGCTTACTGGATGCGAGAACTCTGGCAACTTCGAGTGTGACGGCCACGCCGGATGCGTCATCGTTTGCCCCGGGAGCATCACTGGTGGAGTCCATGACATCGGTGACCCGGGAGTCATAATGCCCGCTGATAACGACCCAGTGGTTTGGGTACTTGGCACCTGGAATTTTCGCGTAGACATTGGAAATGGTGGACGGTTTGTCGACGCGCTGCCCCTTTGGTTCCAGCCACGTATCTTTTTCGACGCTCAGGTTGCCGCCAAAGCTTCGAAGGCGCCGAATGAGCCAGTCCGCTGCGGCATCCACGCCGCGCGCACCGGAAAGCGTATGCCGTGTAGGGAACACGCAAAGTCCCATGACCGTTTGACGAAGCTGTTCGGTCGAGACTCTTCGGCTGGCATTCTGGACAGCGCCGCACTTTGGAAATCCAGTCATGCGGCTATCATACCCGCCGTCTTAGCTGAGCGTCTTTTGGATGTCCCATAAGTAAATGCCCACTCTCCCATCGACAAGGAGAGTGGGCCAAGTAGGTGATTTTCCCTTTACGGAGCTGTTGTTACCGTGAGTGGTGCGCTCCACGCGCCGGTCCCGCTTTTATTTCTTGCACGTACCTGAACGGTGTAGGTTGTCCCCCGTGTCAGGCCGGTTCGGGTCGCAGTGGTTCCCTTTGCCGTTCCAGCCAAAACACCTGCGCCACTTGTGAACTGGTAGTCGTAGCTGGTTGCGCCTGACACTGCTGTCCAGCGGATCGGTGCCGACGTGGTGGTCACGGTTCCGTTGAGGGCAACACCTGTCACTTGTCCTGGAAGCTGTCCAACCGATGTGATTTTGACCGTATTGGACCACGCGGAGTTACCGAGAGGGCTAACCATCGCCACACGATAGTAGTAAGTCGTATTGGCTCCGAGACCCGTGTCACTATAAGTCCGTAACGTTGCACCACTGACGCTAGTCTGGACCACGTTGGTTGTGAACTGCGTGTTACGTGCCCTTTGGATAACAAACCCTGTGACTCCAGCCGGTGGAGCCACTGTCCAGTTGACAATAATACTTGGAGCATTCGTGCTGATAGGAACGTTGACGGCAGATGCAACAGGCGCTCCAGCGACCGCGACCGGTGTTGTGATGTTCGCAGCAGTCGACCATGGACCAGTTCCGGCATTATTCACCGTAGCAAGGCGGTAGTAGTAGCGGGTTGAACCACTTACAGTGCTGTCGACATAGGTTGTCGCCGTTGGTGATGCTGCTGCCAACGATGTGACGTTTGCAGTGAATGTAGCGTTTGTTGCTCGCTGAATCGTAATACCCGTTGGGTTGATTCCAGCAGCCTGTGCAGGATTTGTCCACGTAACCGTCACGGTCATCGGGTTTGACCCAGCCGCAGCCGTCGCCAAACGTACTCTTGTCGGTGCTATGCCAACTCTTTGAGCAGTCGTTACGGGCCCGGCAACATTTGACCAGGTTGACAATGCGCCACCCGGCGCAACAGCACGAATACGATAGAAGTAAGTCGTGTTGAGCGGTAGATTTGCATTGTTCGATGAAACCGCATTTGCAGCTGCCGTAATTGTTGTCATACCAGTCGTAAATCCAGCGTCCGTAGCACGTTGGATTTCAAAGCCAGTCTCGTTGGTGGCATTATCAACCCAAGTCAGCTGAATATTCGTCGTTGCTCCTGTCCCGGCTGCAGCAGGAATTGCCACAAGGTTTGTAGGAGCAACCGGCAGTTGAATGCCTGTGGTGGCACTCACCGTCGTCGAGTAATCAGACATACCGTACTGATTACTCGAAGCGAGCCGATAGTAATACTTCGTCTGAATCGCCAGAGGTGTATCGGTGTAGCTTGTCGCATTCGTAGCGAGGCTTATGGTGGTGAGATTTGCTGTGAAGTTGGCATCCGTGGCCCGTTGAAGCATCAAGGCTGTCAATGGGTACGGGATGTTGCCGAAGTTCCACGTGAGATCAATGCTAGGTGCTGCAGTCGTAGATGCCGCAGCCGTCGCAGTTACGCCACTGATTACAGATGGAAGCTGGCCTTCTGTTGTGACGACCACAGGACCAACCCACGAATTAGAGTCAGCAGACTTAATCCGGTAGTAGTACGTCGTCCGTGCACTTACAGTAGCGTCGATCATGTCGTTGCTGAAGCCATTGGCCGTTACATCCACAACATTGGCTGTAAACGTACGGTTCGTTGCTCTCTCGACAACAATGCCGGTCGCTCCAGGGCTGTTATTCGTCCAGTAAAGCTGAACGGTTGGAACGTTACTCGACAATGGACTTGTATACGCCGTGAGGTTTGCCAAACGGACGCTACTCGTAACGCTTGTTGAACAGGTTGCCTTTGCTGACTCACCTCCGCCATTGATGGCTGAGATTCGATACTGAACCGTTCCACCAATTGTTGGATCCTTATCAATCCAGGTTGTGGTTCCCTTTGGAACCGTCGCCACAACGGACCATAGCAATCCACCACCGGAAGCACGCGCTCCAGCATTACGCTCAACACGGTAGTTCCAGTTTACTGTTGCAGAATCGCTCCATGAGACTTCAACACCCGACGCCACGACAGTCGCCGATGCCCCAGTCGGAGCAACTGGTGCAGTCTTGGATACAGCCACACTCACTGGACGCATCATGTCATTCTCTTCGTGGCCGAGGAGGTGGCAGTGCCATGCATAGTCCCACATGAAGTTTGTGTTCGCATTGGTGATCGTTATGGGACCAGCACCAGAGAGATCCTGAACTTCAATCTGCGCTCCGACAGCTTTGGTCGGGTCAAGTGGACGTACGTTGTCTGGAACAGCAAATGGCAGATACATGTGCTTTGGACGCATTGCGACAATACAGTCCTGCAGCGGGTGCATTTTGATGGACTCTTTCCATCCAAGTTCATTCGCTTCCGGCCAGGTAACAGCTCCATCCCAGCCAACGCGATTGACAATCTGAACATCGAACAGGTGGAAGTGCATGACATGGGAGTCCACACCGTTGTGCGTTACTTTCCAGATTTGCACCTTGTCATCCGACATGTTTTCTGTCGTTGGGTCAAAGTAGCCGAGGGGAACAGTGACTTGTGTGGAATATGTCGTGAATGGCATTTCCACACCGAGCGTGGCGTTCATTCGGCCATACTGGAGTTCGAAGAGCTCCTGAATCGCCTTTGGCTCCATCTTTGTCGTGATGGCTGGTCCCGTTGGTGCACCCGTCTTTTCATCGAGTGGTGTGAATGTCAGCGATGTCGCATTGATGGAACTAAACGTATCTGTGTAGTTTTGCCCTCGTGCATCATTGTAAGCAGACTGTGGAACAATTGGCGCCGGCTGGCTGGCTGTATGTGCAGCCTGGATCAGCGGCGTCAGCTCACCAACATTGATAGGTGCCGCAGCTGGTGCGTTTGCGTCAGGATTGACGTCAAACCGCATAATTGTTCGCGTATTTGGTGCAAACCCCTCGACGGTGCTTGGAGCACCGCCTGTATCCTGCTGATCAGGATTTCCGGTGTAGTAGTCCAAACGGGCATCAAACCCTGGCAGTGGTGCAGCGGCATCGTTGTACATGATGATCTTGCTTCCGGCAGGAACCTGCGAGAAGTCAACAATGACATCGGCGCGCTCAGCAGGACCGACCCACAGAGAGTGCGTTGAGTTGTTGAGAACGACAATTGTGCGGCGCATGTACTCGTAGCCGAATGGGGTTGCCGGGATAACGACAGGTTTCGGCAGGAAGCCAGCCTCGTTACCAATCTGAATCCAAGCTGGTCCGGCGGATGTGGGATCCGGAACGCCTCCATCGCGACCATCCGTTGGCCAGGTGTCTGGCCATGTCCCCGCTGGGAGTCCGGTACCGTTGTCGCTGATAGTGCCATCAGGATTCAACGTGGTGTTGGTGAAACCGACACCAAAGCCGGTCATACCAGGTGTGGACAAAGGTATCGCATCGTTAGGACTATGTGGATTCGCCGGGAGCATTTTGATTTCCGTTGGATGTGCAGGATCGATGTAGTACAGCTGCAGGTTGACGTAACGCTCCGTGGATGCATTCAAGATGCGGAAGCGGTATGCCTTGCGATCAACGTCCATTGTTGGAAATGCTGTTCCATTGACTGTCATGACATCCATGAAAGCCTCAGGAACCGCACTTGGATGAGGAACACCGGGCATCATTGGTGGTTCGCCCGGAGCTCCATAGTATGGATTGGGGACTGCACCATTTTTGCTTGGAAAGGATGGCCAGAACCACTGCCCCCAGTCGTAGCGCCCCATGCCATTCGCACCGGAAATGTCATATGGATTCTGGTTTGGCATGTACACATGCGGGTACCAAAGGTTTCCCATCGGTCCCCAATTCCAAGTTGGATCGGTTGCCGCAAGCTGGGCCGGCCCAGGAACAAACGTTTTATCAGCAATCACCAATGGGATTCCGTAGCGGTGTTCATCATTGGATGTCGGCAGGACCTGCTTCAGCCCGGGGTTTATTCCGGAGAGGTTGGTCCCATCAATGAGATCCTTTTCGTATTGATCCGTAATCATGTACCCGGATACTTCACCCGCATAGAAGTTCAAACGGGTCATTCCAGATGTGTGGTCATGGTAGAACATCTGCCGCGCATTCTGTTGGTTGGTGAAGTAGTACGTCATCGCACCATCACCAGGATCAGTCATATCAGGAACGTTGCGCGCGCTGACACCGCGCTTGTACGGAGTTGGGTCGCCCTTTGGAACAATCCATTGGTGTGGAGTTCCATCAGAGATCCAAGGTGTCTTTCCACCGTGGAGGTGAATAAGAGCGCGGTTTTCTGTGTACTGTTCGTAGACTGGGTTACCCTGCGCATCGACGCCCTTTTGCAGGGGTCCGTCGCCAGCTCCCATCAGCGTTTTGTCTACAGGGAGGAAGAGATTTCCGGCGCTTCCAAGGCCAAGGTTGTTAACGAACTTCAAGCGAACAGGCTTGTCTGCCTCTGCGAAAATGAATGGACCAAGGTAGTGACCCTGACCATCCGAGAGCGGGTTAAGGTCCCGGTAGCCGCGGACCTGGGATGTAGGAGGAAGGTCTGTACTCCATTGATGCTGGAAGTCCTCAACGGCAATCTCGTAGTAGTCATCGTTTGGATAGGCAGCATTGGGAATAGGCTGTGCAACTGAGATGTACTTACCAAGGTTATTGGCATGAGAGGGCCCAAGTCCTGGAAGCGTGTCTATGAATTTACGGATTCCTGTCCCAACAATGTGGTTACCTTGAGCATCAAATTCTGGCAATGGACTATTGGCATAGTTTGGTGTTGTCCCGAAATAGTCCGGTTGGCCACCGGGACCTGGTGCACCGACTTGTACTGGCCCGCGTCGCTCGGCGCGAGCAGTGCGCATAGTCGCAGCTGCCGCTTTTCGCTGTTCCGCGGAAACGCGTCCAAGAACTTTGCGTTCCTGACCTTCGGGTTTGCGGGATGTAGGATTTATATCCACCTTGATGGAGATTTGTCCTGACTTACCAGAAACCTTTGATGATGTCCGTACTGATTTGCTGACGGAGCGTGATGAGGTTTTCGTTGGTTTGCTCGGAGTAACTTTGGATTGCTTCGCAGGACCACCCGCTGCCAGGGACAGCATGATGAGGGAAGGATTGACAATTGCCAGCACACCGAACTTGAGTAACCAGTTCTGACGCTTGGTAACCATTTTAAGGAATCTCTTTCGTACCGGGAATACGAGATGCGTTTTCGCATCTGCTTTTGCCTGCCGCTGACCTTCGGGAAAGGCCAGCAGCAGATAGTTAACAAATGTGCAATATTCATGCCTACAAACAAAATCCCTCGAACAAGTGATAGGCAATTCCAAATGCACCACTGGTTTCATAGCAGAAGAAAACGAGTAATGAAGCAGGTCAAAATGCAAAGAACCGCACCACCGGCAGTAGCCGAAAGCGCGGTTTGATTCACGGGAGACTATAGGAGTCTAGATTGGATCCACATCCGCAACAACGAGAGCAGTTCGTGTATCAAGCACGATGTGGGAAACATCAGTCCTCCACTTCCACACTTCATAGACCGCTGGATACACCAACAGCTCTAGGATAAAGCTCGTAAAGATCCCACCAACCATTGGTGCTGCAATTCGCTGCATGACATCCGATCCCGCTCCAGTCGACCAGAGTACGGGAACAAGCCCCATGAACATCGTCATCACAGTCATAAACTTCGGACGAATTCGCCGTGCTGCACCGGCGACAACCGCCTCACGCAGAGCATCCCGGCTCGTGAGCCTTCCTTCATTCTTTGCCTTGTTATACGCAAGGTCAAGATAGAGAAGCATAAACACGCCTGTCTCGGCATCAACGCCCATCAGGGCAATCAGTCCAACCCAGACGGCAATACTCATATTGAAGCCAAGGGCATATACAAGCCAGATTGCACCTATCGCGGAAAATGGAACCGCGAGCAATACAATCAGGGTTTTCTGTATGGACTTGAGGTTGGCGTAGAGGAGAATACAGATGAGTGCCAGGGTGATTGGCACAACCAGTGTCAATCTTTGTGCAACGCGCTGCATATTTTCATACTGACCAGACCACAGCACGGTCGCTCCTACAGGGAGCTTGAGGTCGGCGGCCAAAACCCGCTTGCCTTCATCCACAAACGACTGAGGATCACGGCCATCAAGATCGACGTAGACGTAGCCTGTCAACATCCCGTCTTCATCGCGAATCATCGCCGGACCGCTCACGATCCGAACATCGGCGACATCAGCGACCGACACCGAACGCTTACCATCCATGTCTGTGACAATTAGCTGTGAGATCGCCTCGATGTCACTTCGATAGGCCGACTTTAGGCGGACATTTACAGGATAGCGATTACGGCCATCCACAACTGTACTGACCTCTTCACCACCGATTGCATTTGCAACAACTATCTGAGCATCATCGATAGTCAGGCCATAGCGGGCAAGCTTGGCGCGATCCCAGGCAATGTCAAGATAGTAGCCAGCTGCGGTTCGCTCAGCAAAGACGCTGCGGGCGCCCCGGATTCCTGAGAGGTGTTCTTCAACCTCGGCAGCAACGGCATCGACTTCATCCGTGGTCTTGCCAGTAACCTTAAGACCAACCGGTGTCCGAATACCCGTCGTAAGCATATCGATACGCGCTTTGATTGGCATCGTCCAGCCATTTGCAAGACCGGGAACGCATACCGCTGCGTTCATTTCACGCTCGAGATCTTTGATAGAAATCGTGTCTGGCGTGATTCTTCGAAGCAGGGGCTTCATGATTTCCGGTGCCCACTTCGAATACCAGGTCGGAACCTTACGCCACTCTTCGCGCGGCTTTAGGACGATAACTGTTTCGAGCATCGACAGCGGAGCCGGGTCTGTACTGGAATCTGAGCGACCAGCCTTGCCGAGCACTGCTGCAACTTCCGGGAATGCCTTTATCTTCTTGTCGGTCACATTGAGCAAGCGCTGCGCTTCGGTAACAGAGATACCGGGCATCGTGCTTGGCATGTAAAACAGTGCGCCTTCATCCAATGGTGGCATGAACTCACGCCCCAGTCGGTTGAACACCGGCACGGTCATCCCAACCAGCAGTGTCGCTGCTGCAATCACCATCCAGCCACGCTTCAGCGACCAGACAACAACCGGCTCGTAGATACGAATCAGCCCGCGGCTAATCGGGTGCTCTTCCTCGCTCTGGAGCTTGCCCACAAGGATGCTATGCAGGACACGATCGATAAAGACATTGCCCGTCTTCTTTTCTCCCAGCTTGACGATAAGAATACGAAGCGCAGGATCAAGCGTCAGGACCATGATGGCCGCAACCAGCATCGAGAGGTTCTTTGTGTAAGCCAGCGGCTTGAACAAACGGCCTTCCTGCGCTTCGAGGGTCATGATTGGCAGAAATGAGACGGCAATCACCAGGAGTGCGAAGAAGCTTGGTCCTGCGACATCTTTGACGCCTTGGACGACTACATTGGATACCGAACCTGTACGTCCACCTTTTTCCCACTCTTCAAGGCGCTTATGTGTCTGTTCGACGACAACAATCGCCGCATCGACCATCGCCCCTACTGCGATTGCAATCCCGCCAAGCGACATGATGTTGACACTCAGTCCAAGCAACTTGAATGGAATGAATGCAACCAATATCGACACAGGGATCGTAATCACCGGGATGATTGAGCTTGGGAAGTGCCAGAGAAAGACAAAGATAACCAGTGCGACGACTACCATTGCTTCGAGCAGTGTGGTGTTTAGGGTGTTGATGGAACGCTTGACGAGATCGGAGCGGTCATACACAGGAACCAGCTCAAGCCCAGTAGGCATAGAGCCTTTGACATCCTTGATGCGTACCTTTACACGGTCGATGACATCGCTGACATGCTCTCCCTGCTGCGCAATCACAATGCCACTGACGGTCTCGCCATTACCATTGAAATCTGCAACGCCGCGGCGCATATCAGGACCGAATTCGACATCGGCGACATCCCCGATCCGCACAGGGCGGTCGTTGTCCATCCCTTGAATAATGGTCTCCGAGAACTCCGTCAAGGACTTGGCGTAGCCACGTCCACGCACCATGTACTCAGTGCCACCAAACTCCACCAGACGTCCACCGGATTCCTGGTTGGTGCCGCGGACAGCATCCACGACCTTTCGCAACGGCACGCCGTATCTGCGCAGGCGTACCGGGTCAATATTGACTTGAAACTGACGACCAAAGCCACCAACCGTTGCGACTTCCGCAACACCGGGAATGGCTTTTAGCTGATAGCGGAGCGTCCAGTCCTGGTACGCACGGATGTCAGCCGGGTTTAGCTTGCCGGATTTGTCCACAAGGGCGTATTGGTAGACCCATCCGAGCCCGGATGCATCCGGACCAAGCTGTGTCTGAACTCCTTTGGGAATCCGCTGAAGCACGCCTGCAAGGAGCTCATTGGTCCGCGAGCGCGCAGTAGTAACATTTGTGCCTTCATCAAACACTACATAGACAAAGCTGTAACCAAAGTCACTGAAGCCACGTACGGCTTTGACATGAGGCGCGCCAAGCATCGCCGTAACGATGGGATATGTCACCTGATCTTCGATGACATCGGGAGAGCGGTCCCATTTTGAGTAGACGATTACCTGCGTGTCAGACAGATCAGGGATGGCATCCACAGGCGATGACCGGAACGAGAACCACCCAATTATGGCTGCGAAGGCAACCAAGATGAGGACGAGGTAGCGATTTTTGACAGAGAAGTCAACGATACGGTCAATGTTCATTAAAGGGATTCCATAGCGGCACGCTGGTGCAGAGGCACCCAGCCTGGCAGGTGACTAGTGGCTGCGTAGCCGGCTTTCGGAGTCGATCAGGAAGTTGCCTGATGTCACAACGCGCTCTCCGCTTTTAAGTCCACTCTTGATAACGATGCGTCCGGCACTGTGTCGCTCAACGGTGACATCCCGGCGGGTGTAGCTGCCATCCGCTCCATGAACAAACACATACGTAGCTTTACCTGTGTCAATTAGGGCATCCGACGGGATGGAAAGTGCGGCTTCCCGGGCGACGTTCAGTATGACATCAACGGCGGCACCAGGAGTAAATGCTCCATTTGCATTGCTTACGATGAGTCGGATTTTTGATGTCCTTGTCGATGGATCAGCTACGGGAAGTGCATCTGAAACGGTAGCCTCAGCTTGATGTTTACCATCTGCCGTACGTACAGTTACGGTTGTGCCCGGTTGCAGTACTTGCGTATCTGATTCAAGGACTTCTGCGTTCACCCACACGGTTGAAAGGTCTGCAATCTGAAAGAACTCAGTGCCTTCCATAAAGCGCTGTCCCTTACTGATCGAGCGTGTCAGCAGGTAGCCATTGATCGGTGAAAAGACATCGATTGTACGGGTAACTTCCCGCGTAGCCGCGAGCTGAACAATCTGCTCATCGGTCATACCTAGGTTTCGCAGATTTTCTACCGGCCCCTGGACGATGCCTTGGTTGGCATTTATTATCCCGGAGTTACCCTCAGGTCCAAGTACACCTGTCGCAAAGCTCATATTCCTCTGAACTGCGCTCTTGGCATCCATTTCCATCGGCTTTGCACGGTGTCCGCCTGTATTGGATTCCGGGGCCATCTTTTCAGGCTTTGCATCAGGAAGCCCGTGTGAGCGTCGGATGAACTCTTTACGCATCGCAAAGGCTTCATCTTTGTAGTCATGGAAGCGGTCCATACGCGCTGCGGGTGACAGGCCATTGATTTGTGCGCTGGTTGCGCCACCAGTTTGGCCAGAGGACCCCACACCCGTCTGTCCCGGCACGACGGTCTGCGGGATTTTGTCTGCAGTCTCTAGGGCGAAGAAGAAGGCACGTTCGCGTGCGAGCAGCTCGGGTGAGTAATACCCTGCAAGCATTTCACCTTTGCGGACAATTGCGCCAACGGGGGTATCGGTGATTTCCTGAATCCAGCCATCGATTGGGACATTGATTCGGTAGATGCGCGTCTCATCAGCCTGCACCCGCCCCGGGATAATTCGGGTTGTTCCGTGCCCTGACTTGCTGATGACTTCCGAGCGTATTCCTGCAAGCCGGGTTTCTTCATCGGAAAGCCGAATCGTAGATTTTCCGGCATCGATTACGGGTTCGAGATCCATACCACAGGCAGGACACGTCGCAGGATTTTCAGATTGTATTGCCGGGTGCATTGGACACTCGTACTTAGTCACTGACTTTACGGGTTCGAGATCCATACCACAAGCAGAGCAATCGCCTGGATGGTCTGACTTGACGGTGGGATGCATCGGACACGAGTAAGCAACTCTTCCAGATTTGGATTGTGACTGTGCGGCTGCGGCGCGCGAGTCTCGAAAAATCGAGCCCGCTGCAAATGCGGTCACAGCAATTCCGGCGGCTGCGATTCCAGGGACCGATTTTCTAACATTCATCACTAACTATCTCCAAGGCAAACTTGGTCACAGTAAGGGAGCACAACGTGCCCTTCCGTTACCAACTGCATCTGTCAGAGATAATCGGCAGTATTCAATTCGACCTTAATAGTGATTAACAACAAACTATAAAATTAAAATATATATTAGTAGGATTTAATCAGAACCACACTTCCTATGGAGTCAAATAGCAGGCAGACTTGTTTCTGATGGACTGGTGTAACGTGGTTCAAGCATGTGGTTGAGACTGTAATTCCTTCCTTTGTTTCGTCTTGTTTGAGGCTCCAAGAAAAGAGTTGCCCCCCGAAGGGTTTGAGGTTTCGGAGGGCTATTCGAATGAGCCTAGATGTCTTACTTAGTGGTTCCGCTTGCGGATCCAACGGCTCCAACTCCGTAGATGTTGCGGGCTTGAACTTCAACAGTGTAGGTGGTTGCGGTTGTCAGACCAGTGAACGTGTAGTTCCTTGGAGTTGCCGTATTCAGCGTAACCGTTGAGACTACGGTACCAGCTGCATTCTTCAGCGTTACCACCCATCCATTGGCAGGAGCCACAACAGGAGTCGTGACTGCTGTCCAAGTTACAGGGATGGTTGTTGTTGATGTCGCTCCAACCGTCACTGTAGGCGCTGGGTTCAGCTGCCCTGCGGATGTTGCAGAAACCACATTGGACCATGCCGTGTTTCCGAAAGGTGTCACCAGCTGTACACGGTAGTAGTACAGGACATTCAATCCAAGACCCGTATCGGTGTAGCTTGTGGCACTTGCCCCAAGGTTGACTGTCACAAGACCCGTGGTGAACTGTGCGTTACGGGCACGTTGCAGAACCAGACCGGTTGCACTTCCCGGATTATTCGTCCATGCTAGATTCATCGATGGCGCAGCCGTAGATGCCGCTACTGGTGTAGCAATCAGACCTGTTGGTGCAGGAGGCATTCCTGCATTTGAGATGGTGCTTGCAATCTCCGATGGTGCACTCGCTCCGTAAACGTTATTCGTGATCACTCTGTAGTAGTACGTCGTGCTAGGCACAACAGTGCTGTCCGTGTAAGTGACTGCCGCACCATTTGTGGTCGTGAAGCTGCGATCGATGGATGCGAACGCCGGGTCAAGTGAGCGCTGAACCGTAAAGTTCGTGACGGCTACAGGTTGCGTTCCAATCACCCAGCGGACGACAACGTTGTTTATCGACGAGCCAGGAGCAGAGGCCACAGCAGTAATTCCAGTTACAGGTGCACCCAACTGACCAGGGCTGACCGCAGAAGCAGTGGCGGAGTATGCCGATGCTGCATTGCCAACTCCGATTGCACGAACACGGAAGTAATACGTGGTGTTGATCGCAAGGCCGGTTGCGGTGAACGATGTCGTGTTCGCTGCCACAGGTGTTGTCACCAATCCAGTGGTAAAGGTCGCATTCGTTGCACGCTGAACTTCAAAGCTCGCTTCGTTGGTCGAGTTATCTGTCCAGGAAAGGTCGATGCTTGGTGCTGCCGCACTGACTGCTGCAGGAGTCGCTGCCAATCCTGATGGCGCATCCGGGATCACTCCGCTTGCGGTGGAGTTTGCCACATTTGATGCCGCAGAGTTTCCATATTGGTTCTGCAACACCACACGGTAGAAATACGTGGTCGCAGGTTGGACGGTCGTATCGATGAACGTACGTGCCAATGATGCCACATTGAACTGTGTAACTGTGCCTGCCGTAAATCCGGCAACTGTGGACCGCTCAATCAGGATTCCCTGAAGCGGAACGACCTGTGCAGGTACCGTCCAGCGAAGCGTGATGGTTGGGGCATTCGCCGATGGTGCTGATGCCGTTGCCGCAAGGCCCGTTGCCGCAGCAGGAAGGCGACCAGGTGTGGTTGCCGATACAGCTGCTGTGTACTGGAATGGTCCGTTTGCATTGACAGACCGTAATACATAGTAGAACGTCTGCCCAATTCCAACTGTCGTGTCGGTGTAGTTTGTAGCGTTGCCAGCGATATTAAACGTCTTGACATTGTTGACAAACATCGGGTCGGTCGAACGAAGGATTTGGATGCTCGTAGCCGATGGCAGTGCATTCGTCCAGTTCAGCGTGATTGCTGGCGCAGCGGCAGACAGTGTTGACGCTGTACAGCTGACGTTTGAGAGTGGGCTGTTTGGCTGAATCGTCACCTCTGCAGTTGCATAGGCTGACTGTCCACCACCATTGATTGCCGAGACGCGGTATGTATAGGTTCCACTTAGATTGACAGCTGGATCAGTCAGACTAGTTGTGTTACCAACCGTAGATCCAACAAGAATCCATGTATTGCTACCACTTGCCTGACGGTCAACACGGAAGTTCCAGTTCGCAAAATTTGTCGTCCATGAGATCACATTTCGTCCACTTGTAGTAACAGCTTGACACCCACCAGGAGTAACTGGCTTAGATTTGCTGACACTTACCGAAACGGGCCGCATCATGTCGTTCTCTTCATGCCCAAGAAGGTGACAGTGCCATGCGTAGTCCCACATAAAGTTAGTGTTGGCATTGGCGACAGTGACCGTTTGAGTGAACGATGCAGGGTCGTTAATCGTGATTGGAGAATCCACTGGCTTGGTTGGGTCTAGCGGGCGGATATTATCTGGAAGCACAAATGGAAGGCTCATGTGCTTTGGACGCATTGCCACGATGGTATCCATCAGCGGGTGCATCTTGACGGATTCCTTCCAGCCAAGCTCATTCGCTTCGGGCCAGGTTACTGCACCATCCCAACCAACACGGTTGATCAACTGGATATCAAAGAGGTGGAAGTGCATTACATGTGAGTCCACACCGTTGTGGGTTACCTTCCAGATCTGGACCTTGTTGTCAGACATGTTCTCAGTTACCGGGTCAAAGTAGCCCATTGGTAATGTTGTCTGAATGTTGGCTGTCGTTAATGGACGCTCGATACCCAGAACCGCATTCATTCGTCCGTATTTGGTTTCAAAGAGTTCGTGAATCGCCTTTGGTTCCATTGGGACCGTTGCAGCAGGACCTGTAGGTGCTCCAGTGACTTCATTCAGTGGTGTGAATGTCAGTGAGTTAGCCTGAATCGAGCTAAACGTATCCGGATAGTTCTGTCTACGGACGGCGTTATATGCACTCTGCGGAACGATTGGCGCTGGATGGGATGCTTTGTGAGCAGCCTGAACCAGTGTCGTGAGGTCGGTCAGATTGACCGGTGCAGCTGCGGGAGCATTGCTGACCTCAAATCGCATGATGGTTCGGGTGTTTGGTGCAAATCCTTCAATCGTACTTGGAGCGCCACCGGAATCCGTCATGTCATCATTGCCGGTGAAGTAGTCCAACCGGGCATCAAAGCCTGGCAGTGGAGCTGCAGCATCGTTGTACATGATGATCTTGCTGCCAGCAGGGACCTGTGAAAAGTCCACGATGACATCGGCACGCTCCGCAGGACCCACCCACAAAGAGTGTGTGCTGTTATTCAAAACAACAATCGTACGGCGCATGTATTCATAGGCAAACGGAGCACTTGGAATGACGACCGGTTCGGGCAGGAAGCCTGCTTCGGAGCCGACCTGAATCCATGCTGGACCAGCATCGGCAGGATCTGGCACACCACCTACACGGTTGTCCGCTGGCCAGGTATCCGGCCAACCACCAGCAGGAAGACCTGTACCAACCGTGCCATCCGCATTGAGTGTCGGGTTGGTAAAGCCAACGCCAATCCCAGTCATCCCAACATTCACTAATGGAGCCTTACCCGTCGTAGCCAGGCTGTCAGTTGTCTTGTGAGCAGTCGCAGGCAGCATCCTGATTTCCGTTGGATGCGCAGGGTCAACATAGTAAAGCTGCAGGTTGACGTAGCGCTCAGTGCAGGCATTCAGGATGCGGAAACGGTATGACTTGCGGTCGACCTGCATCGTTGGGAATGCGGTTCCATTAACGGTCATGACATCCATGAAGGCTTCAGGAACAGCGCTCGGGTGAGGCACGCCTGGGATTACAGGAGGCTGCCCTGGAAAGTTCGCATATGGGTTCGGAACGGAGCCGTTTTCAAGTGTCCAAACAGGCCAGAACCACTCGCCATAGTCATAACGTCCCATGCCATTGGCACCAGAGATGTCAAATGGGTTTTGGTTTGGTGTGTAGACATGTGGATACCACAGCGATCCGTATCCACCCCACTTATTGGTGTCCCAGGTTGGGTCAGTGGCCTTTAGCTGTGCTGTATCTGGTACAAATGTCTTGTCCTGAATGACCAGCGGAATTCCGTAGCGATGGTCTCCACCTTCAGATGGGAGAACCTTCTTCAGCTGTGGGTTAATCCCAGAGTAGTTAGTACCATCGATGAGATCTTTCTCATACTTGTCGGTGATGAAGTAACCGGAGGCTTCTCCAGCATAGAAGTTGAGACGCGTCATACCGCTGGTATGGTCATGGTAGAACATTTGGCGGCTGGACTGCTGGTTGGTGAAATAATATGTCATTGCACCGTCGCCTGGGTCAGCCATGTCTGGAACGTTTTGTGCACTCACGCCCTTTTTATATGAAGTAGCCTCACCTGCAGGAACGATCCACTGATGAGGAGTTCCATCGGAAATCCACGGAGTCTTACCGCCGTGAAGGTGAATCAATGCACGGTTTTCGGTGTATTGCTCAAAAACGGGGTTTCCGTTTCCATCTACTCCGAGTTGATTGGGACCATCCCCAGCGCCCATAAGTGTCTTATCGACAGGTAGAAACAGGTTTCCAGCTTCCCCGATGCCAATCTGGTTCACAAATTTCAGGCGAACAGGTCGGTCTGCCTCTGCAAAGATGAAAGGACCGAAATAGTGGCTAACGTTGCCACCTTGAGCCGATGGACTTAAGTCCTTGTAGCCACGGACCTTGCTTGCAGGTAGGTCTGTGGTCCACTTATGGAGAAAGTCATTGACGGCTATCTCGTAGTAGTCATCATTGGGGAACGATGCGTTTGTAACCTTCTGCGCTACCGGAATGAAGTTACCAAGGTTATTCGCATTCGCAGGACCAAGGCCAGGCAGGCTGTCGATGAACTTTCGGATGCCTGTCCCAGCGATGTGGTTGCCCTGAGCATCAAACTGTGGAAGCGGGCTGTTTGCGTAGTTTGGTGACCCGAAGTAGTCAGGGGTCATTCCGGGAACGATATCAGGACCTGCGTTAGGTCCGGAGCCATTAGCACGCGCTGCACGGCGGCTGGCGCCTGCCGCCTTGCGCTGCTCAGCAGTGACACGACCAAGAACCTTGGTTTCCTGCCCGGTGGTCGCCCGAACCTGATGGGTTCCATCCAAGCGCTTCGCCAATCGGCTTGCGGCGGATTCGATCGAAGACATTTTGGGCGATGATTTGGCGGCAGCGGCTTTGGACACTGACTTGGAAGCAGGCTTTGTGACGTTGGCTGACTTCTTGGAAACAGGCTCTACCATTTTCCGCTTCACATCGTGTCCGGGCCCTCCGTAGGCAAGGCTCAGCATAATAAGCGAAGGATTTACAATAGCCAATACACCGAACTTAAGGAACCAGTTCTGACGCTTGGTGACCATTTATCAATTTCTCTTTCGTACCGGGAATACGTGGTGTGTCTCCACACCGTTCGTCACCTGTATCAAGGTTTGGGATTCTCCTGATGCAGATAGTTAACTAATATGCAATATTCATGCCTTATAACTATCAAGATGCAGTGCGAAGAAAATCATGCGACGGGAGTACGAAAATCATCTGGAGTGGAAAGTGTTTACTGCATCGTTCCAGATGCACACTTAAACCAAATAAAGGTGTCAGAGATTACTTGCGCAGATTGCGAGTCATTACTGGCGCTCGCAGTCCGCGTAGCCGGAGGGATGGTACGCGCGTAGCTTTCAATGCAATCGTGTCCAAACGACAGGTAAGCGCTATCGGTATGGCAGCTGAATAGTTTCCTAAGACTTAGCCAGTACCTTGCGCGTTTTCTTGAAGTAAACGTTCAAAACTGTGCCCAGTAGAACAATGACCACGCCGTTAACCAGAAATGCAGGAGCGTAGCCGCCGGCAGCCTTGATCAGCCCAAATATGATTGGTCCGACCGCCTGACCAACAAAAAACATAAAGGCGAACAGACTTACGGCTGTGGCTCGTAGCTCCGGCTTTAACTCTGTCGCGCGCGTTTGAAGTGAACCGTGCATCGCAAAGTAGCCAAGGCCGAAAAAGAAGATTCCGCCAATAGCCATCCACCATTGGCCAAGCTGGCTCATGACAATACATCCAGCGGCGATCAACAATGACCCAAATTGTGCGATTCCACCCTCACCCAGGCGTGTCACGAGCTTACGAACAGACGATGAGTAGACTAGACCCCCAACGCCATACATTGCCATGATCAGGCCAATCTGCGTCGACTTCATCAGTGGAAAGCCAGTCTTGATCGCTGCCCCCAAATACGCCATCGTTCCGAAGACCACGCACCCTTCTACAAACACCGCAGCGAAGATAGCCTGTCCAGCCGGCATCGCAAAGAGGTCCCCAAATGGCTTGAAGGAAAATGGCTTGTCTTTTGCTTCCTCAGGAAATCTGATGGTCTCGTAAACCAACGCTCCGGCAGCAAGAATGGCTCCTCCACCAAATACGAGGAATGTAGTGCGCCACCCGAACAAGTCCTGCAAAATGCCACCGAGGGAGCTGCTGAATATCTGCCCGAGCATCAGGGCCATCATGAAGCGGGCAAGCGCGACCTGCCGTACTTCATACGCTATCTTGTCCCCAATGTAACTGAGCGACAGCGGAATGATTGCTGCAGCACAAACACCTGTAATAAAGCGTAATGCAATGAAAACAGGGAGATTCGGCACGAAGGCACAGCCAGCTGTCCCGATGGCAAATGCCATCAGAGCAACGCTCATCACCTTCAGCTTGCCAATACGATCCCCGAGCGGCCCATAAAACCATTGACATAATCCGTACGGAAACGCATAGGCACTAATCGTCCACGCCGCTCTCTCTTCACCAACACCAAAATCCAACGCGATTATCTTTAGGACAGGGTCGATAACCCGGGCATCCGCGGATACAAGAAAGGCTGCGAGGCCAAGAATCAACAACGATGCCCGATTACGTGTCATTTTGTTACTGTACACGCAGCTTCACCTTTTTCGGAATAGGAATGCCGATAATCATCCGATTCCAGCGATCCTGAGAAAGCGACGAAAACAAGGACAATCCACGTATGTACAACGTGTGCAGGAATTCCCGATGATACACACGAACATAGCGGTAACACCCGGTTCCGCGATGTTGCGGACCGGGTGGGTTACTTAACGGTACGAAGTGCGATGACCACCTTGTTCGATTACATGCACTCTGTCAACAGCGATGTGTCTGGCAGACTGCCGCGTTCCATCCGGCCAGTAAACCTCGGCATCCACGGCGTCATCTATCGTTGCAAGACCAAAGTGCAGTCGAAGATCACTTTGGTTCCCTTCACCTGTGCCTGCTTCGACCTGTCGAACGTACATTTGTTTGCGCTGTTTGATGATAACCTGCGCGCCAATCGCTGAACGATTCACTGTTTTTCCATTGCCAACCAGCTGGATCTGAACCCAGTGATTACCCAATGGTTTTGTGCTCTTGTAGAGTCGTCCTCCAGTCGCAAGCTCCAATGTCCCATCATTGTCGATATCACCAAACGCCGCCTGATAGGTTGGGGCAATACCGCTGAGTCCAGCAACGTTTGTCACATCGTTAAACCAACAGGCTCCGCTATTGCGAAGCAGCACCGGGTTGTTTGGCCGCCCAAAGGATGCCGTTCCGTAAACGGTCGTAAAAAACAAGTCGATCCGACCATCGTTGTCAACATCCGCAAGCGCGGGGCTTGCATACGACTCTTGATAGAACACGCCGCACGTCCCCAAGTCATCGAATACAAACTTTCCCGCTGGCCCACGATTACGCAAGAACCTTGACTTTGGCTGGTCGCCACGGCTATCGACATGAGCAAAGTTGCCCGCAAACAAGTCGAGCCAGCCATCATTATCGATGTCACCCCAAGCGGCACCAATCGAGTGACCGCCATCAAAGCCACCCGATGTCGCGGTTGCTCCCCGCTCCGGAGCGAAATCGCGAAGGCTCTTACCATCCTTTCCGATGACATAGAGATTGTTCGCCTGCAACCGGTAGTTGGACATGTAAATGTCAGTGGTGCCATCACGGTCATAGTCCGCTGCTGTCACACCTCGTGTCCGGGATGTCGCGACATCTGCAACCTTTGTAAATCCCTTGCCAGCATCATTGCGTAAGAAAAATGTTGGGTACGTGATTCCACGATCCCAATCTTCGTATCCACCGATCACGAGGTCCACGAAGCCATCATTGTTGAAATCTGTCCAACAGGCACCGCGCGAAACCGATTCGGGTAGTGGCGGTAATGCCACATCAATGAACTTTCCATTACCCGCATTTCGCATCAGCCGGCGCTGTGACCATGAAAACAGGTCTACAAAGCCATCATTGTCGTAGTCAGCAGCGACAACATGGCTTGCTGAGCCCACATTAATGAACTTGCGTCCTCGTTCGTTTCGCCAGATCGCGCCTCCACAAATGATGTCCGTAAAGTGATCATTGTCAATATCGACAAAGCAAACCTGATCATTTGCTAGCGCCAGCCCGAGGGACGGGGCGATGTCCTGAAACGCAACTCCGATGCCTGCTGATGTAGCATCGGATGTACGTGATGCCGCTGCTAGAATCGCTACGGCGAGCATCAATCTGACAAAGTTCATTGTGAATGGACGACGAGTTTCCATGTACCACTCTAGCCTAAGGTTCAGGCTTCCGTCATCTCCTATCGAGGAAAATGGGTTGTCATACGCGATGCCGAATCGCTAGAATGCCCCATGCCGGAAATTCCTCGTGCAGCGATGCGCCTCGCGTCCCGTTGTCTCCCCGATGAAGTATCACAGGACCGCTTTCTTTCCTGTCTAAGCACCGGAAGCAGCGCCGAGCCGGCTCTGTTGTGGTTCGCGGAGGATGAAGCCAGTCCATTCGCTGCGCTTTCTCCGGCACCCTGGCAGCCATCCTACGTAGACCGTGTGGCGATCACATGCAAACCTGGCGCACATCCGCTTCACACCACCGGGGCTTACTACTGCCTTGACCTCTCCAGTGTGTTCGCCGGTTCCTGGGCATCGGTATTGGATCGTGATGCTCCGTATTCGATTATCGATGTCTGTGCAAGCCCCGGTGGGAAGTCCTTACTGGCCATGCGCGCGTTACGGAACAGCCAGCTTCATGCCAATGAAACCATCGGTAAACGCGTGGGTGCGCTCAAGGAAAACCTGAACCGGTGTGGAGTTACGGCCAATGTGACATCAATGGACCCGAAGGTCCTTGCGGATATCCACGGACCAGCGTTTGATATTGTGATCGCCGATGTTCCCTGTTCGGGTCAAAGCCTGCTTGCACGCGGCGTCGATAATCCTGGTTGTTTTCACGATGTCAACGTAAGTAAGAACACTGGCCGTCAGCGTCGGATATTGGCTGAATGTATACGACTCTGCAAACCCGGCGCCTATATCGCGTACAGTACATGTACGTATGCGCACAGTGAAAATGAGGGTGTTGTTGAATGGGCTCTTGGCAAGCACCCAGAGTGCACCACAACAGAGATTCCGGTGCTTCAAGCTTACCAGTCGAACCTTAGCCATGAACATTGCTATCGTCTGTGGCCGCAGGATGGTTATGGAGCCGGAGCATTTCTCTCCTTGATCAAGGTCGGAGCTGACTAAGCATGACCCTTATGAATCGCTTTGCGGTGCGGATTACGGCAGGCTTGTCACTGCTGGAGGCGGGTTGCGGCGGTGGTGTTTTCACAGATGACATTTCAACAGGAAACGCTCTCTGGATGAAGGCGAAGCCACAAGCGTATTCATATACGGTGGAGCCATACGGGTTTATGTTGCCACAAAAGTTCGCGGTATCGGTCACTGCGGATGGCTCATCAACGGTAAGGCCGCTCGGCGATTCACCGCCACCTGGACCGACCCCAGTGTTCAGAAGTATGGACAGCCTCTATAGACATCTACGGGATGTCCGCCAGAGTGGCGGAATCGCAACGGTGAAGTTTGATCAACTTGATGGACACATTACGGAATGCTTTGTCGATCCATTCAAGCAATTGGCTGATGATGAGGTTGCCTATAGGATTACGGATTTTAGTGTGGAGTGAGCAAAGATCGTGGTGGTGTTGTGAGTAACTTCCTTCCTCTGAATATCGAGTGATACGAAATGCCTGTCCGAGTGATGTCAGTGATCCACTGCCCTTTGCTTATGAGATCGGATTGCACCTATGTCCAACACAGTCACAGTAACAATATGGCATCGCACAAATTGAATTGCAACCGACTTGCATTTATAATCAATACATGAAAGCTTTGATGTTTAGCAGTCTGGCTCTACTTGTTGCCATTTGTAGCGGTTGTCAACGCTCTGAACCTACGCCACAGGCATCCGCAGATGCAGCCAAACGCTACGAAGAAAAGGCAAAGGACGACGCGGCACGTGGATTTGGTCGGCGAGCCAACAACAACGGATCCTTCCAGAATAAGTAAATACCCTACCAGCAGGTCAGCGGTACAAGTACACCCACCTGTGGTATTTCCTTAGTCATAACGAATCGGACAATCCACAGATGGTAATTGATCTTACAAACAGGACGTTGGTGAACCCTGTCACGCTGGGTTGCATAAGCATTACTGGATGCAAAAAACTCCCGATCGAGCAGGTCGTGTGGGATGTAACGGATGACACCGCCAGTATCACGCTTTGGATTCATTCCAAGAAGAACAACCCCGTCCTGTTTGGTGTAACTGTGTTTCGCCTACCCGCTGCACAACAAGGGTTTATGGAGCGTTGCGAGTGGTGGGTAGATAGTCGAAAAAAGCCAGATGCAAAGCTGGCAAGCGGAACAAAGTTTGACCGGTCCGCACTCGCACCCGATTTCCTTCGCTTCATTCTCGCCCCAACCATCGCATACGATACAAAGCGTCACGATACCTTTATCACGAACAAACACAACGTCATTCACATTTTCGAGCGTGATGAACTTGGAATCATCGTGCAGCTTCACTCGAAAGACGCATCCCCGGATGTACACGATGTGCTACTTACGCTGTGCCGAAATGTAGCGATAAACCCCTCGATGTGGGACACATCAGGGATTGCCACAAAACCATCCAGAGGAAAGAAAAGTATCAGGGAAACCCCTGTGTCCAGTGCAATTCAGGGAGAGATAGATACCTTCTTACAAAAGGGTTTAGACCTTCTCAACCTAACGGTAAGCGCATCACCGGAAGAACGCCTAAATGCTGTAAACACTTACCTTACAACTGAAACACGAGGAAAAAAGCTGGCGGCAGCGTCACATCAGACAACATTGGCGCTTGGTGCTGTGTACGCATCGATACTGATTGACAAATCAAACTGGGAGTGGGTTGAGCTGACCATCCCGGAAATGTCAGATGCAGCAGTGACAAACCTCGTCCCGCCGAATCGTGAATGCTACATAAATCCATTTTGGGTACTTGAACAGATTCGCAGCTCAAAAAAGCAACCTAATTTTATGCTTCAGGCAAACATGTTGATTGCGGGCAATTTCCCTTTCGATGCGCACTACGGCTACGTCTATATCGGGTAATCCGCCGTCCAGCGTAGGATGCATCAAGGACACTTCTGCCATTCGCCCGTTATAGTGACCATTATGAAACAAATCACCATTGGCCTCGCCATCGTCGTCGCTGCCGGATTATTCACAGGATGCGCAAAGAAGGAAGACAGCGCATCCTCATCGCAAACAAACATGGCACGCTATAAAGAGCGCATGCAGCAGGATTCAACCAACCGGCAGCAACGTCCGGGTGGCCAAGGCGGCCCTGGCGGCATGATGCGCCGCTAAGCAACAACAGCAACACCCGGAGCCGTTTGGTCCCGGGTGTTTTTTGTGTTTAGATACCGGTCTGTTGGATCGTGCCTTTTCACGCTTGGCATTAGCCAGCTTGTGTTCGATAGGCATCCAGCACTGGACGAAGCGCCATGCAACGCTTTCGTCCCGCTGGTGTGATTGCCACGTTGTTCAGCTGATTCGGGTCACGCCGGAGATCAAACAGAAACTCTCCTGCATCTGGAAAATCCGGATACCAAAAGTAGGCTTCACTCTGATTACGAATGCCTTCACTTCGCGCAATTCCTCCGTGCCTGAAATGATGCTCGTAATACATCCAGTCGCGTCCCGTTCGCGCAATCCGCCCCCGCTTGACAAGCGGTTTCCCTTGCACACGCCGACCGGGTTGCAGACCACAACAGGCGATGACGGTTGCTGAAACATCAATATTGGCCGTAAGGCAATCGGACACCCTGCCACGCTCAGCGGTATCCATGTTAGGGTCCATCACAATGAGCGGGACACGAACCGAGACATCATAGGGAAACCACTTATCCGTCAGGCCATGTTCGCCAAGCATCATCCCGTTGTCACCAACCACAACCACAACCGTGTTGTCCTCTTCACCACGCCGGGCAATTTCATTCAAAATCGTCCCGATGGCTTCATCCACGCCGGCAACCAACCGGTAATAGTCCTTGACCATTTGGATGCCCTTGTCGGCATCTGCAAAACGCATTTTCCAGCGTTCGCGCCCCTCAGACGTGCGGAGATGCTGCGGAAGCTGAGCAAAGTCACTGCCAGAATCGACATCGACTGTCACATTGGATAAAAAACTCTCGAAGCGCTCCTGAGGCACGAACTGACGTGGGTGACCATCCTCGGCATGCGGGGCCTTGAATGCAACAGTGAGATTCCATGGTTTGCCAGCTGGAACACGCGTCAGAAAATCCAAACACTGCTCTGTCTGCAGGTCGGTCATGTGGATTCGTTGGCCCGACTTTGGATGCTTGTTCCAATAAAAGCCTTGGCCGGCAAAACCTGACCAGACATCGAATTGTGCCTTTGGCTGCGGCTTGCTGTCCGCAACCCCCCACTTGCCGACATAGCCGGTAAACCAGCCTGCTTTCCGGAGACGTGCAAAATAGGTTTCAGCAAAGTCAGCTCCACGAACCTCTGTCGCAAAGTCATGTACGCCATTACGCCGGTTGTACATCCCGGTGTAAATCGCCGCCCGACTCGCACAACAAATGGCCGTCGTGGCTATCGCCTGTGTAAACCGAACACCCTTTGCTGCGAGTGCATCCAGATTTGGCGTGACAGCGAGGCGGTTTCCGGCACAACCCAATGCATCGTGCCGGTGGTCATCGGTGATGATGACAAGGACGTTAGGATTTCTCAATCTGCTCTCCCGAGGCGCCACTTTGCGGCGGGCTTCCAATCTACTTCCTGAGCCAAGAGATAGGCATAACATTCGCGCTCTAGCCGACGTAAAAATGCATTCGGAAGGAGCATCGCCATCCACCACCGTGCGAATCCGGAAATGCTAACCCGAAGCCCACCGGAAATTTGCCCGGAACGCATCATTTCCCAACCTCGACATATGCCGCGTATACCTCGTGCAGGTCCTTCTGCAAAAAGCAGTGCTTGTCGAACCCTGGTCCTGTGGGCGATATCACCTGGCCACGCCAATAGTTGCAGGGTTGTCTTTCGCTCCTGCCTGGCAAGTTTTGGAGCATCTGATGTGCTCTGCACCCCGTATTGTCGATACAGGTAAAGCGGCTTGTTGATGAAGACGATGTCCCCGCGCAGGGCTACATCGGTAAACAATAGGACCCCTTCGCCGTGCTGTCCAAGGTGAAGATCCCACTGTAACGATACATCGAATACCGACCGGCGCATCATGCATACAGGCTCCGTCAGAGGTGCCCACGTTACGACACTCTCGAGTCTGGTATACGGCTCCGAGTCCGGCTGCAGTCGTACAAAGGGTCCAGCCGGAACCTTTCGCCTGTCATAAGGAAAATGTATAGGAGCATCATCATGCCCGATAGCCTGATACTTGCAATAGGCCATCACTGCTTGTCGATTGGAGTCAAGCGTGGCAACAAGCTCGGCTAGCATCGTCGGCTCCAACATGTCATCCGAGTCCGGAAACTGGACATACTCAGTCCCTGGCGTGGCGTACGAGTAGCCGTTATTCCGAGCAGCACAGACTCCTGCATTTGGTTGCGAGTACCACCGAATCCGGGAATCGCTTTCAGCAGCGCGCTCGACTTCAAGGAGCGAACCATCAGATGAACCATCATCGATAACAATCAACTCCCAATCAGTAAACGTTTGGGCACGGACTGATGCAATCATTCGCCCGATGAAGCCCGCTTTGTTCCACACCGGGGTGACAAGCGTTAATCTGGGGACAGGTGCCAGACTATCCGCCAAAAGTGCACTCCAGAGAAATGCGAACGGATTCCGGACTCACTATGGAAAAACGGTAAACATCGCCCTCTTCAACAAAAGACACCTTAACGGATACAGGGACATCCTTAACCGAAACTCGATAGCCGGATAGCTCCGCTCGTCCGGCATTTGTTGCTCGCAGAACGGTTACGCTAAGGGAATCCCCCGCGATGACATCCAATACCAGCGTCAGGACTTTGTTCTCAGAGTCAAACGATTCACTTTGCACATCTACGAACTGCTGCGTGATATGTCGGGATGTACCCAAAAGCTGTGGATGATTGGTGGTTTGACGAAGCGACAGCACGTTGTTCCCACACGGCGGCAGCGTTACAGAGAGCTCACCACCACGCGCGATCAAAACCTTTTGTGTCCAAAAGTCCAGTGCATAAATGGTCGTTTCGGAGGACGGATACCCGAGTCGGGTTACGGGAACAGAAAAGTTCTGTGGCTTCGTTGCATCGTAGTTGAACAACGCGACAACGTGCCGATTTCCACGCTTCAGCTCCCATAAACGTGCAGGTGAATGCTCAAAGACATCCAAAGGTGTTGCCGCAATGCCAACATTTGGCATCGAACGGCGTATGCATTCGATACGGTCATCCGGGAGCCCGGGAAGCCACTCAGACACAAGATTGAGCGAACCCGTTACAGCCACCCAGCTGGCAAACGACCTTGCCTGCTGCAAAGTCAATGGGCTGCGCAGCATCAGACAATCCGGATCATTATGCCAAACGCGGTGATTGAAGAAGTAAAGACGGCTACCAAGATGGAAATTTGGGAGGATTTCACTCCAGTTTGCACCAGTGTCGGGTCCGATACGCATCGCATCCACCAAACCTATCGCCCCACCCATTGAGCGGAAGTTCTGAGCTACATTACATGCCGCAATGTAGGTACCGGGAGCCGCTGCCGTGCGCATCGTCCAGATACCTGCACGGTAGGCATCGAGGTTTGTTGCGAACTTGTCCGTAAAGACTGCATCGCCAAAGTGGTCATCAACAAACTGCGTCCCAGGGTATGTGCACAGAGCAGCCAGCCCTGTCCACATCGCGTCTGGCTTCAGGTAGCGATATCCCCAATCATGGGTGATGCGCTTGACTGTGTCAGCAAGAAATGCCCGGGTGTCCGAACGTGTCATGTCCACGCACCAACCAGCCCAGAGAACCTCGTAATTGCTGCCATCCGGCTTCTTTACAAACCAATCTGCATGACCAGAGAACAATGGGTCACGTGGATCCCACGAAAATGGCATAAACCAAAGACCGGCGCGCATTCCACTGGCGGCAAGCTTTGCAGCATTGGCCTTCATCCCACTTGGATATGGACCTTTAGGATCGTGGCGGGTAAAGTTGCCGGTTGGCCCGGAGCCCATGATGCCACCCTTAGTAACGCTTGGTCCCTGCCATTGGTCATCCGTGAGGATGGTGTCAAAGCCGTATGCCTTCAGATGCTTACTGGCATAGGCTGCGAGCTCTGCGTTGGCTCTTTCATCCGATGCGCCTCCATGTGGAGCCGAGTACCAGCTGCAATAGCCTGATGGTGCTTTAGGAAGCTTGATTTTGTACTCAGCAGCAATGCGGTCTGCATAGTTCTCAAGACCATGTGGTCCATTGATACCAGCGGCAAAAACCCAAGCATCCGTGGTTAACCTCTCGCCAGGCTTCAACACTAACCGGCCATAGTTGAGCCGTGCTTCCAACACGAGCTGCCCACCGTCTACACGGCAATGCATCGAGCCACTGCCCCGGTTCTGCGTCAGCCAGCCTGCAATGGTTGCATTTGTTCCATCCGGATGAGCGATTGCCGCAAACATGTGAGAGTCAGCACCCTTGTTGATGTCCGACAATCCATCCACACCAAGGATTCGATGGCCTTGAAACTTGGCTACAGGTCCAAGGATTTTGCGGAATGAAAGAGTAGTGACAATACGTTCAACATCGCTGCGATTCTCAAGTACCCGATACGTCTTCGTAAACGATGTACCTCTTATCCGCGACGTGACATCTCTATCGAAGCGCGATTCGCTAACCTTATCTCCGGATGGCTGGACGGACATGTGAATGCTCCAATGCATGCAAACAACTGCTTATGCTCGTCGCATCATACCGGGTTAGCGTGTATGGAAAAAACCCGCAATGAGCCGTGTCTCCGTTACGACTGCGCTGAACATTCCACCTGCATATATTTGCATTAATGATAATAAGGCAATACCATCTTTGTACTAAGTATGAATATAGTCGATGCGATCCTTCATCCGGTACGTGGAAAGCTCACCGGGCTTCTCGAGTCACGTCCCATGACGGTCGCCATGCTCCATCAAAATCTTGCAGAAACCCACGGTAAGCAAGTCTCCATTGCAAGCATCTACCGGCACATCAAAGTATTGCAAAATGTTGGCCTTGTAGAGGCCGTGCATCGGGCATCAACCGATGGCGCGCCAGCAACCTTTTATTCAATCGTCGATGCCAAGCGCACTGTGGACAGGGATTCTGTGACGCATGAGACATTGATGCCACTCATAACAATGCTGTCATCCATTGTTTCCGGGCATTTTGCCCGCCATGCCGACAAGACAGATACCCCACTACCAGTCCATAGAATGGCTTTGTTCAGTGCAACCGTCCGTCTCACCGATGAAGACTACATAGCATTCAAAGAGGCCATGTTAGCCGTGTTGACGAAAACAGGACCAAGTGAAGATCCCAATGTAACCCCGCAACACATCGCGTTTTTTACCTGTCCCGATCTCATCGCCGGGCCAGCTGCTCCTACCAGTGAAAGCACAAATCATGATTGAAATCTCGAATATCTCGAAAACCTACCCAAATGGCGTCCATGCGCTTGACAATGTAAGCCTTTCTATACCGGTGGGCCTCTATGGTCTCCTCGGACCGAATGGTGCGGGCAAATCCTCATTAATGCGAACCATCGCGACGCTTCAGGAGCCGGACAGCGGAAGCGTTTTGCTTAACGGAGTGGATGTCATCCGCCAAAAGGACACGATGCGTGCAACACTTGGCTATCTCCCGCAGGAGTTTGGCTTCTACCCAACACTCAGTGGCGAGGCAACGCTGGACCACTTCGCCGAGCTCAAGGGCATCCGAAATGCAAAAGAGCGTAAAGAGCTCATCGAGACGCTGCTACGGCAAGTAAACCTGTGGGAAGCACGCAAAAAGGCCGTTGGTGGCTACTCCGGCGGCATGAAACAACGGCTCGGGATTGCCATTGCGCTTGTGGGAAACCCGGGCGTCATCATCGTGGATGAACCAACAGCCGGACTAGACCCAACCGAACGCAATCGCTTCCTCAACCTCCTCGCCGAAGCAGGTGAGCGTGCAGCAGTTATCCTCTCGACACACATCGTTGAAGATGTCCAGGAGCTCTGCGAACGCGTTGCGATTATCGCAAAGGGACGCGTTGTCGCGAGTGGGACACCGGAAACCGTCATCTCGGATGTCAGCGGAAAGCTGTTCCGACGGACCGTCGCAAAACACGAATTGGCTGAAATCGAGCAAAGTCTTAAGGTCGTTTCGAAGCGCCTCGTGGCAGGCAAGCCAGTTGTAACCATAACCGCGGATGAATGTCCTGCAGGATTTGATGCCGTCAAACCGGGGCTTGAAGACGCCTACTTCCTGTTCACAGCGGATGCAGCCAAATGAAAGCCATCATATTATTCGAACTACGCTTCCGCCTAAGGCAAGTCAGTACATGGATGTTTGTGCTCATCCTAAGCATGCTGAGCTTCTGTGTGGTTGCGACGGACTTTGTGCAGGTCGGCGGCGGCGATGGCCCAATCAAGGCAACCAGCCCTGGCATGGCTGCGATGATTCTGACGATTATCGCTGCCCTTGGCTCAATCATTTCTGCGGCACTCGTCGGCACCGCGATTCAGCGCGACTTTGAGACCGGGACACATGACATTTTGTTTGCCACCGGGATGCGTAAGCAAGACTACTATTTCGGCCGATACATCGGTAGTCTCATCGTTTCGTTCATCGTCTTTTTGGCTCTTCCACTTGGGATGATGATTGGCTCCGTGATGCCATGGGTTGATCCAAATGTCCTAGCTCCGTTTGATATCCGGACCTACATCAATCTCTACACTGGATTGCTCGTTCCAAACCTAGTCCTCACTGGTGCGCTCTTCTTCGTGTTTGGTGCGGCCAGCCGCTCAGTGATGGCGATTTACATCATGGGTGTCTGTCTCTTTGTGGGATATGCAGCCAGCCAGACGCTCATCCAAAGCATGGACAATCGATATATCGGGGCACTCCTCGATCCGTTCGGCCTCGCGGCAATGCGCTACGATGCCCGCTATTGGACCGTCTTTGAGAAGAACACACGGCAGATTACGCTTGCGGGTTCCCTGCTAATCAACCGTGCCATCTGGCTGGCCGGTGCAGCCATCCTCCTCGCAGGCGGCTTCCGAACGTTTCAGTTCAAGTCATCCCGAAGTGGTCAGGTAAGCAAGGCGAAGGGCAAGACAAAGCTTGGCGCAAGTACGCCAATCATCGAAACCAGCCTGCCGGTCTACCAAACAACTCCGCTCATATTCGTCAATGCAATGGCAAGCATCGCAAGGGCAACATATAGCGACATCGTCAAGGGCGTGACCTACAAAATCATCATGGTCGCGGGCCTGATGCTCCTAACAATCAACGTCTGGAATGCGAACAAGACGTTCGATAACGCGGTACTCCCGGTGACCCGAATCATGGTCGAAACCGGCTTTAACAGCTTTATGCTGTTCTACGTCATCCTGATCACCTTCTACGCAGGTGAGCTGGTCTGGCGTGAGCGCGGCGTACGGTGTGATCAGATTATGGATGCGCTGCCAACACGCAGCTCAGCAGTCGCAGTTGGAAAGTTTGTCGCCCTCGCACTGATGCTAGTCACGACAACCCTGGTAGTGATCGCGGGATGTCTGGTTCTCCAAATCCTAAAGGGGAGCCCGGACACCAATCTTACGCTGTACTTCACGTATGGCTTTGGTATTTCCCTCCCGCAGCTGTTCATCCTCGCCGCAGAAGCCATCTTCATTCACACCATCATCAACCAGAAGTTCATGGCACACGGCATCTTCCTGATTGGCTTTGTCCTACAGAGTGCGATTGCCGGTGTCGGCTTTGACCATGGGCTATATCAGCTTGGCAGCATTCCCCAAGTCCCGCTGTCAGACATGAATGGCTTTGGGCCATTTATGCTCCCGGCACGCTGGTTTACCCTGTACTGGGGATCCTTCTCAGCATTATTGCTGCTTGTTTCAAGCGGCATCTGGGTCCGCGGAAAAGACACAAGCATTAAGCAGCGTGTCAAGCGGATTGATATGCCCCTCGCACCACGCATCGGGGCAGCATTGGCTCTGTTGTCCTTTGTCGGGAGCGGCATTGTCATCTTCTACAACACAAATGTTTTGCATCGGTATGAGTCATCCAAGGATGCCGTCCGTAATCAGGCGAATTACGAAAAGTGGTTCCGCGCCGACTGGTACAAGAAGCCGCAACCAAAGGTTGTGGATGTTGATCTGGATGTCAAACTAATGCCGAAAGAGGGCAAGTACATCTCCAAGGGCAAGCTTGTCCTCGAAAACCCCCACGCTGTCGCTATCAATGAGGTGATGGTTACCCACGACGATGGTCTGAATGAGGTCGTGCTTACGCCAGATAGCCCTTGGACGGAAACCCGCTACGAGCGCAAACTGGGCGTGCATGTTTTCAAGCTTGAAAAGCCATTGGCAGCCGGTGAAAAACTGACACTTAGTTTTACGCTTGGAGACACGCGTGGAGGCTTCAGGAACGGCCAGCAGAATACGCAAGTCGTAGAAAACGGCTCGTTCCTATCAATGCCGGTCCCGATGATTGGCTACCAGGCGGATGGGGAGATCGCGGATGATGCCGAGCGTCGCCGTCAGGACCTGAAGCCAAAGGAACAAATGCCGCTACCAACCGCGGCAGGTGCACGCGACCGCAGCTACTTGGCTGCTGAGGCGGACTGGGTCAAGTTTGCGTGTACTGTCCGCACCGATGATGACCAAATTGGAGTTGCTCCAGGTTATCTTGAGAAGGAATGGAATGAGAACGGGCGTCGCTGCTTCCGCTACGTCATGGACACACCGATTCGTTACTTCTTCACCGTTGTCTCGGCGCGGTATACAAAGCTTGAGGATAGCTGGACAGCCCCGGATGGCCGTAAAGTCGCACTTCAGGTTCTCTATCATGCACCGCATAAGTGGAATATCGAGCGGATGATGGAGGGAATGAAGGCAGCCCTTGCGTATTGTGAGGCAAACTATACGCCTTACCAGTACCGCCAGCTGCGCATTCTGGAGTTTCCGGCCTACGCAACGTTTGCACAGGCATTCCCGAATACAGTTCCCTATTCGGAGGCCATCGGCTTTATCCTCAATGTCGAAAAAGACCGTCGTAGCATGGACACGCCGTACTACGTGACGGCTCACGAGACAGCGCACCAGTGGTGGGCACATCAGGTGATTGGAGCGGATGCCGCTGGTAGCGAAATGCTGTCAGAAGCTCTCGCCGACTATACCGCTGGACGAATCTTGTCCAAAAAGCTTCCCGTCGCAGGTGAGCGCCGTTACCTTATGCAAAGCGTTGAACGCTATCTGCGTGGACGCTCCGGTGATCGTATCGGTGAAAACCCACTCGCGCTGTGTCAGCATCAGCAATACATCCATTACTCCAAAGGAACGCTGATATTCACAGCCCTCTCGCGCCGTGTCGGAGAGGAAAAGCTGAACAGTGTTCTGGCTGAGTTTGCACGAAAAAATGCGCTGCAAAAGCCTCCGTATTGCACCGGTTCAGACCTCGTGAATCTGCTCAAGCAACGTCTTCCAGACCAGCGACAGTGGATTGAGGATGCCTTTGAGAAGATCACCCTTACAGACTTCAAGATTACAGATGCAGCCGTAAAGCAAGGATCGGATGGTCTCTGGGAAACGACGGTCAAGCTTGAGAGCCGGGCCAACTACTCCGATGCCAAAGGACAGGAAACAGAGAAGCCCTTTGCAGGGGATGTCAAAATCGCCTTGACGAGTGCATCTGACAAAACGGAATACATTGGTGATGTCATCGCGATGTCAACGCATAAGCTGTCAACCGGGAAGCAGACGCTCACCGTGCGAAGCAAGACCAAACCAGCTGCCGTGGTTGTTGACCCGCTGATTGAGTGGCTTGGTCGCAGTATGGATGACCGCATGAAGACACTTTAGTCAACGACAAGAGACCTGCGACCGCTCCCCTGCCCCTTCAGGCCAGGGGAGCTTTTTTGTCACAGGCACAATCAAATCACACAACTTGGTTACTTTTATTGCAATTTAGTTGCATTACCACTCGGCACGGGGGTAGGCTTATTTGCATGACCGCATCCACTTCATCCACGGACAATCGACTTCCTGTCACAGTGCTCTCTGGCTTTCTTGGCGCAGGCAAAACAACCGTTCTGAACCGCCTCCTAAACGGCGACCATGGGCGTAAAGTTGCCGTCATCGTAAATGACATGTCCAGTATCAATATCGATGAAGCATTGCTAAGGGACAGCGTCTCCCGCGTCGATGCCCGCATGGTCGAAATGCATAACGGCTGTATCTGCTGTACGCTGCGCGAAGACCTCTTGGTAGAGGTCAAAAAGCTGGCCCTGGATGGCCGTTTTGACTATCTGGTCATCGAAAGCACAGGTATCGGCGAACCTCTGCCTGTTGCGGAGACATTTACCTTCAACGATGAATCCGGGCTGGTCCTCGGCGACATCGCCCGCCTCGACACCATGGTCACCGTTGTGGATGCGCATGCGCTTCCAACACTGTACGCATCGGATGAAGAGCTGCGTGACCGTGGACTAGGCAACGATGAAGACGACAACCGTGGTCTGAGTGAACTCCTGACGGAGCAGATCGAGTTCGCAGACGTCATAATCGTCAACAAGTGTGATGTCGCATCTCCCGTACAGCTCGACCAGACACGCAGCATCCTTGCTGCACTGAACCCAACTGCCAAAATCATTGAGACCACTCAGGGCAAAGCCCCGCTGGATGACCTCCTTGACACCGGGCGATTTAGTATGGAACGTGCAGCCGCGATGCCAGGCTGGCTGAAAGTTATGCGCGGAGAGTCCGCGAGTGAAATCGATGAGTACGGCATTTCACACTTTGTCTATCGCGCGCGTCGACCTTTCCACCCATTCAGACTAGCCAAATGCCTCGCTGGCGAATGGCGCGGCCTCCTTCGTTCGAAGGGCTTTATGTGGATGGCGAATCTTCCAGACATTGCGTTTGTCTGGTCACTTGCAGGAGGACTTTCCCGCCTGGAAGGTGCCGGGTATTGGTGGGCAGCCACGAGCCGGGATGAGTGGCCGGATGATCCTGATTTGGTCCAGGATGCACTGGATAACTGGGTTGCCCCATGGGGTGACCGCCGCCAGGAAGTAGTGTTCATCGGGATGGATATCGAACAAGATAGGCTTGTTTCCGCCCTTGATGACTGCCTGCTCAATGATGAGGAAATGGCTGCCGGACCGGATGTCTGGAAAAAGTACGAAGACGCGCTGGATATTGCAGACCAGCCGTAGAAGAACAGACGCGGATTGCATGTGATCCGTCAGGTCTGGCCACATCCGATTCACTTTGTGACCGGTATACTCAGTTATCCTCCGTATAGTTGACTGGGACCTGGACTTCGATGTTGAAAACAGCAGCCCTCGGACTTCTTGCCCTCTTGCTGGCGACGCAGCTTTCACCAGCAGCCGCAGATCAATCTCTCACTTCGAGTGACACCTTTGAACGTCGGGTCCGCCCCCTGCTCCTCGCAGAGTGCGCATCCTGCCATGGCGCCTCAACGCAACAGGCCGGTATCCGCTTTGATATCCCGTTTCCTGGCACAAAGGAGCAAAAAGCGAGACTGATTACGCGCGTGAAACGCGTTTTGCAGCCAGCCGATGGTGGCAAGCAAATGCCACCATCAAAGCCACTCAATGCGGAGCAAACGGCAACACTGTTGACTTGGCTGGATTCCGGTGCATCGTTTCCAGCAGTTACTGCCACAAAGTCCGGTACATCAGGGCTCTGGTCACTAAAACCCCTCAAATCTGTATCCTTGATTTTGCCCCAGGAAAGCGCATCAGGCGTAATCGACAGACTGATTGCGACACGCCTGAAAAGAAGCGGGCTAGCCCCTGCAAAACCTGCCGATCGTTACACTTTGCTCCGCCGGATTAACTACGACATCACAGGCCTTCCCCCAACATTCGATGCAATACAAAGCTACGAGACGGATCGCTCTCCGGATGCCACCAGCAAACGTGTCAAACAGATGCTTGCAAGCACGGCGTTTGGTGAACATTTCGCACGAAAGTGGTTGGATTTAGCTCGTTATGCGGACACAAAGGGCTATGTTTATACAGAGGAGCGCCGCTACGCTTTCGCTTACACGTACCGCGACTGGATCGTCGATGCGTTCAATCGCGACCTGCCCTACAACGACTTTCTACGCCTCCAGCTGGCAGCGGACCGCTACCCCGCAACGCCGACAAAAGACCTCGCCGCCCTCGGATTTTTGACCGTTGGACGGCGGTTTGTAAACAACATCCCGGATGTCATTGATGACCGAATCGATGTCATTATGCGCACCACCCAGGGCCTTACGGTCGCTTGCGCGCGCTGCCATGACCATAAGTTCGATCCCATTCCGACCAAAGACTACTACGCGCTCTACGGTGTCCTTGCACAGTCAGCCGACATCAATGTAAAGATTGGTCCGCTAGGCGGGACTCCCGATGCGCAGAATGCATACACGACAAAGCGCCAGGCAGCACTTACCGCGTTCTCGAAGCGCGTAGAGATAGAGCGCGGAAATCTTGCATCCAGACTACGGAGCCAGCTGCCACGCTACATGGAAGCCGTCCCAAATGTTGCATCGCTCCCAAGTGCCGATTTTTATATAATTCTCGGTAAGGATGACATCAATCCCTTTGTGGTTCGACGCCTCAAGTCACAGATTGACCAGGCGGTTCTGCGAAAGAATCGCATTTTTGCTCTCTGGGATGCTCTTGGCATCGGCGATGATGCACGCTTCAAGGCGCAGTCTCCAAAAGTCTTATTGCGGTTACAGACAGATACAACATTCAGGAACCAGTTCAACGCTCGCATCGTGGATGCTATCCTCTCACGCCTGAAACCAGATGCCACCGACGATGCAGCGGGCAAAGTCTTTGGAGATGTCCTGGCATCAATCGACACCCAATGGCAGGCGCTCGTCACCGCTGCCCAAAGATCAGGTAAACCGCATCCAACAGCAATGCCTGACCCGGACGACGAAGAAATCAGATGCTTCATTCACAGCGACGACTCGGTGTTCACCGTACCCGATGCCGCGATGAATGAGCTGGAATGGCTATTTGATGAAGGCACCCGTGTCGAGCTTAACCGCCTGAAGATGGCCATCGATACGTTGGATGCCGACTCTCCTGTGGCACCGGACCATGCAATGGTCCTTGACGAAACGCCACGAAAAGCGCCTCAGCGCGTGTATCGACGCGGTGACCCCCGTCTGCCTGCGGATCCTGCCCCGGCAGCATTTCTATCCGCTTTACCAAGCTGTGCCTACCCAGCTGAGGTCACAACCCCTGGCAGACGTGAGTTGGCAGAGAGTATCACAGCACGAAAGAACCCTCTGACGGCGCGCGTCTACGTGAATCGCATCTGGGGGATGCTCTTTGGGAGAGGCCTTGTTGCGACACAGAGTGACTTTGGTACCCGCGGAGCACTACCCAGCCATCCTGAGCTCCTTGACTATTTGGCAACGGAATTTGTCAAACACAAATGGTCGACAAAATGGCTTGTGGAAACGATAATAAACACAAAAACGTATCAACAATCATCAACAGCATCGATTGCAGCAACAAAAAAGGACCCGGACAACGTGCTCCTCTCCCACATGCCGGTGCGTCGCCTTTCGTTCGAACAGCTCAGGGATACCCTTCTTTCGGTCAGCGCCTCCCTGAATCCAACCACTGGAGGACGCTCTGGTGATCTGTTTCCAGCAACCCTGCCCGCAAGACGGACTCTCTACGCCACAATCGATCGCCAGTTTGTACCCGGTGTGCTGCGTGCATTCGACTTCGCAAACCCGGATCAACACACGCCGGAGCGCCATGAAACAACGACAGCTCAGCAGGCACTCTTCCTCCTAAACCATCCATTTGCAGGACGTATCACGCAAACATTAGTCGATGACTGTGCGAATAGTCCATCCGGTATCGCAGCCATTACCAAGCTCTATGAAAGCGTTCTGCAGCGTCGGCCATCCAGTGCTGAACTTTCTGTCGCACGAAGTGCAGGGCTTGCCGACTCCGCTCCAGATCGCAATGCTCTTGCCGCATTTGCTCATGCACTCATCATGTCCAATCGCACCCTGTTCATCGAATAGAGATCGCCATGTACAAGAATCACATCGACCAGCTGAGACCTTTCGTTTCCCGTCGCGATTTTCTCCTGCAAACCGGGGGTGGACTTGGCGCCGTGGCGCTTGCGGGCATCCTCGCCGACGATGGTCTTGCGCAACAACCGATAGACCCGCTTGCCGTCCGGACGCCACATTTTGCCCCAAAGGCTAAACGCATCATCCAGCTGTTCATGAATGGCGGTCCAAGTCATCTCGACACGTTTGACTATAAACCAGACCTAACCAAGTATGCGGGACAGCCAATCCCGGGCGGTGGAATACAAACCGAGCGAAAGACAGGAGCCCTGTTTCCCAGCCCATTTGCGTTCAAGCGCTTTGGTAAAAGTGGGATCTACGTCAGTGAGATCTTTGAGAATGTCGGCAGCTGCATCGATGACATCTGCGTCATCAACAGCATGAAAGCCGAAATACCAAACCATGAACCAAGCCTGATGCTGATGCACTGTGGTGACCAGGTGCAGGTACGGCCATCGATGGGTTCCTGGATCACTTATGGACTCGGCAGCGAGAATCGAAACCTACCAGGCTTCGTAGTGCTTTGCCCGGGAGGCAGTCCCATCAAAGACTCCGAAAACTGGCGAAGTGCTTTTCTGCCTGGCGCATTCCAGGGCACCAGCATAGACACCCAGCACACCGAAATTGCAAAGCTGATTGAGAACATCCAAAGTGCAAATCAAACCGCAGCGCAGCAGCGCCGGACGCTTGACATACTTCGGGACCTCAACCAACAGCATCTGGCGACCAGGGCATCTGAGCCGCGCTTGGAAGCCAAGCTCCAGAGCTATGAGCTGGCGTACCGGATGCAGCGTGAGGCCACGGATGCATTCGACACAAACCTTGAGCCGCAGTCTGTCCGGGATGCTTACGGCGATGGCACGCTTGCACGCTCCATTTTGACAGCACGCCGCCTTGTGGAGCGCGGTGTCCGAATGGTGCAGATATGGCAGGGGGCCGGTCAGCCTTGGGACCATCATGATGACATCGGGCAGCACAGGACGCTTGCGCAACAGATTGATAAGCCAATCGCAGCGCTACTTCGTGACCTCAAGCAGCGAGGGATGTTGGAGGACACCCTTGTGATTTGGGGAGGTGAGTTTGGTCGCACGCCTGTGGTTGAGCTTACGGGGCCGAGTAAGGGCCGGGATCACAATCCGTACGGCTTTACAATGTGGATGGCTGGTGGAGGGGTCAAAGGCGGAACTGTCTACGGAGCCACGGACAATTTTGGGTTCAAAGCTGAAAAGGATGTGGTTCCGGTGCATGACCTGCACGCGACGATTTTACACCTGATGGGCTTCGACCACAAACGTCTGACCTACCGCTATGCAGGACGCGACTTCCGCCTTACGGATGTCTACGGGCATGTGGTGAATGGCATTCTGGCGTAAACACGACGTTGATAGAAGCTCAGTGCAAAAGTTGTTTCTCTTGATGAGCGCAAGGTCATGAAAGCTGGGCTTCGACCACAAACGTCTGACCTACCGCTATGCAGGACGTGACTTCCGCTTAACGGATGTCTACGGAAATGTGGTGAAAGGTCTTCTGGCGTAAAAAAGCCCCACGTTTGGATGAAACATGGGGCTTGAAAACTGACATTCGAAACGCCTGTTAGGCCTTTGGCAATTTCCACTGTGGCCGGCGCTCGTAGTCAAGCCAAGTGTTGGCTTTCTTGTCCCCCGGGAACTCCCACTTAATCGGATCCCATTTAAGCTTGCGCCCATGCCAATAAGCGAGATTGCCAAGCTGTGTGTACTGGTTGGAACGTGCGCCGATTTCAACATCACATAGACACCGCTCACGCGACTTTATACAATCCAGCCAGTTTCGGTGATGCCCAGGCGACTTGAACAAATGAACTTCATTATCCGCGAGTGGGTCTTGAATCAGTTCCTTTGGATTACTAAAGAGGACACCACGGTCGATGCGCAACATTCCACGGGTTCCCGTAAAGACGACGCCACTCGCTCCACCATGTGTGATTTCCACTCCATTTGGCATGATGAAGCGGGCACCCTGCCCCTCGGATGGGTCATCCGGTGGAATAACCTCTACTGGCCCGGATGCATCTGTTCCGAGTCCCCACTGCATGATGTCATACATATGAGCACCGATATCTGCGTGTCCACCACCGGAAAACTCCCGGTAGTTACGCCACGCCGGGAAGTGATTATGATTTCCACGTGGGCTAAGCACCGAGGAATATGGTCGATCAGGCGTTGGTCCAAGCCACAAATCCCAGTCGAGACCGGACTCCATCGGTTCACCAACGAGGTCACACTTGACACTCGGGCCTCCAACACCAACCGTAACCGACTTGACTGTACCGATACGCCCCGAACGCACAAACTCGCAGGCTTCCCGGAAGGGACCAAAGACATTGGAACGTTGCTGCGACCCGGTTTGCATCACGCGCTTGTGCTTCCGCACCGCTTCAATACAGCGCTTTGCCTCTAACAACGTCAACGTAAGTGGCTTTTCGCAATAGATATCCTTGCCTGCTTTTGCTGCTTCTATGATCGGAATGGCGTGCCAGTGCTCGGGGGTAGCAATACAAACCGCATCGATGTCCTTGCGTTTGATGACATCGCGGAAGTCATTGTAAACATCAACGTGCGCGCCGCTCCGGCCCTGCTTGTCGTAGTTCGTGAGCACTCGGTTTTGTGCTGCCAAACGACGGGTTGTATCGACATCGCACACGGCAAGAATCTGGACATCCTGGAAGCCGATTAGCGTTGGCAGATGGAAGTCATTTGCCATTTTGCCAGTGCCGATCATCCCGACCGTTACACGGTTACTGGGCGCCGTGTAGCCACCACGCCCAACGACGGATGCATGCACAACCGTTGGAAAGCCGGCGATGACACCGGCTGTTCCAGCAAGAAATCCCTTGCGGGTAAGGCCTTGTTTGCTAGGTTGCATCAGCGGATTACACTTCCACGAATATCCGTGAGCCAGAATGCACATACATCATCGCCAATAGTCGCATCCGGGTACTTGGCCCAAAGGACTTCCTTCTTGCGGTTGACTTCGACAAGAATAGGCTGATCAGGACCGGCAAACGCAGTTGCGAAAACCATGTTGCCATTACGAAGCACATTAAGACTGGTGATCCAGCACAGGTGAATCGCTTTGCCATCCGGTGTCTTCAGCTCATCCCGCTCAATACTCCAAACGGTCTTCCCACTGCGGTCAACTTCGTAAACACGATTGTTGTTTCCGCCGCCGATGAGTACGTTGCCATTCTTTAGAGAAAGTACATTAAAGATGGAAACGCCATGACCATTTGCGCCCGGGGCTGCGGGTTCAGACCCGAGTTCCAGCTTATGCTCCCATAAAACTTTGCCTGATTTGTCGTATTCGCGGACCAGTCCCATACCTTCATGGGCCACCAGAAAGGTGCCTTTGTCGGTGCGGCGGACTCGGCGGGTGTCGCGGTGCCAATCCGGCTTTTCTACGGTAAGGGCAATGGAGTGAACAATGGTGCCATTTGGGTCCACTTCGATGATGCGCTTGTTTCCGGACTCACTGATGATTGTGTTACCGTTTTCAAGGCGCTCAAAGCTGTGAATCTCGATTGGGCCATCGTGTGGGGCGACGGCTTTCCCCTTCCAGGACCAGACAACCTTCTTTTCAGGGGTGATTTCTTCGATGACACTTGGTTGGGTCGTAACGAGGACATTGCCATTTGGTAGTAAGCGGATGTCATGGGAGTTGTATGTGCAGTCATATTGCCAGAGGATATTTCCGGATTTGTCGATGCGGGTGACTTTGCCTTTGCTCTGGACTACCATCCCGTAGCGGGCATTTGTTGATGTTTGCGATGGGGATGCGAGGACAGCGGGACCGACTAGCGCTGCAGTAAAGAGGGAAGCAATCGCCTGTTGGCGGGAGAGTTTCATCATCGGGTCTCCTTTGACCGGCCGATGTGACCGATGATGCAGTATAGCCCGGGAATCCATTGGACTGGTTGAACCAATCCGGGCGTTCGATGAGGTTATACTGACATATGCGAAACACCACATTATCAGCACTGCTGGCACTCTCGTTGTTTGCTGTCCCGGCGATGGCCCAAACCAAAGCAAAGCCTGCGGCAAAGACACAAACGGCGTCTGCATCGATTCCCGGACTTGATGATCCATCAAAGCACATGGCAAAGGCGCCGGAAACTTTTAAAGTCCAATTTGAAACATCCAAAGGCAACTTCACCATCGCAGTTACGCGCAAATGGTCACCTCTGGGTGCTGATCGGTTTTACAACCTGGTTCGTGCTGGCTTCTTCTCGGATGTGATTTTCTTCCGTGTAGTCCCGGACTTTGTTGTGCAGTTCGGCATACATGGCAACCCAAAGTATGCGAGCAAGTGGCTGGATGCCAACATTGATGACGATGCGGTTGTTGCGAGTAACAAGCGTGGCTACATCACGTATGCAAAATCAAGCGCACCGAACAGCCGCTCGACTCAGCTCTTCATCAATCTCAAGGATAATGCACGCCTTGACCAAATGGGCTTTTCGCCCTTCGGACAGGTCATTGCAGGAATGGATATCGTTGATAAGCTTTACGGCGGCTACGGTGAGCAGGTCACCCAACTGCAGGGTGAGATAGCCCAACAGGGGAATAAGTTTCTCGAAAAGAACTTCCCAGAGCTGGACCGCATCAAGAAGGCGTCTCTTGTGAAATAGGGTTTGGTTCAACGAAGTTGCACCCCGGAATACCACGAGAAAGGTTTCCGGGGTTTTGTTTTGCCACCGAGCTAACCGAAATGTTGGATTGGCTTAACAACGCATCAAAATGATATGCTTCACACAAATCGAGCATACCCATCGGCACGGGTAGCCGCACGTCGGTCCGGCCGAGGATGCCAATCCCAAGAAGGTGTCATGAATATGTCCAAGGCCAAGTTGGAGTACATCTGGCTCGACGGCTACACGCCGATGCAGAGCCTCCGTAGCAAGACCAAGATTGTCGATAATTTCAGCGGTAAGTTGGAGGACTGTGAAATGTGGTCCTTCGATGGTTCCTCAACCGAACAGGCGCCAGGCGGTTCATCAGACTGTCAACTGCGGCCTGTTTTTGTTTGCCCTGATCCAGGTCGTAGCGCATACGGAACACCAGCCTATCTTGTGATGTGTGATGTTCTTGACGCCAATGGTGACGCTCATTCGAGCAATGGTCGTGCGCTCATCGATGACGACGACAATGATTTCTGGTTCGGCTTTGAGCAGGAATACTTCCTTTACGATGCCGACACCAACAAGCCACTCGGCTTCCCTGCGAATGGCTACCCAAACCCACAAGGTCAGTACTACTGCTCTGTCGGCGCACGCAATGCGTACGGACGCGATATGGTTGAAGAGCATCTCGAGCAATGTCTTGCGGCCGGCCTCAATGTTGAAGGTATCAATGCAGAGGTTGCAGCTGGACAATGGGAGTTCCAAATCTTTGCAAAGGGTGCCAAAGAAGCCGGTGATCAGGTTTGGATCGCCCGCTATCTCCTCGAGCGCATTGGTGAAGAGTACGGCTACTGGGTCAACTGGCATTGTAAACCACTCGGTGACACCGACTGGAATGGCTCCGGCATGCACGCAAACTTCTCCAATACGGCGCTTCGCACGGCTGGTAACAAGGAAGTTTACGACTCGATCTGCCAGGCTTTTGCTCCTGAAGACATCATTCAGGCCCACATCGATGTCTACGGTCCAGACAATCACATGCGCCTCACCGGTAAGCACGAGACCGCTCCGTGGAACAAGTTCTCGTACGGCATTTCTGACCGCGGTGCATCGATTCGTATCCCCATGGGTACCGTGCAGCGTGGTTGGAAGGGCTGGTTGGAAGACCGACGGCCAAACTCGGCAGCAGATCCCTACAAGGTTGCTGCAAGAATTATCCAAACGGTCAAGTCCGCAAAAGCAGTCTAACTGCAACACAACGACAGCCCCTCGATTGAGGGGCTGTTTTTTTTGAGTACAATCGTGAACTGATTTACAATACTTATCGTCGGATAGACTGAAGATACTTCACGGTTCAATGCAGAATCATGCAAAGGAACTCTGCCGTTTGGCGGGGTAAATTAATCTCCGGAGACACTACTTATGACATCCCGTCGCGCATTCACGCTTATCGAGCTGCTGGTCGTTATCGCCATCATCGCGATCCTTGCAGCCATTCTCTTTCCTGTCTTTGCACAGGCACGTGAAAAGGCCCGCCAGGCTTCCTGTCTGAGTAACCACCGGCAATACGCAACGGCAGCGCTTATGTATGTGCAGGACTACGACGAAACATTTCCATTTTCAGCTAACCTTAATGGTCAGTGTGTAGACACCTTCTACAGCGTTGTTGCGCCGTATGTGAAGAACAACGAGATCAACCGCTGCCCATCCGACAAAGATGCCATCAATACCCAGTTGACGACAGGTGCTCCCTGCCCGAATACGCCACCGTGGACCAGTATCGTTGTTAACGGCGGACTGATGACCAATGGCTTCTTCCCCGGAGCCGCACCGGTTTCTCTGGCGGCAGTGCAAAACGTGACTGGCACCATCATGCTCTATGATGGCAATGTCGGTGTGTCCCCATATCCAGGGATGCAGGTGCAGGTGGTTCAAGCACGCCATTCGAGTACATTCAATGCTGCATGGGTTGATGGACACGCAAGCTCCATCCCCGCCACAGATACCAAGACGACAACCCAGCAGTTCACTGTCATGGGGCCCGGCAAGTCGCTCAAAGTTTACACAATCGGAGCAAAGGGCGGCTTTTATGCCGGCAAGGTTGAGGCAAGCGGTCTCGCCGATTAATCACGGAGCGCGGTCATCCCAATTGGGATGACCGCATTTTGGTTTGACGTATTGATGATATTGGGAGGGAAGACGAAATGATGATGCCACTGATTTCAGCCGTAATCATAGCGACCACTGTTGCCGCCCCACGGTTTACATCCATCGCTCCAACGGACTCACCACAATTCCGTGGAATGGACAGGACTGGTATTTCCAAAGAAACCGGACTCCTGAAGTCATGGCCGGCAGGCGGTCCAAAGCTGATCTGGTCGGCAAAGGGCTGCGGGGATGCCCACGCGACTCCAAGTATCGTCGGAAACCGCATTTACGGAATGGGTCTCCGCGGAGATGATGAAGTCATTTGGGCCAAAGATGTCAAAACAGGCAAGGACATTTGGGCGACCCCCATCGCCAAGGCAATCCGACTGGATGCTCCGCAAGGCGGGAATGGCTCGCGCTCAACGCCAACAGTGGAAGGCAATCGAATGTACTCGATAGGTGTCGCTGGAGATGTCATCTGCCAGGACACGGCTACAGGTGCCATCGTTTGGCGTCGTCACTTGGTGAAAGAATTCGGCGGACGCGTCCCGACATGGGGATACTCGGAGTCAGTCCTCATCGATGGCAATAACGTTATCGTAACTCCGGGTGGTGCAAAGTCCATCGTCGCCCTTAACAAGAAAACGGGTGAGCAGGTTTGGGTGTCCAATGTCCCTGGTCGCAACGATGCATCCTATTCATCTGCAATCCTTGCTGATGTCACGGGCTCACGACAAATCATTCAGTTTCTGGCAGGTTCAGTCGTTGGAGTGGATGCCGCATCCGGCAAGTTTTTGTGGAACTACGATGCACCAGCTTGCCGCCAAGGTATCAACTGCTCCGCGCCTCTCTACAAAGATGGCTTTGTCTTTGCGGCATCCGCGTATCAAAACGGTGGCGGACTTGCCAAACTAACAAAGACGGCAACTGGCACAACCGCTGAGCAGGTTTACTTCACCAAGGAAATGCAAAATCACCACGGTGGCATGGTCCTCGTAGGCGACCACATTTACGGATTCGATAATTCAAACTTGACCTGCATGGAATTCAAAACGGGCAAGGTTGTTTGGACTGACCGTAGCGTTGGTAAGGGCTCTGTGACTTACGCGGATGGGATGCTGATATGCCGGTCAGAGCGTGGCCCTATCGCTCTGGTCGAAGCCACTCCGGCGAAGTACACCGAGCTTGGACGCTTTGAGCAACCAGAGCGCAGCACGGCACCATCCTGGCCGTACCCCGTTGTTTCCAATGGAAAGTTATACATCCGCGATATGGATGTGCTCCTTTGCTACGATGTAAAGGCAGGTGGGAAATGATTGGTCCGGGCGCACCATCCGGTAACTGGCCCGTTTGGCGTGGCCCAAATGGCAATGGAACGAGCTCGGAAAAAGGACTTCTGCGTAGTTTTCCAGGCGGAAAGCCCAAACAACTTTGGACAGCTCAGATCGGTGAAGGCTGGTCGACCATCACGGTCTCCGATGGCAAAGCATTTGTCAGCGGGAATGTTGCCGGAACCGACACGATCGCAGCGCTCAATGCAAAGACAGGCAAGGTCATTTGGAAATACTCCTACCCCTGCTCGCCCGGAGACTACGGTGGACCGCGTGCAACTCCCTGCGTTGTCGGAGGCGTAGTCTATGCTGTAAGCCGCGAGGGCGTAGTTTATGCGATTGCAGCTGAAACCGGAAAAGTTGTCTGGCAACGTGCGGTTGCAGCAGAAACGCGATGTCCACTCCCAACTTGGGGGTTCTCAGGCTCTACATTGGTGGATGGTAACCGTGTCTACGTAAACATCGGCGTAACCGGCGCGGCCCTCGATCGTGCAACAGGCAGAATTGTTTGGTCCAGTGGCGGCGGCCCTACCGGCTATGCAACACCCGTAAAAACGACTATTGGTGGGAAAACTATTCTGGCAATCTTTTCCGGCAAAGAACTCGTCGGGGTTGACCCACAGACTGGACGTAAGCTTTGGGGTTTTCCATGGCAGACCTCCTACGATGTCAACGCAGCTGATCCGATTTTCATCGGTGATGATGTGTTTATCGCGTCCAACTACGGTAAAGGAGGTGCCCTTGTCAGTCTGGCAGGCGGTACACCAAAGCAGCTATGGGAAACCCGCACGATGCGGAATCACTTCAATACCTGCATCCTAAGTAACGGGCATCTTTTCGGCAATGATGAGAACACGCTTCGCTGCCTGGATGCACGCTCTGGAGCAGAAAAGTGGGCTCTTCGCGGTATTGGTAAGGGTGGCTTGATGATGGCAGATGGTCTGCTCATCGTCCTCACGGAGCGTGGTGAGCTATTACTCATTGATGCCGACCCAATCAAACTGACCGAGCGGTCCCGGAGCACGATATTGAATGGCACCTGCTGGAGCCATCCAACACTTGCGGGTGGATGTTTGTATGTGCGCAGCCATGAGGGCACTGCGGTCTGCGTAGACCTAAAGCGGGCGTAGTTAGGAGTAAGGAAATGCGAATTCTCACGGGATCTCTGGTGGCTGCTGCCCTGATGATGTCTTCTGCGGCATTTGCGGATGTCGATGGCTGGTTAAACTGGCGAGGGCCGGAAGGCATTGGCGTCAGCCGTGAAAAGGGACTTCCAGACAAGCTTGCGGTAGGCACACCCGTTCATCGCTGGACGATTCCGATCGCTGGTGGCGGTACACCTGTCATTGCGGGAAACAAAGTCTATGGCTTTGGGTACCGTGGCACCGGCCCTGATCTGCAGGAAGTTCTGTTTTGTGCCAGCGCTGACACAGGAAAAGTTCTCTGGGAACACCGTTTCAGCGACTTTCTCTCAGATATCACCTATGACCGCTACACCATTGGTAGCCCGACCGTGGATGCAGAAACAGGGAATGTCTACGTCCTGACGTCTGCCGGTGAGTTCGCCGCATTCACAGCGGATGGTAAATCGGTTTTCCGTATCCCGATGATGGAAGCATTCGGACGTCTGACCTTTACAAATGGACGTACAGGTGCACCTACGATTGAGAAGGACCTTGTCATCGTTCGCGGAATTACCACCAACTGGGGTGCGGATGGTCCGGCAATGGACCGCCTCTACGCGTTCGACAAGAAGACGGGTGAAATCGTTTGGAGTGCAAGCCCCGGCAAGGCTCCAAAGGACAATACGTTTGGACGGCCGATCTTCGGATGGCTCAATGGCAAGCGTGTCCTCTACTCAGGTTCCGGAGATGGGTCACTGGTCTGCATTAATGCCCGTACCGGTCAATCCATTTGGCGCCTCCCTGTTAGCGCAGGTGGAATGAACGCCACTGTGGTACTGCATAACGGGAAAGTTATCGGCATTCACGGAGATGAAAACCTTGACTCCTCGGAAAAAGGTCGCATGCTTGCGGTCAAAGTTGATGGCAAAGTAACGCCAATTGAAGGCGAGCCTCCCGCTCTCGACAAAGCAGCTGAGGTGTGGCGCAACAAACTTACATCTATTTCGTCGACTCCTGTTTTGGTAGGCGACATTCTGTACCAGACAAATGCCACCGGTCAGCTGGTAGCAGTCAACGCAAACACGGGTGCTGTGATATGGACCCTCAAACTCGCCCCTGATCAGCTCCATGCATCTCCGACTTACGCAGATGGCAAGCTCTACATCCCGTTCCAAAACGGACAGCTCTATGTAATCAAGCCGACCCCAACTAAGGGTATTGTTCTTTCCAAAACCCAACTGGCTGGTCGCGGAATCGGAGCTCCTGCAGTCTGGAACGGACGGGTGTACGTATTCACAACTGGCGGCTTGTATTGCTTCGGTAATGCAGCTGTACCAAAGACCCAAACAGCGGGCCTCCCCAAGGATGTCGCCAAGTATCCGGCGCCAGGTCCTGCGTCCAGCCTCCAGATTATCCCGAGCGAATTATTGCTTCGTACAGGAGACAGAGCCAAGGTTCGTATTCGCAGTGTTGATGCAAATGGACTTCCAGTCAAGAACATTCCTGTCACCGATGCCACATTCGCATCTTTTGTTCCGCCTACCGCTAAAGTGAAGTCAACCCTTGAAGGTACCTTTGACAACAATGGCGTCTTTACGGCCGGTGCTCCAAGTGCCGGAGCCTTCAAAGCCACTGTAGGGACATTGAGTGGCACGCTGCGTGGACGAAGTGTCCAACGGCTGCCGTTCAATATTGATTTTGAAAACTTCACGCCGACTGAACCGGATACCTATGAGCCGGGTCCATTGTTCGCCTATCCCCCCCTGCCGTGGATTGGCGCCCGTGGCAAGTTCGATGTCCGTGACCTCGATGCATCCAAGGTCTTCGCAAAGACGCTGGATAACATTTTCTTTCAACGGGCAACGGTCTTTTTTGGACATCCGGATGAAAAGGATTACACCATCACTGCCGAAGTCCGTGCTGATGGCTCAAAGAGAACGATGTCAACGGTCGGACTTGTTTGCCAACGCTACTACGTCATCCTGAACGGGAATGCACAGGAGCTCGAGATTAACTCGAATCAAGAGCGAATCAAAGCCACCGTTCCGTTCAAGATGGAGCCGGAAGTTTGGTACGTGATGTCGGCACGCGTGGATGTTCAGCCGGACGGCTCAGGTATAGTCCGTGCAAAGGTCTGGCCCAAAGGACAGCCAGAACCCGCCAAGTGGACTTTGGAAGTCAAGCACAAAAATGTGCACCGTCAAGGTTCACCAGGCATCTTTGGCTTCTCTCCACAAAGTCTCTATAAAGTCTACGTAGACAACATCTCCGTGAAGTCGAGCCGCTGAGGTTAACGAATGATGCGAAAATCAATCCTGGCACCTGCCATTACCATTGCCATCTCGGCGATTGTCCCTCTGGTCGGAAATGCTGCAGACTGGCCATTTTGGGGCGGATCTTCATCCCGAAACATGGTCTCGTCTGAAGTTGGCCTTCCGCAATCATGGGATGCCGGCCGCTATGTCCAAGGCTCGGAAGAGATTGACATGGCTACGACCAAGAATGTCAAATGGGTTGCAAAGCTTGGCTCGCAGACCTATGGCAACATGACCATAGCCAAAGGCAAAGTCCTTGTGGGCACCAATAATGAAGTCCCGCGTGATGCACGCTTCACCGGCGACCGAGCGGTGTTGCTTTGTCTCGATGAGCAGTCAGGCAAAATGCTCTGGCAGCTGGCAATTCCAAAGCTTGGTACCGGAAAAGTCTCTGACTGGGAATTTCTTGGGCTGTGCTCATCCCCTGCCATCGATGGGGACAAGGTGTATGTCGTATCGAACCGCTGCGAGGTCCTTTGTCTTGACCTCAACGGAATGGCGAATGGAAACGATGGTCCGTATCAGGATGAAGCCAAGTACGTAACGCTGGGAACAAAGCAAAATGTGACGATGGGCGCACAGGATGCCGATATTCTCTGGCGCTTTGATATGCGCCGGGAGCTTGGTGTTTTTCCCCATAACATCACGAACTGCGGTCCGCTGATTGTTGGCGACAAGGTGATTGTCACGACATCCAATGGCGTGGACTGGACCCATACCAACATGCCAAACCCGAAGGCTCCGGCATTGGCGATGCTCGACAAAAACACGGGAGCGCTTCTTGGTGAAGAAAACTCCGGTGTATCCAGCAGAACGCTGCATTCAAACTGGTCCAGTGCAGCGGGTGGGCAAGTACGTGGCAAAGACATGGTGATCTTTGGCGGCGGCGATGGCTTCTGCTACGGGCTCGATACAAAGACCACGCTCAAGGGCAACTTTGAGATCATGGATGAGCTATGGCGGTTCGACTGTAACCCTGCAACGTACCGAAAAGACAAAACAGGCAAACTGCTGAAGTACGCGACCTTTAACGGTCCATCCGAGGTTATCGCAACTCCTGTACTGTACAAGGACAAGGTTTACGTTCCGATTGGACAGGACCCGGAGCACGGTGAGGGGCTTGGCAGTCTGGTATGTATCGATCCCACTAAACGCGGAAACCTGCAGAAAACCGGTCTTGTCTGGCGCTATGACAAGATCCACCGCTCGCTTTCCACTCCGAGCATCGTCGGTAATCTGATGTTTGTTGCAGACTTCAGTGGCTTTGTCCATTGTGTGGATGTTGCAACAGGCAAGCCCTACTGGGTGTTTGATTCGAAGTCGCATATCTGGGCAAGTACGCTTGTTGCGGACGGCAAGGTGTATATCGGAACTGAAGACGGTGATGTCATCGTGCTTGCTGCATCAAAGCAAATGAAAGAGCTTGGTCGCTTCGACATGCGGGCACCTGTGTACTCAACTGCGGTTGCTGCAAACGGAACACTGTATGTTGCGACACCTACACACCTGTATGCAATCGGTAAAGCAAAGTCAGCACAGGGTCCGGTTGACCATACCACTCCACTCGCAAAGGCCCAGCTTGCCCGGATGGAAATCAATGCCGCTAAGGCACGTGCTGAACACAAAGCGCTGACATCGTGTCTCACGGATGGACGCAGCGCAGTCAAGGAGGACTAATCAATGAAGGTTGGTCTCGCTCTGCTGGTTGCAGCCGTTCTCGTGCTGCATCACGATGTATGGAACTGGAAGGATGCCTCCCTTGTGTTTGGCTTTCTTCCAAAAGGACTGGCCTACCATGTAGGCTATTCCCTCTTGGCTAGTGCAACCATGGCGATTCTCGTCAACTACGCATGGCCAAAGAATCTGGATGACGATGATGAGGTGACAGCATGAGTCCAGCAATAATTGTCTTTGCATACCTTGCCGTCGTCCTCTACATTGGCATTTTTGCATTCCGTAAGGGATCGGCAGGAAGCGGAGAAGACTTCTTTGTGGCCAGCCGAAAGCTGGGTCCGCTGGTCTTCCTCTTGTCGATCTTCGGCACAAATATGACAGCCGTTGCCATCCTGGGATCGAGCGGTTTCGCATATCAGCGCGGGATCGGTGTTTATGGCCTGATGGCGTCCTCTTCCGGTATCGTCATTCCCTTGACCTTGTGGCTGATTGGGACCCGACTTTGGTCCCTCGGCAAGAAACATGGCCATATCACTCAGGTACAGTTCCTGCGAGACCGGTGGGAATCCGGTGGGATTGGGACATTCATTGCGGCAGTAACGGCATTAATGCTCGTCCCGTACATCATTATTGGTGTGATGGGTGGTGGCTCCACACTTGAAACCATTTCGGGTGGACAGGTGCCGTATGCGATTGGTGGAGCGATCGTCGCAATCACCGTCGTCGCCTATGTGTTCTTTGGCGGAATGCGTGGAACGGCTTGGGTCAACACCTTTCAAACGGTTTTGTTCCTGGCCTTTGGTGTAACCGCGTTTACATTGATTGCCAAAAGCGTTGGTGGATTCCCGGCCACGATGCAGGCGATCAGCGAAGGTCCGCAGAGCTTCCTCCTGACCCGGGAACGCATGCCGGCAGAAGAGTTCTTTTCGTACATGTTGATCCCGCTAAGTGCGGTGATGTTCCCACATATCGCGATTATGTGTATGACCGCCGAAAAGGTGACCCACTTCAAGCGAACGGTTGTCCTCTACCCGATATGTATTCTGTTGATTTGGCTGCCATCCGTGTACCTTGGTGTCGTCGCGAGCAAAGTCATCCCAGGATTGTCACCTGCTGAAGCAAACGATGTCATCATTCGCCTACTCTCGCAGAACACAAGCCCTGTCCTTGCTGGCGTCCTTGGTGCTGGAATCATGGCTTGTGTGATGGCATCAGACTCGCAGATACTCGCACTTTCGACGGTGTTTACGGAAGACCTATTTGCGTACTACGGTGGTCGTAAGAAGTTTGGACCGAAAGCAGAAGTCTGGGCGGGCCGATCTTTTATCGTCCTGATCGGTCTTGTCAGCTACGTCATCGCCCTTGCGCTTAAGGAAAAGGCAAACATCTTTGAGCTGGCAATTCGCTTTGCCTTCTCGGGCTTTGCCGCACTGGCTCCCGTGATGCTCGCAGCCTTGTTCTGGAAGCGATCTACAAAGTGGGGGGCCCTTGCAGCAACCGTGTGGGTTGTGGGCTGCATCTTCGCAAACTGGCACCTCACAAACATTTCTGATGCTATTGCACCTAAGCCTCCGAAGCGGCCAACAGCTGCAGCGATGAGTGGCGGTCCGGCAGCAGGAGGCGGTCCTGCCGCTCAACGTGGACCGCAAGCTGGTTCCCCAAATGCACAGCCGGCTGGAATGCCACAGGTTACAGGCAGTGGCCCGACACCGGCGCCATCCGTGCTTCAAACTGCACAAGGCGGTGCTCCAGGCGCTTCTCCTGAAGGGATGCGTCCATCCGGTCCAGGTGCCGGCGGACCTGGTGAACCGGGCGGAAAGAAGAAGCCGCCAACACAGGTACGTATCTTCCCTGAGCTGGGTGACATGTTCCTACGTGGTCCTGTCAACGTAACCGTCTACGGCTTTCTGCCCGTCTTCCCGATGGTGGTCGGCTCTGCGCTGCTGATGTTGATTGTGTCGCTGCTAACCCCGCCACCAAGTAAAGCGACGATCGACAAGTACTTCTCGAAGTAATTTTTCGCCGCTATTGACCGCAGAGGGGATATCGAAAGGTCATCCCCTCTTTTCTTTGAGGTAATCTCTTCGCATGTCTGAACCAGTATCACAAGACCGTATTAATGCCGCAAAGGCAGACCTCGACCAACACGTGGTCGAAATCATCGATTGGCACTTCTCTCCTGAGACGGGTAGCCCTTTTTGGCTGGAATGGGCACAAAATGCAGGCTGGGATCCACGCAAAGAAATAAAGTCATCAGACGACCTGATTAAATTTCCACATTTTCAGGATGAATGGCTCCGTGATGAACAAAATGAGCGCTGGGTTCCAAAGCAATGGACCGGTCGGCCCTTCGTTGTTTTTGAAACCGGAGGAACCACTGGTATGCCGAAACAGCGTATCGGCTGGGATGACCATAAGTACGATTACGAAGAGTTCAGCGACCACTTGGATGATGAGTTTTTCCCAAAAGGCGGCAACTGGCTGATGCTTGGTCCGACGGGTCCACGCCGTTTACGCCTTGCTATTGAGCACCTGGCAAATCATCGCGGTGGCTCCTGTTATCATGTCGACCTGGATCCCCGTTGGGTGAAACGCCTGATTGCTGACAAGGACTTTGAAACTGCCAAAAAGTATAAGCGTCACTGCGTAGAGCAGGCTGCGGTCATTCTCAAGCACCGCAAGATTTCCTGTCTGTTCACCACACCGCTCTTGCTCGAAGCATTGGATGAGCTGATCAATATCCCGGATGCAGGTATCAAGGGCGTTTTCTGTGGTGGTACGCAAATGACACCCCAAACCGTACGTTTTTCGGTTGAAGAAGTCCTCGATAATCGTGCGCAGTTTGTCCCAACCTACGGCAACACGCTTATGGGGCTCGCCTGCTCCAGACCGATCAGTGCTGAGGACAAATACTCCATCACGTATCACGCTCCGCAGCCGAGGGCTGTGCTTCGTGTCGTGAACCCGGACAAGACGGAAGAGACCGTTCCATACGGCGAATGGGGACGCGTGGAGCTGACAACGCTTACCAAGGAGTTCTTTATGCCACGCTTCCTCGAGCGGGATGAAGCCATACGTCGCGAACCGTTTGGACGGTTTGCATGGGATGGCGTAGCTGAAGTCCGCCCGTTCGGTGCTCTCAGCACAACAACCATTGAAGGTGTTTACTAAGTGAGCTTCAAGGCATCCCCGTGGAACCGTCTCCGGGGCCCCGGCGGGGACGGGGATGCCTCCCAGATCCGGCCACCCGATCTCAAGGCAGTTAAGTGGTCGCTTCCGTTTACAGGATCTGGCCACGCAAGCTTGGTAGAAGAAGGTGGACGCTGGTTCACATGTGCTGCAGATGCTTCATCAAATCAGCACTTGCTCCACTGCATAGATGCACCGAACCGCCGCATTGCTTGGACGATCAAAACTCCTTTTTCTCCCTACCACCGACACGAGTTCAATACATACGCCAGCTCAACACCGGTTATCTGTTCAAAAGGGGGCGTCGTCGTTGCTCCATCGATGTCCGGTAATATCCAGGCATTTGGATTCTCTCTTGATGGCACGAAGACGTGGACATTGGAGCTCGGCAGATTTCCTACTATGCACGGCTTTGGTGCATCACCTACCATCGTCGGAACGACAGCTATCATCGCAGCCGAACCGGATTTTGCTATGGGAGGCATCTTAGCTGTCGATGTCGTCTCTGGAAAAGTCAAATGGCATCATAAACGTATGTCTGCTGATGCTCCGTATGCTGCACCGCTGATCACCCAGCTAAATGGTCATGATGCTGTCGTTGTGCCCAGTACCGCATTTGGTCTGACTGCCTTGGATTTGGTAACTGGCGATGTTATCTGGCAGCTCGACAAAACACCATTCACACAGCGTTGCGTTGGCGCCGTAACGCGCAACGGAAGCACGCTTGTCGTTACGACCGGTAGCGGCGCCGGAGCACGCCTCGCTATTGGATTTGAGGTTTCTAAATCAGGTCCCCCTGTTCAACGCTGGTCACTGACCAGAGCAACAAGCTATGTTCCAACCCCGCTGACCATCAATGATGACACGGTTTTCTGGGGTGATAACGGTGTGGTCCTCCGGGTTGCGTCGTCTAGCGGAACGCCTGTTTATCAGGAGCGAATCTCGGATGCTACATTTGCATCCCCAATCCGGATGCAGAATGCAATCCTGAACATCACTCGAAAAGGTGAGGTCATCAAGATCAGTGATTCGGCAAAACCTGGGGTACCGGTTTCGCTTCCACTCGGTGAAGACTCTCATTCAACGCTATGCGTCTTCGGCAACCAGGTGGTTGCCCGTACCTTGTCAAAGGTCCACGTGCTGGCCTGACATCAAAGGAAAAAACATGTCAATTCCAACTATTCCAGTTCTTCGAAAAGGCGTCGAATACGCATCATATGATCACGTTGAACTAAAGAGTGTGCGCACAGGTGAAGTGATTGCACGTGTTGCGCAAGCGAATGCAGCGCTGATCAAACGTGATCTTCGCCGACTAAACCGTAGCTGCTTCCAAGATTTGACGGTGCAACAGCTTGTCAAAATGACAAACGAAGCGGGACGACACTTTATGGAATCCACGCTGCCGGTTGGAGACCAGCTGCAGTCACCGGATGACTACATCCACCAGCTCTCTGAGACAAGTGGCCTTCCTCACTCGCTTGTTCGCCGTAACATGGCCAAAATCCACCAGGTGTTTACCGAGATGGATACGATTCTGGCAGGGTTGAGCCGTGGTCTCAGTTTGGATGTCATGGAAAAACTCTATGGTGAGCAAAGCGATATCCCGGTTGCTTACTTCCCAACGGCTTCATTCCTGGCCGTCGTATTGCCGAGCAACTCCCCAGGAGTGAACTCACTGTGGATGCCAAGCATCGCCCTTAAAACGCCTTTGGTGCTCAAACCCGGACGGGAAGAACCATGGACTCCCCTTCGTATTATTCAGTCGTTCATTGCAGCAGGAGTTCCGGCCGAGGCATTTTCGTTCTATCCAACAGACCACGAAGGAAGCGGAGCGGTCATGGATGCAGCATCCCGAGCGCTTATCTTCGGCGATGTATCCACCGTCCAAAAGTATGCTTCGAATCCAGGAGTTGAAGTTCATGGTCCCGGATGGTCGAAGATATTGATTGGCGATGACTGCATTGAGAACTGGCCCCAATATATAGACCTCATTGCGACGTCCATCGCATCAAACGGCGGACGCTCGTGTATCAATGCGTCCACTGTAGTTGTTCCCAAGTACGGCAAAGAAATCGCCGAGGCTGTTGCGACGAAAGTTGCAGAGGTCTTTCCTCGTGGCCCGGAAGATCCGGAAGCGATTCTGAGTGGATTTGCAAATCCCCGAATGGCGGAAATGATGGATGCCGCTATCGACTCAGCACTGCAAACGCCCGGTGCAGTGGATTGCTCTGCGAACAAGCATGAGGGTCCACGCAAAGTTGAGCGTGATGGATGTACCTATCTTCACCCAACTATTATTCACTGCTCATCCTGGGATCATCCGCTTGCGGGGAAAGAATACATGTTCCCCTTCGCACAGGTCATCGAGACGCCGCAAAGCGAAATGTTGGCAAAGATTGGTCAAAGCCTGATCGTGACTGCTATCACCGAAGATGAGGCATTTCTAAATGAAGTCATGGCCTGCCCGCACATCGACCGCCTGAATGTTGGAGCCCTGCCAACAAGTCATGTGGAATGGAACCAGCCACACGAAGGCAACCTTTTTGAGTTTCTGTACCGCCGCAGAAGTATCCAATGGCAGCACAAACCAACGAACTAAGTAGCTTGCTGTCGAGGCATCGGGATGCACTCGCAAATCCGACCGACATCGGATTCTGCGATGCATCCCTTGGAGAAGCCCTCCGGTCCGTAACCGATGGGCTATCCATTGTGATGTTTTTTGTTGACCCAAACCTGATCGGGGTTGACTACGTGCGGTGTGCAATCGCAGGCATTTCAACTGAATGTGCCGTACACACTTACTCAGCAATTCAGGAAAATCCTACGGAGACCGCCGTGTCAACGGCCGCGAACTTCCTAAAAGGTATCCATGCCGAGTGCGTGGTTGCCATTGGTGGTGGAAGCACGCTGGACACGTCAAAAATGGCACTGCTGTTGGCATACGGGGGCGGTACGACAAAGGATTGGTGGCCGGCACATCGGACGGATAGCATCGACACCCCTCCCTTTTATGTCTTTCCGACGACCGCCGGCACGGGATCAGAAGTACAAAGCCATGCGTTGATTAGTGATGACGTTTCACATCGCAAAATGGCTGTTGGACATTCCTGTCTTGCTCCCACGCGTGCGTATCTGGACACTGCACTTTTGGACTCGTGTCCCCGTGGCGTGATGGTCCTTGCCGGTATCGATGCTCTGAGTCATGCGATCGAAGCAGCTGTGACCCGTACAGCAACATCCCTTAGCGTGGCTGCAGCTATCGACGCTATAGAGGTTCTTTGGCCAGCGCTGCAGGCATTAGCTGCTGCGCCCGACGATGCCGAGGTGAAGACAAAGCAGCATCTACAGGCTGGAGCGATGCTGGCGGGGATGGCTATCGAATCCAGTATGCTGGGTGCGGCGCACGGGTGTGCAAATCCACTCACGGCGATATATGGCGTTGCACACGGTCAGGCGGTTGCTCTGATGCTCCCAGGTGTGATTCAGCTCAATGAAAGCAGCAGTCAATGTGCTGAAACCTACCGGGTGATTGAGACGCGATGCAATCTCGGTACAGGTACGTTTGCGGCTGCGGTATATGGGCTAATAGGGATGCTCGGACTTAAACAATCGTTGCGAGCACTGGCGATTTCATCCCCTAATCTCGAGATTCTAGCATCTTCGGCATTGGACCAGTGGACTAGCAGCCATAACCCTGTCCCAGTTACAAAGGCAGTCTGTCATCAACTATACGAACAGATAGCCTAGCGATTCCGAGAGCACATCCACCACAATGTGCCACCCGCCTGCCAAATGGTCATGCTATTATGCCGATAGTGATCAGGACCTTAGGATATCGATGATGATGTTTTTCCGTACACACGCTAACCGACGACAGCCCATGCCAGCACTTCAGAACAACAAAGGAAACGATTGGTCAAACTGGCGCGGCCCCCAATACAACGGCACCACTGTCGCGACCAATCTCCCGACGAAGTTTACAAACATCGAGTGGTCAACCGACCTCATGGGACCATCCCATTCAACACCAATCGTTCACGGTCGGTACGTTTTTACGACCGTTGCCAATGTCAAGCAGGGTGCCTTGCAGGTTGTTGCACTTGATCGCAAGACGGGTAAAGTCCTCTGGGCCGATAATCTGGGCACCGGACACCGTTCAGGTAATGAGGGATCCGTCACGCAGCTGGATGAACGAAGCATTTACGCGGCTCCATCACCGACCACCGATGGTAAACACGTCTGGTTCTTTTTTGGAAATGGCGATCTTGGATGCTACACGGTCGATGGTAAGAAGGTTTGGTCCCGCAATATCCAAAAGGATACGCATGACTTCAACTTCATGTGGACATTCAGCTCCAGTCCACTCCTCTACAAAGGCATCCTCTATCTGCAAATCCTTCAACGTGACAAGATAGTCGGCCGGCGTGGCAAGGACGGCGGGGAGTCTTATCTACTCGCGATGGATCCCAAAACCGGACAGGACCTCTGGAAGGCAGCTCGTCCAAGTGAGGCATCCAATGAAAGTCGGGAGTCGTACGGCACCCCGATGCCATATAGCAGTGGCGGGCGTGACCAGCTGTTAGTCGCCGGGGGTGATTACATGAGCGGCCACGACCCAAAGAATGGCAAAGAGTTGTGGCGCTGGGGCACATGGAACCCGGGTCACCGGGAACTTTGGTGGCGCCTAGTCCCAAGTCCTGTCGCGGGTGATGGCGTTGTGCTTGTGTGTGCACCGAAAAAGTCACCTGTCTATGCCTGCCCGACGGATAAACAGGGAGACATTAGCGCGACTGGATTGCTATGGAAGTCAGATGACCGGTCGAATGTGACATCGGATGTAGCCACGCCTGCATTCCATGATGGTAAGTTCTTCATCGTCTCTGATGTACGCAAGTCAGTTTCGTGCGTTGAGGCCAAGACAGGAAGAATCGTGTGGTCAACGGATACGCCTGGCTTCAATATGTGCTGGGGTTCCCCTACGATTGCCGATGGCAAGCTGTACACAACAAATGTAGGCGGGATTGTCCTTGTTTACGACATTGTCACCGGTAAGCTCCTTGCGGAAAACCGCGTGGATGAAGAAGGTTCAGAAGTTCGCTCCAGCGTCGCGATTGCAGGGAACCAGCTGTTCATCCGGACCAGTAAACGCATGTTGTGTATTGCCGCTACAACCCGAAAGTAACCATGCAGACAGTCCGTGCGTCGTCAGCTCTCTCCCGTCGTGTCGTTGATGGTCCGTTGGCAACGCGTTTCAAACTGCGTTGGAAGTTTAAGACGGGTAATGCAGTCACGGGGCAGCCTGCTGTAGCAGGTAATAGAATCCTCTTCGGCAGTGAGGACAAGAATGTCTACTGCCTGGATGTTTCCACAGGAAAACGTCTGTGGGGCTGTGCAACCAAGGGTCCGGTGGAGGCATCCCCAAGGATTATCGATGACCTTACGGTCATTGGCTCATCGGATGGACGGCTCTATGGCATTCATATCCCAACCGGTGCACCGCGTTGGGCTTATCGCACAGAAGACAAGATTCTTGGAAGCGCAAATGTCATTTCCAGCCCGGATGGTAGGCGACAGTGGGCGATGGTTGGCAGCTATGACAACCGAGTGCATTGTGTGGATATCAGAAGCGGCCGTGGGGTCTGGACATACGAAACAGACAACTATGTCAATGGTATGCCCGTTGTTTCAGGAACATCGGCAATCTTTGGCGGCTGCGATGGAATCCTTCATGTCATCGATATCGCCACCGGTAAGAAGCGATCACAGATTGATATTGGTGATTACATAGCCGGAACAGCTACGGTCGATGGAGACCGTGCGTATTTGGGACACTACGGAAATGCCGTGATTTGCGTGGACATCAAGGCCAGCAAAATCGTTTGGACATTCCGCGACAAGGGATTCCCTTACTTCGCCAGCCCGGCAATCGACCAGGGATATGTGGTCATCGGAGGGCGGGACCGTCAAGTCCACTGCTTAGACCAAGCATCCGGAAAGCAGAAGTGGGTCTATAAAACGCGGGGGAAAGTGGATGCCAGTGCCACGATCTGCGACAACAAAGTGGTCGTTGGCTCGGAGGATGGCACCCTCATCTTGCTTGACTTCGCAACCGGAAAGCTTGTTTGGAAGTACACTATCGGTCGTGCCGTCATGTGTAGTCCCCTCATTCATGAGGGCCGTATCTATGTTGGATCGGATGATGGCTATCTCTATGCGTTTGAACCAGCATAGAGACAGCCACAAACTGACCGGAAACTATTAAGCCGGGATTTCCCAGAGGTTAAGCTGCTCCGCACCCTTTACCAATACCTGATTACCAAACACAGCTGGGCTGGCCCATACTTGGCTGTCAGCGACTTGGTGAACTGCGACGACATCAAGACCAGCAGTGCTAGGCTTGTAGACGTGCATCATGCCATCCGCACTGAAAGCTGCAACATATTGTCCCATCGCGTAGAGAGTAACATTTTCGCCCTTGTTGCCGTCGCACATCCAGATAACTTTTCCCGTCGCCTTCTCAAGGACGGTAATCTGCCCACGGCGCTTCTCATTGACAGCGATAATTCGATCACCAACGAGAATCGGGCTTGATGTCGACATCGTGACATCACGGGTTTCCCAAACCTTCTCCGTAACCATCTTGCCAGCAACAGACTTGATTCGAATCGCGAACGTAGGCCGCTGATTGGCTCCGCAGACAATCATGTCATCCACAACCAGCGGAGTAATGGAGTTATGGTTGAACATGTTCTGGCGATTTTGGATGGTCCATAGCTGCTTGCCATCGACGGGTGAGAAGCCACACCACATGTTGTGTGTCGCGGTCACAATTTGTGGCTGTCCATTCACACGCACCATCACAGGGCTTGTATACGCAGGACCCTCCGTCTGACACGCCCACATATCTTTGCCGGTTTCACGGTCAACAGCAAGGAACGCGCCCGTGGCTTCATGTCCGATATGGACATACATCTTTTTGCCATCGAGCAGTGGCGAGAGGGATGCACCACAAACAGGCATCGGTACGCGGAACCGCTTGCTTGGATCCACGCGCCAGATAACCTTACCAGATGTCGCATCGAAACAGGTCATCGTTCCGTTGACACCCGTGGTGAACAGCTTGCCTTGAACAAACATCGGGGTACTACGTGGCGACTTACCAAGGCGACGTGCAGGAAAGATCACCGAATCATACGGAGCAGCGACTTTGTCTGTCCAAAGCACTTTTCCCGTGGCAAGGGCCATCGCTTGAACCCACTCCTCTTCGCCATGCCGGGTGATCGTAAAGACCTTTCCTGCGGCAATAATCGGTGAGGAATGCGCTTCTCCAACGTTAACGGACCACTTCTTTATAAGGTTTTTTGGCCAGGAAGAAGGTGCCTTAAAGCCCACGCAGTGGCCATCCCGTAATGGACCACGCCATTGGCTCCAATCTGCTGGCGCATTGACACCAGGTCCCGCTATTACTGTCTTCATCCGATGGGTCATCTTTGCGTTCTCCCGAGCTTACTGATGACAACAACCTTGCGAACAGTGGATTAGTTCCAAGGATGTTCACATAAATGAAGGAGCGAATCAGGGAAGCGCTTCACTCAGACGCAAGCGCCGATACAAGTGATTGATTCCTTAGCAGCTGTCGGACCGTTGACCGTACGACGAATAGAATGATTCCGCCGACAGAAACCAATACGACAGCAGACAGCAAGATGACTTGAAGCGGTTGAGCGGAGATTGTATCAACGGATGCCCATAGCGCTGACAGCAGGCCAATCAGCAAGCCAGCGAGACCTCCAAAGGCATGCTCAGTCGCACGTATCTGCTGCATTACATCGATAGACACGCCTAGAGACTGCAGAAGTGCCGTTTCTTTGGTTGTCGCAAGCAGCTGCCTCCGTACGATGATGGCCGTACCAGCAAGCCCCATTAGTAATCCAAGACCTCCAAGCGCTGCAAACACGCTTAGATAGGTGTTCTCTACGCTTGCATACTCTGCCATACGGTCTGTTGTACGGGTCAGGCTCAGTCCAAATGGCTCACCAGCATCCGTCAAGGTAGTCCCAACTTCGCTCTCTGGAGCTCCCTTTGCCTCAATCAGGAACATTCTGTAACCCGAACGCTGTGGGAACAGCTGTACGAATCGGGCTTCATCCATGATGACAGCTCCTTGCAAAACGGTACGCTTTAGCATCCCGACAATACGGCAGCGCACAGGCTGGCCCTGATCACCGAGCAACGTTAGTGACTTGCCAACTGCTGACTGAAGCGACCACATAATCGTGTTTTCATCTGCGATCACTGGAATCTCACCGCCAGGAAGGTCTTCCTTCAGCATCGTCCACAGACCGCCCGGAGTGCTTCCAGCAAATGGAAAGCGCTTCTCAGCCGCGAGACGAGCAGCATCCAAGCCGATTACCATTGGTTGGGTCGGTTTGTTGAGGTTTAAGCAGGATGCATCATCGCCCTCTCGAACACGAATCGGCAGGCTCGAAAATGCATCCGGTGCAGTTGATAACGCCAACCTGTCGGCTTCTGTTTTGCTCTCAAGAGCCCCATAGAGTGGCAGTGCACTGCTGGCGATAAAGGTATAGCCACCGGTCCCGGATGCACGATCCGTCGAGACGCGTGGCGGGAGTTGCTTGTTTGCACCAACGGCGATGATTAAAAATGTTGCAAGGCCAACGACACTCATGCTTGTAAACAAAGCATTGAGATTACTGGTTAGGCGGCGCATCGAAAACAACCAAACGGTGCTCTGCCAGGCAGCTCGTGAGACACGGTTCGTCCACAGACGGAAGATGCCCAGGAGGAGAACAAAGAAGCCCATCCCAGCCATCATCAAGTACTCGGCACGCTCTGCCCCGGTAATCGTGAGTGCGTAGACAAACAGTGGGAGCCAAAGAATGGCACCGATTATGACCGTCACAGTCCCGGGGGCTAACGGAGACTGGATACGCTTTCGAGGAGTTCTGCCGGCTTTTCTTTGCGTACGTAGTGCAATGAACACAGTGATCGTCCCGATCGCAATGCTGCTGAGCACTCCACTGGCAATGTTAATGTAAGACACGCGTAGCGGAATCGTCGTGTCCCACAGGGGTGCGAGAGCCAGTCCCACAGCATTTGTATAGATCTGGGAGAGGACTGCGGCCCCGAATAAACTCGCAACAATTGCGATACCTACAAGCTCCGTTATGAACATCTGACGAATCGTTGCCGCTGGAACACCACACGCAGCCAGAACCGTTCGCTCACCTTTTCGTTCTTCGATGGTTGCATCCACCATCCACTTGATTAACAGTGCAGCTGAGATTAGGAGGAAGCTTCCAAGCGCGAGGAACAGGCCACCGAAGTCCAAACCGCCACTTGCACTGGCACGTGCATCGGAGCGGAGAGGCCGCACAAACATCCCGAGAGCCGCCGGGTTGATACTCCGACGCAGCTGTGCCCGAATGCCATCGAGGGTATTCGGCGGAGATGTAAACCGTATCGCAGTCAGATTTCCGAAGCGGTTCCCCCAAAGGGTCTGGCCATCCGAAAGACTGACAAATGCCTTTGGAGTCCCTTTATACTTCTCCCAGTAAGCCTGATCTTTGTCCCGCAGAAGCTCAAGGTCAATCGGAACGCCTGGCTCCCACTCGCGGCAGTCCTTTTTATCTGAAAGCCCCGGCAGAATCGGCATAAATTCACGATCAGCGGCGAGCCCGGCAATCGGCAAAATCTTGGACACTTTGCGTACTGCCGTTTTGCGTACCAGCTCACGGTTGGCACCAAGGACCCAGTAGTCAAGCGTGATTTCATCGCCGACCTTAGCATTCTGGTCATCCGCCAGCCACTGATTAATGACGATGTCACCGCTTGGAATTGGTCCAAGCGTATCGGTCGCAGTCACCATCGAGTACGGTGTAACGACTTTACCCTTGGTAAGGCGATTGACGAATGTCGTCAGGGCGGGTTCTGCACCGCGCACGGACAGGCCGGCTTCCGCCACATGCGGATCAAGGAAGACACGACCGGTGCGAAGCTCAAAGTGCTGTTTTCCGCTGATATTCATCGGGCGAACTTCAAGGTCAGCATCCTCAATATCCCAGCCACGAAAGAGCGCTTTTGAGAGATCCGCGGTGTTGACATCCCCGTTTGCAGGCTTGCCAAAGAGCAGCATATTGATGCGGCCAGCAAGTCCAACCTGTTTCTGCAACATCTTGAGATCGACGAAAACATTGCGTGGTGCGAGCTGGTTTGCTGCTAAACCAAAGCGTCCGAGCTCGCTGTCCTTCAGTATTCGGCCAACTTTTACACGAAACGTGACGACTGCATCATCAATGGTTGCAAGCGGCGCATCCCGAGACAACAGCGTTGGTTTTTCCACCGAGAGGATTACTTCATCGCCCACTTTAAGTCCCGCGGCTCGCGCAAGGGCAACATTCACGGTTGCAGTGTCGTCCACGGGAACCGGTATCGGACCAGCACTTTTACTCCACTTTGCGAATGCTCCACTCGCAGCAAAGAAGCGGTCGTCGACGCCGTAAACACTGGTATCCCCTGCACGCAGTCGGGCGCTATCTGATGAATCCTGTGTAACAGATCCATTGAGGGCAAGTACAGGGGCTGTCGGTATACCGCCATCCAATGCGACAGATCCCGCAAGGCTATCGCGGAAATGATGCTCACCTGCGACCATAACGGCAGCAAAGTTTCCAAGGCGCGCATCCACCATGTCCGCAAGGCCGCGGCGAACCGAATCACCGATGGCAAGGGAACCAGTGATGACGATTGCCGACAGCATGATGCCTGCCGCAAACCAGAGCGACTTTGTCCAGCGGTACCGCAGCGACTGGCTGATATAGCGAAGTTGTGTCACCCGTTGACCTCTACAAGCTTGCCAGCATCCAGGCGGACGATGCGGCCAAGCCGCGCAGCAATCTCCGGTGTGTGTGTGACCACAACCAGCGTAAAGCCATCTTCGCGCTGGAGCTCAAGGAGCAGGTCCAGGAGGGTTTCGGCCGTTACCGCATCGAGGGCGCCCGTAGGCTCATCCGCGAGAACGATATCCGGGTTCTGCAGAAGGGCACGTACCACGGCAACACGCTGACACTCGCCGCCAGAGAGCTCCGATGGTTTATGCGATGTACGTTCGGCAAGCCCGACACGTCCAAGGAGGAGGTTTGCGCGCGAAACGGCATCCCCGGAGAGGCGTTTCCCTTTCCCTGCAAGCTGCGGGACCAGAACATTTTCAAGGACGGTGAGGTGCGGAATGAGGTGATGTTGCTGAAACACAAATCCGATATGGTCTCGACGAAACGCAGCAAGCTCCTTCTCCCCGGTTGGCGGAGCAGATCCATCGTAGGTGACTGTTCCAGCAGTTGGGGTTTCCAGAGTGCCAATGATGTGTAGCAGCGTTGACTTTCCGCTTCCGGATGGCCCGATAATTCCGGTGATGGTTCCTGCAGCAAACGTTACAGACAGACGATCAAGAACACCGATGTCGCTCCCAGCGGCTGGTGAAAAGACTTTATCTACGCCGGATACATTAATCGCAACACCCATCTCACACCGCCTTCTTTACTTGGGAAGCAAACGCTGCAATGACACCGGTTGCCATGCTACGCGTGGAAAATCGCTCCAAAACTGCAGCCCGTCCAACACTTGCCAGATTCGCCCCCCGGCCGGAAAGGACATCGAGCAAAACACGCTCGTAGTCGCCATCTGTGTCTTGGTTGAACAGCGCAACTCCCCCGGTTTCCTCAGCCAGCTCGGGGAACGCACCGTGTATCGGCGCCACGACCGGCACTCCACAAGCCAGCGCTTCGATGACATACAAACCAAACGATTCTCCATACAACGCCGGGACGCTCAGGACATCGAATGCCTGCAACAAACGAACCTTTTCATCTACAGACACATTGTCATGGAATGAAACACTGTCGGAACAACCCGCATCCCGAAGACGCCCCTTGATGGCATCAACGTACGCAGTATCCGCAGCGGTCTTTGTTCCAACGATGACTAAACGGGCATCCGGGATGGCAGACTTGCACTTGATAAAGGCATCCACGAGGAGATGTAGCCCTTTACCGTAGCACTGGCGCGCAAGGAAGCCAATGACATTTCCGGCAGTATGTGGAGCAGGATTGTAGATGTCAGTATCGACACCATTATGGACAACGTGGACGCGCTCCGGATCAAGCGATGCCCGTTCAATCATGATGTCCCTATAGGTTCGGCTAACGGCGACAAAGCCATCCACGTTTTTCGAGCGTGCCCGGACTTCATTCCAACAGAGCTCGCGGTGCGAGTCCGGGAGCGCATCAAGAAATGTGTCCTCCCCGTGGAGCGTGCACCAAACCGCCGCGTTGGTTAGGTCACGCAAACGTCTGGCAATCCCGACCAAGAGTATATTGGAAAGTAGCACAACATCCGGACGTACATCATCCCGTAGCCACGCGCCGAGCCGGTCAAGTTCCTTTACCTGGTGACCATCCTCACCCTTAAGCATTGTCAGCGTCATCGGTCCGAGATCTTTGGCCTGCGTCATCCCGGCGCGCTTTGCCGCACTGGCCAGGGCTTTTGGGGAATCGAACAGCTTGTCAATCCAGCGCGGAGTTTTGCGAAACACCGGGACTGCATGTTGCAGATAGACATTGATGCCGCCCATGTAGACAGCGCTTGTGTTTTCATCTGCGGTATCAAGCGTCGGCGGCAGGTACAGCGGGACGAAAAGCACATCATGGCCGAGGCGTCGCATTTCCTTTGCGAGTGCCTGGTCACGCAGACACGTCCCACAATGAAAGCTTCCTGTTCCCGGTGTCAAGACTGCGATGCGCATTTAACTGTCATCCCCTGTAAATGGTCGTCTTAGGACTAAACGCGATGACTTTGTTGCCAGTTCCCACCACTACCGGGCAAACATCATCACTATCAGATTACCGTGCCGCCGCACTGTATGGAATCGGGTTTATAATCAACCGATTCATGAGTATTCCCGATAACAGCCGCCTCACCTGGCCAGGGCGCAGCGAAATGCCGGTTGACACCAATGCATCGGTATCCGCCATCAACCGATCCGAACATCACCGTATCGGCAATCCCGAAACATCAACGCGCCTGATTCACGGCGACAACCTTGAGATTCTCAAGTCTCTTGTCAGCGAGCAACCACAAAGTGTTGCATGCATTTATATCGATCCGCCGTTTGGTATTGGGACGGTGTTTCGAACGTCGCACACATCCGGTAGCCGGGACACAACCACAGGTGACCCGATTGCCTATCGTGATCAGTGGAGTGGCGGGATTGAAGGCTACCTGTCGTTTATGCATCCGCGGCTAATTCTGCTGCGTGAGCTGTTGACATCCGATGGTGTGATTTTCGTTCATTGTGACTGGCGGGCGAGCGCGCATCTACGTCTCCTGATGGGAGAAGTTTTCGGACCGGAAAATTTCCGAAACGAGATTCTATGGCGGCGAGCGCCAAACCTTGGAAAGCAAGCAGCATCCAACCAGCTAGGCCGCACCTTCGAAAGTATCCTTCTCTTTAGTCGTAACCCGGGCAAACCACTTCGCGGTCAACATCCCGAAATAACCACGCCCTACCCGCTGACCCGTGCGGGACATCCGAAAGGCTGCTTCTTCGATGACAACCGCGGTGCCTGGTACACCACCGCGCCCCGGGGTGACTATACGGATGAAAGCATCAAGCGCCTCGATGCCGAAGGTCGCATCCACCGGTCGGCAAGTGGGGCGGTTTACATCAAGTATTTTCTGGAGCAAGCTCCCGATGGCAGCTGGGTTAAGCGGCAGCGTGTAGACACGCTCTGGGATGACACAGCCGTCCGGCCACTACGTCACCGCCCAAAGGCCGAAGACATGGGCTACGATACCCAGAAGCCGGAAGGCCTGCTTGAGCGCATCGTCAATTGGGCGACACTTCCAGGCGACACCGTCCTTGATGCATTTAATGGCTCAGGGACAACGATTACGGTGGCGAGCAAGCTGGGAAGAAATGCAATCGGCATCGATGTCGGTGCGGCATCCATTTCAATCACACGTAGACGCCTCCGCGAGCTGCCAAACATCGACCTGTCTGTTGAAGCGTGTTCACTGCCGACTCTTGATGGGGCGAGATTTGAGCTGACAGCAATGTGCGTGGATGCGGCTGATGGCGAAGTACGCGTGTCTCTGGAAGGGACCGATATCGAAATCGTTACCGCCTGGGGTACGGGCTACGAAACACAGAATGGATGGGAATGTGTTTGGTATTCGGGGATTATTCGGACAGCTGAAATCCCGATGAGTGCTCAGATTCGCATCCCGGATGGCATCACACCTGACCAACTAACCGTTCACATTGAAGCGGAACAGAATAACTTCACGGTTCCTGTCCATTATCTACCAGAGATGCCATGACCGCGTTGCCACGACATAGATTCCCAGGAGCAGATTTGTGACGGCGTGCATCACCACGCAGGCTCCAACGGATTTGGTCCGCCTTAGCAGCTGATCAGTCAGCAATGCGTACGCAACGGCTGCCAGCCACTCCGGATGTATCGATGTAAACGCGGCTGTAACGACGCCAGTTGCGATCCATGAATGGTTACCGGCGATGACTTTGCGGTAGTCATCCATGTTGTCGATGTACCTAACGAGGAAACCGCGCCAGAAGAGCTCCTCAATCAACGGTACGACTGCTGCAAGACCAATGAAGCGCGTGGTAATCCACAGCATTCGCAAACTATCATCGGGAATTGCTGTGAATGGATTGAAGCTGCTTCGGCTCCCGATATGTGGATATGGAATTTTCTCGATACCAATCCATAGGCTGATGCCGACAATGCCGAAGATAGCACCAGTGATGATGGTCTTGTGCGATGCAGTTAGCTCTGGTTTCCAAGACTTGGCCGTAAGTCCAAGGACAAGCATCACGATAGCAATCTTGGCGATGTAGGCGAACGGGTACAGGTTAGCTGGAAGTTTGCCCTCGACAACGTTCAATACGATGAACAGAATCATCGGGGCGACTAGACCGTAACTGGACTTAAGCAGGTTCATACAGTCTGTATTGTCGGTGTTATCCCTGAGTAAACTCAGGTAAGAACAGCTGAGATTCCATTGATCACCCGTACCAGATATCCATGGAGCATAAGGGGTGCCGCAATGTCATCGGCGGTAACTGTTTCGCCAGTCGCCATCCGGTTTAGAACGGACCAGAGCTGGTCCTCGCATGATTTATGGTCGGCCTCATAGCCAGCGAGGTCAACCGCCAGGGCTGCACAGTCAGCAGGTTCCCCCATCTGAATGTCCATCAGGGTTTCCTGCGTCTCCAATATTCTCGCAAAGAGTGTGGCGGGCGGCTGTTGGTGCCGGAGGTCATGCAGCTCAACATTGAATGTCTGCTTGAGAATATACGCTGCTCTCGAGAAGACATCCGACAGGCGCTTCGCCGCATCCGAGACGAGCATGCTGGCAAGCTCAGCATCCGCCTGAACATCTGCGCCGGCTGATGAAAAGCGGTCGGGATGAAACTTTAGCGTAAGTCGTCGCTCTGCTGTACGGACATCGTTCAGGGATGCGTTTACAGCGACACCTAGTACCGTAAAGCAGTCATCCTGCGGACTGGGAAACGTCGTCGGGTTCACTTGAGTGTAAACGAAGTTCCGCACCCGCAGGAACGTACAGCCAGTGGGTTTTGGAAGGTGAAACCACCTTCCATCAGATTCTTGATGTCGTAGTCCAGCGTAGTGCCTCGAAGGTATTTAGCGCTCTTGATATCGATCACAAAATCGATACCATCCTGCGAATACACGCCATCGAACTCTTCATCGGGATCGGTTTCCCAATCGATGACATACGACAGGCCGGAACAGCCTCCGCCTCGTACACCAAGGCGAAGGAACTGTCCCTGTTTGCCAAGTCGTTCTTTTTGTCGAAGGACTTGTTTGATGGCACGCTCCGTTAGGACGACTGGCGCATCACCGATAGCAACATCCATGGCTACTCTGCAATACCATTCTTTTGGCGGTAGTCGGCGATGGCAGCTTTGATGGCATCTTCAGCGAGAACGGAGCAGTGGATTTTCACAGGTGGGAGAGCCAGTTCTTCCACGATGTCCGTGTTCTGCAACTGAAGCGCCTCTTCCAGGGTCTTTCCTTTTACGAGCTCGGTGGCAAGGCTTGAGGATGCAATCGCAGAGCCACATCCAAAGGTCTTGAACTTCGCATCTTCAATTACGCCATCGGCATTGATTTTGAGCTGTAACTTCATGACATCGCCGCACTCAGGTGCGCCGACGATTCCCGTACCGACTGTAGTGTCAGACTTATCAAACGAGCCGACATTACGCGGGTTGTTGTAGTGGTCAAGGACCTTATCACTGTATGGCATTTTCTGTATTCCTTCTAAAAAACGTATGCGTCGATAGTTTGAAAAGCAACTAGTGTGGTTGCCACTGAACAGTCGAGAGGTCAACACCTTCGAGGTGAAGTTCCCAGAGCGGAGACATCTCACGCAGTCTGGCGACTTCGGAGATGACCTTGTCCGTAACCCACTCAACCTCTTCCGCTGTTGTAAAGCGCCCAAGTCCGAAGCGCAGGGAGCTGTGCGCGAGCTCATCCCCAACGCCAAGGGCTTTCAGCACATAAGATGGCTCAAGCGATGCACTCGTACATGCTGAGCCGGATGACAGTGCAACATCGCATAAGCCCATCAGCAGGCTTTCCCCTTCGACGAAGCCAAAGGAAATATTGAGCAGTCCTGGGAGGCGATGCTCGCGGTTGCCATTTACCTGACATTCAGGAATCTCGGCGAGGAGACGGGCTTCCATGTTGTCGCGCAGTTCCTTCAGTCGAGCGGCATCGGCGACCATTTCGGCCTGACACAGTGCAGCGGCTTCACCGAATCCAACGATTCCAGTAACATTTAATGTCCCAGACCGGAAGCCACGCTCGTGTCCACCGCCATCGATCTGCGCTGACAGGCGGACGCGCGGTGCACGGCGGCGAACGTAGAGTGCGCCGATTCCCTTGGGACCATACATTTTGTGTGCGGTGAACGATGCGAGATCAATCCCGAGGTCTTCAACATTGAATGGAATCTTGCCGACAGCCTGAGTGGCATCCGTATGGAAGATGATGCCCCGCTCCTTGCAGATTGCACCTATCTCACGGATTGGCTGTAGGACGCCGATTTCATTATTCGCAGCCATCACGGAAATGAGAATCGTCTTGTCCGTAATAGCAGCCTTCAGAGCATCGATATCAATGAGTCCGGTTTCATCCACTTCGAGATACGTGACCGATTTTCCCGTTGCTTCAAGGTGCTTGCAGGTATCAAGAACGGCTTTGTGTTCCGTTACCACCGTGATGATGTGATCGCCTTTCTCGGCATACATCTCAGCGATGCCCTTGATTGCGAGGTTATTGGACTCGGTTGCTCCACTTGTGAAGACGATTTCGCGCGGGTCTGCACCGATCAGGGATGCCACCTGTGCCCGTGCTTTGTCGACAGCTTCTTCTGCTGCCCAGCCAAATGGGTGCGATTTGGATGCAGCATTTCCGTAGGTGTTGCTAAAGAACGGGATGATGGCATCGACGACCCTTGGATCTGTCCGGGTGGTTGCGTTGTTATCAAGATAGATAGGCAGAGTTACGCTCATTGATTTGCTTTCATTGGTTGGAACTGGTTCCCGCCACGGGGGCAAGACTCAGGATTGTTGAATCGGCATAGCGATCACCAAGATGGTTATAGTCGGTACGCATTACATCGGCGATGGATGTCTCCGCCAGGAGACGCGCCAGCTCGCTTTGTATCTTTGCGAGCGGTCCTCGGAGATGGCACTTGGAGGCTTGCGGACATCCACCGCTGGTTTCCCAGCACTGAGCAATCGCAAGCGGACCATCCACAGCTTCGACAACCGAGCGAACAGAGATGTTCACAGGCTCCCGGATCAGGCGATACCCTCCCGTAGGTCCAGCCATGCCATCAACCAGACCAGCTTTAGCCAACGTCTGCATGACCTTTGCGAGCATCTCCACCGGGATTTCATAATGCGCTGCGATACGGGCAGGCCCGACGCGCTCACCTTCTGGCTTGGATGCCAGAAACGATAGCGCGAGGAGTGCGTAATCTGCTTTCTTTGTAAAAGTAAACATAGCCCGAATCCTTGGATGAATCACCGACCCACAGAATCACCGATTCTTTTCATCCGTATATTACCCGCATGGGTTACGTATTTCATAGCGAATAGCGTTGGCTGTTCATGAATTTGCAGATGCTGTACGGCACGAATTTGAGAGGACGTTATTTGCACCTAAAATCTGCCCCGTGCTATACTTCGGGTGCATCAGACCGCGCGATGGCACCGCCTACGACATCGGGTAACCGTATGTATGGCAGGAATCGGTTTTATTTGTGCGGTAAGCGGCATTGTGCACTGGCCTTGCGGTATGAACCGATGGCCCAGAAGAGGGATATGCACGTATGGCAATGACGGCGAAGAAGTCGGTTGTCGACATCCTGTTGGAAAAGCGTCTGATAACTGCTGAACAGGCAGACCAGGCCCGTGCCGCAGGTGGTGACGTTCGTAAGTTTTTGGCAGACAAGGGATTTGCTGTCGAAACAGATATATACGCGGCCTGGGCTACATCCGAGGGTCTGCCCTTTGTCGACCTCAATAAGCACAAGCCTGAATCGTCTGCTCTAAACGTGGTCCCTCAGGCGATTGTTGAGAAGCACAATGCTATTCCTGTACGCAAACAGGAGAACGTCCTCTATGTTGCGATGGTCGATCCCCGCAATATTGTTGCTGTGGATGACATCCGCGTAGCATCGAAACTTAACGTTCGTGCTGTCGCTGCAGCGCCTGGCGACATCGCGGCGGCGATTAAGTCTAACTACGCTGGCACAGTTTCCGCGGCTCCTGCATCTGTCGTCACGACGGGTGGTGTTACCTCCGGTGGTGGCAAGGGCATGGATGCCCTGAACCTCAGTTCACTCCAAGGCCTGATGACAGAAGCATCTGTTGGCCGTAATGCGGTTGCAGAAGACGATGGAGCGGGTGAAGAGGATGCTGATAAGGCTCCGGTTGTTCGCCTGGTTAATGCTATTCTCGTCCAAGCCATTGACACGGGTGCATCGGATATTCATATCGAGCCTAACCGCCGAAATGTACGCGTCCGGTATCGCATCGATGGAGTTCTCCGCGAAATTATGCCTGTCCCCAAGCTTTTACAGGGACCGGTGATTGCCCGCTGTAAGATTATGGCCGAAATGAACATCGCTGAGCGGCGTGTCCCTCAGGATGGTCGTATTGCATTGCGCCACACAAACAAGGACTACGACATGCGCGTATCCTGTCTGCCTTCGCTGTACGGCGAAAAGATAGTTATGCGTATTCTCGATAAGTCATCGACGCAAATTGGTCTTGGCCGCCTTGGCTTCCAAAACCATATTCAAGCGACGATTGAATCGTTGGTCGCACAGCCTAACGGTATGTTTATCGTTACGGGTCCAACGGGTTCGGGCAAAACGACGACACTCTATTCCATTCTGAACAAGCTGAACGTAGCGGATGTAAACATCGTTACCGTTGAGGATCCGGTTGAGTACGAACTCACTGGCGTCACACAGGTTCAGATCAACAAGAAGGCCGGACTGAACTTTGGAAGTGCACTTCGTTGCTTCCTACGTCAGGACCCGGACATCATCATGGTCGGAGAAATGCGCGACCTTGAAACGGCCGACATTGCGATTGAATCGGCGCTTACGGGTCACTTAGTGCTTTCAACGCTTCACACTAACGATGCACCATCGGCAACGTTGCGTCTTGCTGACATGGGAGTTGAACCCTTCCTCATCTCAGCGACCCTTATCGGTATTCTTGCGCAACGCCTTTGCCGTACTGTCTGTGCAAACTGCGTCGAGGACTACATGGAGGTGGCTGCTACATTGGCTTCCTTCCACTATGATCAGTCAGACCCCAATAAGCCCGTTCCGCTGAAGCGTGGTCGCGGCTGTGATGTCTGTGGTGGAACTGGCTTTAAGGGCCGTTCCGGAGTCCATGAGCTGATGACGATGAACGACGAATGTTCCGAGCTCGTCGTTCGGCGTGCGACGTTGGTTGACCTAAAAGAGGCAGCACGCCGCAATGGGTATCGTGAGATGCGCGAGGATGGACTGGATAAGATTCTGATGGGAGCCACGACGCCCAAGGAAGTCGCCCGCGTGGTCTTTACCGCAGGTCACTAAGACCTGTCGATTCACTCTTCGGGCCCGCACAGTGCGGGCCCTTTTCTAGACGGAGGCAAGTAGAGCAATGTCAGTTGTTGGACCTACAGATACACCACAACCCGCACGTATGGAAGGCGGCGGAGGAAGACTCCGCTCACTGGAAGATGCACACATCGATGAGCTTCTCCACCTCGTCCATGACACTAAGGGGGCTTCCGACTTGCACATTGCCGTTGGCTTACCTCCGGTAGTGCGCGTCGATGGAAAACTCTTGATGGCACCTTATGAGGCATTCTCGCCGCAGACATCGCAGAGAATCGTCTACGACATTCTTACAGATGAGCAAATCCAAAAGTTTGAGTCCACCTTTGAGCTCGACTTTTCCTATGCTCTTGGACGTACATCGCGCTTCCGTGTAAACGTTTTCCGCGATAAAGGAACCGTGGCTGCTGCTTTCCGTACGATTCCTACGAAAATTCCTACCCTTGCCGACCTCAACCTCCCTGCAGTCGTTGAAAAGCTGACCCACATCACCCGTGGACTCATTCTGGTTACAGGACCAACGGGTTCAGGTAAGTCCACGACACTTGCGGCGATGATCAACTCCATCAACCTTGGTCGGTCAGAGCACATCATCACCATCGAAGACCCGATTGAGTACCTTCACTCACACAAAATGTCGGTGATCAACCAACGTGAGCTGGGACAGGATACAAAGACCTTCCCTAACGCACTTCGTGCTGCTCTCCGTGAAGACCCTGACGTAATCCTGGTCGGTGAGATGCGTGACCTTGAAACGATGCAGATGGCTGTTTCCTCTGCGGAAACGGGCCACCTTGTTTTCGCTACACTTCACACCAACTCCGCGGCAACAACGGTTGACCGTATTGTTGACTCCTTCCCACCGGGACAACAGGAGCAAATTCGTCTGCAGCTTTCAAACAACCTCCAGGCTGTGATGTGTCAGCAGCTCCTTCCACGCATCGGTGGTGGACGCGCCTGTGCACAGGAAATCATGATTGCAACACCAGCTATACGCAACCTGATTCGTGAAGCAAAGGCACACCAGATTACATCTATGATTCAGACATCCGGTGCACTCGGAATGCAGACGATGGACATGTGTCTACGCGACCTTGTTGTGCGTGGACAGATTACACGTGATCTCGCATTGCAGCGTGCTATGAACCGGACTGAGCTTGAGAATATGCTGATGCAGACTGAACTCACGGCACAAAGCACCAGTGGTGGTGGCGTCCCGCGACGCTGATACATCTCCGTCAAACACGTCAGAGAGCCCACAGGATATTTCCTGCGGGCTTTTCTTTTACCTGTCCTATTGCGGCCCAAAAGTGAAGACGCTCAATAATGCCCATGATGCAACGGACTCCCTTATTGATAGGTTGCAATAGGTACACATGAAAAGAAAACCCCTCCAAACAAACCGTCTGGAGGGGCATCGATGTACGACAAAAAGACTAGTTTCGCGCTTTGCCGTCGACCTTTGGCCGGGATGGAGCATTTCCGACTGCAGCTGCTGTTGCATGTACCGTACGCGCCACTTTCGTCAGCTTGTCATAGTCAATCTTCTGAGCCTCATCACCAACCTGGTGATAGTCCTCATGAACACCATCGAAGTAGAAGATAATCGGTATCCCCTTCTTCGCGTAGTTATAGTGATCAGACCGGAAATAGAAACGGTTTGGATCATCCGGAGCATCGTAACGGAAGTCAAAATTGAGCTTTAGATAGCTGGCATTGACATCATCTGAAATCTTTCCAAGCTCCGAGCTGAGCATCCGGGATCCGATGACATAAATGCCGTTCGGTCCAGAGAGCTCAGCATTACGACGGTCCTGATCTCCCGCTTTTTTGGAGCGGCCAATCATGTCGATGTTCAGCTGTGTGACGATACTGTCAATGGGCACCGTTGGATGGTCTGCAAAAAACTCAGACCCCCAAAGTCCCTTCTCCTCACCACAGTGCCAAACAAAAATTAGCGAGCGTTTCGGCTTTGGTCCTTTTGCAAATGCTTCTGCAATCTGAAGAACACCCGTGGTGCCCGAACCATCATCGTCTGCGCCATTGAAGATACGGTCCGTGCCTTCAGGTGCATTGTTTCTCACACCAACATGGTCGTAGTGTGCCCCGATCGCAACGTACTCGGACTTTAGCTTCGGATCGCTGCCTTCAATGATGCCAATCACGTTTTGCGTTCGTTGCCGGGTAATGTCACGGGTGACCGTAAACTGGGCAACTTTTGCTGGAGCGAAAGCCTTACCTTTGGATGCTTTGCTGTCTGTTGCCGTTGGAAGGTCCATCCCTTCCCCGTTGACAAGACTTGCACTCACAGTCGGGCTGACAGCGATCGTGGGGACTGCTGGCACGACCTCTGCGGGGTCCTGAATACGACCAAAGTTTGCACGGCTGTTTGCCTGCTCAAACTGGCGGACTCTCTGCTTCCAGGTTCCCTCGTCTCCAGAGGTTAGGATGACGATTCCAACGGCTCCCATTTTTTGAGCAACCACTGCCGGCGGGAAGTAATCCACACCCGATTTTCCGTCTTTCCAAGGCATATCCGGTGGCAACGATGTGGAAACAACGAGAACTTTTCCCTTCACATCCAGACCATCATACGGATCAACTCCCTTGGCCTTCCACTGCCAGCCGTGGCCGACATAGACCATCATTCCCTTGGCATCACCACGGTTGAATGATCCCGCACTGCTTTGTGCGGCCACAAAGTCATCGGTGTACTTCAGAACGCGACCATCCACGGATGCCATGGTTTTTTCTTTGTCAAGGCGGGCGCGTGTCAGAAAGATGTCCTGGAAGTAAGTTCCCTTGTCCCCGCCCGGCTTTACACCAAATTTCTTCATATTGAATGCTAGAAACTCGGCTGCCGCATCAAGGCCTGGACTTGGCGTATCTCTCCCCTGAAGGGCATCACTTGCAATGAACGTTAGGTAATCGCGTGCAGCTGCTGGCGTGATAATGGAGTCCGCGGCCTTGCGATAGGCAGCGGAGGCGGGTATCGATGGTGCGACCACTTTATTCCCCTTCGGAGGGGCACCGACGGCCGGGAGCAAGAGCGATAGCGAAAGGGCAAGAGGGATGATTTGCATGTTTTAGATCTCAGAGAAAAAGAATTTGTTGAATGGAATCGGACGATATTCGTAGGCTGGGGGGTCAACAAGGGTCATCTTGTAACCAAGACCAGCAAGGAAAGTTGCAACCCGCTCGTGCAACTCTGGAGAGTGCAATTCTACAGAGATGTGTGGATGGAAGCGCTCAAGCGTGCCACGCATCCCCTCCAGAACATCCATTTCACCGCCATCAACGTCTATCTTTACAACGTCTACGCGCGAAAGTCCGGTTTGCTCTGCATACGTGTCAAAAGTCACGCCAGACACGTTTACCGTATTCGGGCCGATGGCAAATTCAGTCACGATAGTCAGCTTTGCCAGACCCGCAGCGGTGTTCAGGTCGTAGGCCTGCTGCATGTAATCCCGGCGCTCGCTGGGTTCAAATGCGATGACATGCCCACTGGTACCGGCCTCACGAGCCATCAGAAGCGTGAAATAGCCCTCGGCAGCACCGATATCGACACACACAGCACCGGGCTTAATGGCCTTTATCAGCCAGTCCATCTGAGCGACTTCATAAATGCCACGCCATGTTTGCGTATCTCGGACAAAGTCAAAGTAAGCAACCATCCCCTTCATAGGGCCGCCAATAAACTTGGCCTTACGCATCCCTTTTCCGAACAGGATACCTTTGATGGTCTTAGCGACGGACGGCATGAACACTACCCCAACACGGTGGTGCGGCACTGGTTTTCACCAGCCGTGTCAACATATTTGACACGCTAACCGTAGGCTATTGCACCATGTAGCCGGGAAAAGTACCAGTCCCACTCGGATCCCTCAGTAACAAACGGGTTCCGTCTGCTCCCCCCTTTACAATCTATACCCGCTGATACACTTAGTGGGAACGCAGATTGTTTACGTATCGTAAATACCGGATTGGAGACTACTATGGAAAAATGTACTGGATGCGGAGGCGGTATTCCGGAAAGTGCACGATTTTGTCCCTTGTGCGGAAAAGCAATTTCCCCGTCCGCACTTGCCCAGCCATTTGGCAAGCTTGCCAATCCTGCAGCCGCTTCTGAGCCAGTATCACCGGTAACACAGCCTACAGTAGCTCCTCAGGATCCGAAAAAGTGGATTATTGGTGTAGTTGCAGCGCTTGGCTTGCTTGGCCTCGGTGCATTTTTAGCGAAAACCGCCGGGCTACTCGGTTCCCAACCGACGACTACCAAGAGCACTGCCATCCTTGCACCACCACAGACGCAGACAGCCTCTGCTCCTGTTCTGCAGGCTCCCACAACTGATGCTCCACAGGCTCCCGTACTGACACCACCAAGTCAGTCTGGTATTCCGATGCCAGAAGATGTGATTGCATACTTACGATGGCTAAAGCAATATCATGCTGATCTGAGGCAGCTATCTGCATCACTGGAGGGGGTCGCGATGCAAATCATTCCCACGATGACGGTGAATGGCTACAATCAGCTCTTTAGTGAAGATGAAAACCGAATCAATGTCCCAGGTCAGGATCAAACACGGGGTCGTCTGTTAGAGGTTACATCCCAGCTCAATCAAATGGCAGCGCGCTTTAACGGAGTTCGCCCGCCCGATCCATGTGCTCCGCTTGCCGGCCAATACCAGCAATCGATGAACCTGCATTTGCAGCAGATTGCAAAGTTGGCTACGTTGTTACAAAAGATAATGGAAAATCCTGCAGATGCTGCATCGCTTCTTCCAGAGCTGACAGCTGAAATGGGATCTAAATCAATGTCCGGTCAGGCGGACAGTGCTGTCAAGGGAGCCGACCAACAGCTCAACACCTTACGCGAGCGCTACATTGACATCCCAAGTGATATCAACCGTGGAACATTCCAAATTGACACTCTGGACAGTGGTCTGAATGCCGGAAAGCTTCTCGGTGGCAAGGGCCTGGGCCTGTAGAGGTTCTCGTCCGAGACTCCCCCCGCAGATTAGTGTGGGTAGAGATATAAGACAACAGAAAGGCCCCCCGGAGTCCGGGAGGCCTTTCATAATTTACGAGGCTCTAGCCCTAGAAGCGATATGCAACACGGAGCTGCGAACCGCTGAAGTTCATCCCCTGGGCTTCATTGATTGATGTCACATCATATTCAAGCGCCCAGCCATCGTTACGCTCGTAACCCACGAGAAGCTTTGCACCAAAACGACCGCTGGTTCCACCACTTTGCAGTGAGTAAAAACCAAGGCCACCGCCGTAATAGAAGCGATCAGACGAAACAGGGCTGCTGACATAGGCACGTACCTGCGCACCTACGCCAACGCGGCGTACTGAGTCACGTCCTGCGCCGATGCTTACCAACCTGTCCCGCCATGAGTAGTCCAGGTAAGCTCCGGTGATTGTCGGGAGCTTGGATGTCGACTTTTTGAAGTCGTACGACACGCCAAAGGATGCGTTTGTATTGGCACTACCATCGGTCGGACGTAGCACACCAGCGAGAACACGAAGCGGTCGCTGGACAGTAACTTGATCTGCCATGATCACGGGGTGCGATACCGAAGTCGATGCCAATGCGGCCGCCAAGATGGTCATCATCGTAAGATACTCCTAGTCCTGAATGCCCATCAGTATATCAAAGAGGCGTTGGTCCAACTGTTCGTATGGCAATGCCTGCGCCGTGATGCTATCGACATCGAACTGTTTCGACTGGATTGCATTTGCCCGCTCCGGCGTGTACTCGCCAAGAAGTGACTCGGACTCTGCGCAGCTAGGATTCAGTTGAGCAAGCAACTCCTGAACGACAGGGTCAGCATCGAAGATACGTGCCTTTTCCTTGAGGATGAGATACGAGCGCATACATCCCTTAGCAAAGCCAAGGATATCGGCATCATCAGATGCTGTACGCAGCGGATGCGCATCGAAGTGGAGCGAGCCCTTATAGCCGTAATTCTCCAGCATCCGGACGAGGAAGAATGCATTCTTGGCATCCTCTTGGCCAAAGCGAAGATCCTGATCAAAGCGCCCAGGCTTTTGACCATTGAGGTCGATATGGAAGAGTTTTCCAGCCTCGAGCGCCTGTGCAACCGCATGGTAGAAGTTCAGTCCCGCGATGGTTTCGTGAGCAACCTCAGGATTGACACCTACCATGCCGGAATGCTTAAGCGTCGCAATGAAGCCAAGCATCGCACCGGTTGTGGGCATGTAGATGTCACCGCGTGGCTCATTCGGTTTGGCTTCAAGCGCAAACTTGTAGTCATACCCTTGCGCGATGGAATATTCACAGAGGAAGTCCATGGCCTCACGCATACGCTTGGATGCAACGACCGCATCCTTGCCAGCATCTACCTCCGCGCCTTCACGTCCACCCCAAAACACGTACACCTTCGCGCCAAGCTCATGCCCGACATCCATTGAACGCATGGTTTTTTGAAGCGCAAACGCACGGACCTTTGGGTCATTGGATGTGAACGCACCATCGCGGAAGATTGGGTGCGTAAACAGGTTTGTCGTTGCCATCGGGACACATAGTCCGGTGTCGTGCAAGCGTTGCTTGAATTCAGCAATGATGCGATCCTGTTCGGCAATGGACTTACCGAACCCAAGGAGGTCATGGTCATGGAGATTCACACCGTAGACTCCAAGGTCTGACAGCTTGTCGAGCATTGTCAGAGGGTCGTAGCCGGGACGTGTTGGCTCTCCAAATGGATCACGACCGTTGTTCTGCAACGTCCAGAGACCGAATGTAAATCGATCAGACTTTTGAGGGGTAAAGAGCGACATCGCTGGCATCCTTGTAGTACGAAGTGTTGACAGGGAATTCCACCATCACACCGCATAGTCTACAGGTTGCTTAACGGCTATCCCCACTGCATAGCTCACGATAGAGTTTCATAATCTTCCGAACGTACCCTTGTGTCTCTCGATACGGCGGAATCCCTCCCCAGCGGCGCACTGCTCCCATACCAGCGTTATAGCTCGCAAGTGCAAGGGCGAGGTGATTGTCGTTTGCCTTATCAAAATCATTCGATTTGCTGTACTTGTTCAAGCGTTCTTTGATGAGATAGATTCCGCCGGCAAGGTTTTGAACAGGATCGTAAGGATTGGACAAACGGAGCCGCTTCACCTCATCCGGCATCAACTGGATAAGTCCCATCGCTCCTTTATGACTGGTTTCGGTAATCCGAAAGTCGCTCTCGGCGACGACCGTGGCGACTGCGAGGCGTGGATCGAGGTCATATTCTTCCGAAAAGCGGAGTATCCCGTAGGTAATCTGGTCAGCTTGCGTGTCAGAGAGGCGTTTGTTGTGTCGTTTGATGTAGCCTTTGTAGCTTGCAAATACCGCCTGACTCTTTGGTGACAAGGCGGCACGAAGTCTTGCGATGGATCCGACCAAGCCGGGTTTTGGTGTTGGCCCGGATGACACTTTGTTCGGTAACGGCTTACTGACGGATTTGGGTGGGGTAATGCGCCGTTCTGCTTCCAGCCACCGTGCTTCAGCGCGGAGACGTTCCTCGAACCAACGTGCTTCGCGCAAGGAAATGTCAGCCGCGCTTGCGACTGCAATCACTGTCAGCGGAGGTATTCCTGAAAGGACACCTTCAGCATCGCTCTTGCTGACGGTCGCCAAAACGCGAACCTGACTCCCCGAGTGCAGCCAAACTGGCTGGACGGAGATTGTCAGACGCACCGTCGCCCCATCCGGAAGGGACATGATCAGGACGGCATCGTCATCATCGCCGGCTACAATCCCCGTAAGTCGCCCTTCCAGCTCGAAAGGTACATCAGGTGGGATACGAAAGTCGCGGGATGATGCAACAAAGGAACCTTGTTTCCATCCGCTGGCACGGCGCTGCGCCAAATATTGGTCAGTTGGAGATTGCATCGGTCTGGCCACCTCAACAGGGAAAAGCGCAAATGAAAACGTCCGATGAGAACAGGAATCGATACGGAGAGACAGGGATTCGAACCCTGGGTAGGATTTGACCCCTACAACCACTTAGCAGGCGGCCGCTTTCGTCCACTCAGCCATCTCTCCACAACAATCCACCGTCCTCAACGGACATGTAGGAATATCATGTGGATAAGGCGCATGCAAGGAATGTTGGCTAAATGGCTTGCTCCGGTATGCGATTTCAGGATAGGGTTCGCATTTAAAAGGGTGGAGGTTTAGATGTCAATAAAGCGAAGAGCGATTATTCTTACGGGATTGGGATTGGTAATGAGCCTGCAGCTTGCTGCATCGGCTAATCCGGGAATTCAAACCAGTACCAGAGAAACCGACGTCATTTATCGTAAGAAGCAAGGTGTTGCGCTCACCATGGATGTCTTTCGTCCGGCGAAACCTAACGGGGCGGCAATCCTGTGGATGGTTTCCGGTGGCTGGGTCTCAAGCCATGATGCCATAAATCCAGGTTATGCAAAGCCCTTTACGGATGCAGGTTACACCTTCATTCAGGTTGTACATGGGGCAACGCCGCGCTACAAGGTCGATGAAATCGTTGAGGACATTCACCGTGCTGTGCGCTTTGTTCGATTCAATGCAAAGCGCTTTAACATAGACCCGAACCGTATCGGTATCTCCGGTGGCTCCGCTGGAGGACACTTGTCGATCATGATGGGTGGTTTTGGCACACCTGGAGATCCCAAGGCGTCTGACCCGATTGAGCGCGAAAGCAGTAAGGTTCAGGCAGTTGCTTGTTTTTACCCACCGACCGACCTGATGAACTATGGCAAAGAAGGCGCCAGAGCGATTGACATCCCGATGCTGAAGTCTTATTGGCCAGCATTTGGTGTGTCGGACACAACTCCGGCTGCGGATCGTGACAAGATTGCCGGCAGGATTTCTCCAATCATGGGCAACCTGAAGGATGTACCTCCAACGCTGATTGTTCATGGGACAGCGGACTTACTGGTCCCGATACAACAATCGGAGCGCTACGTTTCGGCGCTGAAGGCCGCTGGTCGGACTGCACAGCTAGAGGTTCGACCTGGAAAAGGACATGGCTGGCCGGGTATGGAAGCGGAACTCGGGCTATTCCTGACCTGGTTTGGCAAACATCTGCCTGCCAAGTAGGTGACAATGTCCAACATGCCCCCGGGTCGATTCGGGGGCATGCGTGATGCCAGCTATCCAGTCATCCAACGTAGCCCGTGGGCGCTTGGATGACGTCTGGTGCTTTGAGTGTTCGCTCTGTGAACGACCAGGATGTAAGTCAAGCGGACAATGGACGCTTGTGTACATCTGGTCCCTTTGGTCACCCCAGCCGGATGCGCCATTGTTTGCATAACAAACCAAGCAGGGTGCCGGTATGCGGCAACCGGATGCTCCCCGAGATACCCCTGACAGCGACGTTCACGAATCAGACAGGATGCCTACCGCTTAGGCATCCAACCCGATCCGCTGCTCACCCGCGACGAATGTCAGCCGTGGAAGATTGACCCAGCCATACTGAACCGCACGCACAATCATTTCGGTTTGGCAGCTCACCCCCATCTTCATACGCACATTAGACAAATGCTTACGAAATGTACTGAGAGAGCATCCAAGTTTTGCCGCCAACAAGACTGGAGGAGCAGCCGGCTGTTCTGTCAATAAATGTAATACAGCATGCTCCCGAGACGTCAAAGGACAGCCATTTCCACTGATTTCGCCTGTATTCAAAACATGTCTCCTGAGTCGGGCTAGCGAAACGGAGAAATTGCCCCGATTTCCGCCCGGTTTTATGGCGGAAATAATAAAAAACGGCCATTACATGGCCGTTTCAACGCAATTTACATAGTTTGTAATGGTAGTGAAAATCCCTCAATTCCAGCCCATTTCCGGCTAACGATACCAAGAGATTAGCCTATGTGCAAGATTCCGTAACAGACTTTTCCGCTCTTGCTCCCAACAATGTTTGTAATGGTAAGCGCATCAAGAATTCCACTCCACTTTGTTGCCTTAACAACCACACGCTTACGTGCCACACGCATCGCCTCAGCTAACGTAACATCCGTCAATGGAGCATGCTCACCCAATGTACGCAATATTGACATCGTCCAGTCATCCCCGACCTGATGTTCAAAAAACGGATCAAAGCAAATCACATCGTAGGCATCGTCAGAGCACTGTCGCAGATAATCAAGGTGATGCCCAAGATGCACGACCTCTATCCTGCGCATGACTGCGTTTATCTTTCTGTTCTGAGTTTCAAGGGTTGCCAGCCCACGGGATACAACCAGGCCAAGCTCCGGACAGGCTTCCACACCGTGCACATAACCGGTCTCTCCAACTGCGTGGGCACACAGCAACGCCTCACCACCGTACCCCAATGTGGCATCCAGTACGCGGTCCCCTTCCTCCAGCGCACACGCCTCCAAAAGGTGATCCACCTGCCCGCGCATGTAGTTGCCCAGACGGACATAGCCCATATTTGGATGATAATGCAGCTGACCACCATCCCTGTCGACCAACAACCAACGATCCGCCTGCACAACTAAGAAACGCTGAACACTCTCGTCCATTGCAAACATCGCATCCATCTTGCGACTCCGCCGTACGAAAAATGGTAAGCCCAGCGCATCCGCTACACTCCGCGCATGCTCTACCTCGTCTTTACGACTCTTTAGTGCACAGGTCACTCCAAACCCCGGCACCGGTGTCCAACACTTCGGGATTCCAATCATCTGCCACTTCCATCTATCATCAGGCTCGATGTACTGACACTCCGGGATGTTCCATCCGTCAACGTGACCACCGCATGACCGAGTCCGGCAAGCCGTACGACCGATACATTTCCAAATGTCGGATGCGCACGCCAATATCCACCTGAATGTCGGGCATTCCAGTCATCCAGTAACTCGGTCGTAAGAGTGCGTTTTGCAAGATAACCGTCCACGGTTGATATGACGTGACCAGCCACTTTTCGCGGTACGTCGGACGCGCTTTCGGGAACGAGCGCGCCTGCTGCAACGCCATCCGAAAGTGCAGGTGGTCCCGCGACATTAATGCCAACACCAACCACATAAACTGCGCTTCCGAAGACATCCCACTCCTCCACCAAAACACCTGCAACCTTTTCACCATTACGGAGGATGTCATTCGGAAACTTAATGGCTAGACCGATATCGCCGCATATCGATGCTGCAGCATCGAACGCAGCCACGCCCGCCAGCAGCGGGACAGCCTCAGGTGATAACCCCTCGGAAACAGGAATAAGGAACGACATCAGACACGCCGTGCCAGCGTTTGCCCACGACGCCCCGCGACGCCCTCTACCACCCGTCTGAACCCCTGCGAGGACAACTGTGCCGAGAGGATAACCATCACGCACGTAATCCCGGATGACATCCATGGTCGATGTCACTTCATCCAGCTCAATCCAGACTCTCTGCATACCTTCTTAAACCACTCAGATGCCATCGTCGCCACCAGCACGGGCATCCGTAAGCACCTGAAGTCGGTTTCCGGAAATTGTTCGTTGGTGATTTGACCAAGTAATAGCTTGCATCGCCCGGATAGACAAGGATTCGCAATTTCCGTGCGTACCAGTAAGCTAACGGGCTCTCGAAAAACGTGTTTGATGCTAAACAAACAAAAAAACCCCAACCGCGGTAAACCGGGGTTGGGGTTGACTTCTCGGATGCTCGACTATGCGCCGAGACCACCTCCGCTCGCCCGAGGAGGATTCTCAAGTCGCCACGCACGCCTGGATGCAACCAGCTCATCGGTCTTCAGCGCCGCAATCGGATCTCTCGGCAGACCAACTTCCTCACGGGCATCCGCAAGAATCCCGCGAACATCCGTTTCGTATGCATCCCGAAGGACGTTATGCGCACCCATCACATCGCCGGCTAGCTGATACGCCCGCAGAGCATCCCTGTCGACCAAAAGCGCCTTAGCGTACGCGATCTGAACATTCTGAACAGACAGGACCATGGCTTCAATCTTTTTCTCGATGACATGGGACTGGTCAAGCATGTACGCAACCGGAGCCGCAGTATTTCCATCGTTGCCATTGATTAGCTCGTGGAATATCAGGAACAGCTGGAATGGATTCGCCGAGCCGACAATCAGGTCATCATCAGCATAGCGCCGATCATTGAAGTGGAAACCGCCTAGGCGGCCTTCATCGAGGAGGGTTGCGACGATATCTTCTATGTTTGTGTAGTGTCCATGATGCCCGGTGTCCACGAGCACCTTCGCATTTTGTCCGAGGTGCTGGCACACCAGCAGGCTGGCTCCCCAATCCGAGAGGTCTGTCGTGTAGAAAGCAGGCTCGAAGAGTTTGTATTCGATGAGCATCTCGACGCCAGCAGGCAGCGCTGCATAGCCTTGAGCGAGCGAGTCCTTCAGGCGATGTCTTCGAGACCGAAGGTCATCCTGTCCAGGATAGTTAGTGCCATCCGCAAGCCACACAGCAACCTGCTTTGAGCCTACGATTCCAGCTATCTCGGCGCATTCAACAAGGTGTGCAACGGCCTTTGCACGCACCGCAGGGTCGCTGTTGCAGACGCTTCCAAGTTTGTACGCCTGATCCTGAAAGAGGTTTGGATTAATGGCACCGAGAGTTACTCCGTGCTCTTTGGCAAAGTCGGCAATCGTCGTCCAGTCGCCTCCGGCTGGCGGGAGGTCCCATGGGATGTGGAGCGCGACGGATGGCGCGGCTCCCGTGAGGCGGTGAACGCTACTGGCATCCTCGATTTTTTCAAACACATCCCGCGCGGCTCCCGGCTCTGGAAACGCGCCAAAGCGGGTCCCTGCATTTGCAAATCCCCAGCTTGGCAGCTCAATCGGTAACCCACGGACAGCAGCACGAACCGCTGCATGCGACATCGCCATAATCTTCTCTTACCCTCGTATCTCGAACCCGACAGGCACCGTCGGTTGCAATGTACTCTGTTTCGGCATCGGGCTGTGAACTTCCTAGCACTGAACCCCGGAGTCGGTGTAAGAATACGGCATATGATGCCCTTACCGGTCGCATGGACGAATCCCCGCAGTGCTCAATCGCAGCAGCGCCTCTGGACCAGATGGTGGTGGCTGGGCTCAGCGATTACAGAAAAAGACATCACCGCGGAGCTGACTGCCCTTCGTAACGCAGGCTTTGGCGGGGTCGAGATTTCTCCCATCTACGCTCCGGAGATATCCGATGCTCCAAATGCTGACTATCTTTCTCCCCTCTTTACGCAGCGCTTTCGGCATGCGGTGCGCACTGCGCGAGCGAACAACATGGATGTCGATTGCATCCTCGGAACCGGCTGGCCATACGGTGGACCTTGGATTGACAACAACCACCGGGCATCAGGCTTGTCCATCGTTCCGGCCAGCCAATCCAGGCGTCAAGAAGGTGCAAAGGTAATCAGTCAAAACCGTGACCTTGTTGCGCTTGCTGTCCCGACGCGGCAGCAGGTCAAACGCTCAGGACCGGGCGGTGCCGGGAATGTTGTGGACCCTTTCAGTCGGGATGCTACGACAGTGTTTCTAAAGCCAATCGATGACTTTTTCAAACGTCTAGGATCCGATACACCGCGTGCGGTCTTCAATGATTCCTGGGAAGTCTACGGCGCGACAACAACGCCTGGAATAGCCGCATCCTTTGAACGAGCCGCGGGATATCCATTCTCCGATACGCTGGCATCTTTGGTCGCAAAGCCAACATCCCCAAATGCCAAAGCCCAACGCAGCGACTATGCGGCACATATCGAGGCACTAACACATTCCGAGTTTCTATCGCCATGGTCGATGTTCGCACACTCGCACAAAGCACAAACCCGTCTGCAGGCGCACGGCTCACCTGGAAATCTGCTTGACTTTTATGCGGCAGCGGACATTCCGGAGGCCGAGCAGTTTGGATGTGGACCGCTGATCCTCTCCGGGCGAGAACCGCTGGTCACTATTCCAAAACCCGTAAGCCACGAGGTGGCGGTTGAAGAAATGTTCATCTGCACGCTTGCATCCAGTGCTGCGCAGCTCACGGGAAAGCCACTGGTAAGCGCTGAAGCCTTTACATGGCTGGGCGAACACGGAGCAACCCCGCTGGATCACATCCGTGCGGAAGTTGATGAGCTCTTCCTCGCAGGCGTCAACCACATCTTCTGCCATGGCACCGCAGCAAGCCCCTCGAATGCCCCTTGGCCCGGCTGGATGTTTTATGCATCCAACCATTTCGGACCAACCAACCCATGGTTTGGACATATCAAACCCCTGACCGACTATGTCGCTCGGGCTCAGTCGCTCCTACAGGCGTCAACAGTAGACGCTGATGCCCTTGTTTACTTTCCCATTTGGGATGACCGGGGCAATGTTGGCCAAGCAAGTCCAGTCACAACCTACACCCTCCATGGAACCGCGGAGTGGCTACGTACCGGGATGCCGGGCCTCTCAGCGCTGGTCCAGCAATGGTTCCGGGATGGTTCCCAAATATCGCTATTCTCCGACAGGCTCATCGAGCAGGTTCAGGTTAGCAATGCCGGAGTTTTGTCAGCACATGGCTCGACTTGGAAATGCATCGTAATTCCAGAGTGCACAACCATGCCAGAAACCACTTTGGACCGAGTTACCAGCCTGGCACGCGCCGGAGCCCATGTCATTTTCATCGGCAACACCCCAACGATAGTCCCAGGCTTTCACCAGAGCGACGTACGTCAGAAAGCGTTCGACCGTATTTGGTCAGAGATTCGTGCGGCTACGCCACTCAAAACGCTCAACGAAGCCAAGTCATTCCAGTGTGGTCGTGGTCGCATAACGCTGGCAAGTGATTGGAGTGCTGCTCGTGAGACCGCTGGCTGGATAAAGGAACCGCTTGCATCAAATGCCGTGGGCATCCGTCGCATCAGAATCGGAACCACACAGGCCCACTTCATTGTAAATCGGGCGAATGGTACGAACCAGTCCTACATTACTGTTGCACATTCGGGACCTCGCCCACGGACAGCGAGTGTCCTCGACCCGCGTACTGGCAACAAGGTGATCGCGTCAGTCGTGTCACACACGGCTACCAGTATCTCATTGAACGCAGACTTGCCTGCAGACTCAGCACGGTTCATTGTCTGGGACAATCCAAAGATGCCACGACCAAGTGGAAATACGAGCACCGTTCGGATGCGCCCGCTGGTCATCGACAAATGGGATGTTTCTCCAGGCTCAGGCTCTGTGATTCCGGAAACGAAGAAGTCAATATCTCTTGGCGACTGGTGCAATTGGTCACCTGCATGGAGAGCATTCTCTGGTCGTGCAAACTATAAGACATCAGTTAGTGCAACGCCCGGCAAGAAAGTAATGATCAATCTGGGTGATGTCCGCCACAGCGCTAGGATTCTCTGGAATGGACGTGAAATCTCCACCCTGATTTCAGCACCTTTCATTCTGACGATTGCCGGGTCGCGTGTGAAATCGACCAACGTTCTCGAAGTGGAAGTCGCAAACCTCATGTTGAACGGACTTATTGGCTGCGAAAAATCAGGTAAGAAGTGGCAGAAATTCTTTTTTGTGGGAATCGATTACAAGCCATTCACGGCCACCAGCCACAACGAGCTCCCAAGCGGACTCCTTGGCCCGGTTGTTGTAACGCAGGAGATTTAGTCAATGCAGTATCGCTCTTTAGGACGTACCGGCGTACAAGTCAGTTGTCTGTGCCTGGGCACGATGAACTTTGGGGATGACTGTAGCGAACAGGATTCCATCAGCATGGTCCACAAGGCTCTGGATGATGGAATCAACTTCATCGATACCGCCGATGTTTATTCGCAGGGCATCGCTGAAGAAATCACGGGTAAAGCACTTCAGGGCGCGAATCGCTCCAGGGCCGTTCTTGCGACAAAGGTTTACAACCGAATGGGCGATGGCATCAACGCATGGGGAAGCCACCGCAGCCATATCATTGAGGGATGTCATGCATCCCTCAAACGCCTCGGCACCGACTATATCGACCTCTATCAGCTCCACCGCCCACACCCGGATGTCCCCATCGATGAGACGCTTCGTGCCCTGGATGACCTTATTCGCGCAGGGAAAGTCCGCTCTATCGGGACATCCACCTTTGCTGCATGGCAGGTCACCGAAGCCTTATGGGCATCCAAAGAGCTTGGTCTCAACCGCTTCGTTACGGAACAGCCACCCTACAACTTGCTCGACAGACGGATTGAGCGCGAGCTGATCCCGATGTGTCAGACGTTTGGAATTGGCATCCTGCCGTGGGCGCCGCTGGCTGGCGGCCTCCTCACCGGTAAGTACAAAGCAGGACGTGAGCGCCCCGGGGATGCGCGGTATGCAACACGAACGGCGCCCATGAACCGTGACCACGAGGCGGCCCTGCTAAAAGTACAGGAGTTAGTTGAGTGGTGCGAAGGTGAGGGGCTGGCACCAGCAAATGTCGCCCTTGCCTGGGTGAACCAGCAACCGGGTGTGACCAGCACGATCATCGGTCCAAAATCGATGCAGCAGTATTCCGCCTACTTGGCAGCCGCAGAGCTGACACTCACCCCCGCCCAGCTCGCTGCGGTCGATGCAATCTTCCCACCAGGGACCCACATCAGCAATTACTACAGCGCCAACTTTGGCCCAAATGCACGCTGGTAGCCTCAGGTAAGCGCAAGGCGTACCGGGGATGGCGGCAAGCAGAGTAGAATGCAACCAGAGGACTAAGTGTGCGCAATAACGTCGTAAACATGCGGGGGCAGTTCCAGGCAGCGGGGACACCCATCACCTACATCATCATTGCAGGGAATGTACTGACATTTCTTGCATCGTTTGTAGGCATGGGAAGTGGTTTTTCTCCATTATTCCTGGCCGCGACATCGATGACATTTCCGACGTTGCCAATTACAGCCATTACGTGGCCATTGGTGTCGACCACCGATCCGATTGGCTTATTCTTCGGCGTGATGTGGGCCCTTTGGGTTTGTGGAAGCCTTGAGCGGAGCTGGGGCAGTCAGGTGTTTGCGTGGTTTGTTGTTGCTCTCAGCGCAATCACGACGCTAGCCTGCTGGGGACTCGGCACTTTGCTTCACGCGCCTTTTGGTTTGGCGGGATTGTGGATGGGACTTGCCGCGCCTACCGTGGCCTGGTGCTATATCAACCGACGCGAAAAAGTCTCGATTTACTTCATCTTCCAAATCCCTGCCCCGTGGCTCGGCGCTATCACCGTGGCAAGCTTTGTGTATCAAGTCGCTGTAACAGGCGGAACGCCTCTCATGGGAATCGCTGGGCTCATCTCTCCTGCACTCGCCTACTGGTACGCAAGCGGCGGTCGGTTTGCGCTAGGCAAAAGTCAGAGCCCGTCCAGATTCGATGGCTTTGCCAATGAGCTCCGTGATGAAACATCTGGCAATCCAATCTCACGTTTCTTCGAAGGCATCCGGAAAAAGAAACGGGATGCAAAGATAGAGAAAATGTTTAAGAACAGTGGACTGGGTGACGACGATAAGGACAGATGAAACGCCACAGACCTACGATGGTCTGATCCTTGAGGCAGGGCGCGGGCAGTATTTTGTCCAAACTACCGATGGTGCCAAAGTGCGCTGCAAGCTACGTGGCAATCTTAAGAAGCGTCTGACATTTACAGAGACGGCCAATCGCTCGCGCCGCGTCGAAAAGGTCAAGAAGTTACAAGAGACAGACCCATGTGCCGTGGGTGACCGCGTCGCCATTGCGATTGACTTTACAAGCGGAGAAGGCGTCATCGAGCATGTCTATGAACGCCGTGGCATCCTCGCCCGACAAAGTGGGAATGAACGCGAGCGTCAGACCCTTGTCGCAAACCTTGAGCTGGCGGTCATCGTCTTTGCTGTCGCGGAACCCCGCCTCGACCCGTTCAAGCTCGACCGCTTTCTGGTGCTTGCCGAAGACAATGACCTCGAATGCGTGATCGTTGTCAACAAGTGCGATCTTCCCCCTGACTCAGATATCGATGCCACCTGCGCCCTCTACGAACGCATCGGTTATAGGGTGATTCGTACGAGCAAGCGCACAGGGGATGGCATCGAAGACCTTCGACGTGCCCTCTCAGGCAAGATTTCAGCCCTCTGTGGGCCGAGCGGTGTTGGAAAGTCATCCCTGCTCAACTGCCTCCAGCCGGGTCTGGCACTGAAGACTGGCGTTACAGGTGATGTCACCCACGCCGGGCGGCACACAACGGTGCGGGCAAGCCTCCTCCCACTGGAATGTGGCGGCTGGGTCGCCGATACACCGGGACTTCGCCAAGTGGAATTCTGGGACCTCCCCCCGGATGACATCGCGTGGTGTTTCCCGGAAATGTCCCCTTTCGTCAATGATTGCCGCTTTGCGAACTGCCGACATGACAGTGAGCCCGGATGCGCCATCAAAGCGCAGCTTGCATCAGGAAAGCTGTCAGAGCATCGCTATGCAAGTTATCTCTCGATGATTGCACATAAGACTCTGTCGTAGGTTCGGGATGAGCCGTCGGCGACGTTCCGATAGAATAAGCATCAATGGAAACAACCCCTGACACCAGCTGGAAGCGCTTTTTCGAGGCGCTGGGCCCTGAGGGCTATCTCTCGGAGACATTCACAAAGAACACCGATGCTGAAGTTGACTTTGTGATGGACGTCTGCGGGCTGACAGCAGGTATGAAAATACTGGACATGGGATGTGGACCTGGTCGCCATGCTCTCGGGCTCGCAAAGCGAGGACTAAATGTTGTTGGCGTGGACTTTTCCGATAAGTTCATCGAGTTTGCACGCGCCGCCGCCGACGATTGCGGTGTCGCTGACCGAACCGAATTTGTCGTCGCAGATGCACGGGATTTTGTACGCGCACGCACATTCGATGCGGCAGTGTGTTTGTGCGAAGGCGGCTTTGCGCTCCTCCAGACTGATGAAGACAATGTCCGGGTGCTTCGTCACATCGCCGCAAGCCTTAAACCTGGTGCGCCATTCCTCCTCACCACTATGAATGGCTACCGCACGATTCGCTTGGCAGGTACGGCCACAGATACAGTTCTTGACTCAACCACGATGGTTGAATCGTGGATCCAGGATGATGGAACCGAGCTCAAAGGGCGGCACTTTATTGTGCCTGAGCTCGAGCGAATGCACCGTCAGGCCAGCCTGACAGTGGAAGCCGTCTGGGGTGGAACGGCAGGTTCGTGGGGTCGCCGGCCTCTGGAGTGGGATGAAATGGAAGTGATGTTCCTGTCCCGCAAGGTTGGAATAAACACACATCCCTGAAGCCGCTGAAGGACCAACATCCGCGTATAAAGAGACGATCAATCCACGAATTGCGGTATTGATTCTCTATGGGTTGCAGGTTATTTTGTTGCACTTCGCGTATCGCTTTGCATGCAACTTACTACCGCCGCGAATGAAACCCTCTGGTACCGACACCCCGCCGTTGACTGGAACAAACAGGTCCTCCACCTTGGCAATGGCTATGTAGGCGCATCGTTTTATGGAGATGTTCCGGAAGAACGTATCTCCATCAGCGAGAAGAGCTTTTGGACCGGTGGGCCCGGCGATGGCAACACGCCACGTTACGGTATCCGCGATGGCGGCCGGGATGTTGTCGGCGAGCTGAGAACGCTGATTCTGGCCGGGCGGGTTGAGGAAGCGGATGCACTTGCCAGCCAGCGCTTTATGGGCGACTACTCGTACTTTGGCGGCCTCTCGACACTTGGACATCTCTCCATCAAAACCGGCCATGATAGAGACTCAGCCAAAGACTATGTCCGTTCACTACATCTCCCAACGGCTACCGGAACGGTTTCCTACACAAGCGCAGGCACAGCGTACACACGCACGATGTTCTGTTCGTACCCGGACCGTGTGCTGGTCGTGAACTTTAAAGCAAACCGCCCGGGGACTTTGTCGCTCGTTATTCGTCAGGAGCTGGCCCACATAAAACGGAACCCGAAAATCACCGTGGATGCTGACCGCGGTTCGATAAACATCGATGGAAACATTGATGACAACAACCGCCCCTATGCCGTTGGTATTCGGGTCATCACCCGAGGTGGGAGCAAGGCGATATCCGGTACGGATGCACTTAGCGTGTCGGGAGCATCCGAAGTTACGATCATCCATTCGCTGGCGACTAACTACAAACTAGAGCCACCCCTTTACAAAGGTAGTCCACCTCGTCCGGATGTCGATAAGTGGGTCGATATGGCTGCGAAGCGCGGGTTTGCCGAGCTGCATCGCCGACATTTGAAAGACGTCTCGCGGCTTTACAACGCGGTCAGACTCACAATTGGCAACGCGGTAACGGGGCTTGACAGAATGCCTACAGATGAACGTTGGAAGCGGTATGCATCTGGCGATACGCGCGATATTGGTCTGAAAGTACTCGCATTCAACGTTGGACGCTACCTGCTCATCGCCGCAAGCCGGCCCGGTGCCCTCGCCTGTGGTCTTCAGGGCGCATGGAATGCAAACTATTCGGCACAGTGGAGTGGAAATTATCAGGTCAATATCAACATTCCATTGATTTACATGGGCGGCGCATCCCTTGGACTTGCTGAATGCAACGAGCCGTTCATGGACTGGATTGAAGCACAGGCAGTTCCAGGGCGTGAGGTGGCGAAGGCCTATTACGGGACCAAAGGCTGGGTGACTAACGCAACTGGGAACATCTGGGGACACGCAGCCAATGGCCTTGATCTCGAGTGGGGCTTGTTTCCCAGCGGCGCTGCATGGCTATGCCGGCATTTATGGGAGCAGTATCAATTCACCGCTGATAAAGGCTTTCTTCGAAAGCGGGCCTATCCTGTGATGTGTGATGCCGCGCTGTTTTGGTTGGAAAATCTGCAGGAACACAAAGGTGAACTTGTTGCAGTTCCATCCGTGAGTGCCGAACAGCGCTCAGTAAATGGCTTCCTCGAGATTCCATTTCAGGATGTAGTCTTTATCCGTGACTTGTTCCGCAACACGCTCAAGGCTGCGGCGGTCCTTGGAAAGCAGGATACGTTCACCAAGCGCGTTGCCACTGCCCTCGCGCGGCTTGCCCCGCTCCGTATTGGAAAATACGGTCAGCTACAGGAGTGGCTCCCGGACATCGATGACCCGATGTGTCGTCACCGGCACTTTATGCACCTTTCGGCGTTGCATCCGTGTGATGAGATAGATGTCCGCAAGGATACAGCGCTTGCAGCTGCGATTAGGGTGTCGATGAACATGCGCGGGGATGGCAGTAACAAAGAGCGTCTTGATCCGAAGTACAACGATAAATGGCCATGTAAGTGTCGTCACGTCGGGAGTCCGAGGGATGAGCACATCGGCGGGAACTGGTCACGCTCATGGAAGGTTTGGCTTTGGGCGCGTCTGTTTGATGGCGACCGCGCCGACAAGATTTTGGGTGAGCTGATTGGTGAGGCAGGGATGGAGAATATGTGCCAATATCAGCAAGTTCCGCCTAACCGTACGCCAATGCAGCTTGATGGCGCTATTACGACTCCGGGAGCGATGACTGAGCTGTTGGTACAGAGTCATTTGGATGTGATTGAGGTACTTCCTGCCCTTCCAGCCTCCTGGAAGAATGGATCTATTGCAGGTGTGAGGACCCGGTTTGGCTGGGAAGTAAATGTCCAATGGTCATCCGGGCACCTGACGAGTGTTGTCGTGAAAGCTCAACGTCCGGGAGAGAATGTCATCCGATACGGAGATAAACAAGTCATCCTTAGGCTTGAAAAGAACGAGTCTGTGATGCTTGGGGCAGATTTGGTGCAAGCTGCGACCTGATGGGATCGCCTTGACGGTACCAATGGTTAGTTCGATGACCTTGGTGGACTGGGCCATCCAAATCTGTGAAGAGAATACTCCAGGGGATTGACGGAAAAGCTGAGCGCTGAAAATAACACCAGCCGGACTGCGAAGAAGTCCGGCTGGTGCGTTCTAAGGGTGGGATGGACCCGCCTCTGGGCATCATCATGACACCAGGAGCAAGCCCTGGGGCTAAAATCAGCCCGCGAGCCCTTCCCGGAGATTATCACTATTCAATTTGCAATGACCCTCCTTTCAGTGTGGTGCGTCGATTGTACCCATATTGCGATGCGTTGTGAAGACCTCAATGTGACTGAAGCCATATACCTGCAACGATAGAATGAATGCATGGAAACGGCACCACAGGTTGGCATCGTCATGGGAAGCACATCGGACTGGGAAACCATGCGTCATGCCCATGAGACTTTGACTAAATTCGATGTCCCGCATGAGTGCAAAGTGGTTAGTGCACACAGAACACCGGCATTAATGGCAGAGTACGCAGCCACAGCACGCGAGCGTGGCATCCAGGTGATAATTGCGGGTGCCGGCGGTGCAGCGCACCTCCCGGGCATGTTGGCAGCACAGACATCCGTGCCAGTTCTCGGCGTACCGGTTGAAAGTCACGCTCTCCGTGGTCAGGATTCCCTCCTCTCCATTGTCCAAATGCCGGCTGGAATCCCCGTCGGGACCCTTGCGATTGGTAAGGCCGGGGCAACCAACGCAGCACTCCTTGCAGTCGCCATTCTCGCGAACAACGATGCACCACTGCTCGAAAAACTGGATGCCTTCCGCGCCAATCAGACATCCACCGTCCTCGACGCAGAGCTCCCGGTGAACGTATGACACCTATTCTTCCTGGAGCAACCATTGGTATCCTTGGAAATGGTCAGCTTGGCCGGATGACCGCTCAGGCAGCGATTCGTATGGGATACAACGTGGCCTGTTACGGCCCTGATGCTGCCCCAACACCTTGTGGTCAGGCCGGTGCCCGGGAGGTTCAGGGCGCGTACGATGACCTCGATGCAATTGCAGCCTTTGCCCAGTCTGTAGATGTAATGACGTTTGAATTTGAGAACGTTTCAACAGCCGCTACCGATGTTGCATCGGAGCATATCCCTGTCCATCCATCCGGAGCCGTACTGCACACAACGCAGGACCGCATTCGTGAAAAAGCTGCCTTGGTTTCCGCTGGAATTCCTGTTGCTCCATATTCGGTTATCCAAAAAGTCAGTGATCTCGAAAATGGTCCTTTCCCCGGCATTCTGAAGACCGCTCAGAGTGGCTACGATGGCAAAGGTCAGCGTCTGGTTCACAATGTCTCTGAGGCAACCGACGCGTTTAACGCATTTGGCGATGTCCCTTGCGTTCTTGAAGGACTGGTCCCATTTCTGTGGGAGGGCTCGGTTGTCGGCGCGCGCAATGCAGCAGGTGATGTCGCACTCTATCCGTTGGTACAAAATATCCACACTAACCACATCCTGGACACCACACTTGTCCCGGCGCCGCTTGCTTCCAAAGAGCTGCAGGCCAGCGCAGCCGAGCTCGCAGAGCGGATTCTCGATAGTCTTGATGTCATCGGAATGATGTGTATCGAGATGTTCATCACCGAAGCTGGCATTATCGTTAACGAGCTTGCGCCGCGTCCACATAACTCTGGTCACTGGTCGATTGAAGGGTCCGTTACAAGTCAGTTCGAGCAGCATGTCCGTGCAGTTTGCGGCCTGCCCCTTGGAAGTACGGAGTTGCGCGCACCAGCGGCAGCAATGGCCAACCTCCTCGGGGATTGTTGGCCCGACCCTGACTTTGTCGGAGCGCTGGCAGACCCGCGTGTAAACCTCCACTTGTATGGCAAACGGGATGCACGGATCGGACGGAAAATGGGACATTTGACAGCGGTCGCTCCAACCGTGGATGAAGCAGCCCAGGCAGTAACGGCTGCCAGAACACGCATAAAGTCAACCGATTAGGTGGTCGCTAAGTGAATCACAATGGATCCTCTGGATGTTTATGCTAACCGGGGGTTGGCATTTTGTCGACATCGTGGAATTATGCTGAACATGACCCGAAGAACTGCCCTCATCATAAGCGTTCCGACTGCAGTTGCCGCATCCGCTATCATGATTACGAATTCAAACGCCTTCAAGGCAGCAACTCCTGTAAAAGCAGCCACATCTTTTCTGGACTCGCTTGACCAGGCACAGGTCAAGGTCGCGCAGTATGACTTTGATGCAGATGAGCGCTTTAACTTCCACTTCGTTCCAAAGGACCGAAATGGTCTTGCTTTCCGTGCGATGAATGCTGCACAGCAGGCCGCGGCTCTTGAGCTGATGTCCAGCTGTTTGTCGCAGCTTGGCATGGACAGAGTCCGCTCGATTCGAGACACCGAGCTCGTGCTGCGCTCGATGGAAAAGGCACCCGCTGAGTACCGCAACCCTGATAAGTATTACATTACGGTGTTTGGGACCCCATCCAAGGACAAGCGCTGGGCATGGCGTTTTGAAGGTCATCACGTGACGCTTAACTGGACGATGGAAGGTGACAAAGTCGTCGGTAGCACGCCACAATTTTTCGGCAGCAACCCTGCGCGCATCCCTGAGGGCCAGAATATGGCCGGTTTCCGTCTCCTCCCAAAAGAAGAGGACAATGCTCGCGCTCTTGTCAAGTCTCTGTCATCCGGGCAGGCAGCAAAGGCCATCATCGCAAACAAAGCTCCGGCTGACATTCTGACAGGTGCAAATCGCGAAGCAATGCGTCAGGGTGAGGCCGGAATTCCATTTGATGAGTTGAATGCAAGTCAGCAAAAGGCATTGAAGGAGCTTGTCGGCATTCATGCTGCAGCGCAGTCCGACAAGATAAGCCGAGCACGCCTTGCTTCCATCAATAAAGATGGATGGAAAACCGTTGTCTTTGCGTGGATGGGTGGAACAGAGGCAGGTCAGGGCCATTACTACAGGATTCAGGGAAAGTCATTCCTAGTCGAATATGACTGTACGCAGAACAATAACAACCATATCCATGCGGCCTGGCGTGACTTTGGCTCAGACTTTGGCGGTAAGGCTTCGAATGCCGATGTGCTTGGTGACCACCTGGCATCGGGCCACGGTATCACAGAGCAGCAGACCAGGTAGGTTCTCCAATGCCTGATGCAGATGCCGCTCATACCGGCACGACGACATCCCTGCACGACATTCAGGATCTCAGTGAAGATGCTGTTGCGGCAGCGCATGCCCGTGCCTATGCGATTATCGATCAGGCTGCGACACGACCATCCATCGACCGTGATCTGCTCCTTAGGGCATATCACTACGCCTTTGACAAGCACTCGGCACATCGGCGCAAGTCTGGTGAGCTGTACATTACGCACCCTATTGAAGTAGTGGGCATTTTGATGCAGCTTGAAGTCGACACGGCTACCATGGCTGCCGGCTTCCTCCATGATGTCATCGAAGACTGCGAGATCACGCGGAAAGATCTTTCGGAGGCATTTAGTGCAGAGATAGCGACCCTGGTTGATGGCGTCTCAAAACTAAAACTCGCTGATTTTGAGCGCCTTGCTCCAGACCTTGCTGCAGCAGCAAAGGAAAAGGATGCGACCAAAAGTCAAAGTGGAGGAACGCCGAAGAAGCGCCCCCATGAGTCCCGGTCAAGTGCCGAAAATCTGCGTAAAATTCTTCTCGCGATGGCACGTGACCTTCGTGTGATGGTCATAAAACTCGCCGACCGATTACATAACCTAAGGACGATTTCCGGGCTTGCACCAGACCGCCAACAGCGAATGGCGGAAGAAACACTGTCCGTGTATGCGCCACTCGCGGCTCGTCTGGGGATATGGGATCTGAAGTGGCAGCTGGAAGACCTTGCGTTCAAGACGCTTCAACCTGTCGATTACAAGCATCTCACCGAGCAAATTGCCCGTACACGCAGAGACCGTGAAGCCGATATTGCCGAGTCAATCAGTACGCTCCGGGCCGCTTTTGATCAGGGCACGCTGGAGGTCGAGATTAATGGACGGCCAAAACACTTATGGTCCATCTACAAGAAGATGAACGAGCAGGAGATTCCTCTCTCGGATATCTACGACTTGATTGCACTGCGTGTCATTGTGGACAGCGTCCCGGAGTGCTACGCGGCACTTGGAATTGTCCATGAAACCTATCTGCCCATTCCGGGGAAGTTCGATGACTACATTGCTAAACGTAAGTCAAACGGCTACCAATCGCTGCACACCAAGGTTTACGGACCGCGGGGTGAGCCACTGGAAGTCCAGATTCGCACATGGGAAATGCACAAAACCAGCGAATTTGGCATTGCAGCACACTGGGCGTATAAGGAAAAAGGCGATGGTGCCGTTGCTGGAAACAATGACTTTGAGCGTAAAATGGCCTTTTTGCGTAAGCAGTTGTTTGAGTGGCAACGCGATGCACGTGACACCAGCGAATTCCTGAGTCAGGTCTCGACAGACTTGTTCACGAGTCAGGTCTTTGTGTTCACCCCACGTGGAGATGTCATCGACCTACCAACAGGTGCGACACCGATTGACTTCGCCTACCGTATCCATACAGGAATCGGTGAGCACTTAGCCATTGCCCGCGTCAATGGTAAGACAGTGCCGCTTTCGTACCAGTTTGACAATGGTGACATCTGCGAAGTTATCAGCCGACCAAATGCCACTCCAAGCCTTGACTGGCTGGCGGTTGCCAAGTCTACACATGCCAAGAACAAAATCCGACATTACTTCCGGATTCAACGTCATGACATCAGTGTGGTACGGGGGCGGGAGGCGCTCGCCGACGAGCTTCATCGCCTTAATCTCTCAACAGAAATCATCAAAGATACAAAACGTTTGCTAGTGCTGTCACAGGCATTCAATAAAGAATCCGGCGAGGACTTGTTCGCAGCAATTGGCTTTGGAGACACACCGCTGGGTGCTGTGATTCACCGTATCCGGCGTGAGCTTGAGGAATCACCCGATCCCACATTGCGTCTCCCGAAGCGCGTATCCGGACAAACCAGCAAGTTATCGATTACCGCTGACAAGGTGGATGGCGTTGCGATTGTAAGAGCAAAGTGCTGTTTACCCTTGCCGGGAGATACGGTTATCGGTTACGTGACACGGGGACGCGGGATGGTCCTGCATCGCGATGGCTGTACGAATATCGCAGGTTTTCGGCAACACGAGCCGGAACGCCTTCAGGAAGTCGATTGGACCGCAGGTGGGCGATATGCGACAGGTGTCATTATTGAGACCTTGGACCGCACCGGTCTGCTGCGCGATGTCACGGATGTTCTGGCAGGCACCGATACCTTTATCACTGGCATCAATACGTATTCGCACCGTGACAAGGGAACGGCGACGTTGCGTATCGACCTCGACAGCCCAAGCCTGACCCACCTCGAAACACTAATTCGAAAGCTCCAGACGATTCCAGATCTTCTGGCGGTCTATCGATTGGGAGTTGGTGCGGATGAGATTGAGCCGCCAAGCCGGGTTGCAATCCAGTAACTGTCAAGCGATGTGGACCAGATTTCATAGGCAAGTCAGTCCTACAAAAACCGGGACAGCAATGAAGACAACTTGATTCGTAAGTCCGATGTATAGTCGGGTCACGGGACTGTATGCTTCCTCTATGAGATGGCTTCTCCAAAACGAACGTACATTGAGGATGGTTTATTCTGCAATCAGTGGTGCTATCGGCAAGTCTGGCTGGAACCCGTGGGGTATCTTGCTTAACTGGTACCGTTGGAGTGTTTACGCAGTCATTCAAAGACTGCCATCACGCTTTTTGGCGCCATTCGTAACCAGCTGGATACAAACCATTTGACGCTGAGTGGTTGCGATGAGTGCCATCAAGTTTGATCAGCCCGATGAAGTCTGGGGCAAGACATCCAGCCCTCCACTTGCTTAAAAAGTAATGGATAATGAGATGGTTTTTCTTGAAGGTATGGAAGAGGAAAATAGGGATGACAGAGACGTTTAACCCGGATACATCTACCGCGACAACCACAGTTGCACTCGTTCGGGACACTATCCGCCGCCAACCGAATGCCTGCGCACTCAAGTACAAAGTTGGTAAAGAGTGGACGGAGACCACCTGGCAACAGATTGGTGATCAAGCGAATGCCGCAAGCATCGCCCTGAAATCAGCCGGAATTGCCCCTGGAGACAAAGTTGCCATTCTGTCTGAGAATGAACCAAAGTGGTTGTTCGCCGACCTCTCCATCGTAACACTTGGTGCCGCCACGGTTGGCATTTATCCGACGCTACCAGCGCAGCAGGTTTCGTTCATTCTTCGAAACTGCGGTGCCAAAGCCATATTCGTTCAGGATAAAAAGCAGCTCGCCAAAATTATCGCAATACAGAGCGAATGTCCAGACCTCAGGACAGTAGTAGTTTTCGCAGATTCAGATGCAACGGATACTGTTCCTTCGTTTACTGACTTTATTGCTCCGTACTTAGGTCAGGCAGAGCTTGCCGTTGCGGCGACCCCCGATGACGTCGCTGTCCTGATTTATACCAGCGGTACAACAGGTGATCCCAAAGGCGCAATGCTGACACACCGCAACCTCGTTTCAAACGCGAAGGCTACCTACAAGCACCTTGTTGTTGGTGATGCTGTGGTTGGCCCGGATGACACATTTCTTAGTTTCCTTCCCCTTGCCCACTCCTTCGAGCGTATGATTCACCTGCTGGCTCTCGCGGCCGGTTCCAAGGTTGTTTATTCACATGGCGTTCGTACCCTTGTGGATGAAATGGCGACGCAAAAGCCGACGATTATGGGGTGCGTCCCACGCGTCTATGAGTCCATTCAGGAAAAGCTCTTGGAAACGGCTGCAAAGGGTCCTGAAAAGAACCGTAAGCTCTTCGAAGAGACGATTGCTGTTGGCAAAAAGATGCTCGAGTACCGACAGGCAGGCAAGGTGCCCGGAATCATCACATCCGTCAAACACATGGTCCTTGACAAGCTGGTCGCCGAGAAGGTTCGCCAAAAATTCGGTGGTCAATGGCGCATCTGGATTTCAGGTGGAGCCGCACTAAACCCCGATACGGCCCGGTTCTTTATCGCGCTAGGCTTCAACCTTCTTGAGGGCTACGGACTTACTGAAACAAGCCCTGTGATTTCCGTAAATCCGGTTGGAAAGCAGAAAATTGGCACCGTTGGAACTGTTATCGAAGGTGGCGAGATTATGATTGCTCCAGATGGCGAAATCTGCTACCGCGGCGAGAACGTCATGAAGGGCTACTTCAATAATCCACAGGCGACGTCGGACATGATTGATTCCGATGGCTGGTTGCATACGGGAGACATTGGTACCTACGAAGGTGGTTACCTTAAGATCACCGACCGTAAAAAGGACATCATCGTTCTCGCAAATGGCAAGAACGTGTCGCCAACCCCAATCGAGGCATCGATCAAGGAAAGCCCCTTCGTTCAGGAAATCGTGCTGCTTGGGGACAAACAAAATGTCTGTTCCGCACTCGTTATCCCAAATATAGATCGCTGTATAGCTTGGGCGCAGGAACAAGGTTTTTCCCTTGCAGATGGTGATGCAGTTGTCGCAAGCCCCGAAGTCAAAAAACAGATCAAGAGCGAAATCGACAAATATTCGAACTGGCTGGCCGATTTCGAGAAAATCCGCCGCTTCACACTGCTGAATACGACGTTCTCAATTGATGGTGGCGAGCTTACACCAACGATGAAAGTAAAACGCCGCGTTATCAACCAGAAGTTTGCAGCAGAAATCGCTGCACTCTTTGGCGACGGTAACTAATCTTATTTAATGCTGGAGGACAGCGATTTGCGCTGACCTCCAGCACCCTAATCAACGACCGGACAGGCTGCGATTCAAACCTACATAACGCTTACAGGCTCTTCCAAACCCGGTCGCCAATCCTAAACCGCATGCATAAGGTGCCATCATGAACACGTCCAAGGCATCCTCTTCCCACTTTGCCGATACGCCGGTCTGGTACTTGCGTACCAGCGCATTCTGGTTTGCGACTAGCTTCAAATGGTTCATTCTCTTCATTCTGCTTCCACTTCAGGTTGGCACACTGGCCAAAACGGGTGAAGCCAATCAAGCCTGGGGGCAGGTCGTCGCTCTCGGTGCTACATGGGCGATGATCGGGCCGGCTCTCTTTGGCTGGCTGTCTGACAGGACATCCTCAAAATTTGGCAAGAGACGTCCATTTATCGCAATAGGCGCAGCGATGACGGTAATCGCCCTCGCGTTTCTCGGGGCAGCAAACTCCCTGCCACTGATGATGATTGGCTACCTATTTCTCCAGGTCTCCGATGATGTGGCGACAGGTCCCTATGCATCCGTTCTGCCGGATCTCGTCCCGATGGAGCACCGCGGAAAGGCAAGTGGAATCATTGGGTTGCTCCAGCTCACGGCTCAAATCGCGGCGGCTGCGGTAGGTTTCTTACTTTCCGGGAATCTCCTCGCCGTATACGGTGCGATCGCTGGCGTAAATCTTATCTGCGGGCTCATTGTTGTCATCGCCCTCAAGGAGCAAATTCAGACAACAGCAGCACCTGCAGCGAACGGTCCGTTCTTTAGTCTCAATGACTGGATTGCACCGTGGAAAAGTGCCGACTTCCGCTACGTCTGGTTTAGCCGCGCTCTGGTTGCGCTTGGCTTTTACATCATCACAAACTATGCGGTCAACTACATGAAGGATGTCATCAAAGTCTTTGCCATTCCGGGATTGATGACCCTCAAAGACCCGATGCAGGCGGCGATTGCCGTTGTACTCCTGATGTCTGTTAGTGGAGCTGCGATTTCAGTAACGGCAGGGCGCTGGGTCGACACGATTGGCCGTCGGAAAGTAACGCTCTGGTCGGGCTGGGCGATGTTCATTACGCTTATCCCATTTGCCCTGATTCCACGCTTTGATGTCATCCTTCTCGTCGGGACACTGTTCGGGGCTGCCTACGGTGTGTATATGGCATCATCGGTTGCCCTGGTCGCCGATGTGCTTCCAGATGCTGAATCATCCGCAAAAGATATGGGTATATGGCAGGCGAGTGTCAGTAGCCCGCAAATCGTTTCAGGGCTGTGTGGCGTACTGGTTGATAGTGTCAATCGGCAGCGACCTGGTCTTGGCTATGCGGCCGCATTTCTGATTTCCGCCGGCGCATTTCTACTTGGATGCCAGCTCGTAAAGCGCATAAAGGGCAGTCGATAAGCCGCTCAAACCCTGGTGGTTGCCCAGTTTCCGCGGCGATATGCAGCGATCAGGAGAACCATAGAAACAACGGGAGTGCTTGCAATACCCAACCATACACCTATCACCCCTAGTCCGGTCAAGGTTGACAACACATAGGCCAGCAATACGCGAAAGCCCGTTGTAACAAACGTGACTGTGCGCGGAGTCCTGGTGTCACCTGCGCTCGACAAAACACCTGCGAGGACGAGATTGACAGCGACGGCGGGTTGAATAAATGCCATCAGCTGTAGATAGCGTGTCGCAAGACCGACTGCTTCAGGGGCACTTGTTGGTAACATCAGCTGCGCAATGCCGGCAGCCAATAAGCCGAAACTCACACCCGCTATCGTCATCGTGAGGACAGCCTGCCCAATAGAAACCAGCGCAGCATCCTTTGCACGAGCGAGATTATTCGCGCCAAGGTTTTGGCTGACGAATGTTCCTGCGGTTGATGCAAACGCATTCCCCGGTAAAAAGGCAAGCGATTCGACGAGTACTCCGATGCCATGCGCAGCTCCCGCAGCAGAGCCGCTTTGTGTTCTCAACAATAACGCTTGGATGGTAAGTCCACTGAGGGCAACAACCGCTTGCCTTGCAGAAGCGGGAAGGCCAACGTGCAAAATACGCTTTAGCATCGCTGTGTCCGGCAACCAACTTCCTTTTAGTCCATTACTAAGAGCAGTCGTTGGTAAAAAGATGATGAAGAGCAATGTTGCAATGGTCTGGCTGATACCGAGCGCGGCTCCCCCACCACTTACTCCCATCCGCGGAAATCCGAACATACCGAATATAAGGATGTAGTCGAACAGGATATTGAGCGCAACAGTAACAGCGATAACCTGCATCGCCCGTCGGGACTCTCCCAAGACTCCAAAAACCGTATTGCCAATCACCAAAGTAAACAACGATGGCACAGCAAGCATCGACCAGCGGAGATATGAAACACCTTCATCAAAGCTGGATGGATTGCCACGGTAACCGATGGTTTGTAGGAGTGAAGGAGCAAAGAGAGCGACAAACCCTCCAATCGCACTGCCGACTAGGACAGAAACCAGCACTGTTTGCCTTAGGGCCGCTGTGGCCTCCGATGTGTTTCCGGATCCGATGGCACGCCCGATAATTGCCGCTGCCCCCACAGAAAATGCGACCAGAATTGTCATCAATGCAAGTCGAATTTCGTGGACTACCGTAACGATGGCAAGGGCATCTACGCCGAGGCGTCCCATGAAGAGCTTGTCAGCAATGCTATTGGCGGACATCAGGAGTCCGCTGGCAATCGCCGGAAGCGCTAACTTCCAAACAGCGGGGCGAAGTGGTCCACTTAGGATTCCGTGTGTGTCTGACGTGTTGTTCATAACCTACCAACGAAATTCGCTAACGGTCTCTGATTCCCTGCCACGCACACGGAATGACCACACCTGCCTAGCGACGCGCTAGTACGCCGACGATGATCACAATAAAGACGACACCAGCGAGTATCCAGATGAGCGGATTGTCATACACCCCCAAAAACTGCCAGACAAACATCGCCAATGCACCAAGCGCTCCAACTAATAATCCAACTTTTGCTGCACTGGATGGGCTTCCGCGACGGTTCATCGATCTAACGCTGGTATAAATCACCCATGGGATAAGGGTAAAACAGAGGACGATTGAAACACCCACCACAATCCACTTATCGACCACGCTGTGAACTTTGAATTCATAAAACGTGTCTGGAGCCTGTGGATATCGGGTAGATCCGGTCTCGGTGGTGACGACAAAGTACCCCTTGTGATCGCCTTTTTCAAAGCCGTTGACTTCCCAAGTGACCGTTGCACCGTCAGCACTGGAGCCTTCGACAGTCTTCATTGGAATGTCGATATTCCCACTCCGTGACTCATCATGAAAGATGGCCTTTGTGACATCATCTCCACGTGGGTCGACATACTGCAGTCGCAGCGTATAGCGCTTTCCGGTTTGATAGAGATTTGGTAACGCCTGGTTCCCTGGAGTAGACAGCGTGGCACCTTGCGGAAACACTCCGGAGATAACTCCGCAGACTACAACAAACAGGACAAATATTCGGCGAATCACGTTCTTCCACGCTCCCAGCTGACCGGTGTAACTTTCCACCGATATTCAGCAACGCTCTCAGTATCCCCGGCGACCGACCGGATACGCAATGTGTCACCCACTCGGACCGGAACGCTGGCAGTTCCGCTGACATCAACTCCATTGACAGATAGAACCCAGCGTGATGGCTGCCCCGACACGGTAACAGCCTTGGCTACGAGGACTCCCCGGTCTAATGTAAGTACCGCGATTGCACTTGTGCTCCCAGGAAATGGTAACGATTGCGTACATCCGGCAGCCAAACCGCCAACTCCAACCGAGTCCGCCCCACGAAAAACTAAATCACGACCGCTTCGAGTTCCCGTCTCAATCGCGATGGCAAGCGGTTTACGACTTTTCAGCATCACGAAAACACCCGCCGCGGCAAGCACCACTGCACCACCAAGCAGATATGGCCATACAGGATCTTCAGGGGGAGGCGGTGGAACGTTTGCAGGCGCAACCGGCATACTCTCTTTGGGTGGCGTAGTGATATCCTTCGGGCTCCGTTCGATTGGGCGCTGGCTATCTGAATCAATCGTTACACCAAAGCCGAAGGTCCTTCCGCCTTTAGCTGCAAATGCAGAAATATCCCGCCGATAGGAATCGCCAACAGATGTCTTAGCAATCTTGCTGAGGTCTCCGCCCTTGTCATAGTAGTTTGCATAGTTTTGGAGCTCAGTCGGATTATCACGCGGAGCATCGTTGTACGAATCCGTCACAAAAACAATCACCGGTGACTTTGCACCGCGGTCGAGCGCCTGCCTTAGTGCGGCATGATGTGGCAGTCTTAGATTCGTACCAGCACCTTCGAGAGCTTTGTATGGAATGGCATCAAGCGCCGCTTTGCGATCTTTATTAGATGAAATGGGACCATCAAAGAGAACATGCTCTGAGGCATTCACACCAACGATACGTACATATGTGCCCTGTACTGCAGCTTCCTTGACGACACGTAGCGCAGCCTGGCGCGCCTTCGTCATCATTCCATTCGTCAACATACTTCCGCTGACATCCTGAATCAGCGCAATATAGTCAGGTCGCTTCTGCTCGATCGACTGAAGGATGGCTTTGGATTGTTCGAGGCTGGTGTCTTGTGCGACTGCAGACTGGTTGGGTGCCATAATGTTGATACCGCAAATCAGAATAGCAGTGACAAATGCAGTACGTCTCATTTATAGGGATTGTATCAAGCAGGTATCAACGATATCCGGCACTGATGATGCGTGCAGTAACCGCTGCAGTGTGTCGGTACCAGCCGCTGGCCAGATTTTCAGCCTGCCCGCCAGGAGCATTCGTCGATAGAAACACCTGGCTTCGATAGTCCCCGGGTGCAAGCCTTGCAGCACTCACCACAAATGGAATCCTGCCGGTCCCGTTTGGCGCAATCACAATCGGTAAGGGAATCTGCCGTACGTTCAGCCATGGATGCTGCGTGGCAACAATACGAATCAGCAGTGTTGCCTCACCAGTGTTGCGGATGAGTAGGTTCAGCTCTCCACCACTACCGGAAACTACCGTGCAGCGATCCGGCTGATCACAAACCAGCTGTGGATGCCCTTTCTCTACCCGCGCACCCGGTAAACCGCTACGCATGTCTGCGGCACTTGGCTGCCCCCCAGCTTTGGTGATGCTATCCATGGCAATCTCATCCAGGCCTTCGAGAACCTCCCGAATTGCCGCCAGAGTTTCACAGCGCAAGACCAGCCCTTCTACCCGTGCCCGTACCACAGGACTTGCAAATGGGCCAGACTTTGGTAGAAGCGCCGTCACAAGCTTCGTCGCGGCAACGATATCAGCAGATGGCCCGGCTCCGGGTCCGTACACATTGTTGTGATGCGGAGCTGTTGGATCGCAGATTCCACCATCTGCAAGATACATTCGTAAATCATCACCAATAATGAGGTTGTCCAGCGACAATCCGCCGTGGGCAATCCCGGCAGCATGGAATGCGGCAAGCCCATCCAGAAGGGGCACAATCCAGCGCCTAAGCGTCTCGGTATCCGCCCGTCCGCCGACTCCCATCCAGTATTGTCGAAGGTTCTTGCCTTTCAACACATCACGAATTGTATAAACACTGTCGTCGACGAGCATCCAGCGTCGAAATGGGACAATCGTTTGGTGGACGGCATCCAGTGCCCCAGTAAGGCGGTTTTGGAGCACCGAGGTACTCGGAATCCTGCGAACCATAATCGGTCGCCCTGTGAGCGTATCTGAGCCAATCCAAGCGCTTACATCGGGTTGAGGTGTTGAAACGACACCCGCATTGGCAACCTGTTTCGTGATTACTGCCGGAAGTTGCTCTGACATCTAGAGCACCCCCGTCATCCGGAGCGCATGCAGAACGCCACGGGTGGTGGCAACATAGACATTGCCATCAGCGTAGGCCATCGGAACACTCACCTGGGGTCCACCACCGCCAGCATCATAGACATCATCCACCGCCATCCCGGCAGCAAGACGATGTAACCGAGCATCCTTGCCAGCGAACAAAAAGCCATCCGGGGCGACGATAGGCTGTGCCCGAACCGGACCGCGGCTGGTCCGCTGAACAGGCTGACCTGTTTCACGGCTGACAAGGCACAAACCCTCCACCGTTGGAACAGCAAGAACACTGTCAGCAACGCTGGGTGTCCCGGTGATTGCCCCACCGAGGACAGGCGACTGCCAGATCACTTCTCCCGTTTCCAGCACCAAGGCTCGGAGAATGCCATCGTGTCCGCCACAGTACACGATTCCATCATTGACTACCGGTGCGGCATCAAAGCTATCTGCCAGCTGTGTGTACCAGAGTGTTGCACCAGTGGATGCATTAATCGCGAGCACCCCGCCAGTGTCATCGTGAACGACGACCACATTGTTGTGTGCTGCTGGAGTACACTCCGGACGACCGGACATGGGAACTTCATACCTGATGCGTCCGCCGTCGGTGGTAAGCACAACAAGCCTGCCAGTATGGATACCATCTGCGACAGGTACTGCCACTGCCGCATTGTTAAGGGGAATCACGGAGCCATAAACTGAGCCACCAATATCCACCATCCAGCGACGTGTGCCTCGGATTGCATCCACAGCTACGACACTACCGCTCACAAGTCCGGCTACAATCAGGTCACCAACCACACAGACGCCGCCGCGATCAGGATGAACAGGCGCAGGCAATACATACGGATCCCAAACAGGCGTGCCAGATTCGACATCGAACGCGTGCAGTAAGTGCTCACCATCACCGGTTGTGCTTGCGGCATAAACCACACCGAATGCGGTGATTACGGATGACCACTGCAAACGCCTGAGCGGATTGGTATGCAATGTAACTGGATATTGCCAGATAAGGGCACCGGCACCAAGAGGAACATCGGCATTACCCGTATGACTGCTGTTTCCTCCAAGCGTGACCCAGTCCTCACTTGCACGGATGATGTGATTTGGACTGACAAGACAGGTACGCACCCGCCAAGTGTTCAGAACGCCACATTGAGGGCATGGGCGAAGTCTCTCAAAACAGTGCATACATACGGTTGGAGGTTTGGCTCCGAGATGACTTGGGATATGCAGGACTTTTTTGCAGGAAGGGCATACAGCTACGGGAAGATGAACCGACACCGATGCGGTTTGCTCTACGCGAACTCCAGCAGCATTCTGCTGCGTAAATTCAATATGTAGTTCACCAAGAGGTGGCCGCCCTCCCTCCACCATTCGCCTGGCAGCAGAGACATCAACCACGACGTCAGCATCCATGATTCCACCAGCGGCTACAGCAAAGCTCTGCGGAACGATTGACAGCCAAGGCTCAGATGATTTGGCAGTCACTCTTAGGGCACCCCGCCCTACGCGTGCCGCAAAACGAAGCTGTTCATCGAAAAAACCTCCGGAAACAAATGCTTCCGCAGGTAATTTTATGGACATACTGTTCCACGGGAGTTCGTCTGAATCGGTCATGCGCTGTAATGGTGAGTGTAGCGGGGTCGGTATGCCCCGTCAAGCCTCTCCAGCGTAACTTCGACCCGGGGCGTAGAATGTAACAATGAGCAAGGGAATCGTCCTCGCCGGAGGTAGTGGAACGCGTCTCTACCCGGCAACCAAAGCCGTTTCAAAACAGTTGATGGCCGTCTACGATAAACCAATGGTCTATTACCCACTCTCCACCCTCATGTTGAGTGGAATCAGGGACATCATGCTGATTAGCACCCCTGATGACCTCCCGCTGTTCGAACGCCTCCTTGGGGATGGAAGTGCATACGGAATCTCCCTCCAATACGCTGCTCAGCCACGCCCGGAGGGTCTTGCACAGGCATTTCATATCGCCAAGGACTTTCTCGCCGGTGGTCCTGCTGCACTCGTACTTGGAGACAATGTCTTTTACGGACATGGCCTTCCGGAACAGCTGAGAAGAGCCGCAAACCGCACATCCGGTGCAACCGTCTTCGGATATCACGTGGCAGATCCTGAGCGCTACGGCGTGATGGACTTCGATGCAACCGGCCGGGTCATCTCTATCGAAGAAAAACCGGAGCATCCAAAGTCAAACTATGCAGTTGTCGGGCTTTACTTCTATGATAAAGACATCACAGACGTAGCAGCCGCTGTAAAACCAAGTCACCGCGGTGAGCTCGAAATCACCACCGTAAACCAGATGTACCTGGCAAAAAATGACCTGCATGCCGAAATCCTTGGCCGCGGAACCGCGTGGCTCGACACTGGCACCCACGATGCACTCCTGGAGGCCGGTAACTTTGTTGCCGCCATCGAGCGCCGTCAGAGCCTCAAAATCGCCTGCCTAGAGGAAATCGCACTGCAAAATGGTTGGATATCTGCAGAAGATGTCGTTGCGGCAGCAGATGTCTTCGGCAAGACAGGATATGCCTCCTATTTGCGAAGAATTGCCAGCGAAACAAAACCCAACCTCCCGGAGACCAGATAAGACATGGCTGACCGACTTTCCCCATCCGATATCCACCCGGATTACGCGAATGTCCTGACCACACAGAGCTACGCTCCACGAACCAACATCGAGGGTGTAAAGATCATCGAGCTGCGTACGTTCCAGGATGATGGCGGAGCATTCGCTGAGATTATCCGTCTCGATGACAATGGTCGCCTCGTAGCATTCCCCGACTTTCAAGTCCGTCAATCATCCTGGTCAGTTGTCCAGCCAGGAGCGATAAAGGCGTTTCATATTCATTACAATCAGGATGATGTCTGGTTTGTCCCGCCGACAGAGCGGCTTCTAGTTGGCCTGGTTGATGCTCGCTCGGACAGTCCAACACTAAATGCTCAAATGCGCTTATTGCTTGGCGGAGGCGTAGCCCGACTCTTGTTCATCCCCCGCGGAGTTGCTCACGGATGTGCAAATGTTGGCAACACCACCAGCCAGCTCGTTTACTTTGTGAACCAGCACTTTGATGCCACAGCTCCGGATGAACATCGCCTTCCATTTGACATCTTAGGTACTGACTTCTGGGAAATGACCCCCGGCTAAACACCAACCATGTTTGGTAGGATAAGCGCCGTATGAAAAACACATGTTCCGCGTGTGGCGGTCAAATGCATAAAGGACGCCTTCAGGTCGGTAACGGGGATGCACGTATCACGATTACAGGAAAAGCATCCGATGACTTTCTCGGAGTAGCCTCTGTAACTACATCCCCGGTTGCCGCCAAAGTCTGCGAGAAGTGCGGGCGCATAGATCTGTTCGCGACAAACCTCCAAGACTTGCTTAGCATTGACTGAGTTCCCAAAGGCAAAATGGGGCAGCTATAACGCCACGTTCGTACTGACCGCGGCAGCTCCGATTACGCATGTGGTCGTTTTCCCGTTCTACGGTGACCTCATCGTGCTTGCAGAGATCATCAACCGCGGCTGGTGCATCCCGAGTGGCCATATCGAGCCCGGAGAGACCCCCGAAATTGCCGCGCATCGGGAAGCCATGGAAGAAGCCGGCATTGAGGTCGGTCCGCTAACCCAGCTGGGAGCTTTCGTCCTGACGGCGGACGATGGGACCGCAGGGGCGGCAAACGCCTACATCGCAACCGTAACAAAAATGCACGATGCCCCTACTGGCAGCGACTCCGCAGGTCGGGCGCTTTTTCGCGTCGAAGATGTCAGTGAGACCTATTATCACTGGGATGAGCTCTTAGACAGCGCATTCCAGTACGCATGGCTAAGGGCCCAAAAGGACTTACGGATTGGGTATCCGATTCCCGAAGATATTGGGGATGCCGGGCTGCCACCGGAAATGTGACAGCCACTCGGGATGACAGGTACACTCGTGTGGCCCACATCCCAACCGTGGGCGGTATGAGCCCTATGGAAACCGAACCCGTCACAGACAGCCGCATCCCCGTCAGCATCAAAGGCCCCGCAATCCGTATCCGCGGAGCACGCCAAAACAACCTAAAGAACGTCGATATAGACATTCCGAGGGACAAGCTGGTGGTCATCACCGGACTCTCTGGAAGCGGGAAATCATCGCTTGCATTTGACACCCTCTACGCTGAAGGCCAGCGCCGCTATGTAGAGTCCCTCTCTGCATACGCAAGGCAGTTCCTCGGCCAGATGGATAAACCGGATGTCGACCAGATTGAAGGTCTTTCGCCAGCAGTCGCCATCGATCAGAAATCCACCAGCCGCAACCCGCGCTCAACCGTCGCCACCGTCACTGAGATTTACGACTACCTCAGACTTTTATACGCCCGGGCAGGTCGCCCACACTGTCCGCAGTGTGGCAAACCCGTAAGCCAGCAACAACCAAGTCAGATTGTCGACCAACTCATGCAGCTGCCGGAAGGCACCCGGATGCAGCTCATGGCCCCGATCGCACGCGGCCGCAAAGGCGAGTATCGTAAAGAACTCGAGGACATCCGTAAAGAGGGCTATGTCCGTGTCCGCATCGATGGCACCATCTACGACATTTCTGAAGAAATTCCAACGCTCGATCGCTACAAGCAACACGATCTCGATATTGTTGTGGACCGGGTCGTAGTGCGTGCCGGTACGGAGAAGCGCCTCGCGGACTCAATAGAGTCAGCCCTGAAGCGCGGCAATGGTGTTCTGGTCATCGATATCGTGGATGGCGAATGCCACACGTATAGCGAAAAGTTCGCTTGTACAGACTGTGGCATCAGCTTGCCGGAAATTGAACCGCGAACATTCTCATTCAACAGTCCTTATGGTGCTTGTACGCAATGTCACGGACTTGGGACACAAGCCGAGTTTGATCCAGCCCTGATTGCTCCGGACCACAACATGTCGATTGGTGCGGGTGCACTGCGCTACTTTGTCTACAAGTCTGGCAAACAAATCATGTCTGAAAGCAGGACAGCACTGTTTGCCGCTGTCGCGAAGTCGCTCGGCTTTACGATGGAAACGCCGCTGAAAGACCTGACACCAGAGCAGCTGCATGCTGTGTTTTATGGAGTTAAGGGCAATGTTGCGATGGAACATCGTAACCGCTGGGGTAAGACACGCTACTTTGACACTGAGTACGCTGGTGTCCTCTCGATTATGGAACGTCATCTGGCGGAAACGACCAGTGACTACGTCAAGGCGGACCTCGAACAATATCGTCGCCAGCGCCCATGCCCTGAATGCAAAGGCAAGCGCCTGAAGCCCGAAGCCCTTAGCGTCAAAGTTGGTGATACGGACATCAGTACGCTCACAGCGTTCAGTGTAGAAAAGATGGTCACGTTCTTTGATGGCCTGACACTGACGAACCGCGAAGCAATCATTGCCAAGCAGATTGTGAAGGAAATCCGCGAGCGTCTCGGTTTTCTGTATTCCGTTGGACTTGGCTACCTCACGATGGACAGGAGTGCGAACACACTGGCCGGCGGTGAAGCACAAAGAATCCGCCTCGCGACACAAATCGGATCCGGTCTGATGGGCGTTCTTTACATCCTTGATGAGCCATCCATTGGCCTTCACCAGAGAGATAACACCAAGCTCGTTCAGACCCTGACGCGCCTACGCGATCTTGGGAACACCATTCTTGTCGTTGAGCACGATGAAGAAACGATGGCGGCGGCAGACTGGTTGATTGATATTGGACCGGGCGCCGGCGTCCACGGAGGTCGTGTCGTTGCAGAAGGTCCGCCAGCAGACATCCTGGATGAACCTGAATCTGCTACCGCGGCATTCCTTTCTGGTCGGCGATCAATCCCTGTCCCTAAAATCCGACGTGAGGGCAATGGTAAGTCTCTTATCTTGAAGGGCGCCAAGGGTCATAACCTCAAGGGTGTCGATATCGAGATTCCACTTGGCTCGATGGTCTGTATTACCGGCGTTTCTGGTTCCGGCAAGTCAACGCTGATTCAGGAGACCCTTTACCCAAAGCTGATGCAGCAGATTTACCGCTCGCACATGATTGCTGAGGCCCATGAATCACTGACCGGAATTGAGCACATCGAAAAGATTGTGGATATCGACCAGTCGCCTATCGGACGTACACCGCGCTCGAACCCGGCGACATACACGGGCTGCTTTGATGTAATCCGCGACCTCTATGCATCCACCCAGGAGAGCCGTGTCCGTGGCTATGGTCCAGGACGCTTCTCGTTCAATGTCAAGGGCGGGCGCTGTGAGGCCTGTAAAGGCGATGGCATTCTCAAAATCGAGATGCAATTCCTTCCGGATGTCTATGTGCCATGTGAAGTCTGTAATGGCAAGCGCTATTCCCGCGAAACGCTTGAGGTCAAGTACAAGGGCAAATCCATCGCAGAAGTCCTCGACATGACCGTGGGCGAAGGTGTTGAGTTCTTCTCAGCAGTCCCAAGTATTGCGCGAAAGCTGCAGACCATAGCGGATGTCGGCCTTGACTACATCAAGCTAGGTCAACCGGCCACGACCCTATCAGGCGGCGAGGCGCAACGTGTCAAGCTCGCAACCGAACTCGGCAAAAAGCTGCAGGCCAAGACGCTCTATATTCTGGATGAACCAACAACCGGACTGCACTTTGCCGATATCGAAAAGCTCCTCCTCCTTCTGCAGCGTTTGGTGGATGCCGGCTCGACGGTCCTCATCATCGAGCATAACCTTGATGTCATTAAGTGCGCGGACTGGATCATCGATATGGGCCCTGAGGGAGGCGATGGCGGTGGACGTGTCGTTGCAAAGGGTACGCCCGAAGACGTTGCGAAGGTGAAGGGCAGCTATACGGGTCAATACTTGAAGCCTGTTCTGAAGGGCGAAAGCCTGGTCAAGAGGGCCTAGCGAGATTGTTACCGTATCTGATCAGCCTTCGTAAACCCGAACGATCGGATGCGGATTTCATCGTATGGCTGGACACTCCGGATGCTGTTCGGGAGCATGTCTTGATGCATGCACCGCCCACATTGGAGCAGGCTACAAATGTTATCGAGCGCTGGCTAACGTTCAACAATCCGTACGGCTACTTCATACTCGAGGTTGGGACCGACCACACCCCCGTTGGCTGGGTGCATGCAAAGCCGTGTGTTCATTTAGATGGCGCGGTCGAGTTAGGTTGGCGTTTACACCCGAATTTCTGGGGACAAGGCATCGCAACCACAGCCGCTTTGATGCTGATACAGATGTTTCGTGAGCGGGATTCCGAGGTTGTGTTTACTGCGACCACACTGAGGGCAAACATTCGGAGTAAGCGGGTCATGGAGCGCCTCAGGATGACACTCCTTCGTGAATACCTCCATAATGATGCTCACCCTGCAGAGCTGTATTGGTTGCCATTGGACCAACAGATCAGTGATTCATAGCGTTTGCGTGGAATAATATCTGCGCACAAGGAGAGGTTTCGAACATGAAGGCATTGGTTGTCTACGGCGGCTGGGATGGACATCAGCCCAAGGAAGTTGCGGCGATTTATACCAGTATGTTGGAGCGAAATGGCTTTGCTGTAACGGTATCGGACACACTGGATGCCTATGCAACGGAGGATCTTTCCACGTATCGCTTGATTGTTCCGATCTGGACAATGGGCACAATCACACCAGAACAGCTGAATCCATTACTAGCGGCTGTAAAGGGTGGCGTAGGGCTTGCGGGATGCCACGGCGGGATGTGTGACAGCTTCCGTGCGGAAACAGAGTATCAGTTCATGACCGGTGGTCAGTGGGTTTCCCATCCTGGCGACAACGGTGTGACCTACACGGTTGATATCCGCGTACCGGATCACTTCATCACAAGCGGGTCTCCAAACACATTCACGGTTGTCTCGGAGCAGTATTACATGCATGTCGACCCGGCGGTGCATGTGCTTGCAACAACGCGCTTCCCGGTAGCCGATGGCCCTCATGTACGAAATGGTGTTGTTGACATGCCAGTCGTCTGGACAAAGTGGTATGGGGATGGTCGCGTTTCTTACAATGGTCTCGGTCATGACACAACCGTCGTGTCTCAGCCGGAAGTATTGCGATTGCTCGAGCGTGGTTGCCTCTGGGCCGCGGGCCTCGACGGCTAAACCTGCGTGGATTCACCGATATCATCACACGCAGAGCCACCAGGCTTCCTCGATGTCAGATTCGACTGGTGTAGCGAACCGCTTGCGGCTCTCATCGCGGATCAACGATTGAAGCTGCACCCGGTCTACGCGTTGGCTGGAGCACCTGTTGCATCGATGGACATGCTTCTTCGTGAGGGTGTCGTCACGCGCCTGCTTACCGCAATTTCCTTTCTTCCGGAATCTCTTGGGGTGGTCGTGCTTGATGCATACCGCCCCCTGAACGTTCAGGCCTGGTTATGGGATGAAATGGTAGCGATTGTGCGTCGGGACCATCCAGATTGGGATGACGCTAGCGTCAATGTTCATGCCCGCCGTTTTGTCGCCTATCCGGAGATTCTTCCAAACCGTCCGACACCGCATAGCACAGGCGGTGCAGTGGATGTGACGTTGTTTGACATCGAAAGCGGTGAAGCATTGGACATGGGAAGCGGTTTTGATGAACCCGTGGATGCCAGTGTTTGTGATTACTATGAACGGCATCCGCATCCTGTCTATACTGAACGCCGACGTATCCTCTTTAATGTGATGTCGCAGGCTGGTTTTGCCAACTACCCGGGTGAATGGTGGCATTATGAGTATGGAACACTACGATGGGCAGCAGCAACGAGGGCACAAACAGCCATCTACAATGCTGTGTAAGGTGAGATAAATGACGACTCCAGAAACAACGCAGCTGCTTGCCGTATTTCCTGCCGGTCCGGATGGCAATGCACTCGACATCGCAGAGGCAATGCTGGCTTCGTTGCATCTCAGCGTTGTCGATATTGGCCTTGACCCAATCACGGAGTGTGTTGAGGTAAGGATGATTGCCAGTGAAGCAACAGAAGAGCGCCTGTTGACGCACTGCCTGGAGCGTGGGATAGATGTCCGCACGGAGTGGATCACAGGTTGATGGACTTTCGGGAGCGTCTCCCGTTGTATCTCGATTACCTTCGACACGAACGAGGACTAGCATCGAATACTGTGGATGCGTACGAGCGGGACTTACAGGACTGGTTTGCCTTCAACAGACCGCTGGATGTCACAGGGGTTACCGGCTGGCTGACCAGCCGAAAATCGGGAGGATACAAGTCATCATCCCTTGCACGGCGACGTGCAGCACTCTCATCTTTCTGCCGCTATCTCCGCCGTCAGGGACTAATAGACCAAAATCCGGTAACCGCAGCCGGTCGTTTTCGCTCGGTTAAGGCGGCGCTCCCGAAAACGTTGGATGAACACGAAGTCGCCCGCTTACTCCAAGCACCCGATACAGCTACCCTGCGTGGTCTGCGTGATGCGGCAGTCCTCGATGTCATGTACTGCTGTGGATTACGTGTCTCAGAGTGCGCAGAGCTTCGATGGCATTCGCTGGATCTCTCCGGCGCATGGATTAGAGTCATTGGCAAGGGTGACAAGGAGCGGATGGTGCCCCTTGCCGCGTCATCCATTCATTTACTGGCCCGGATGCGCAATGAATCCATCGTTCCGCTGACGAAGTCAATCCGTGTCTTCGGGCTTACTCGGTCGCAGATTTGGCGGATCGTCAAGCGCTACAGCGCATCCGCCAATCTCCCACGACATCCAAGTCCCCACTGGCTGCGCCACAGCTTTGCCACTCATCTCCTAAATGGCGGTGCCGACATTCGCATCATCCAGGAACTGTTGGGGCACGCCCGCATCACCACGACGCAAGTCTATACCCACGTCGCGCTTGACCGACTGCGGAGCGCGTACAAGTCAGCGCATCCAAGGGCTTAGCGTGCTCATAAAACTGGCAACGAAAAACCCGCCGATGCAGAACCAACGACGGGTTTACGTTGTGAATCGATGATTACTTCTTGACGTTTACCGCAGGTGGGTTCAAGGTAATGGTAGCCTTTTGAACCAATCCCTGGAGCCACTGCTGCATTCCAGAGCCGGTCGTGGTTAACTTCTTGATTTCATCAGCCTTGAACTTAGCTTTTTCGGCTGCAGTCGCTTCCTTGCCACGCTTCACGAGCTTGAGGACATGGAAACCGTACTGCGTCTTGACTAACGGGCTAATCTCTCCCTCTTTCGAGAGATTGAATGCGGCTGTTTCGAACTCAGGAACCATCATTCCTGTACGACCAAACCATGGAAGCGCTCCGCCTTCTGCTCCGGATGCTTTGTCATCCGAGTACTTCTTGGCTGCATCTTCAAAGGTCATCTTGCCTGCCTTGATATCGGCAACAATTCCTTCAAGGCGCGTGCGCTGCTCATCTTCCTTCTTTTTCTGCTCATCAGGTGACAATGGTTTGCCATCCGGACCTGGCTGGTTCATCGTAAGGAGGAGAATATGTTCTACTTTGACCTGAGCATCCAGTGTCGGAACTTGCTTCTCAACCTGCTTGGCATATGCCTTTTGTGAAAGAATTTGCAGGCGTACACCCCACTCAACTTCGGCTTCGGTCAGACCGTAGCGTGCTGTGATTTCAGGGAACGTCTGTGGGTTACCAGTCTGGGATGCCATATTTGCAACGATACGCTGCTTTTCGGTCTTGACCTTGTCAGCTAGATCCTTGGCATCAATCGTAGCACCAGCCTTACGGGCTTCCTCTTCGATGATGGCATATTGGATCAGCTTCTGGACCGTATCGCGTGCACCTGTACGGTTGATCAGATCAACTAACTCCTGCGTCGTGATGTCGCGGTTGTTTACACGCGCTACCACTGTTGCGGGAAGAACAACTTTTTTAGGTGCAACCACTGTTGGCTTTACAGGTGGCTTAGTTGCTGGTTTTGATGCTGGCTTCTGTGCATTGGATGCCGCTGCGCAGATACCAATCAATGCTAGTGTGCCAAAGATGGACAGATTCTTCATGACATTTAACCTATATGTACAAACAAGTTCAGCGCACCGAATGAGTGCGCTGAACTTTTCGTGGACTATTCTGCGTCGGCGTCTACACCAGTATCGTCTGTTGCCTGCACAGTGTCATCAACAACAACATCACCCATCAGATCGCTGATATCGATGTCACCACCAAGTGCGGCTGCCGCGTCATCAATGCTAAGAATGTCATCAATGTCGTTGCCTTCGAGGTCTGGAATCTCAGGGATATCCAGCAGTCCGATTGCACGGCCATCTTCAGAGACAACCTCAAGCGCACGATAGGTTGGCAGACCGGTACCAGCTGGGATAAGGCGTCCGATGATGACGTTTTCCTTGAGTCCAACCAGGTGGTCACGCTTTCCACGTACAGCGGCTTCTGTCAGAACACGCGTGGTCTTCTGGAAGCTAGCTGCCGATAGGAAGGATTCCGTATTCAACGATGCGTCCGTGATACCCATCAGGACCGGAGCAGCGATTGCGCGCTGGCCTGGAACCGACATTTCATCCTCAGTATGGATGTCATGATCACGAACCACGACACGTCCCTGGCTCTCGAGCATGATGTTTAGTTCTTCACGACGCTTGTTGGCATCGGTAAGCATCAACTTGTCGACAACCTGTCCTGGAAGGAACTCGGTTGCTCCGGCCTTTACGACCTTTTGCTTACGGGACATCTGGCGAACGATGACTTCAATGTGCTTGTCATTGATGTCCACACCCTGCTGCTTGTAGACCGTTTGCACTTCGCGAACGAGGTATTCCATCAGGCCATCCGCACCGTTCAACTCGAGAACACGATGTGGGTCCATCGGTCCATGGGTCAATGGAGCACCCCGCTCGAGGCGCTGGCCTTCCTTGATCAGCAGCTCACCACGGTGTGGTACCAGTGTTTCCTTGCGGACGAGGACCTTTTCCACACCAGCAGCGGCAATCTTACGTGCCAGCGGCTCGGTGATTTGCTGACCAGCAACAACAATCGGATCACCCGTTTCCGGATGCAGAACATCCACAACGGCCCACTCACCCTGAACCTGCTTAGGATCAAAGAGATCGGAGTTTGCACGCTTGACCTGCTTCTCGTGATGAACGATCACCTTTCGGAGACCGCCACTCGAGTCGATCTTATCAACGGTGCCCGAGAACTCGGTTACGATTGCCTTACCCTTTGGCTGGCGGGCTTCGAAGAGCTCTACAACACGAAGGAGACCACCGACCTGCTCTTCAGCAACCTTCAGAAGTTGCTGAACCTGTCGTTGCTTCTCGCGCTGCTTGCCTTCACCATCTCCACCCAGCGAAATCTGTCCCTTCTCCTGGTCCTCGAAGAGAACCTGAAGGTTTTGGTTTCGCTGGCGGCGGACGTTTGCCACACCGGTCAACTGGTTGGCTGTTGCAACTCCTCCCGTGTGGAAGGTACGCATCGTCAACTGCGTTCCTGGCTCACCAATCGACTGAGCTGCGATAATTCCGACAGCAACGCCGATTTCGACAAGCTTACGGGTCGCAAGGTCTTCACCGTAACACTTGGCACAGACACCCTGACGGCTTTCGCAGGTAAGTACCGAGCGAAGCTCAACCTTCTCTACACCCGTCGCTTCGACACGCTTTGCGACAACTTCAGAGAAGATTTCACCAGCCGCAATCAACAGCTCGCCGGTCTTTGGATCAGTGATGTCGTGCAGTGATGTGCGTCCACGGAGACGCTCTGCAAGCGACTCGATGTCTGCAAATGCCTTGACGGTAACACCCTTGAGGGTCTGACAGTCGAGCTCACGGATGATCACGTCCTGCGCGACATCTACGAGGCGGCGTGTCAGGTAACCAGCGTCAGCCGTTCGAAGAGCGGTATCTGCAAGTCCCTTTCGGGCACCGTGTGTTGTCACGAAGTATTCAAGAACTGAGAGTCCTTCGTGGAAGTTCGACTTAACCGGGAGGTTTTCGATGATGTTTCCGAATGGGTCAGCCATCAGACCACGCATACCGGAGAGCTGTGAGACCTGCTTGATCGAACCACGGGCTCCGGAAGTCGTAACAATCGAAACCGGGTTGAAGCGGTCAATATGCTTGACGATTTCGTTTCCGATTTCAGCCGTTGCATCTGTCCAAAGCTTCAGCACACGCTGTTTTCGCTCTGCAGGAGACAACATTCCCTGGCGGTACTGCTTGTTGGCCTTATCAACCGCAGACTCCGTATCACGCATGATTCGCATACGGGACTCAGGAGACTGCATGTCCGTCATCGCAAAGGTGATACCGGCACGGGTTGCCCACTTGAAGCCGGTTTCCTTGAGGTCATCAAGGAACTTGACCGTTCGCTCAGCACCGTAGCCCATGTGTACAGCAGCAATCAGACGGGTGATCTGCTTCTTGTCCATCGCTACGTTGACCCAAAGGGAGTCTGGAACGATCTGGTTGAAGATCACACGACCAACCGTTGTTGCAAACAGAGGCTGCCCCGGACCCTTGCGATAAAGAACATATTCGTTCAAGTCGACCTTGTTATTGTCATACGCATACATCGCATCCCCAGGGGATCCAAAGATATACGATGTGCCATAACGCAGCGTACCCTCACCGAGTTTTGCAAGTTTCTTGGCATCCTCAAGTGTAAGCAAGCGGTCCTTAGCCACAATCAGCTTTGGCTCTTTTGTCTTACCCTTTGCATCCGGCTGATAGGTCTCATAAATGTCATCAATGACAACCTTGCCAACGGCCTGCTTTGCTTCAGCGTATGGAACGGAGTCCCACTTGTCCATTGTTACGAAGAACGCACCGAGAACAATGTCCTGCTGCGGGGAGACGATTGGTGATCCATCCGCAGGTGAGAACAGGTTATGGCTTGCAAGCATCAGAACACGGGCTTCCGCCTGTGCATGGGAGCTCAATGGGATATGTACAGCCATCTGGTCGCCATCGAAGTCCGCATTGAACGCCTTACACACCAGTGGGTGGAGCTGAATCGCCTTACCATCCACGAGCTTTGGCTCGAACGCCTGAATCCCGAGACGGTGGAGGGTTGGTGCACGGTTTAGCATCACAGGATGCTCTTTAATCACCTTCTCCAACGCATCCCAGACTTCCGGACGCATCCGCTCAATCATTCGCTTTGCGGTTTTGATATTGCTCGTCGATCCGTTATCTACCAGCGTCTTCATTACGAATGGCTTGAACAGCTCGAGCGCCATTTCCTTTGGAAGACCACACTCATGAAGCTTCAACTCAGGACCAACAACGATAACCGAACGTCCCGAGTAGTCAACACGCTTTCCGAGTAGGTTCTTGCGGAAGCGACCTTCCTTACCCTTAAGCATGTCAGAAAGCGACTTGAGAGCACGACCATTGGAGCCCGTAACCGGACGCTGACGACGTCCGTTATCGATAAGAGCATCCACAGCTTCCTGCAGCAATCGCTTTTCGTGGTTGACGATTGACTCAGGTGCACGAATCTCCTGAATCTTCTTCAGGCGGTTGTTACGGTTGATGATTCTGCGGTAGAGGTCGTTGAGGTCAGATGTCGCAAAACGACCGCCATCGAGCTGAACCATCGGGCGAAGCTCTGGCGAGATAACCGGTACACAGTCAAGAATCATCCACTCAGGACGGCTCTTGGAATCGATGAACGCTGAGAAGACATCGAGGCGCTTGATTGCACGAACAATCTTCGGACCAGGTGCATCATCAGATCGGGCAGCCTTACGCAGACGTGCCTGCTCTTGCAGTTCCTTGATATCCTGACGAATCTTTCTTTGTTCGACATCGAGGTCGACTTCCTGGAGCAGCTTGCGAATTGCAGCGCCACCCTGACCAGCCTCGACAATGGTGTAGAGGGATTCGTCGACACGGTTTGCGATGACATCAAGAAGCGTCTCAATAAGTCTCCACTGGTCTTCATCGATAAGGGCTTTCTTATCGATGTTAGGCAGGAGATCAAGTGCCTGACGGAGCTCAGTGATACGGTCTTCCGCATCCTTAGCCTCCTGCTCGACACGGTCTTCGACGCGCTTTTGCAGCTGGATAATCTCGTCCTCAGTCAGAGCCTCGCGAATCGGTTCCGCTTCCGGATCTTCATAATCCTCAACGATACGACCATTGGCAATTTCTTCGGCAGATTCTTCGCGGTACTCACGAATCGCGATGTCACGCTCTTCGCGAATTGCTTCGGATTCTTCATCGACAGCACGTGTGAACTCATCCATGCGTGCAGCAATGGTAGCCTTGTCCACACTTGTCACGATGTGGCTTTGGAAGTACAGCACTTTCTCGAGTGGCCGAGGTGTCATGTCAAGAATCAGCGCAAGCGGGCTCGGAACGCCCTTCAGGTACCAGATATGGCACACAGGCGTGGACAGTTCGATATGCCCCATCCGCTCACGACGAACCTTGCTACGTGTTACTTCGACACCACAACGGTCACAGACTACGCCTTTGAACTTATGCTTCTTATAGCGTCCGCAGTGGCATTCCCAGTCCTTGGTAGGGCCGAAAATACGCTCACAGAAAAGACCATCACGTTCCGGCTTGTATGTCCGGTAGTTGATCGTCTCCGGTTTCTTGACTTCGCCATGAGACCATGTGCGAATCTGTTCTGGGGATGCGATACCAATGCGAATCTTGTCGAATGTACTTGCGTCTGCCATTACGAATCCTTATCGCGAACCATCGGTCCGAAGCTTCGGACCTGCGGCCGCCACCGAAGTGACGGCCATTTCTTACATCGATGACCGGGCACTGCCTAACTACGGCAGTGCGTCATACTCCTCACGTTGGCGAAGCTGAGCCCTTCGGCGCTGCGCTTCGTCCTCAAGGTAGTCCTCGTCCTTGTCGCGAAGATCAATTTCTTCACCCTTCGCATCTTCGACGGTCACCTTCAAACCAAGTGACTGAAGCTCATTGACAAGAATCTTGAAGGACTCAGGCACTCCTGGCTCAAGCATCGCATCACCCTTGACAATCGACTCATAAGTCTTGACACGTCCAATGACATCGTCCGACTTAATCGTCAGGATTTCCTGCAGGGTATATGCGGCGCCGTAGGCCTCGAGCGCCCAAACTTCCATCTCACCGAAGCGCTGTCCACCGAACTGAGCCTTACCACCAAGTGGCTGCTGTGTAACCAGCGAGTAAGGACCAGTGCTACGTGCGTGAATCTTGTCATCCACAAGGTGGGCAAGCTTCAACATGTAGATACGGCCAACGGTAACCGGCATCTTGAACTCTTCACCCGTACGGCCATCGCGAATCTGCGACTTACACGTCTTGTCATAGAAGCCAACACGTGCCCATACGCGATCCCGAAGTGATTCGAGGAGTCGGTCATATGCATAGTTGCGCGGAATCGTCTCACCAACCGGAGGTCCGGCAAGGATCTCGGAAACCCGCTCTAGCTCATCGGCATCAAGCTCAACCAATGCAGCACGGACTGCACCAAGGAGATCTTCAACATCCGCATCTTCGTCCGGAAGCTCAACATCGACTTCCAAATCGCTTCGGAGGTAGGAGTTCAGCATTTCGCGGCGACGACGACGGCCATAACGACCCATTTCGTTCAGAATCTCAGCTTCTGTTGAACCCTCAAAGATAGGCTCTTTGAACTGAACTCCAAACTCCTTGGCAACAAGCCCAAGGTGGGTTTCCATGATCTGTCCGATGTTCATACGTGAAGGCACACCAAGTGGGTTCAGCACGATATCAACCGGGGTTCCATCCGCGAGGAATGGCATATCCGCCTCAGGCAGAATCTTGGAGACAACACCCTTGTTTCCATGACGTCCTGCCATCTTGTCGCCTTCCATGATCTTTCGCTTTTGAGCGATATAGACACGGACAAGCTTGTTGACACCTGGTTGAAGACCATCGTCTCCAGCCAGCTTCTGCAGACCACTGCGGGCCTCACACTTTGGACAATCCTCGTTATCTGGCTTCTTGGAGAAGTTGAACTCAGCATCACAGACGCGGCAGCGGTACTTATGACGGCTGAACACCTTGATGTCAACAATCTTGCCCTTCTCACCGTGTGGCACGCGCAGTGAAACGTCACGAGTGTCTTCTGCCTTCTTACCAAAGATCGCGATAATCAAACGCTCTTCAGCGGTGAGTTCGCCTTGTCCCTTTGGAGCAACTTTTCCGATAAGGATGTCATCCGAGCGGACTTCTGCACCAATGCGGATGATTCCATCCTCATCGAGGTCCTTGAGGGCATCTTCGCCGACATTCGGGATGTCACGCGTCATTTCCTCAGGTCCGAGCTTAGTGTCACGGGCTTCGAGCTCGTACTTCTCGATATGAATGGATGTAAAGACATCATCCTTCACGAGACGTTGGCTAAGCAGGATAGCGTCCTCGTAGTTGTAACCATTCCATGGCATAAATGCAACGAGTACATTCTGCCCGAGGCTGAGTTCACCCTTGTCGCAGCATGGACCATCCGCGATAAGGTCACCCTGACGCAGAACCTGGCCAAGGTCAACTTTTGGACGTTGCGTGATACAGGTCCCCTGGTTCGAACGGACCATGTTGAGAAGTGGATAGCGGTCAAACTCGCCACGAGGCGTCTTGACAACAACTTCTTTGCTGGTTACCCGATGAACCGTTCCGTTTCGCTTAGCGAGAATCACCGCTCCCGAGTCAACCGCTGCCTTGCGCTCCATACCGGTCTTGACCAACGGAGCCGCTGGACGAACGGTAGGAACAGCCTGACGTTGCATGTTCGCGCCCATCAAAGCACGGTTTGCGTCGTCATTTTCAAGGAACGGAATCATCGCCGTAGCGACAGACACCAACTGCTGTGGAGAGACATCAACGAACTGCACTTCATCCGTCGACACTACAGGGTAGTCGCTGTTGAAGCGAACCTGCACGGTCTTCGACTTGAATGTGCCATCCTCGTTTAGGTCTTCCTCTAGTGGCGCACGTCCGATTTTGTAGTGATGCTCATTGTCTGCAGGAAGCCACTCAAGTTCACGGGTGACCTTGCCATTGATGACCTTTCGGTACGGCGTCTCAAGGAAGCCGAACTGGTCAACACGTGCCTGCACTGCCATCGAACCGATCAAACCAATGTTCGGTCCTTCAGGTGTCTCGATAGGACAGATACGACCGTAGTGGGAGTGGTGTACGTCACGGACTTCCAGCTTTGCAGACTGTCGGGATAAACCGCCAGGTCCAAGGGACGACAGACGACGCTTGGATGTGATTTCAGCAAGCGGGTTTGTCTGATCCATGAACTGGGACAGCTGTGATGAACCAAAGAAGCTCTTGATGGCAGCAGATACCGGCTTGACCGAAAGGACAAGCGGTGGAAGCATGTCATCAGAATCCATCGATGTCATACGCTCCTTGGCGACCTTCTCCATACGGAGGAAGCCCATGCGAAGCTGAGAATAAAGCAGCTCTCCCACAGAGCGAACCCGCTTGTTCTCAAGGTGGTCGATGTCGTCCGGGGTAAATGCTGTACGTGCATCGTCCTGCGTGCCGGTGCTCACAGCCGCCTTCATACCAATCAGGTAGTCGATAATCGCACAAATATCTGTGCGGGTTATCCAACGTACCTTGTGCGGAATCTGCAGTGTGGACAACTTTTTGTTCAGCTTATGGCGGCCAACCTTGGCCATGTCATAGCGGCGAACATCGAAGAACATTCCGCGCAACATGGTGCGAACAGACTCATCGGATGGCGGATCACCCGGGCGAAGCTTGCGGTGGATATCAAACATCGCGGACTTGGCATCCACTACGTTAGCCTCTTCAATGTCAAGAGTAGCGTTGAGGTACTTTGGAACCACCAGAAGGCTCACGGTACCATCGCTGTTTTCGGCCTCGAGAGTCTCCAAAATCGTCTTTGCAACTGTCTTATCAACACGCTGATAAGGAATCGCAACCACCTTGCCAGCGGACGAAACAAAGTCCTGAAGTGCATAGGTATCGACGATGGAGGCCATAAACAGCTCGCGCTCTTCATCAGAGCCGCCGCGTGGCGCTGAGAACTCGGTACGCGTACCAAAGCGCTCCAGGATCTGTGCATCGGTCTCGTATTGCGGATCCTCGAAACGGACATTTACACGGTGGTTGCGCAGATTATCTTCACCATCGGCGAGCTCAACAAACTTCGCACGATCAGCGTACGCAACTGTATACCCCGCCTCGAAGATAACTTCACCCGTGACATTGTCAACCACGTGCTCAGCCAGAGTCTTACCAACCACCTCTCGGTAGTCAACATTGAAAACACCACCAAGTTCATCCTGACTCAACAGGCGATCACGGACGAGGTCATTCTGGAGGCTTGGATCATTCAAGGCACGCAACAACGTTGTGATTGCGAACTTTTTATTCTGCCCGATGCGCACCATGACAGCCTCGGATGTATCCGTTTCGATTTCTACCCATGGACCCTCGGAAGGAATGAGGGTTGCTGAAAACTGCCAGTTCAGCGTCAGGTCGAGCTCATCACGGAAGTAAATACCAGGTGAACGGGAAAGCTGAGACACAACAACGCGCTCGGCACCATTGATAATGAACGTGCCCTTTTCCGTCATCAGAGGAAGGTCACCCAGATAAACCTCGGACTCCTTGACCTCGCCGTGCGCAGTCGTCAAACGAACGCGAACCTTGATCGGAGACTCGAATGTGACATCACGGCTGCGACACTGCTCAAGCGTGTACTTGGGCTCCCCAAGGGTGAAGTCAATCAACTCAATGGTGATAGCACCTGTGTGATCATGAATCGGAGAGAACGATTGGAACAGTTCCTGCAATCCCTCCTCAAGAAACCAACGAAACGAATCCAATTGAAGTTGAATGAGGTTGGGAATGCCGGCCGCATGCTGCGCGCGCTTTGCCGAATGCTGAATCTCCATACCAGTTTGAACCCCTCCCAGGTCGGGCACATCTATCATCTGACGATGTGGTTGATTGACGTACGACACCAACGTGTGCTAGGTTGTCGCAACCGAATCCCCACACCGACGACTACAGCTGTTTCCCGCGTCACACTACTGTCAAAAGTCACAGGAATACCCGCTATGACACAGTGTGGCACGAATCCTCAAAATACCATTGCCAGCGCAAGCCGTCAAGGATAATAGCGGTCGATTCAGGGTATTGTATTGCCAAGTGAAAAGTACGCGTGTATACTCGCGCACCACGCGTTCCAAATAACGCACTGGATGACGCAGTAGCACATACGTTTGGTGGAGCAATCATGGCAGATTTCGTGTTGACGCCGAGTGGCAAACAAAAGATAGAGCAAGAGCTGGAACATCTCAAGACCGTCGAAATGCCGGCACTCTCCGAGCGAATTCGCCAGGCACGCGACCTTGGAGACCTCTCCGAGAACTTCGATTATCAGGACTCGAAGCGCCAACAGGGCTTTATTCAGGGTCGGATTGCTGACCTGCAGACGATGCTTGAGCGTTCGGTTGTGGTCGAGGATGATCACCATGCCCCAGGTACGATTGGTCTGGGTGCAACGGTTACCTTGCGCGATACCGATGACGACACGGAAGAGTCCTACACCCTTGTTGGTGACTACGAGGCTGATCCTGACAACAACAAAATCAGCGTCGCATCCCCACTCGGCAAACAGCTGATGGGACATAGTTCAGGTGATTCAGTGGCCATCACGGTGAATGGCTTCACCACGCACTACACCGTCGTCTCTGTCAGCTGACTGAGGTGCATGCCGCATCGGCGGCGGATGTCCAACGCACATTCGCCGCTGTAGACCTGACCGCACTGCGAAACAATGTTCAGCTGTTAGCAAAGCGCTATGGCGATATCTGTGCAGTCGTTAAAGCTGATGCCTATGGTCATGGAATTGTCCCATGTGCGCGGGCGGCCGTAGCCGGGGGAGCATCCGCCATAGCTGTGGCCACTCCTGCAGAAGGTCAACTCTTGCGGGCTTGTGGACTGCATCTTCCAATCCACATTCTCTCTCCTGCAGAGCCTCTTTCCGCCAGACTCTGCGTGCATCAAAAGCTCACACCACATGTCTCCGGCACATCGTTTCTGACTGCTTTCATCGATGCCGGTGGTCTGGTTTCAGAGTGTTTTCTGATGCTTGACACGGGCATGGGACGAGAAGGGCTATCCTGCACGGATGCGCTCTCAATCATCCGGCAACATAACGTTCAGGGACGCTTCGGAGGTCTCTCAACACACCTGGCATCCGCAGACAGCGCAACGGACACATCGGTGCAGCTGCAATACGCAATGTTTACAAAGTGCGTCGCTGACCTCGCGCAAGCCGGCTACGCAACCGAACACACCATTCTGTCCGTCAACAACTCAGCAGGGATGCTCCAGGAGCCATCCCTTAGCCCACATACCAATCCAATACTTCATCGCCCGGGAGCCTTAATCTACGGAATCGCTCCTCAAGCGGCATCTCCGTGCCCAACAAACCCCGTGCTGACCTGGAGAGCACGCATCCACTTGGTGAAGACCCTCCCCGCCGGACATGCCATCGGTTATGGCGCTACATTTATAACGCAGCGAGAATCACGCATTGCAACGATTGGCGTCGGCTACGCAGATGGTTACCCCAGACATATCTCGTCTGAGGCGCACATTCTCATTCGGGGCCAACATGCGCCCATCTGCGGTGTCGTTTCCATGGACCAGCTTCAGGTGGATGTAACAGATGTGCCCGGGGTCACGGAAGGCGATTGGGTCACCCTAATTGGTACAGAAGGGACAGCTTCAATCACTGTTTCAACACTTGCAGGATGGGCCAATGTTCCCGTTCAGTGGCCGACATCCGGGCTCTCCACCCGGGTCCCGCGCCGCTACACCGGTTTGGAATGAAACGCCTCCTAAATTGTGGTATAAGACCATATCTTGTACTCACACAGACTTGGTGTGCTATATGTTGAGAGGCGTCCGATACGACGAGCGGATGTCTTCCAGATAGTCCTGTGTCTGTCTGACTTTGCCCCCGTGCGCATTGCGCCGGGGGTTTTGTTTTTAACAACCACATCACTTTGTAAGGTAGTTGGATAAATGGGACGCGAAGTTCTTGTTCTCAACTGTGACTATGAACCGCTCAATGTCTGTAACCTGAGGCGGGCAGTTATTCTTGTGTACAAAGGCAAAGCTGATGTCCTGCACACCACTGCGGACGAGGACACACCCGATGCATTGTATGCGCCATCCCAGGCCGCCGGGCCACCATCCGTGGTAAAGCTTCGTTCACAAATCCGCCGACCGATGCCCGAGCTCAAAGTCAGCCGACGAAGCATCTTCGCACGCGATAATTACACCTGTCAATACTGCGGTGTTCATGGGAAAGACATGACCATCGACCATGTCCGACCGCGTCGCCACGGAGGAGACATGTCTTGGGAGAATCTTGTCACGTGCTGCAAGCGTTGCAATACGCGCAAAGCGGACAAGTTTTTGGAAAAGTCCGGGATGCGCCTGATTCGTACACCAAAACGTCCCCGCTACACACCGTACATCGGGATCACGCAGTACGTCGCCAGCTCACGGAACCAGCTCTGGCGTAACTATCTCCCGGCGTGTCTCGATCTGATGGCAACGGAACCAAGTAAGATGATGGCTTGAAGCCGCTCGCTATCGACCCAACACTGGATGCATTTAGTATCCATATCACTAACCTTCGACAGCTGTCGCCGCATACGGTGCGTGCCTACAGAGCCGATATCAGGGCCTTTGTAACCTACCTCGCTGAATCGCAACAGGCATCTGTTCTCAAAATAGATCCATCCATTGCGCGTGCATGGATTGCGCACATGACCAGAGTCGATGGCCTATCAAAGGCATCCATTGCCCGGCGGGTGGCATCCCTGAGGACCTTTTTCGCCTGGGCAGTTCAAACCGGGCTGGCGGAGAGCAACCCTTTCACCGATGTCGATGTTCCCAAGCGCGGAAAGCCTTTGCCGAAGGCTCTGGCAACGGCAGATATCGGTTCACTCCTCGAGACACAATCAATCGACACTCCGGCTGGAATACGCGATAAGGCAATTCTTGAGTGTCTCTACGCTAGCGGTATCCGTGCCAGTGAGCTGATTGGGCTTGACCTTGATGATGTTTTCTGCACAGGTACCGATGGAGGTGCGCTGCGAATCCGACATGCTAAGGGAGGTCAGGAACGCTTCGCACTCCTTGGCCGACATGCCCTGAGTGCCCTCAACGCTTATATCGGGAGTGCACGGCTATCCCTGCTCGAGGCGGCTGGTGCAGGCGCAACCGAAGCCCTCTTTATCAATCGCTTTGGAGGAAGGCTCTCGGACAGGGCGGTGCGAAGGCTGTTCGACAAGCTAGGGATGACCAGTCAAGTCGCAGTAAAGCCAACACCGCACATGATGCGTCATTCGTTCGCAAGCCACTTGTTGGAGAACGGTGCAGATATTCGCGTTGTCCAGGAATTACTTGGACATAAAGACCTCTCAAGCACGCAGATCTATACGCGTATTCGTCCGAAGCAGCTCAAAAATGTTCATTCGGCTCACTTTGACAAGCCCCAGTAAGGGCAGAGTATCCGGATTCATTACGACAAAGGTCCGGTATTTCCAGCAGGATGTATGACTGCTTTATCAACCCATTATTACGGTACACTTACGTATAAGAGTCACCAAGAGAATCGGTGGCTTGGTTCAGGAGGGGTTTTCTATGAACAAAATGATGTTAGCTGTGGCGTTCACCGCGGCATTTGCAGCTGTTGCAACAGCACAAACAAAGAAGCAAACGACCTGCCCTGTTATGGGTGAGGCACTGGGTAAGAACCCAATCGCCGTAAAGTATAACGGCAAGAATAAGGCATATGCCGGCAAGTCTGTCATGGTCTGCTGTGCAGGATGCGAAGCTGGAGTTCGCAAGGATCAAGACAAGATCTTCAAGAAGGTCGTAGGCAAGTAATTGTGCGAGCCGCGCCTTTGGGGATGTAAAAACTCCCTGAAGGCGCGGTAAACTTTCCCGGTTTGCCGCGACCAAGCGGCGATATTCGAGGAAGCGCACAAACAATGGAACGCACATACATTATGGTTAAGCCCGACGGTGTTGCCCGTCGGCTCTCCGGCGAAATCATCCGCCGCTTTGAAAACCGCGGACTGCGGTTAGTTGGTCTCAAGATGGTCGTCCCGACCCGTGAGACAGCTGAAGCACACTACGCTGTGCACTCTGACAAGCCATTCTTTGGCGAACTCGTTGACTTTGTCACCAGCGGTCCTGTCGTCGCTATGGTCTGGGAAGGCAATGATGCAATCGCGCTCTGCCGCCAGATGATTGGCGCGACAAAGCCTATCAACGCGACTCCTGGAACCATTCGTGGTGACTACACGTGTGACATGATGAGCAATCTCATCCACGGTTCCGATGCACCTGAAACCGCAGCGCAGGAAATGGCTCTTTGGTTCTCCGATGGTGAGCTCCTGGACTAATCGATGCGACTAGATGCGTTTAATTACATCCTCCCGGATGACCGCATCGCGCAGACACCGCTTGAGCCGCGCGATTCCGCGCGGCTTTTGCACGTCGACCCGCGGACCGGCTCTCACTCGCACCTCATCTTTCATGAGATCAAAGACCTCCTGCGGCCCGGAGATCTCCTCGTCATCAATGAAACCCGAGTGAGTGCTGTGCGTCTGGTCGGGGATGGACCTGGCGGCGGCTACCGGGAAGCGCTTGTTCTCGGCCCACACCTCCCCGGCGGACCATCCGCCTACGAAGCCCTCGTACGCCCAGGCAAAGCTGCACGTCCGGGAGACATCCTCCACTTTGCCAGCACCAATCTCACTTGCACTGTTGGCGATATTCTCAACGAAGGTATCAGGGTTCTGCATTTCCAAGGCGATCCTGAAATGGTTCGCCAAACCCTCGAAACACAGGGCCGCGTCCCTCTCCCTCCGTACATTCACGAACATCTCGATGACCGGGAGCGCTACCAAACGGTCTATAACCGCGTCCCTGGGAGCGCTGCAGCCCCTACGGCAGGACTGCACTTCACGCGCGAGCTGCTCGACGCGCTTGCCGAAAACGGTATCGAAACAGCGCGCGTCCTCCTCTCGGTCGGGCTTGGAACATTTCGCCCAATAAAGTGCACTGATGACGTTACACAGCATCCGATGCATGCCGAGTACATCCATGTGACGCAGGAAACCGCTGACAAAGTAAATGCCTGTACCGGCAGGGTCATTGCTGTCGGTACCACAAGCCTCCGTGCGCTTGAAACGGCTGCACGCAATGCGCCGGATGGTGTCCGTGTTGCCCCTTTTGATGGCGACACAGACATCTATATCTACCCCGGGCAGGAAATCAGGAGCATCGATGGTCTCCTGACAAACTTCCACCAGCCCGGTTCGACGCTTCTGTTGCTCGTTGCAACACTGCTGGGAATCGATGGCCTGCATTCCGCTTACGAAGCCGCACTAGCGAATGACTATCGGTTTCTCAGCTTTGGGGATGCAATGCTCATTCTGCCTGATGCGTCCTGATGGAGTAGAATCATCCGGAGACACGGGTAGCTAAATCGATGCCGTCAATGGATGCATATCAAGAATTTCTCAAGGCACGTGGAGTCTCCACGGGGTCACCTCGGGAGACACCCGCGCGGGGACGCTATGTCATCGTGGATGGCGTCACAATGCCTATTGAGGAAGCGCAGCGGCTTGCAGAGACAAAGCTTGCGGCACCCGCTCCTCCGGCCACACCCGCGGTTATCGCTCACATCCAACAGGTAAATCCGGTACAAACCGCACAGCCCGCGATTACGGCATCCACGTTGTTCGATGCCATCGCAGGTGGAAAAATCCGTCAGGGCGTCCTTGAACTGGAAGCCGACAGCGCATCGATCCCGCCGGAAGTCCCGGAAACCTATGAGGATGCTCTACGACTCTGGCAAGCTGTCCCCCGGCATATACAGATTCTTGTGCACCAGATGAATGGCCGACTGGTTGATTCGTCGCCAACGACAGACCCCACACGGGATCAAACCATCATCAAGATTCTGGACAATGAAATTTCATTGGATGAAGCCGCGCAGCTGCTCGATGTCTGCGATGCAACCGTTCGTCGGATGACGAAGGCGGGGACACTGGTGCATCGGAGGACCGTTGGGAAGCATCGGCGCTTTCGTGTGTCAGATGTGATGCGGGTATTTGAGACCCGTCTCGGTAAAAGTGGGGGGCAGGACGATCTCTCGTAACCAAATGCAGCAGCTGTGGTGCGATGATGCCCACAGAACGGAACATCTGATGGTCTGTAGGAACTGGTGGCAACAGCTCGTTGGACGGCATGCGTTTCCGCTGAAATGGACGGGTGTCGTGATGATTCCGACATCGGTGGGCGTGCATACTTTCGGAATGCGCATCCCGATGACCGGTGTCTGGTTGTCATCATCGTATACCAGCCTTGGCTCTGTTGCCCTGCTACCGAACAAGGTCTATCTTGCTCCTCAGGGGTGTGTTGGAATTCTTGAGACATCAGGGGATGCGCTTGTTGCGGTCCGGGATGGCGCACAGTTTTCGATAAGGGCGGCCCGTTGAGAATCGCCCTGCTTACCGAGAGCTGGTACCCGGTCGTCAATGGCGTTACGGCCAGCGTTCGCACGCTTGCAGATGAGCTGATGGCGGGTGGGGATGAGGTCATTATCGTCTGTCCGGATATGCCTGGCGCTGACCTTGACCCTCCGTATGTGCAGCGTGTTCCGAGCTGGGTGAGCCCCTGGAATACGCGTAACCCATTTGCTTATCCGCCCTACGGTCCGCTTTCTCACCGCCTCGATAACATTAATGTCGATATTGTGCACTCACATCACCCTTTCGGGCTTGGGTTGTATGGGCATCGGCTCGCACAACGTCTTGGCGTTCCCCATGTCTCCACATTCCATACGCTGTATTTTTCCTATATCCACTACTCTCCATTCCCACCGCCAGTGAGTCGCTGGTGGCTGCGAACCGTGCTGACACAGTTCTATAGCGGGTGTGCGTTGTTGACTGTGCCAAGCAAGGACACAGAGAACCAGCTCCGTGCTGAGATGCGGATGCCATGTCCGATGGAAGTTCATCCAACAGGTGTTTCTCTGCCTGGGAATGTGGATGCAGAGCGTTCTGCTGCGCTGCGCTCGCTAATGGGTATCCAGCCGGAAGACCGAGTGGTGCTGTATGTAGGCAGGATTGCGTGGGAAAAGAACTGCCGTTTATTGCTGGAGAGCTTTGCACGGTTGCCGGAGAATTGCCACTTGGTGATGGTTGGCGGCGGGCCGGATGGCGATTCTCAGGCAGAGTTTGCAGCGGAGCTTGGGATGGACAGGCGAACACACTTTGTAGGTCCGATTTCGCGGGAACGGCTGGTGGATTACTACGGCATGGCAGATATCTTTGCCTTCCCAAGTTATACCGAGACTCAGGGGCTGGTTCTGGGTGAAGCACAGTCCTGTGGTCTTCCATGTGTTGCGGTAACCGGTGGTGGAGCGGCTGAATTTGTCAGAAATGATGTGGATGCGCTGGTGGTTCCCCCGGAGATTGATGCCTTTGCCGGAGCCTTGTTGAGGCTTGTTGCAGATAATGCATTGCGTAGCCGGATGTCGGCGGAAGCATTGGCATCTCCGGTGCGTCCCAGTGTTGCAGAAATGGTGTCCCATATACGTGAGATGTATAAGCGGCTGATTGCAGAGCACAAGGGACATGCAGGTGCTTAACAGATATTGTTCTTATGCAGAGACCTTACGTAAAAGTAGTCGTAGATTCACCAAAAACGGGTGATTGTACTGTGTTTCTCCAACCGCGTTTGGCACGGTACGTGTTATGATTTTGTTTCGTGCCATTACAGGGCTTGACCCTGCGGAACGAGTAAATCCAATGCTGTATTTTGTGCTAAAGAATGATCGAAAACTGGGACCCTTTACGGAATCCCAGCTTCAGGAGCTCCTCAGCGCCGGCCTTATTTCTGCTACAGACCGCGCATGGAAAGTGGAAGAGTCCGAGGGGACTCCGCTTGACCAAATGTTTGCGGGAGAACAGGATCCAGCCGAGGAAGAACTCGACACGGTTCATGGCTCTCCGATTGCCGTTTCACAAGGGATGCGTTCTCAGGAACTGGAAGCGGTTGGTGCAAATACGCATCCAGCACACCAGTGGGATGATAGTGTTGTGGGACCGGATGTTCCACATGCCCGGGGGAACAATGTACCAGATGCTCCAGCGTGGCCAACCGAGCGTGCCCCCCTAAACCTTGACCTTGACATGGATCGCCTGTCTTCTGTCGATGCGGTTCTTCCATTGAAGGTCGCGGTTGACTATCAGGAGCGTCCATTTCCAAGTGTTCTATCTGATGATGAGCCTGAGGATCGGGACGTTGAAGTTCCTTCAGATGAAGTTGCTCTGGTAGCAGAACCAGTATCAGAAGGTGAAGTTGCACCTGAGGGTGATACACCTGTGATCGTAGCCGCGGATGTGCTGGAGGAGCAGAACCTTACAACACCGGCTATGGTTGTGGAGCAGAATAGCGTAACTGTTGCTGTGGATTCGGAGCTGGACGCTGCAGCTGATATGTTAGTCACTGCTGAGTTTCCTCTTATTCCGATGTCCGCATCAGGTGAGGCAAAAATCACGGATGTCTGTGCTGAGGACATTTTGGCTGAGGTCGCCGGGGAAAGCGCTCTGGCTGAAGCCGCGCTTGCTGTGGCAGAGGATATGTCTGTAGCAGTTGTGCCGGCAGCCAACGATGATATTGCCAGTGATATCCCGGCCATAGAAGCCTCTGCTGCAGATGACTCAGTTGAACCGGCAATCATCGCGGGACCAGAGCAAGTTTTGGAACCGATGCCGGTTGTAGAGCCAGTTATCCCCTCCGATGTCGTCCAGCCGGTGGTACCGGCGGGTCTGGAAGCCTTCTTCGGAACAGATACTCCTGCAGACGCTGATGTTGCCGCTGATACCGCATCGACAGCACTGGTTCCGGTAACTGCTGAGGTTGTTGAACCAGTATCGCAAACGTACACGGATGAGCCTGCAGCTGAGACTACCACCATTCCCGAACCTGTAATCCCTGTAGCGGCTCCTGCCGTAAGAAGTTCAGGAATGGATTCCAGCTTTAGCGGATTTCAGGCGGCAGCATCGCTTTCACAGCCTGTGGTTCCTCCAACACCATCGGTTGCATCCGAGCGGCGTACCGCCGCCGAGCGTCGCGCAGAAGATGCTGAGATCAATGATGTCTGCTCACGAATTGAAGCACGGCTGGCAGAGCGCCGGATGCGGTCATCCAATGTGCGTGTCGTTCCTACGGGCGGTATCGCAGTTTTCGGTGGTTTGTTATACGCAATCCCATTCGTAAGTCTGGCCGTCTATGGCTTTGCCATTCAGATTGCGACTGCAGGTACGTTCAGGATCACATCCGGTTCGGTGCCATATCTGGTCGAGGCTGCGGCAGCCCTTCTCTTCCATGCCTATGGAGTCGTGGTTGGACACAAACTTCTGACGGGTGATCAAAAAGGGCGTGTCTATGCGGAGCGCCACCTTGAGCTGCGCCGGTTTATTCTCCCTGCGATCTGGATGACATTGTTTTTCATCGCAGGTCCGGTTCCGATGGCACTGCCTGGTTTGCCTGTCTCTGCAGATGTAGCATCCCAGCTGGCATTGTCCCCCTTCCAGCTGCGTATCTTCTACATGGTTGTCCTGGAGCAGATTTTTTGTGGGGCTTGGGATATCTACTTCCGCCGGTCACGGCGTGTCGCTGAGACATACACATCCGAGCCTTACAACTGATACCAGCTCCGATCTTTTATGGTTGTAACAACGAAGGGATGTCCGCATGGACATCCCTTTTGTGCATTTCAGAGCGCTCAAAAAACTAGCAAACAATTGTTTGATTTTCGGTTTACTACCCACTAGCATAGTAGTCATACAAACAACTGTTCTATTGGAATATCCACTTTATGATTACGTGCTTCGACTGGCGTGGAATCCGGCTGCGTATCGCCCGCAGCATCCAGGGAATCACCCCCGAAACCCCATTGGTGATCACAACTGATAACACAACGGTGCATCAGGCATGCCCCAAAGCAGGTGCAAATGGTATCCGTAGCGGCCAGACGATTCTTGCCGCCAGGTCGCTCTGTCCGGGTTTATGTGTTCATCCGGATGACCCTCAGGCAGTACGGGCAGCGGTTGAGCAGGCGTGGGACCGCCTGGCGATTGAGTCATCTTATGTCGAACCGGATGGCCTTGAGCGTTGCTATGTGCACCTCGATGACATCCCGGTGGAGCCATGGCTTGAAACCCTTGGAGCTGACCTTGCAGAGATTCTGGGGTGTGCGGTGCGAGCGGGCGCTGGTCGGTCGAAGTGGCTGGCATTTCATGCGATGCGCAAGTGCAGGCGTCCCTTTCCGGATGCAATGTATGCAACAGCGGTTTTGCAGGCAGCGGATGCATGGCTGGCACTGGGCAATATAGAGCTTTCAGACATTTCTCTTGGGCTCTCCCCCAGTCTTCAGGAGCGTTTTCGTAAGGCAGGGGTAACAAAGCTTGGAGATGTCATTCGTGTTACGCCGCAGCGCCTTCCAAAGTCATTGCGTGTCGATGCCCTGCGTTTGGCAGATCTTGCTGTGGGTAACGATGCGAATCCTGTTCAGGCACTTTGGCCTCCGGATTCGCTGACCGAACAGCAGCGCTTTGCTCCCGGGGATGAGTGTTGCTTTCAGCAGCAGGTTGTGCAGTGCCTCGATGCCCTTACGCACATCATTAGTCAGCCTTTGCAGCGGCGTGGGGTGTTTGCAAAGGGTTTGGCTGTGCTTGTGGTGGATCAGGATGGCGGAGAGCACAGAGAGGAGGCAACACTGAAGGCTCCGCTGGCGGATGCTCCTGCGCTTTTGCGTGCAGCTAAGCGGCTTTGGGCGCGCTTTCCCCCCCTTGGCCCGCTCAGTGGAATTGCGCTGAGTGCGCTGAGGCTTGAGGCTGGCTCTGCGGCGCAGGGCACCCTGTTTGATCTCTTTGGCAGCCCGGCAAGCGTTAAGGATGATATTCATGACAGCCTCACAGATGGACACGTGCGTGCTGGTTCGGAGCGGGCACGCCGCCTCCGCTCAGCGGCTGCGTATCTCACTGCCCGTCAGGGACGTCAGGCGCTTGAGACTGCCAGAAGCGTTGTGAGTACACGGGCATCCGATGGCTGGATTTCCCCTCTTGGGACACGGCTTTTGGAGCGTGTGGATGTTCGCCTTGACACCATTGGCCTCCCCACTCACTATGAGCGGACATGTAGGTACGCATCCCATCAGGCCTATGACATCCGCTTTATCCTCGAACGCTGGCGGGAGGAGCAGGTTTTGCGGAGCACCCTTGATGGTCCAACAAATGACATCGTCTACCGCGTCGAGACGACCCCATGGTCCATTGCTGAGCTGAGGCAGCGTGGGGAGCTTTGGTACCTGACAGGGATGGTCGATTAGCCCATGGGATTTGTACATCTGCATGTCCACAGCCCATGGAGCTGGCTGGATGGCGCAACGGATATCGAGCAGCTGGTCCTCTTGGCGGCGGAAGCCGGGATGCCTGCCCTTGCCCTGACCGACCATGACAATGTCTGTGCTGCTGTGCGCTTTACCCAGCTGTGCCGGCAGTACGGTATCCGGCCGATTCTTGGTACCGAGCTGACAATGGAGGATGGCAGCCATGTCACTCTCCTCGCGAGAACGCGTGCCGGATATGCCAATCTGTGTATTTTGCTGAGTCAGGCGCATGCGCTTGGAGGGCGGCGGACACCCGGGTGCAGCTGGGAGAGCCTGTTAGCCCACGCGGATGGTGTTATTTGCCTCAGTGGCTGTTCCCGCGGACGGGTGGCAACGCTGATTCGGCAGCGCGATTACAAAGATGCCCTGCTATTAGCGCAGCGTTGCAAGGCGGCATTTGGTGCGTGGTATTTCATTGAGCTTCAGGATGACTGGACACCAGGGAGCCTCCCGCTGCAGCGAACGCTGGCACAGCTCTCGGCACATACAGGTATCCCGCTGGTTGCAACCAATAATGTGCACTATGGGCTCCAGACAGATGCCGTAGTGCATGAGGCACTGCGGGCAATGTCATCAGGGACGCCTCTTGGTTTACAGCGTGGGCTGACGCCGATTAATCACGAACGTTGGCTGAAGCCTGCGGGAGTGATGCAGAAGCAGTTTTCTGCATTCCCCGATGCCTGCCGGAATACATTGCTGATCGCCGATGCCTGCACCGATGTCCTTCCTATTGGCGAGGTGCTGACACCCCTTTGGAAGGATGGTGACCCGCAGCGCCAGCTCCATACGCTTGTGCATCAGGGAGCACGGGTCCGCTATGGCATCACGGATAAGGGAGAGCTCTCCGATGAAGTGAAGAAGCGACTTGCTCACGAGCTGGATGTCATCTGCACACTTGGGTTTGCGGACTACTTCCTGATGGTGCACCGCATTGTTTCCTGGGCACGGGGACGGGGTATACGATGCGCCGGGCGTGGCTCCGCAGCGGATAGCTGTGTGGCGTATTGTTTATGGTTCACCGATGTCGATGTCATCGCACGTGGACTGCCCTTTGCGCGGTTTTTATACGAGGGGAAAACCCCGGACATCGATGTCGATTTTCCCAGCGACCGCCGGGATGAGGTCTTTACGTTTATTCGTGACACCTATGGGGATGCCCATGTGGCGCGTGTCTGTACATTTCATACATTTCTTGCGCGCTCGGCCATCCGGGGGATGGGCAAAGCACTTTCGCTTCCTGACGATGCCGTGGGCTGGCTGGCAAAGCGTCTGCATCATTTTTTGCGTGCACAGAAAATCGATGAAGCATTTGATAAGTACCCTGAGCTTGCCACCCATACCCACCTCCGTGAGCGCTTTGCCCTCCTGTTTTCGCTGTGCAGCCGTGTGGCTGGGTTCCCAAGGCATATAGGGTCGCACTCAAGCGGCGTTGTGGTCAGCCGGCAGCCCCTTATGGAAATCGCTCCCGTAATTCCGGCAGCAGGCGGTGTACTTCCGATTTGGACGCTAGATAAAGATGACTCTGAGACGGTGGGCGCGATTAAATTCGATGTCCTTGCTTTGCGGATGCTCTCAGCGGTAACGGATGCTGAACGAGCCATTAAGGTGTATGAGCCACGCTTCCGCTACGATGCCATCCCGATGGACGATGAGCCCACATACCGTGTCCTTCAATCCGGGCATGCGGTTGGTGTGTTTCAATTTGAATCGGCTGCCCAGCTTTCGCTTGCGGTTAGCCTGCGCCCAAGAAACTTTGAGGATTTGGTCGCGGCAGTGGCGCTGATACGTCCAGGACCGGTACGTGGCAATGTAGTCCAAAGGTTTGTTGGAGCACGTAATGGCTGGCTGCGCATCGACCCGCTCCATCCAAGCCTTGAACCCATACTCGCAAAAACCTATGGCTGCATTGTGTTTCAGGAACAGGTTGATTTGGTGATTGCAGCCCTGACGGGCTGGCCGCATATGCGTGCCGAGCGCTTTCGCAAAGACCTGGTAAAGCACACAAAGCTGGACACATTGGATGAAGCCGAACAGCAATTCCGAAATGCCGTTACAGAGGCGTACCCCGATATCACGGCTGAGGCCGCGACGATTTTATGGTCACAGCTTGCCGGTTGGGGAGGCTATGGGTTTATCGAAGGGCATGCAGCCGCATTTGCGCTAACAGGCTACCGGAGCGCTTACCTCCTCACGCATAACCCGGCGGAGTTTATTGCCGGTTTGATGAACCATCAGCCGATGGGCTACTACAACGTCAATTCCCTCGCAGCAGAGGCACGCCGCCGCGGGGTCCAGGTGTTGAATGTGGACATCCATGAGAGTCATGCGGAGACACGGGTGGTTGATGGTGCGATTCAGGTTGGCTGGAATCTGATCACAGGGCTTGGAAAAGAAGAAGGCCAGCGGATTGACCTCGCACGCAGCCAGGATGGACCATTTACATCCCTGCTTGACTTCTGTATACGCGTGCCCCTTCGGCGGGATGTGATTGAGAATCTCATCCTCTGTGGAGCATTTGATACCCTGGATATGCGCCGGCGCGGACTAGTCCTCAGCCTTGAAGAAACCATCGCGCTTGCCAATCAGCTCCGTGGGCAACGCCATCAGCGTAATCTTTACAGTGATCATGTGATTGAAACACCTGTCACGCACGGGATGACTGAGTTTGATGCCTGGCAGCGCTATGAGTGGACGTGGCGTGTGACGGGTATCTCACCGGATGGCCATGCGATGGCACTGCTGCGGGATGGCCTGACGCGCTATGGAGCGCTGACGGCAGCGGATGCCAGGAATGTCCGGAGTGGAACCCGGATTCGTGTGGCGGGTCTGAATATTAGGCCTCACCGTCCCCCAACACGCAGTGGGAATCCTGTGCTCTTTACAACTGTCGAGGATGAAACGGGTATTTTGCAGCTGATTTGTGCCGGGGATGCGCTGAATACGTGCACAGCGACATTGTTGGTCACACCGCTGATCTTTGTTGAGGGGATTTTGCGGCGTAAGGGCGCGGGTGCAAGCCTGCAGGTTGAGCAGGTGGTGCCTCTCTCTGCGGCAACATACAGGAAGCGTTCGATGGCTCCGGACTACACCGCTATCCGGGGCAAGACACCCCGTGAAGTCACTGTTACACATGGAATCCGGCAGCTGGTAACTGCTGGAGATGGGTAATGTCTCCACTTGCCCCCACCTCCCTCCACTGCCCTCCACCAGCATTCAAACGTGAAATACACCGCTGACAGAGGTTCAAGTGGAGACTAAAACCAAGTATTTGACACACCCGGTGGGGATTACCAGGCAAAACACACATCCCAGTGGAGAGTCAGTGGTGACAAGTGGAGTCTAAGTGGATGCTAGTGGATTCTAAGTGGAGACTTTACCGAATCAAGTGGAGGCAAGAAAAAGCCCCCGGTGCGAAGCACCGGGGGCTTTGGAAGCGTCACATCCCTATCAGAACTAAATCGACTTACTGCTTTTGACGAGCTCTCATCTTTGTCATATAGCTGACTGGATCTGGCGTCTTACATCCCGTATCTCCATGGTCGACCTGAATCGGACCAAGACGCTTAGACAATGCAGAGACCTGATCAAACAGACCAGCGTTGTACCCACCGAGAGAAATCATGGCAGAATTCATCGCGAGACGTGTTCGATTAGGAGCATTCTCAACTCCAACTTCGATCTCAGCCAGGTAGGCATGCCCTACATCAAGCGAAACATCCCCTTTAGCTGCAATCGCGCTGACCATCCTCCAGCCAATCGCTGACCGCCATTCCCCCGGATCAAAACGCCAGGTGTCATGGACATCCATCAACAGTGGACTCCGTGCGATCAGGTCACCGAGTTCACCGGCAAGTGCGTAGTTGTCGATGACATCTACCATCGCATTAATTCGCTCAAGGGTTATTTTGGCGGTGTCCATCACCATGCACGCGAGAATCCGAGCATCATGGTTCCCGGATGCCCACAGCTCGAGCGCAAGGGCATCATTCACCTTTATCTTTTTACGTAGCTGACCAAGGACGGCGTAGCTCACGCCAAAGCACTCGCCACGGATACCGTGGCGGGCATACGTCTTGCGGGTCTGCTCAGACCCGGCAGCCTCCAGCTGGGCGAGTACTTCAGCAAGCAGCACGGACTAGATTCCGAGAAGCGTCTGGATATAGCAGATCTGGCCATTGTGATAGGTGTTGTTCCACCACACAAGATTTGCCAACTCTCCGAGAGTGACCTTTTCTCCCCATGGCAGCTCGACGATATCACCGGTCTTCTCAGATGGAAGCTGACGCAGCGCAGCGATACAACGCTCAGTAGCTGGTTTCAATGCACCCAGTGCCTTTTCCGGTGTGTCCAACGAAGCCTTGGAAGTGCCGTAAGCCTCCCAATCCATTGGCGCCAGTGTGAAATCCTCGAGGGTTTGTGCAACCCAGTCCGTGATTAATGCACACTCAGCAACCTGATCAACAGCTGTGCGGCCCTTGTCCAGCGGGCTCCACGTCGCATGCTCACCCAGCTTCAAGAGTTCTTTCTCAAGCTCAACAACACTGCTCTCAATCCCACGAATCATTCTGTCCATCTTTATCAACCTCTCTGCAACCAAAATTCATCAGAGCACCAACGGTATGCTCTATTCTCGCACCTAATCAGTGGAAAATGCATCATCAACTGTGCCAGTGGATGCCAGGAACTTTTCATTCTAAATCACAACCAGAAGCCAGTATTGGATCATACAAACTACATAACAAACATGGCATGAACAGCCAGAGCATCATCTGACCACATCTTCCAGGCGTGTTATGATTCAAAGTAACGGCTGCACAAGATTCTCTGACATCGACCGGAGGAACAACGAAAATGCTACGTTCGGGCCTAAAAACAGGAATCATCATCGCGGCGATTGCATTCCTCGCATTGTGCACAAGTTACGGTGCACTTAACCCCTACAACCTTGTCGATCCGCTCGGTGCAATGCTGCTGTTCGTATTCATCTCAGTCGTGTTAGGCTGGGTGTATTACCCAGTGGCACTCATAGCTGTCGCTATCCTATGGTACACCCGTGACCGATTCGTCAAGTCACTATCATTCAGAATGGCTTTCATCCTAAGTGCAGGATTAATCGGCCATGGTTTATTCTGGTGTATTGGGTTGCAGCACCAAGCCAAATCTGACTTTTGGGATGGCACTCTTGTTCGATGGTTTATGACAGAGGCAGGTGTCGTATCAGCAATTGTCATCGATCTGATTCATCTATCGCGAGAAAAACGACACCAGAAAATCGCCGAGGGCCAACTCCAACCAACGATGCCGAAACGACACAGATAAACAATGGAATCAGCCCCCGCACCGATGTCACTGAGACGCAGGGGCCAATATCAATTATTATCGCTGTAATAGATACCGAGAGAACCAGCTGTGGATGCGAACCTGGCGATCGACGCGCAGGCTTGGCACGCCACCGCGCGAAAGCTCATGCGTAGATTCTGTCCCGTATCGAACAAAAATCACTTCCGTACGGTCAGCCCACTTGATGGCTCGGAAATACTGATCCGCCTGCGAAACGGGGCAACGAAGATCACCTTCCGAATGAATAATCATCGTCGGTGTCACCACACGATCCGCATAGGTCAGTGGGCTCTGCTCACGGTAAGCAGCCGTGTCGCCACAGGTATCCGCAGGGAAGTAGTCGGTATCGCGCCACGGGAAGTCTGTCGTTCCAGCCATGCTGACAAGATCATAAACGCCACGCTCAGGCACCGCTGCCTTGAAGCGGTCTGTCTGCCCGATGATCCACCCAGATAAATACCCACCATAGCTACCACCAACAACTCCGAGGCGATCGGCATCTGCCCAGCCCCGTGCGATAGCATCATCGACACCCGCCATCACATCCTCCATGGCGGGAACACCCCAGTTGCCCTTGAGGGCCATCGTCCATGCTTCTCCATACCCCTTGCTTCCGCGTGGGTTTGGATAGATCACACAATAACCAGCGGCGGCCAGAACCTGATATTCGAAAAAGATGTTCTGCGCACCGTACATGGTGTGCGGACCGCCATGGATGTAAACCAGTGTTGGAGCAGGTCCATCCGAAGCTGGGCGTAGAACAAATGAAGGCGCATCGTGGCCACTTGGCGTCTTGCTGAAAATCTCAACGGGCTCAATGAGCGCGAGCTCCGCAAGTAGCTCAGCATTGGGGTCATAAACACTGTCATCCGGGAAACGGACCACACCTGCGTTATCCCAAGCCACTTCAAGGAATGTATGGTCGGGACCGGCCACATCGAAGGCAGCCACATTCGGGCGGCTATCCAAAACCACATTAGGTTCGGTCATCGTCAGACGGGAGATAACACCCTTGTCACTGACCACGACGCGGATTTTCTGGCCACAGCGGGACCACTTTGGTCCGGTCTGGCCACGGCCTGAAACATCAACAAGCGTCGTATCGCCAACTGTGATGTCCATTGTTGACATCCAGTCGATACTCTCGCCACTGGCCACATTTGTCACCCAGAGATGCTCATTGGTCACACCCCAGGTCTCATTGCGGTCCCCATGGCCAACCCATGCAACATAGCCACCGCATGGACTCCACGCCAGACTTCCCTTTGGCCCAGGCTGCTCCGTCAGGCGCGTGGTCGTACCTTCAGAAACGTCATAGGAATAGAGTCCCTGATCTGCCCACAAGCGCTGCGCATCAGGTGCGAGGTTGATGCTGAACGCAATCTTTCCGCCGCACGGAGACCATGCAAAATCACCCGGCGTTCGGTCAAACCCATGATGCACCGGAGTGCTTGTGCGCGTTTCGACATCGTAGAGGAAGACATCCGGGTTGCGGGCACTCACAAACCCACTGCCTTCAGAGCGATAATGCAGCTTAGTGATGACACGTGGGAGTGGCTTTACATCTGACTTGCCAGCGGCGGCTTTCCGCTCTGCCGCAACATCCTTATGGACAACGGTATAAACAATCTTCCTACCACAGGGCGACAGCACCCACTCTCCCAGCGAGCCATACTCCGGGAGCAAGACACACTCAGCCTCACCGCCATAAATGCTGATTCGATGGACCGCCGAGCGGTCATCCTTTCTAGCTGAGACGAAATAAAGCCATTCGCCGCAGTGAGACCAGATTTGCCCCGATGCGCCCGCGGAGGCATTGGTCCACTGGCGGACAGCGTTGATATCACCGGATGCCGGACCCCAGACATAGATCTGCTGGATGTACTTGTCGGCTTCGACATCAATGGACTTGACAGTAAACGCAACCCGCTTACCGCCGGGAGCCACTCTGGGGTCGGCGGCGGTCTTAAAGCGTAGAAGGTCGGAGATAACCGGCTTTCGCCGGATGGCTGGAGTATTCACGACCTATTGTAGACCGATGATGGCTCAGGATGCGCACTCGTCGACCAGAGAGTTTCCCTGATGACTATGCCGCCCGATGCCCACCTCGCTCAAGACGCAGCTGTGTTCGCCAAACATCCACCTGTTTCTGAATCGTCTCGGTCGCCTCGCTCGTACTCTGCGGCATCCCAAGGTCGATTTCAGCCGAACGCAATACCTGAACCATTGCACCTACCTGAGTAGACATCACACTCACCGGATTACCCGGTGCCATACGGAGCTGCTCTGACAAGTAGGATGCAGCAAGCGCCATCGGAACAGCTGCACACTCAACCCCATATACAAGCATCATTTGACAGAGTGTTGCCGCGAGTTCGACACAGCCCGCAGAAATCGCATGGGAATATGCTTGGAAGGCAACAATCCCTGCCTGCTCTAACTCCCCGATACCTTCCATAACACGTGCGACACGACGCAGGAGGATTGCTTTGGTTTTGTCATCATCCGTAGCGCGGAGCAGGTCGTAGGATTCGACCAGGATTTCCGCTGCGCCTCGTGGGTTGCCATTTGCCGCATGTATCGTTGCGATGGCAACTGCACATGCACTTACCATCGGGAAGTCACTGGCACTTAGAGCAGCTGTACGAGCCTTCAAAAATGGATCGGCGGAACAGGCATCACCGTCACGCTCACGAATCGCACGCGCCTGTAGCCAATAACACTTTGCTGTCGTACGTCCATCGAAATGGCCTAGTTCAAGAACTTTGCCGGCAAGTTGACGTGCAGCCTCGGCTTTACCCTGATGAAGATAGGCTTCGGCAAGGACCATTCCAGTCGTGGCCCTAAGCACGTTTGAAAACCGCTCATTGCTGAAGATTGGCAGCAGAGTATCGACAGGTCGATGCGCAGAATGGCGAAGGCCGGATTCAACCAGGTGGAGTGTCTGCCAGGCAACATCCTCATCAGAAATATACTGACCACTTGATTGAAGACGAACTGACAGCGCATCGGCTTCCTTTTGACATCCACAATGTGCGAGTAAGCGTGGTACGGCCTGTCGGAGCTGACGCCCTGCGGAGCTACCATCCGAGAGAACAGCCATGGCGATATACCAGCCAGCTGCATCCAACCACTCAATAGCTTCCTGACCATGATTCCCGCACGCGAGGTGATCGAGCATTCTCTCGCATGCCGTCGCAGATGACTTCATCAACTGCTCAAATATTTCACTTGAGCGGACCGTTCGCTTTTCTTCCGTGCTTTGGCCGATTGCGATGTCGCGACCTTGTTGTTCCTCGACCACACCCGATGCGAGGAGCGGTTGGAGAATATTTGCACGCTGATCTGCCGTTAGGGCGGCATCGATGATTCCGGTTGGCACTCCACATGCAGATGCAGACAGCACACCATGAAGGATGAGGCCATCTCGTAACTCGTAGGACAATCGCCGAAGGACCTGTGTGGCTACTGCACGAGACACCTTCAATGCACTGTCGTGGGCGGCGGGCATCGCTGCAACATCGCGGCGGATGCTATGAAACAGGCTATTGGCATCGATTCTCGCGAGTGGTGCAGCCATTTTTAGGATTCGAGGGATACCGAAGAGACTATCGACTGCAGTGGATGCCACATTCAGACCGATCATCTTGTGCGCTTCTTCCAACGGGACCCCCGTGACTGTAACCGCTGCTGCAACGTCGACCGGAGGAAGCATTGATGAGACCAAAACAACCCGGACGCCCGGGACCGCTACGATCATCCCGAGGAGATTTGTGGCGTCGGCACGTCCAGCGGAAATCAAATCATCGAGTTGGTCCAACACTACGACGCAGGAACGGTTTTCAAGGCGTTTGAGGACATCGTGAATCTTGAGTGTTGCTGCACCCGTGGCAACAGCGAGACGGGCCAGGACTCCCTCCGCGGTGAAGACACCATCCAGGACGATGCGTACAACCTCCCGGTAGCCAGAAAGAGCGGCTGCAACGGTCGTTGTTTTCCCAACACCTGCTAATCCTTGAACGTGCACAGGTGACATTCCGGATGCCAGCAAGCTACGGAGCTGCTCTGTGGCACTCATCGGCTGCGCGGGAATCGGTTCAGGAGTGGCGGCGGGGCGGTTAACGATATCCATTACAGCTTTGACCAATGCATTTGCTGTACCCATTACCGTTGTGGTGTGGATAATACATAGATGTGACACGCATTGATTTCCACTCGCATACGACAGCATCGGACGGCTCGGATACTCCTCTCGAGCTCCTTCTGAAAGCAGGATCAATGGGTTTGACACACCTTGCGATTACAGATCACGACACCACGTTTGGGGTGCGTGAAGGATGTCGGATTTTGTCATCCGGCATGCCAAACCTGGTCTGTGGCATCGAGTTATCTTGTTCGGGTCCTCCCGGTAAGTGCCATATGCTTGGTCTCGGCATCGATCCAGAGAATGCGCTGCTATGTAGCACTTTAGAGCGTGTGCAAAATGCCAGAAACGAACGGAATGCGCTGATTGCGGGAAGGCTGACCCAGCTCGGGATGCCATGTGACATCAATGATGTCCGTAAGTATGCATCCGATGATGGCGTTGTCGGGAGACCACACTTCGCCCAGTGGCTCATCGCGAATGGGCACTGTAATGATATGCATCACGCGTTCAGAGCCTATCTTGGGGATGATGCTAAGGCCTTTATGCCGGTTGACTGCCTAACACCATCTGAGGGAATTGCAATTATTCACGCCGCGGGTGGCAGGGCTTACATCGCTCATCCCATGCTGTTACGCCTTAAGTCGCATGAGACGATGGAGGTTCGAATAAAGGCGTTGGTCGAATCTGGTATGGATGGAATCGAAGTTTACTATCCGGAGCACACGCCGGTTCAGACCGAAAAGCTTACCCGTCTAGCCACCAAATTCGGACTGACGATTACCGGAGGCTCCGATTATCATGGGATATCGCGTCCACATAACAGGCTGGGCCAAATGACCGATGGTAAGCAACCGCCTATTGAACAGGTCGATCCGTGGTTGCTGGAGCGGGCGCTTTCGCCGGCATTGTCGCTTGCCCTCCGAGAGATTTGAGCACCTTGAGGCGTTGCTTCGTTTCCGAGTCATCCGGTCTAAGAAACAGCACCCGTTGATACTCCGTGACAGCACGGTCCAGTAATCCGAGGGATTCCCAGGTGCGGGCCAGATGATACCTGTAGGTGGCATTATCCGGGCTTTCATCAACAACTTCGCGGAGGAGAAGTCGTGCCGCTTCAAGGTCCTGCTGATTTCCACGTAGGAGGTGAACCCACCCAAGCGTATCTTTGAGGCGAACAAGTACTGAATCAACGGTCCCCTGCTCACGTGCAAAGAGGAGCGCATCCTCAGCGAGCGTAATCGCTTTATCGAGATCTTTTGGCGTTCCCGAGAGCTCAGCATACGCGAGAGCACACCGCGAAAGGGCTAGTGGGCTTTGCTTTGCATACGCGGCAAGCTTTTCGGCAAGTTTAATCGCCTCTGCAGGCTTATCTACAGCCTTCGTTTGCAGGAAATCAACTGCATCCATAGACATTAGTATCAGGATCGCTTTGTCTCGGTCGCCCACGGCCGGCCGATCCAGCTGCGCCTTGATTGCATCGATTGCAGCCATCCCATTCACACGTGCCTCTTCCGCACGCGCTTTGTCATCAAGCTTTGTGGCTGCACTGAGCGCGACGCTCCATAATGCCGGCGTTACCTTTGGTGCGGGAAGTTTGTAGGCTGGTTCGATCACCTGAATGGCCATATCAGGACGACCGAAGTCCAGCATGATCTGACCAATGTCCGCACGTGCACGTGCATCTCCACCGCGACCGGCAACAGCAGCATCGAGCTCTGATTTGAGTATCGCAAGATTTCCTGACTTTTGAGCTTTGACGGCGGCACGGGCATGTTCGATGGACCTTTCACGCCGCTCCGCAGGAGAAAGCAACGTGTCGGAAATGATAGGTGAGCAGCCGCTGAGTACACCTGCCGCGGCACATGCCGATAGCAAAAAAGTAGGTCGCATATAACCCAAGTATACCGATGTGGTCGGGACAAAGTGCCATCACAGGGCATTTGTGACCTCCGGTACACTGACATCATGCTCAAAGCCATGTTCTCCCGCGCCATTCTGTTGACGTTCTTACTTCCGATCATGCTCACGTCAGCGTATGCCAGACTTTCATTACCGAAGCAGATCTGCTACGACCTTCGTGCAGTGATTCGTCCAACGAGTGACGGCTTTGGCATTACACATGGCGGCAACGGTACGCGGTTGGTGGATCCCGTAGAGCCAAATGCCCCCGGAGTGCTTGGAATTGGCATCGACACCAGCAATCCGCGGCCATTTGGAAGCATGCGTGAGGTTTGGTTCGGACCGGCTGGAAACATTGATGACAGGCCGCAGCGCGAGATTTCGCTGCACTGGAATGGCCGTGAGGTGGCCAACCGATTCTGTGAGGAAGAACTCCTAAATCCCGTCGGTGTAGACATACGTGTCGAAATCAAACACGTGCCCGGTGGCGCCGAGGTTACCATCATCGCAGGAAGGCACAAAATCTACGATAACTTTTTTGTGCACGGTGCCGAGATTACATCGCCTCCACACATCGCAGGGGATGCCAGTGTATCCATGGGACCCGTTTCGAAAACCGGAAAGTTCTCTCCGACATCGGGGAACCACCTTGTGGCTATCGATAAGGTAATCAATGATGCGAGCCGGCACACAATCCGGCAGAAAGTGCACTTTCCTGCAGATGCGGCAGCTGCGGGAAGGGCTATATTAACCCTCACGCTGGCACCTACGCCACGGGGTCTTGATGCATGGGACAGGTTTGCTTCTATAAGGCTGCATCACAAAGATGGCCAGACGTATGAGCTCGTCCGATACATCACACCCTATCGCCGCGCTTGGGAATGGACAGTGGATGTCAGTGATCTGACGCCGTTGTTCACCGGGGATGCTGAGCTTGAAGTGTTCTGTGAGACTTATGGCGAGGGGTGGACGGTCAGCGTTGCATTCGACTTTTACGCGGGTTCTCGGACGGATGGGCTACGCCCAGTCAAAGTAGTAAATCTTTGGAACGGCAATTTCCCAATTGGGTATGCAAAGCAGCCATTTGAAAAGGCTGTGACACCAAAGACATTTGATGTGCCCTCCAAGACGAAGGCCGTGAAAGTACGGACAATGGTAACCGGCCATGGAATGTCTCCAAACACCGGAAATGCAGGAGAATTTTATGCCCTCTGGCGCCGGATTGAGGTTGGTGAGCGGCATTGGTATGACCTCTTGTGGAAGACGGATGTCTACCTCAACCCGGTACGGCCCCAGGGTGGCACGTGGAAGTTCTCCCGCGCTGGTTGGGCACCAGGTTCGATCGCCGAAGCCTGGACGGTTGATATCACCGGTGCGGTCAAAATAGGTCGTCCGGTAACCGTAGGCTACGGACTTGAGCCTTATGTAAACAAGACACCGAATGAAGGCTTTTTGGCGGCACATGTGATCGGAAGCCAAGCCATCTTGTTTGAAAAGGCTAAGTAGTCGTCACGATGGGACGTGTGTTGCTCATTATCCTTGATGGCTGCGGTGTCGGAGCTGCACCGGATGCGGCTGACTATGGCAGCGCAGACCCGTTCGCCAACACACTCGGGCATGTGGCAGCGGCGGTAAATGGTCTGAAAGTACCTCATTTGCAGGCTCTCGGTTTTGGCAACATCACCCCAATGGTCGGAGTTTCGCCGAAACGCGATGCACTTTCCATCTGGGGGCGTTTGACCGAGCGCAATGCAGGTAAGGACACCGTAGCAGGACATTGGGAGCTGATGGGATTACCACTGGATGAACCATTTCCGACCTACCCGGATGGTATTCCCGAGAGTATTCAGGCCTTAATCCAGTCGTTTGTGGGAAAGGCAGGCATCTGCAACCGGCCGATCAGCGGTACGGATGCGATTCGGCTGTACGGGGATGAACACTGCGCCACGGGAGCGCCTATCGTCTACACGAGTGCCGACTCAGTGCTGCAAATAGCCGCACATGAAGAATTCTTTGGTTTGGATCGTTTGTACGGGCTTTGCACCCATCTTCGAGACAATGTAACGACATGCAGGGTAATTGCGAGACCCTTCACAGGAACCTCAGGTTCATTCATCAGGACGGGAAACAGGCGTGACTGGACCCGACAGCCAGAGCAGAAATCTGTTCTGGATGCATTGGATGATGCGGGGATTGAAACTACGTTGATTGGGAGAACAACGGAGCTGTTTCCCCTAAGAAATCACTTTTCCCTCATTCCGACAACAAACAATCAAGACCATATGCACGCTGTGTCCGATTGGTTACGGAAAACCACGCCAAATACCAAGGCGTTTTGTTTTGCCAACTTTGAAGACTTCGACATGCTGTATGGTCATCGGAACGACGCACATGGTTTTGCAAGTGCACTCGAAGTGTTAGACGCCTGGGTTGGCTCGGAGTTAATCCCGAATCTCTCAGGCGATGACATCGTCATTCTGACTGCAGACCATGGGAATGACCCGACCACACCGGGTACCGACCATTCCCGGGAATTAGCGCCACTCCTCTGCTTGGGTCCGGGTATCAAACGGTATGGCGATGCCGGTGTCCTTCCGACATTCGCATGCGTTGGTGTAAGCATTGCGGCAAAACTGGGCGTTACGTTTACATCAGATGCCAAGAGTTTTCTTCACTAGCATCGTTTACGGTTGATTGAATCGGTCGGGGTGACATTGACACTGGAATCCTGCTAAACTGACGCAGCAGCGCTGCTTTTCGGATTGACCGGACGCAGCGTTTTATTGTGTGGCACAGCTATGGAAAACGAACTTTACGACTTTACGATTATCGGTGGCGGTCCAACCGGCCTCTTCGGCGCATTTTATGCCGGTCTTCGACAAATGAAGACAAAGATTATTGATTCGCTTCCACAGCTTGGCGGGCAGCTCTCAGCACTGTATCCAGAAAAGTACATCTACGATGTTGCGGGTTTCCGAAAAGTGCTTGCGAAGGATTTGGTCAATGAGCTTTCAGATCAGGCTCTGCAAAACAACCCGACTGTTTGTCTTGAGGAAAAGTGCATAACGCTTGAGCACATCGATGGTGAAATCGTTATCACGACCAACAAAGCGACGCACCGAACGAAGACGGTGCTTATCGCTAGTGGCGTAGGCGCATTTGCTCCGCGCAGGCTGGAACTCGATGGCATTTCGGACCTCGAAGGCAAGGGCGTACATTACTTTGTAACGGACACCGAGCGCTTCCGTGGACGCCGGATAGTGATTGTCGGCGGCGGAGATTCAGCCTTTGACTGGTCGCTTGCGCTGGGTGAGATCGCAGCCAGCTGTGTCCAAATCCACCGATCTGCCACATTCCGTGCACACGAAGACACGGTTTCCAAGGTGCAAAGTGGTGGAAAGGTTGACATCAGAACATTCCACGAGCTTCGTGCGGTCCACGGGACTGACTGCCTTGAGGCAGTCACTGTTGTGGACACGCAGTCAGGGGAAGAAACGCGGCTGACCTGCGATGATGTCATCCTGACACTTGGATTTCTGAGTAATCTTGGACCTATCAAGGAATGGGGTCTCGAGCTGCTCAAAAACCAGATTGTCGTGAATGCACATCAGGAAACCAATCTTCCCGGAGTCTTTGCAGCGGGTGATATTTGTACCTACGATGGCAAGCTAAAGCTTATCGTCACCGGAGTTGCAGAGGCTGCGACCGCAGCCAACTTTGCGAAAACGACGATTGATCCTACGGCAAAGGCATTCCCTGGCCACTCGTCCGACATGAAATAGCTTTCGGGCTACTGCACGGTGCAATGGGAATATCCCATGGTTATGGCACTGATCCAGGCATTGTCAACATTGTATGTGTTTGCCAAAAAGCAATTTTGCGCAACATTGTCGCCTTCTAGCGGCGACCGAACGATTGACAAAGGTGGCGGTAGGTCTGGTGGTGCGAGCATCGTCTCATCGCTTTCATGCTGACACCACAATAATTACGATGTGGAATCCTTCACACTGCACATCAGCGTTTTCACATCTGTTTACTTTGCAACATATATACTTCAAGTACTCGGTATAGATTAGGATGTTTTTGGTGTCCGAAGACCGCAACACCTCAACGTATGGCCAATGCTATGCTACCTCGTTGACATTCTAATGTTGGCAGCGTCAATTAGTATCGCAATCAACGCAATCGACTTACTTTGTGCGTCATTCAACAGACAGATTAGGCCTGTATTTTCGAAAGAGTGAAAAATAAGCAGATCATTTGCACTTATTTAATGCTCATGTGGTAGTGATTCGTCAAGTGGCGGATGCAAAGTTGAGGTTCTCCCCGTAGAATGAGGACACGTCGTTTCCGACGCACTCAGCTTTGATCGAAGAAGCGTTCCAATGTCATCACAACCGCCACCAAGTATAAAACAGTTGGATGAATGGTCCCTCGCCTATGCATCGAATCGTGACCCTGCGATTCGCGAAAAGCTCGTACGAGGTCACCAGCGACTCGTTCGCGCGTTGGCATCCCGATTTAGAAACTCCGGCGAACCCCTCGATGACTTGATCCAAGTCGGAAATATCGGTCTGATTAATGCTGTTGACCGCTTTGAACCAAGCCACGGCACCCGCTTCTCCACATATGCGGCGCCGAATATCCTTGGTGAGATACGACGCTACTTCCGTGACAAAACGGTAAGTGTTCGTGTTCCCCGCTGGATGCAGGAGATGAACGTAACGGCTAAGCGCGTTACCGCCACGATGACAAGTGAGCTTGGGCGGGCTCCGAGCGTAGCCGAAGTGGCACAGCGGATGAATGTTTCCGAGGCACACCTCCGGGAAGCAATTGCTGCGCACGAAAGCACCAAACTGGTCTCACTTGATGCTGTCCTTCAGGGAAGTGACCCAACGGTTGACACCACGCTCAAAGAACTGATTGGTGCCATTGATTCGGAAATGGCTAACATCGAGGAGTTCGCCGATCTCCGGGCTGCACTCTCAAAGCTTTCGGAACGCGAGCGGATCATCATCGAGCTTCGCTTCTTCGATGAAGAAACACAGGCAGTGATCGCCGGTAAGCTTGGCATTTCGCAGATGCATGTCAGCCGGATTCAATCCAAAGCCCTCGCACGGTTGCGGGAAGTCATGAAGTCCAATGACATCGATGGATACCTGACTGTATCCTAAGGGATGCTCATTGCCTGCAGCTCCGTCCATCAACATATTCGCCACATCCTCGCCCGAACACTGATTGCGTTTTTTTGCATCGCTGCGATGGTCGCTCCAGCCACCTCCGCAGTGCCTTCAGTGGCGTATACCGTTGCGATCACCAAACCCGCATCCGCAACGCTCTCCGTCACGATGACATTTACACCAACGACGGCGGATTCCATTGATATATGCATCCCCAAATGGAGTCCAGGCTGGTATGTCCTGCTCAATACACCCGAGAACATCACAGGAGTGGCAGCGACTCAAGATGGCGCACCTGTCAACCTTGCGCATCCAACGCCTGCACAGTGGACGCTGACGCCCATCCCAGGGAAGCCGATAACGGTGCAATACACCGTGAAAACAGAAACCAAAGGCCTTGGGTTCTTCCATGCCACGATCTCAGAAAACCATGCCTTCATCCCCGGGACAACGACCCTGATGTACATCAAGGGCGAAGAACAAAAACCCTGCTCCATTGTCTACAAGGTCCCAATGGGCTGGCATGTTGCATCCCCTAATCGCGCCGTACCCGGGGTTCGCAATATGTTCGATGCCCCAAGCTACGACCATCTTGCCGACCACCCGGCAGACCTCGGTGCGGTTGAGCTGGCGGAAGACACCATCGATGGCAAAACACTTGCCGTCACCGTCGTCGGTGCTCCTGATGGAACTGCGCAGCGCTGGCTAAACGCACTGTCACGTATCTGGAATGCCGCGACACGCGCTTTCGGCGAGGCACCGGCAAACCGCTATACATTTCAGCTTCGCTTCTCCGACTACGGTGGCTTCTACGGCGGACTGGAACATCTGGACAGCGCAGTCATCAGGCTTCCGAGAGCCAGTGCATCTAAGACTTCCATGGGTGACCTACGGTTGTGCGCGCACGAACTTGTCCACGCATGGCTGGTAAAGCGCATTCGCCCGCAGGGCCTGGGTCCCTTCGATTACTCAACTGCAGTTCAAACGCCTGACCTCTGGTTTTGTGAGGGTGTGACGGACTATCTGGCGCCAAAGCTGTGTGTCAGCGCCGGCATCATGACGCGTGCCGACTATCTGGCTGATCTTAGCGAACAGCTCACAGAGCTCGGAAACAACCCTGCCAGCCGCAGTGTCACAGCCGAGCAATGCTCGATGAGAGTCTGGGAGGCCAGTAACTCGCAAGGCTATGGTGGGTTGAGTTATTACAACAAAGGCTACGTGGTTGGCCTGATGATGGACCTTGAAATTGGCAATCGCACCACCGGAAAGAAGTCGCTTTGGGATGTTATTTGGCGGATGTTGGATGACTACCGTAGCAACGGCAAGGCTTATCCAGTGCGAGGGGTCGATTCCGTTGCCGAAACGATTGCCGGTCATGGAATGCGCCAGCTCATGGATTCCCTCCTTCGTTCAACAGACCCGATAGACCCACTGCCGCTCCTCCACAACCTTGGAGTCACAGCGTCAGTCCGTAAACAGGATGTCCCCTATCTCGGACTTGTCCTCGACACAAACCACACCCCCGGTGACAAAGCCTATGTTTCCTTTGTGCAGAAGGATTCTCCCGCAGAGGCTGCCGGGATTCGTCCGGGGATGACATTGCTCGGCGCGGCCGCTAGTGGGATGGCGATTGCAAACGCAAACATCGGTACCACGCTTACGCTACGCTTCGAAACGGAAGAGGGGAAGCCAACAAGTTTTGCTGTGACGATGGCTCCGTTTACATTCCAGAAGATAAGGCTCACGGTTCGACCGGATGCGACAGCCGAGCAGAAAGAACGCCTCAATGCATTTGCGGGGCTGGGCCTCAGGAGAGCAACCGCGGCTGCAAAGTAAGGACATCGCCCTCGACCACTTTCCACCACTTCATAAAGCGATTGGGTACAGGTCCGGTGTCCGGCACGAAGGTCGGTGGTTTGTGACAGGTTACGGTGAGACCTTTGCCTTCAACTTGAGTACGGATTTCAGCAAATCTGCCTGCCGGAGTCATCGTCGTCGCGATATGTCTGCATCCATCCATAGATGTCAGCACATCCGCAGGGTCTCCTACAAAGATACGCCCACCCGCCGGGTGTCTGGTAAATGCATCGGCGACGCTTTCATAGAGGAAGCCGAAACGCTTGAGTGAGATCTTCCTTGATGTAGCAAGCATCGTATCTAGAATGAAAACTGCCGGAACATCCGGGTTGCCTGCCAGCGCAACATTAGCCGGAACATCGATATGGTCTCCATGCACCCAAATGTAATCCGGTGCACCATCAGTCAACTGTTCTTCTTTTGCATCGTCCGAGTGGACCATCGTCAATGGCTTGGAAAACTCCCGTGCGGCTGGAATGTCGATGTAATCGCGAAACGGGCACCTGCCATTGCGTGCGGCAAGGCAGCGTGAGCAGTGGTCGCTAAAGCGCTGAACATTCCCCTGGTCAAAGAGATATGGCTTATGGCTGTAAGTGCTTGCAATCCATTGCCACCCCAATGAATTGGATGCAGGGTCACCATCGAGGAGGTGCTGGAGGAAAAACCGCGCACCATGCTGCCAGGCAACTTTTCGATGATGGATGATGTACGATGCCACCCACATCCGGGCGTGGTTATACATATAACCCGTTTCTCGGAGTTCATTGATGTTTTCATCCATGCAGGCTAACCCTGTGGTTCCAAAACGGATGTCATCGGGGAGTGGGTTCTGTCCCAATGTAACCTTTGGCGATTCAAGGTTCGTCTCCGTGATGCCATCGCCGAACTGCTCGTAAACGCGCTGATAGTACTCCCGCCACGCAAGTTCCTGTAAAAATTTAACTGGTGGCGTTCCGCCTGACTTGCGGATGGCGGCGGTTCGGCACTCCGAAAGTGTTATAAGCCCATGGCGGATATACGGTCCAAGACGGCTCACTCCCGAGCCATTACCAACCGTATTCCTTGTTCTCGCGTAGGAAGAGACATCAAAAGACGCGAGGCGGTGCAGGCCTTCCGTACGTCCGCCAAGCCATGGCGAAAGAGAATAACCCGTGAATGGAAGCTGTTCACGGACATTAAGAAGTGTCTCAAGCGTCTGTGCACGGTCCGGGGTTGCAAGGGGAAGTTCTATGGGTTGCATCACAGATGCTAAACCGTCCTCACCGTGAAAGATTCCAAGTTTTCACATCATCCAGGGATGTCGAGTACTCAGGCATGAGGAGCCACGAACTCCCCTCGTAACCGTTGTGCTGGTAACATAGCCGGGTGTCCCTTTCGTGGGATTGATTCCCTTTTTGATGGAGCTTTGGTCATGCTATTAGGAACCCAGCGGGTCAACGATGCCGGTCACCTTGAGATCGGTGGCTGCGACACAGTCGAGCTGGCAAAGACATTCGGAACCCCTCTCTACGTTGTCGATGAAGCCCTTGTCCGCGAGAATTGCCGCAAGTACACAGAAGTATTTGGCAAGCGCTACAAAGGGGATGTCCGAATTTCGTATGCATCCAAAGCATTTCTGGTACAGGCCATCGCAGCGGTTGTAAATGAGGAAGGCCTTGATATTGATGTCGCCAGTGGCGGTGAGCTCTACACCGCGCTGTCGGTCGGTTTCCCACCCGAAAACATCCTCTATCACGGCAACTACAAGTCGGATGAAGAAATCGAGCTTGGTATAGCCAAGGGTGTTGGCCGTTTTGTCGTCGATAACCCACATGAGCTGCGCCGCCTCTCCCGTATCGCGACCGCACACGGAATTGTGCAACCGATTCTGATTCGTGTAACACCGGGTATTGATCCCCACACGCATCGCCGTATCCGAACGGGTCAGGAAGACTCGAAGTTTGGTATCAATGTCTCCGATGGCTCAGCCCTCGAAGCGATCAAAGAAGCGCTGACGTTACCAGGAATTGATCTTAGGGGCATCCACTGCCATGTCGGATCGCAGCTGCTGGATACGCAATCCCATACGGATGCCATCGATGTCATGGTTGAGTTCCTTGCAACAGTAAAGTCTGAGACCGGCAAATCGCTTCCAGAACTCGACCTTGGTGGCGGTCTGGGCGTGCGCTACCTGGAACATCACCAGCCACCATCCTATGAGGAATTCGCCGAGACGCTTTGTTCGGCACTGGAAGCAGCATTTGAGAAATACGGCATCGAAACACCTGCTCTCCTGCTCGAGCCAGGTCGCTCTCTTGTCGCCGAAGCGGGCACGACGCTGTACACAGTGGGCCAAGCCAAAAAAGTCAACATTGTTGAGGAGCCAGGCACACGCACCTATGTTGCCGTGGATGGCGGGATGAGCGATAATCCTCGCCCACAGCTCTACGATGCGGTTTATCGCTGCCTCGTGGCGAATCGTGCTGATCAACCACGCGATCAAATCGTCACGGTTGCGGGCAAGCACTGTGAGACTGACATTTTGATCTGGAACACGCCAACGGGTGCGATTGGTGAGGGCGATGTCCTGGCCGTGCAAACCACTGGCGCGTACAACCACGCGATGGCCAGTAACTACAACCGCTTCCGCCGCCCAGCGGTGGTTTTTGTGCAAAATGGTCACGCCGATGTGGTTTACGAGCGCGAGACCCTCGATGACCTGCTACGCCAAGACCGCCTGCCGGAGCGCTTTCAGCCTAAGTAGTTTTGTACAAAGCGTACAAGTTCTGGGCCCGACCTTGTTCTAAGGTCGGGCTTTTTGTTTTCTGATGTCACAAGCGCTAAATATGGTGCGATTCAGCAGTGTGATGTTCACCACCCACGACGTTTGGACTCTTCTCAACAATTTCTTTGCATATTTTGTCACATCCAAACATCAGTTCGCGATTAGTCGATGTTGGCATCGAACCAGCTCCCGCAATGACGCAGCATGGGATGCTGGAACCAACCCATTGGAGTAAACAAATAATGTCAGATATTGATAACAATGATGATTCACTAATACATGATTTTGACCATGAGCGTGCAGAGGCCATGCTGGAGGAAACGTACAATACAGACGCTGCTCCCGGGTACTGGGGTTACTACAGCTTCTCGGATGCTCCTGCAGGAATGTGCGGTGGTGGAATGGGTGGCTTTACCTGGTTCCGAGATCAGGAATCACTCTTGACATTTTTCGAGGGTGCCCTTCCTCATATCGCAAGCACATGGCTTGACTATGATGCACTGGCTGCACCCTTTGCAGAATTTGGTGAACACCTTCGCGCAGATTGGGATTCACTAAACGATGTCCTCCTCGATGCAAACAACCTCCTCAAGGGCTGGGAGCAGATTTTGTGGATGGGATCGTTTGAGGAGTTGACATCCGGTGAGAGCGCCTTTGCCTGCGAGCTGAGGGCATGGTTCCGGGAGTTCATCTTTGATGAGGACATCGATGGTGACATGCCAGCTACGTTCTCTAGCGAGCCACTTCCTGAGGAGCTCTGGGAGCATTTCTCACAGGAGATGTATAACCGGGGGCTGTGATCTGAACTATCCCCAGCGAACCGAAGTCATCGTCAGCGAGCCGCCAACCGCGCTGTCTGTAAAGAACTGTGGTTCTTCGTCTGTGTACGCTGCTCCGAGGGCATAGAGCATCGGCCAGAAATGGTCAGGCGTCGGCACGGCAAGTTTTTGTGCCTCGTTGAAGTCTGCAATGTTGGTGAGCCGCTCGATATCACGTGACAGCAGCTGGGACTTGAAGAGCGAGTTAGCTTCCTCGGCCCACGGATAGGCGAAACCGGGATCTGAAAAATGATCCCAGGCAATCATCCCGAGATTGTGTACAAGGTTACCACTGCCAAGAATGAGCACACCGTGCTCCCGAAGTGCCTTTAGCTGGTCTCCAAGAGCCAGATGAAAACTACCTGATTGATGATAATCAATGGATAGCTGAACAACGGGAATATTCGCATCAGGATACATCTGCCTCAGGACTGACCAAGCACCATGGTCGAGGCCCCAGTCATGGTCGGCGTGGACGGTGGTGCTAGAAATCAGCAAACGGGTTGCATCCGCGATATCGGGTGCACCCGGCGCCGGGTATTCAATGCTGAACAGCTCACGGGGGAAGCCTTGGAAGTCATGGATCGTCCTTGGATGCCCCATCGATGTCACCGCTGTACCACGGGTCAGCCAATGTGCTGAAATACAGAGGACTGCCGTTGGTATAGGTAGTTCACGTCCGAGCTCTCTCCACTCCTCCGTCCAAATATTCGTTTCGATTGCATTCATCGGACTGCCATGTCCCATGAACAGCACCGGCATTCGCTCTGTTTTTGGCAAATTGGCAAGCAATGTCAGCGTTGCATCAAGAGACATTCGACGTTAATCCTCGTATGTAACACCACTATCATATTTGGGCAAAAAAGGCTCCCGAAACGGTTTCGGGAGCCTCTTACACTATAGGAATATCGTAGAGCTTACTTCGCTGCCTTCAACTGTGCGTTGACAGCATCCCAGTTCACAACATTCCACCAAGCCTTTAGGTAATCGGCACGCTTGTTCCGGTACTTCAGGTAGTAGGCATGCTCCCAGACATCGTTGCCGAGGATTGGAACGCCACCATCCATGTACGGGTTGTCCTGATTTGGTGTGCTGACGATCTCGAGCTTTCCAGCCTTTGTGCGAGCGAGCCATACCCAACCGGAACCGAAGCGCTTAAGGCCGGCATCTTCGAATGCAGCCTGAAACTTTTCGTACGAGCCAAATGTGCCGTTGATGGCATCGGCGATTGGCCCCGTCGGTGCGCCTGCAGGGCCAGGCTTCATTTGTGACCAGAACATCGTGTGGTTCACGTGACCACCGGCGTTGTTCCGTACAGCGGTCCGGATTTCCTCAGGAAGACGGTCGAGCTGCTTACAGAGACCTTCGGCACTTTGTACTTTGGAGAGAGCAGGAACCTTTGCAAGGGCTGCGTTCAGGTTGGTGACATAAGCTTGGTGATGTCGATCGTGGTGAATCTGCATCGTCTCGGCATCGATGTGTGGCTCAAGTGCGGCAAATGGATATGCCAATGCTGGCAATGAGAATGGGCCGGTCGGTGTCTGTGCGGCAAATCCCGCCCCGGCAACGCCTGCAAACGGCATCGCAGCCAAACCCTGCAAAACTGTACGTCGTGAAATCATCTACTTCTTTTCCTCCCGTTGCACGATGAATGTGTCAAGTTCCTTGCCATTGGCATCAATCTGGCGGACGACCAATTTGTCCCGAGTGATATCTGCTACGGTAAACGAGTGGATATCGTTTACGAGTTTGCTGGTAAATGGCTGGAGCTTTGGTTCCTTGTCTGAGACCTTTTTGTAAAGGCCGGCACCGCCAGCTCCGGTGATGATGTAAATCTCACCAGACGGCTTACCGCCCTTTACGGGGTCGTACTTTTGGTCTAAGTCAAATGTACCTGCTACTGTGCCATCTTTTGCAGGTTTGGCAGTTGGATGAAACACGAGCGGGTGCGTTCGCTGGTAGTTGTGGACGTGTCCATTCCAAATCATTTGGACTTTGTGCTTGTGGAATGTCTCGGAGAGCACGCGCATCCACTGGTTCGTAAAGTGTTCAACACTTGAGTTGAATGGAGGATGATGAAACGCCACAAAACGCCATGGCGACTTCGCAGCCGAGGCAAGGTCAGCTTCCAACCATGCGACAAGCTTTGGGTCCGTCCATTCAACATTTGGGTTGGCATCCAGAATCGTCCAATGAACATCGCCTACAGTGATCGAATAGTTAGCGGCATTCGGGAATGCAGTACCAGCAGCGGCCTTATAGGTTGCCTGTAGCGCGGCATCTCCACCGAGCTGTGTTGCACTCGTTGAGCCATTTGGATAATCATAGCCATTGCCTGGAAGCCCCCAATAAAGGAAGTAGGCAAACCCGTCCTGAAACTTGTCGAGCGTTGTTGACCGGATATCGTGGTTGCCTGGCGCTGGTATGGTAACGGTTGATCGAAGGAGCGGCCCTCCTTGTTTCGGGTCTGCTGAATTGGCATTGAAGACTGGCCAAAAATTGGTTCTGTATTCACTCGCCCGTCCCTTTGAGTACACAATGTCACCCGTCAGAACCGTGTAGTCAGCCTTAACTTTGCTCGCCTCCATTGCGATCAGCTTCGACTCCGGGGTACCTGCGCCGCAATCTCCGAAAATAACAACCTTTTGGCTCTGTCCGGCGGAGGGTCGCGTCTTACAGCGCGATTGAAATACGGTTTCCTTGCCACTTACAAAGCGATAGTCAACCCATGCGCCTGCGGGGAGTCCCGTGAGCTGCTGCTGGATGATGGTATGTGCATCCACTCCCGCAGGTCCCCAGACCTTCGAAGTTTTGGGGCCCTTGGCTGGCTTCCATTCGCCAGAACCGGCTGGTCTCCACTCGATGGTCAATGTCGACTTGGGATTGATTCCGGTGAGATGGTAGTTAATGAGGATGCCACTGCCAGCTTTCGGATCCTCTTCATGAGGCAAAAACTGAACGTATGGCTGCGTGAAGAATATGCCAGGCTTTGCAGATATCTCTTCTGATGGCGCAAGGTCTTCGGGCTTGATGGCCGGGCTGACATCCGCGACTGGCTGCGACTGAGACCGTGGAGCATTTCCGAGTCCCGGGTTTTGCATTTGCGGCGGCGAGAGGTTTGGTGTTGCACCGGCGCATCCGAGGAAGGTTGTCGATGCCAATGCAATTACCTGTAAGCCAGGTGTGATTCTCATAAAAAAAGTATATCAAGGTCTACCGGATGACATGTTGGCAATGCATTAGGTTTTCTCTCGAAGTCGCTTTGTCAGACGAGGGCGTACATTGGCAACACACTGCAGATTGATTTGCCACAGCACTCGGGACTTGAATCATCACGGAAATACAAACATCCCCAGAGACAAACGCCCCCGGGGATGTGTAAACCGACCGGTAAGTGAGCAAACCGAGGCTAAGGCTTGCGCGGAAGCACAAATCTGTTGCTAACAACTAAGCCGGCTGCGTCTTTCTGTCCATCAAAGCAAGCATCCCCGGAGATAAACGCCCCTGGGGATGTGTAAACCGTCTGCTAAGTGAGCAATCCGAAACTACGGCTTACGCGGCAGCTCAAATCATTTGCTAACAACTAATCTGGCTGCGTCTTTCTGTCCATCAAAGCAAGCATCCCCAGAGATAAATGCCCCTGGGGATGTGTAAACCGAGACTATGGCTTACGCGGAAGCACAAATCTGTTGCTAACAACTAATCCGGCTGCGTCTTTCTGTCCATCAAGAAAACATCCCCGGAGACAAATGCCGCGGGGATGCATACTAACTGATCGAACAAGTCAAGCGTGGTTTATGGCTTGCGCGGAAGCTTCTCATTTCGCACGGCGGTCTGATACAGGAACGCGGCCATAATCGTCGCAGCCTGCTTCATATCCTCGAGCTGAATCCGATCAAAGACATCCATATTGCTATGGTGTGTCCGTGTGTCGTATTCGATTTCATCCTGAATAAACTGGAAGCCTGGCAGACCGGCACTGTCAAATGG